>Ga0210382_10000008_pt1 | contig 115308 bp, 110 predicted proteins | sample PLMedo_FD_155452 | JGI IMG/M metagenome (GOLD analysis project Ga0210382, IMG submission 155452) | Groundwater sediment microbial communities from an aquifer in East River, Colorado, USA - PLM0_60_coex redo | ecosystem: Environmental > Terrestrial > Soil > Riparian zone | place: USA: East... | reverse complement strand
GTCTCCGGCGTCGCAAAAATCATACTCCTCGTGCACGTCCCGCGGCACGGTCGGATCGCTCGTGACGTATCCCTCGAACACCGCCAGCCCGTAGCGCCCCGGCTGGTTATACAACGCGAGCGCGTGCATGGCGCCGGCCGGCATAAGGCGCAGTGCAACGATCGTCGACTCGGGTTGCGTCTGGGGCGGCTCGAACCTGAAGCCCTGGCAGAAATGCGATCCCGGGCCGATCGTCCACGAGCTCGGGCCGATCGCGTAGCTCGTGTCCGCCGGGTTGAACGTGAGCTGGTCGGTGAGAAAGGTCGAGAAGGTCCCGCGCACGTCGGGCCCGCTCAAGATGAGCGTCAGGTCGCGCGGCGTGCTCTGCGTGAACCGGTACCACTCCACGCCGGTTTCGTCGCGTCGCGGGATCTCGAAAGCCAGCGCGGGATTCAGGAACTTGATCTGCGGGATCAGGGGAAACCGGGGCGCCGCGTCGAGATTGATCGTTCGCGGGGCGACCTCATTGGGCTCGAGCACATCGAACGGGACCACCCGCGTGGTGTCGGGCGCATTACCGAACACGCCGGGCCCGAAGAACGAGAGCGGGCTGGTGCGCGCCGGCGGCGTCACCCAGAACGTGGCGGTCGCGAAGCCGAGGGAGTCGCGGGTCCGCGTGGCGACCAACCCCGGAAGGGGGTAGTCGAACTGCGTCACGTCGTCGAGGAACGCGAGGAAAATCGAATCCACCCCCACCCCGTACACCGTGATGGTGTCGCCGAAGCGGACGAGGCTGGGTCGCACGCTGTCGATCTCGAGGGGGTTGGACACCCGCACCTGCAGGGACCCCATGTCGGCCTGGTCGAACGCCATGGCCCGGGCCGTGATCTGGACTGTACCGGAATTCACCCCGGTGACTTGCGCGGAGCCGCTGCCGTCGTCCTGCACGGTCGCGAGCGTCGGATTCGTACTGATCCACTGGAATACGACGTTTTGCACGTCCTGTGTGTCGCTGCCGATCACGCGAAACGCCCGGGCGACGAGGGGCAGCTGCTGGCCGCGGATGACCACAACCTTCGGCGCCTGGATGAGGACCGTCACCTGGTCGCTCTTGTCGGTGGGGAAGGCACAGGCGGCGCCGACGAGCGCCACAGCGATCGCGGCGAGGGGGGCGTGGGGAGTGGGCCGGCTGGGGAAACGCATCACGGATGGATTCCTCGAGCTTGAGGCCCGAAGATACTACACGCGGCATCATGGGGCCATACAGCGAGTTACAACGCACCTCGCCGCTTGAGATCGAGGTACTTCGACACCACCGCCTGCGCGGCGCGCTGCGGCGTGACATCGAGCACCACGACCCCCGCTCGCCGCATATGCCCCAGCGCCTCCTCCCGCGCGTGCAGCAGCTCCTCGGCCGCCGCCTTGCGGAACGCGTCGCGCGGGTGGTCCGGCGCCGGCCGGAGCGCCGCGACCGCATCCAGCTCGGGGTTCTTCAGCGTCACGGCAATCGGGAGGTGGCGCGGCCGCAGCGAGGCAACGTTCGCCACGAGCGCGTCCGACGCAAATCGGTCGATCACATCCGTAAACAAGACCGTCAGGGCGCGTTTGCGGTTCCGCGCCGCGAGGTAGCGGAATGCGCCCGGGTAGTCGGGCTCGACGAGCTTCGGCTGCACGACCGCGAGCACGTCGAGCACGCGCCGGACCCCCGTCCGGCCGCGCGCGGGCGCCACGAAATGTTGTACGCCGTCGGCGAACGTCATGATGCCGACGTTGTCGTCGTGCTGGGCCGCGGCGTACGCCAGCTCGAGCGCCGCCTGCACGACGAAGTCGAGGCGCGCCACCCCTCCCGCGATATCGGCGGTCATGAGGCGGCCCAGGTCCAGCACCAGGAGCACCTGCTGGCGGCGCTCCGCTTCGTACTGCCGCGTGATCACCTTGCGCCGCCGCGCGGTCGCCTTCCAGTCGATGTGCCGGATGTCGTCGCCCGGCACCCACTCGCGCAACGACTCGAACAGCCGCCCCTCGCCCAGCTCGCGGATCGGCTTCAGCCCCGCGTCGCGCCGCCGCCGCGCCTGGGCCACCGACGCGCGGAGCCGCATCGAGACGAGCGGCGGGTACACGACGACCTCCCACGGTAGCGCGATGCTGCTGCGCCGCCGCCCGAGGCCCAGTGGGCCGACGCTGTCCACGACGAACCCGCCCGATTCCTCGCGCCCGCGGCGCAGCGGGACGACGGACAGTGCCTCACGCCGGTCGCCGTCGGCGGGGACGGTGATCGCGCGCGGCGGCTGCACGCCGCCCAGAATGTCGGGGCGGATCTCGCGCACGCGGAGCCGGGCGCGGCGCGGGCCGCCGTTGCTCCAGCGATACGCGACCTCACCGGCGTGACCGACCGACAGCGCGGGCAAGGGCTCCCGCCACACCAACAGGCCATCGATGTTCAGCGGGACGGCCAGGGCGGCATCGAGCCACACCAGCCCCACTACGGCTGCATCGGCGAGCAGCATGGCGTCGAGCGCCCACGGCACCCAATACCCGAGGACGCCTAACGGCGCGAGCGCCGCCGCGACGACGAGCGCCCGCCGCGTAAACAACACTCCGCCCCACGTCCCCAGCGCGTACCACAGCCCGACGAATGCGCCGACGGCGAGCGCGACGACGGTGAGCTGGGGCACGTTCATGCGGTCGGCGCTTCGGTCTTGTCCAGGATCCCCTTGAGCGCCTGGTCGGCGGTGACACCCTCGAGCTCGAGCTCGGGCGCGACGCTCACGCGGTGCCGCAGCACCGCCGGGGCGAGCAGCTTCACGTCGTCGGGGATCACGTAGTCGCGCTCTTCGATGAACGCCGCGGCGCGCGCGGCCTTGAGCAGCGCCACCCCGGCGCGCGGGCTCGCGCCGAGCGTGAGCGACGCCGCCTCGCGCGTGGCTCGGACGATCGCGGTGATGTACCCCGTGATGCGCGGCTCCACCCGCACCGCTTCGGCGGCCTGGCGCAGGTGTTCGAGCCCCGCGGCGTTCGTCACCGGCTTCACGCCGTAGGTGTCGGGCCGGTCCGCCTCGAACCCCTCGACGTAGCGGGTGAGGATTCCCTGCTCGACCGGCGCCGCCGGGTACCCGACCTGCGCCTTGACCATGAAGCGGTCGAGCTCGGCCTCGGGGAGCGGGTACGTGCCCTCGAACTCGATCGGGTTCTGGGTGGCGAACACCGTGAACGTCGCGGGCAACGGGTGACTCTTGCCATCCACCGTCACGGTGCGCTCCTGCATCGCCTCGAGCAGCGCCGACTGGGTCTTGGCGGGGGCGCGATTGATCTCGTCGGCGAGCACCAGGTCGGCGAAGATCGGCCCGGGGCGGAAGGTGAACTCGTGCGCACCGGTGAGCAGCGTGATGCCCGTGATGTCGGCGGGCATCAGGTCCGGCGTGAACTGAATGCGCACGAACCGCACGTCGAGCGCGAGGGCGAGCGTCCGCACGAGCAGCGTCTTGGCGGTGCCCGGCACGCCTTCGAGCAGAATGTGGCCGCGGGCGAGGAGGCAGACCAACACCTCGCGCGTGGCCGCCTCCTGGCCGAGCACCACCTGGCGCATGGCTTCTAGAATGCGTCGCGCGTCGTGCGCGGGCGTAGTTCCTCCCACACGTCCTCCACGGCTTGGGCGGCGGCGAGCGCTCGCTCGGCTCCACCACGTTCGGTGACGATCCGTTGTAGCCTCCGCACCACGGCGCGCCCGCGGGCGCTCGGCATCGCGAGCTCGAGGCTCGCGAGCCACGGAGACACGTGTCGGGTGTCAGGGGTCGGGTGCCCGCTGCGACTTAACCGCCGGCGCAGGCCCGAGACGATGCGTTGCACAGCCGTGTCGGCGCCCGCGGCGCCCTCGAGGCCGGCGGCGAGCGCTTCGAGATGCTCGAGAGGCGAGCGGCGACGCCGCTCGACCACCGAACGCGCCGGCCCGAACCGCACCGCCGTGACGGCCAGCCACACGAGGCCCACCGCCAGGAGCTGCAGCAGCGCCCACCCGGCAGGCGACTGGAGCATCCAGTCCCAGGCGACCGCCCCGATCGTCGGCGCCTCGAATCCGAACCCCTGGTGATACTCGTCCCACACCACGCGGCCGCGCCGGCCGCGGGAGGCTTCGACGATGAGCGGCAAGACGACATACGGCACGTCGGTGTCGCGCCACACCTGATTGCGAAACCATGCAACGTCCGCCGCGAGCGTAAGCGTGCCGCCCCCCGCGTAGCGCTGGCGCACGATGACCGGCCGGCCGCCGGCCGCGACGAGCAGGGTGTCCGTCCCGCGCCTCGCGAGCGAGGCGCACTCGTCGTCCGCCGCGGCGAGTCGCCGCTTCACGAGTCCGCTCAGCCGCGACCCGGGGTCCCACCGCAGCACCCTGGTGACGGGAGGGAGATGGAGCTGGGTCGCGGAGGGAGGCGGTCGCACCGGGATGCTCTCCAGGGCGAAGCGGTCGCGGGGGCGCAGATCCCAACCGGCGCAGCGGGTGATCCCACCGCCGGCCCCAGCGGCGAGGACCGCCCCGCCCCGCTGCACCAGCCGCACGACCTGCGCCAGCTCGGCGGTCTCCAACGGGAACGGCGGGTCGAGGACCATGAGGAGCGCCGGGCGAGCGCGTCGCGCCGTGTCCTCCTCCGCCAGGCCGAAGAGGGGTTTGCGGCGCCGCTCCACGGGCCGGCCGAGCCGGACGAGCACGTCATAGAGCGCCTTGCTTCCGCTCGGCCCGCTGAGACGCGTGGAGGCGCGGACGTCGATCTCCACTCCCGGCGGCGCCCGGTTCGCCGCCCACACCGCAACGCTGATGACCCCGGCCACGAGCAGGGCCAGCGCGACCTCACGCCGGTACGACATGCCGTGTCACCCTCTCAGCCGCCGCCCCGAACTCCCGATACTCGACCTCGTCGCACGGCACCGCCCCGAACAGGTGGCGGTACAGCTGCGCGACGAGGCTGGTGAAGGTCGCGCGGCCGGCGTCGTCGAGGCGCACCTCGCTCACGTATTCGGCCGGAGTCTTGGAAGGATGGAAGGCCACGGCACGGGCCTCCTCCAGCTGCAGCACGGCGGCGAGGAAGCGCTGGGCCAGCGCCTCGGCGTAGCGCCCGGCGCGCGCCAGCGCTTCAGCGCGGGCGAGGTGTGCCTGCGCGTCCTCCAGACCGGCACCGGCCCCGCCGGTACCCGCGCCGGCATCCCCGGTTTGCGCCGTCGGCCGCGCGATGCGCCACACGACATAGCCTACGTGCGCCAGCAAGGCGAGGAGCACAGCGGTCAGCCCGCCCAGCAACACCCAGAATGCGAGGGGATGGGCCTGCTCGAGCCCATCCAGCCAGTTGACCAGGCGGTGCCACAGGTTGAGAAGGCCGAGCAACGGGTGCGGGCGTTCGACCCAGTGGTATTCCGATCGAGCGAACACGTCGCCCAGGGCGCGCCGGAGCGAGTCCGGCGCGGTATCCTGGACGGCGAGGAGCCACGCTCCGCTCAGGCGGTCCCCAGCTGCTGGCTGAGGATCTCCAGATCAAACGCCTCGCGCCGCACGCGGAGGTCGTAGTAGAGCAACGTGAGGGCGCAGGGCATGATGGGCGCGAGCAGGATGCCGAGCAGCGACGTGGGCACCACGAGGAACGGCTGTATCGTAGGCGACGCGGTGAGAATCACCACACTGATCGTCCCCATCACCAGCTGGGGCAAGAAATAGGCGATGAGCCAGGTGACGACAACCACGCCGAGCACCTTGGGCTTGAAGGTGCGCGTCAGCTCCCAGGAGCGGCCGAACGCGTCGAAGGAGCTCGACAGATTCTCGAGTACGACGACGGGCGTGGTGAGCCCGTAGCCGCACGCGACGAAGATCAGGAACCAGCACACGCCGATCCCTCCCACGACTCCCATGAGGACGGCGGCCGCCGCGCCCGCGAGCTTGGCGATCATGAAGAGGAGAGCCACCGCGACGGCGCCGACCACGTAGAGGACCATGAGCAGGAGGGCCTTGCTGATCGCGACGAGCAGCAGGGGCACGATCCTCGACGCCCCGAGCCGGAGCGCGGATGCGAGCTGCGGTTCACGCCCGAGATAGGAATCGGAGATCACCTGGATGATGCCGGCCTTGAGCATCAGGCTGGCGGCCGTGGTGAGGACGAGGAGCGCGAGCAGAATGAGAATCGCCCTCAGGGTGTGCTCCTGGAACACCATGAACAGGTCGATCGCGCGGGTCCCGCCGTAGCGGACCTGCAGGTACACCCAGACGGCGGTCGGCAGCCACACGACCACCATGCTGAGGCGCATGAAGAGGGCGAAGTGGCGGCGGTAGATGGTGAACGTGCCGTCCAGGATCTCTCCCAGCTGCATCGGCCTGAGGTTCGACATGGGTGAGGCGCTCCCGTGCGAGGGTGGCGGACAAGCGGTAAAATGAGGGCGTGACGGCGCCCGCGCGAGACCCATTGGACCTGCGCCAGCAGCACGGCGTGGAGACCCCCGAACAGGTCGAGGTCCGGCTCGAGCTGGCGGGCGTGGGGTCGCGGACGGCCGCGCAGGCGATCGACTGGCTCATTCTTATCGCCGTCGGGCTCCTGCTCTTCGGCGTCGGGTTCGGCGTCCTGGGTCTGTGGCGGGCGGGCGGAGCCGCCGGCGGTTGGGTGCTGGCGCTCTTCATCCTCCTCGTGTTCGGCTACCAGCTCGGGTATTTCGCGCTGTTCGAAGCGTTGAACGGCGGGCGGACGCCGGGCAAGCAGGCCCTGGGCATCCGGGTGGTGATGGACACAGGCCACGCGATCACACCGACGGCCGCCGTGGTGCGGACGTTGGCGCGGCTGCTCGATTGCTTCCTGCTCCCGCTGCTGGGATTCCTGCTGATCGTCTTCTCGAAGAGTAACAAGCGCCTCGGCGACATGGCCGCCGGAACGATCGTGGTGCGGGACCGGCCCACCGACTGGGTGCTGGGAGCTACGAGCCCTGAGCGCGACGAGGCGACCGAGACGAGCCCGCCCGAGCTCTCGGAGGGCGAATTCCGCCTGCTGGATCGCTTCCTGAGCCGCCTGAACGAGCTCGATCCGGCGGTCCAGAAGCGGATCACGGCCGACCTGGCGCAGCGGTTCGAGGCACGCATCCCGCGACGCACCGCGAACGCACAGGCGTACCTGGTGCAGGTGTTCGCCGACGAGCAACGCAAGCGGCGCAGCCGGTTTGCCACCCGAGCCAAGACAGGGGCCGGCGCGGTCGGCCGCACGACGGTGACCGCGGAGCGATTCCTCGCCAAGAAGCGCGACAGCTGGGAAGCGTTCCGGGCGGTGGCGGTGCGGATGGAGCGTTCCGGGGTCGGGGCGCTCGCCCCCGACGAGATTCCGGCGTTCGCCGCCCGCTACCGCGAAGTGGCGGCGGACCTGGCCCGGGCGCGCACCTACGGCGTGGACTCACGGGTGATCGAGTATCTGGAGCGGGTGGTGAGCGCGGGGCACAATGCCCTGTACCGGGCGCGGGGGAAGGAGGCGACGCCCTTCGCACGCTACCTGCTGCGCGACTTCCCCGCGGCGGTGGTGCAGTCGTGGGCCTACGTGCTGGTGGCGTTCGTCCTGTTCATCGTGCCGGGCGTCGTGGGGTACGTCATGATCCGGGAGCGTCCCGCCCTCGCCGACGAGATCGTCTCCCCGGTGATGGTCAGCCGGGCGGAGCAAGCGGCGGAGCGCGTGGCGGAGGGTCGCGGCTACGCGCAGGCGGAGGGGGAGGACCGCCCCGTGATCGCCGCGGCGATCATCGGCAACAACATCCAGGTGTCGTTCGGCGTGTTCGCGGGCGGGCTCACCGCGGGCCTGCTGACGGCCTGGCTGTTGTTCTCGAATGGGATGCAGCTGGGCATGGGCTTCGGGCTGTTCCAGAACTACGGCGCACTCGGGTACCTCACGACGTTCGTGGCCGGCCATGGCGTGCTCGAGCTGACGGCGATCTTCATCGCGGCGGGGGCGGGATTCCGGCTGGCCACAGCGATGATCGCCCCCGGCGACCGGACGCGGATGGACGCGCTGGTGGTGGAGGGGCGAGTCGCGGCGAGGATGGTGGGGGCGGTTGTGACGCTGCTCGCGATCGCCGGCGTGATCGAAGGCCTGCTCTCGACCAGCGACGCCCCCGCGGCGTGGAAGTACGGCGTGAGTGCGACGACGGTGGTGCTGCTCGCCCTCTACTTGGCGAGCGGGTCGGGATACCTGAAGGAGCTGGGGGCACGGAGCAGTCCGATCCGGTGATCGCCTGCTCCGTGCCCTCGTCCTGCGTCAGTTGTTCAGCGCCCCCTGCAGAATCCAGTTGCGAATCAGGTTGATCTGCGCCCGGGTGAGGCACCCCGCCCCGGCGCAGCCCAGGGGCATCCGCTCGCCCTGGCCGTTCGCGGGGGACAGGCGGTGGGTGCCCTGTACTTTGTGCACCAGGTAGGACGAGTCGGGGACCAACGCGAGCACACGCAATAGCCCCGATTGGTGGGCTGCCACGCCGACGATGTTGGCGCGCGCCTGGCCCTGCACGAGACTCATACCTTCCGCTCCGGTCGGCCCGAAATGACAACCGGTGCACGCTGTGGTGGAGAAAATGTTCTGCACCGTGCCCACTGTGGCGTTGTCGCCGAGGCGGACGGGCGTCGACACCACCTGCACGAACGCGCTGTCGGCGGCCGTGCCGCTCACCGCCTTGATGTACGTCGTGTCGGGGCTCGCGCCTGCCGTGACGACGCCCGCTCCATCGACCGTCGCCGCCGCGGTGGTACTTGACCACGTCACGGTGGGCGCGGGCGTGCGGATCAGCGAGTCGCTGGCATCGAACACCGAGTCGATCATCCGCATCGAGCCCGTCGTCAGGATCCGCGAGGTGTCCACCGTCTGGGGATGCAGCTTCACGCGGGTGGCCACCTGTTGCACTTCGACGTGGATCGTATCCGCCAACGCGCCGGATGTAGCGATCACCCGGGTCTGGCCATTGCCCCGGGGCGTGACGGCGCCGGTGGTCGTGTTGACGGTGGCCACGGCGGTGCTTTGAGACGTCCAGCCGAGGGCGGAGGCCGGCACCGCGTTGCCGCGCGCGTCGGTGGCGGTAATCACCGGCGTCGTGTCGGCGCCGAGACGGTCGAATCTCGCGGTGTCCGGAGTGATGCTGAGCGTGGCCGCCACCTGCCGCACGGTGGCTGTGACCGAGTCGGACACGCCGTCGCCCGTAACGACGATCCGTGCCGTCCCGTTTGCTACGGCGACGACGTCGCCGAGCGCCGTGTTGACGCGCGGAGCGGCGCTGGCAACCGAGGGCGTGCGCGACACCCACGCGAACGTGATGCCCGGGACGGCCGCGTTGATCGCGTCCCGCGCTTCGGCGGTCACCAGAACCGAGTCACCCAGCGATGGAAACTGCGGCGCTGTGGGGGTGAGGCTCACCGAGCCGATGCGCACGCGGATGCCGCGCGTGCCGGCTATAGTCGTGGGCGTGCCGTTCAAGACCGCCGTAGCGGTGATCGTGACGCTGCCGCGCTGCGCGCCGCTCACGAGCCCCGTGGTGCTCACACTCGCAACCGTGCCGTTGCTCGAGCCCCACTGGAACGTGACGCCACTCGAGACCTGCGAGCTGCCCGAGAACGCCGCTGCCGTGAGCTGGCGGGTGCCGGCGAGGACGACGGTCGAATCGCCGGACACGACGACCGCGGTGATCATGGGGGGACCCCCATCACCACCGCCGCAATCGACCAGCGCCAACGCGAGCAGCAACCCCAGACCGAAACGCTTCATGACGGCCCTCCGAGAAAGTGGACGCTCTAGGATGGAACGCCCCGAAGGACCTGTCTAGATGTGCGTCACGGCCGCCAGCTGGGTTGGATGTCCCGCACCGAGGCACCGGCGTCCGATGCGCGGCCGATCAGCCGACGATCCTGGAGGTACGTCGCGGCGGTGGTCGCCGCGGGAACGCGATAGATGCGCGTATCGGCGAAGCCACCAGGGGGCTCGCCACCCACGAGGACGATTTCCTTCCCGTCGGGCGACCAGTCGTGCCCCAGCACGCTGGAGTCGAAATCGCACCACCCTTCCGCGCTCACCTGCGTCTCGGCGCCGGTCTGGACGTCCACGCGCCAATAATCGATCGGGCAGGCGCCGGCGCGAATGAACAGCACCTGCCGACCGTCGGGCGAGAAGACGGGCCGGTCGTCGGACCCTGTGCCGCCCGAGAGCTGCCGCAGCCCCGAGCCATCGCGCCCGATCAAGTACAGCTTGCGACTGAACGAGTCGGAGGCCGCGAAGACGATCGTCGCCCCGTTTGGCGTGACGTCGAGCGGGCCGTCGATCCTCAGAGGACCCTTCCCCACGTCCAGGATGGCCGGCGAAAGCGGCAGCGGCGCCTGTCCGTCGAAGCCCACGCCCCAGATGCGGCTCGCGAGCCCGAATGTGGTCAGGCTGTCCCGCACCACGATCAGGCGCTTCGAGTCGGTGGGGTCCCAGGCGAACGAGGCAGGACCGTCGACCTTGCTTGGATCGAAGTCGGTCACGACGACCCTACCGGTACCGTCGCCTACCCGGCTGAGCCCGGTGATCGGGCCGGTGACGTCCGGGATGACGCACACGTCTTCCTGGGTCGTGAACCCGGCACCGCACTCGAACGCGAGATGTGCGCCGTTCGGACTCCAGCGGGCCCGCCGTGCGCTCGTGTCGGAGACCACCGACACCACAGTGTCGCCCGTCAGCGCGGCGACGAACAGCTCGTTCCGGCCGGTCCCTTGATCGAAGGTAAACCCGACGCGCCGCCGGTCGGGCGACCACCGCGGGTGCACGTCCCCGAACCGTCCCAGGGCGTTCAGCCGGAACCGTGCCGACCCGTCTGGATTGACCCGGAACACGCCACTGTTCAAGACCACGCCGTCCGTCGAGTCCCCGGCGAAGACGACCGGCGCCGGCGGTGGGCCACTCGGAGGGAACACAGTGAGCCGCAGTGTGTCCGCGTGGTCGCGAATCTGGACGACGACACTTGCCGGGCCTCCTGGTGTCCCGCTGCGCGCGACGACCCACAGATTGCCGCCCACCCGGATCAGCGCCGGATCGAGGTTCAGCAGACTGACTGGGACTCCGGGTACGGGGGTCCCCGCTGAATCCACCAGGACGATCAGTTGGATAGAGTCGCCCTGCGTGAGGGCCGCGAGCTGCGGTCCAACGGTCACGCGGCATCCCGATCCCGTCTGGCAAGGTCCGACGTACGAGATGGCGATCTCCACGGGAGGCGGGGTCCTGGACGTCGCGGCGACCTGTACGGTGTCGAGCCCCTCGTACAACACGGCATTGTCGCTCGACCGGACGCCTTGCAGCAGGATTTCGAACTGCTCGGGGTCCGAGAGCAGCGGCACGGTGAGGGGGAGGTCGACGTTGCCCGCGGTGTCCACCGCAACGCTGGTATCGATCACCATGACGCCGGACGGCACGCGCTCGATGCAGATGCGAACGTGGTCAATGCCTCCCGCGACCACGCCGGGCACGGCATTCGCGAATACGGGAGCGATCGTCAGGCTGACGCGCTGACCGGGGGCAAGCCCTTCCGCACACGCGAACGCGGCGGCGAGGGTCACCAGGACCGCAACGCGTCGCCTTACCGCGACCACTCGATCAGCGCGCCGAGCCGGGGACCGACCAGCGAGATGCTTTCTGTGCCGTCTTGGATTTTGCCGAAGGCGACTTGGGCCTGTAGGACGGCCGTGAAGCGCGGGCTGACGCGGTAGCGGAGGTCGGTCCCGGTCCGCACCAGGTACCCCAGCAGCTCCATCTTGGACCCCGCCCCTGTGAGCTCGTGGCGGAACTCGAGCAGCGGGGCGAGTGTGACTGTGGGCGAGAGGGGCCGGTCGAGCCGGGCGCCGAGCGCCAGCACGTTGCCGCGCGGAACGACGACGGTGCCGGTGTCGGCGGTGCGCGGGTTGAGCCGCCGCATGTCCCAGCCGTAGATCGCGAGGCTACCGCGTCCCAGCGGCATCGTCACCGCTGCGTACGCGAGCGCGCGGTCGCCCAGCACGCTCCGCAGGCCGGTGTCGAATTCATTGGCGCCGCTGGTTGTGTAGACGAACGCGCCGCGGAAGTACTTGCCTCCGCCGAACGGGCCCTCGACCCCGAACCGCAGGCGCGCCTCGCCGCCGGGCGTCAGCTGGTCGCCCCCGGCGACCGGCGTGTAACTTGCCGCGTAACGGTAGCTGGCCCCCGTACCTACCGCCCAGTTCTGTCCCAGCTTGAAAGCAGATGCGAACCCCGCCGACAGACCGCCGCCCGACCCGAAGCCCGGCGTCGTGAAGCCCAGGAGGTCGGTCGCCGTGGCCCCGAACAGCGGAATCGTCGTGTCGGGAACCTCCGCGGCGCCGGTGGGGAGCGTGCCCACTAGCGTGAACACGAGCCGGCCGGGGATCACCGCGACCGTGGTGCGCACGTCGGTGTCGATGAATCCGGAGTGATCGATCGTCTGGCCGTTGGTTTGCCGCACCGAGGCGCTCGCATAAGCCGTCCCGATGTCCACCGTGACGCGACTGCCGAACCGCTGGGTGACGGTGACGGGGATCGTCATCTCGCTGATGCGGTCGAACGCGAGGCCGGAGCCGAAACTGTAACTCTCGAAGAAGACGCCGGTGCGCGCCGCCGTGCCCGGTCCCTGGCTTGCCGCGGACCCGAAGGCCGCAGCGGCCAGCAGGAGGACGCACACCCGCACGCGCATCAGGGCAGGCGGAAGATGATGCGAATCACCCCCGACGCCTGCGTCAGGGTCGAGATACCGCGGCTATCGGGTGTGGGGTTGGGCTTGGTCGCTTCCCGGCCGGTGACGTCGGCGGCCCCGCCTGTGATTCCGCCGGTGACGTCGCTGGGCGAGGCCTGCGTGTCCTTTCGCGCAGCGTCCAGGGCGTCCGTCAGGGGCGGCTCCTGCGGCGCCCTGACCCTATCCACCGCCTCGACGACGGTGACGATGTCAGCGGCCGCAGCCTGCTGCACCGTGGGCGCCGCCTCGGCCGTCTGCTGCTGCTGCTGCGCGGCCTGGAAGCTCGGGTCGGACCGCACCGCGGCGCCGAACGCCTGTGCCGCGGCGGCGTAGTCGCCCCGGTCCATCGCTTCGAGCCCCTCGCTATAGGCGAGGAACGCCGCGAGGTTGCGGGGTCCCTGACGGAGAATGCGCTGGCGCTCCGCGTCGGTCAGCTGGATGCCGAGCTGCGCCGCGACGCCGAAGACGAGCTGCTTCTCGAGGTCGAGCAGCTGCTTGAACGTGCCGTTTGCTTGCGCTCCGGACCGCACCGACCCGTCGCCGCGCACGACCGAGGCGGAGAGCCGGACCGGTCCGTCCTGCGCGATCGAAGCGACCCCCTGCACCATCCGCTCGGCGCGGAGCAAGCGGCCTACGCGCACCGCCGTCCCGGAGTCCGCCCGGGCGCTCTGCCCCAGCTTCATCTCGTCGAGCAGGGCGCCGATTTGGATCCGCTCGAGCAGGCGCAGCGTGCGCACCAGCGACAGATCCGACGTCATCAGCTCGGCGAGCCCGCGCGACAGCGGCTGGAACGACGAGTCCCCCGAGATGGTGACCGGGAGGACGGCGAGGGTGGACGGCTCCGGAGGCAGCGCCGTGAGCGTGGACTCGCGGGCCAGGGCGGCGCGCGCGGTCTGCTCCGCCTGCGTCCGCAGCGCAAGCTGCGCCTTGGCCCGCACCGCCGCCACGCCGCGCGCCTCGGCGTGCTGCGCGGCGAACGCCGTGTAGGTCGCGAACGCGAGATCGTAGCGCCCGTCCCGCTCCTGGCATCCCCCCACCACGAGCGGCCCAACGGCGTCGGCCGGGGCGAGCAACTGCGCGGCACGAGCAACGACCACCGCTGTGTCGCACCGGCCGGCCGCCATGAGAGCGGCTGCGAGGTGGAAGCGAACGCGGGCGTTGTTGGGCTGCTGGCCGGCCTGGGTCTGGAGCGCGGGAATGTCAGCGGGGGTGACGGCGGTGGGGCGAGGTCCCCCTGCACAGGCGACGCCGAGGCAACTCACCCCAAGGAGCAGAGATCGCGTAACCGTCAAGTGAGGCTCCCGGCGCCAGAAAGGGGGTGGAAAGATAAGGGCCTGTACGTTTACGGCCCAGGGACCCCGGGCGCTATGACCCGCGTCACCAGAAGGAGCGGACGGGACCGACACGCCCGTCCCGCGCGGGTGCGGGAGGACCTATAGAGGAAGGCGGCGGCGGCGAGGCGTGCGGGGCCCCACCACGCGGTGGGCGGGCAGTACCGGGGCCGGTGCCGCCGGCTCACTCGAGCGCTTGGAGCATCTGACGCATCTTGCGCGCCAGGTCCTCGATCTGTTTCAGCCCCGAGAGCGTCTCCTCGTCGAACCGCTCGGGCGTGAGGAGCAGGATCTGCGTCTCGGCGAGAATCGCCGACAGGGGGTTGGCGAGGTCGTGCCGGACCTTCATCAGCTCGGCCCGCGGGTCCGGCATCAGAGCAGGGAGCGGTAGAGATCGCGCAGGTGGTGGTCCCGCAGGTCCCGGACGGACTGCCATAGGTCGGGTTCCGAGGTAGCGCAGAAGATTTCGGCGGTCGCCCGCTCCGCTTCGGTCCCCTCCGCGCCGAACAACACGCGCCCGCGCCAGATGCCGTCCTCGGAGCGCCGCACCGAGAGGCGAATCTCTACCTGTTGTCCGTCGAAACGAATCGGAGGAAGGTCGTGAACGACCTGTTCGAGCGCGGGGGAAGCTTGGTACCGAGCCGGTTGTGCTGGCATGCCGAGCCGATCTGGCTGGTTTGGGCAAAGATATAAGAAAAAGGGACTTACGCAATACTCACGAACTCGCGAATCCAGAACGGCACGGGCGCGAACGTGACCAGGAAGAGCACCAGGCTCACCCACGCGAGGCGCCGGCGCGACCGCGGGAGCGGCCGGTAGGCATCGAGCACGGGCGGGTGGCCCAACCGGCCGCGCGACAGTGCGAGTACGACGAACCCCCAAATCAACCATCCCACCCAGAAGACGCCGAGCAGCATGATGCCGATCCAGAACGCGCGGGCGGCGCGCTCCTGCCACCGCGGGAGCGCCGCGAACAGGATGTGGCCGCCGTCGAGCTGCGCGATCGGCAACAGATTGAGGGTCGTGACGAACATCCCCAGCCATCCGGCCAACGCCATCGGGTGCATCGTCAGGGCGGTGGCGCCTGGCGCGGCGACGCGCCGCACGAGCAGGGTGACGAGCGAGTCGCCCAGCTGCGCGGCCGGCGCACCGCCGAACCAGAGAATCATGCCGTGGATGCCGCTCGCACCGTTGCTCGCCAGAATCGGCGTGCTGTGCGCGAGACCGATCCACAACACGGGTAAGGCCACGAGGAACCCCGCGATCGGCCCCGCGGCACCGACGTCGATCAGCTGCCGGCGATCGGTCAGCACGGTGCGCAGCCGGATGAATGCCCCGAGCGTTCCGATCCAGACCGGGATCGGCGGCGCCGGGAGGAAGTACGGCGGGGAGACGTCGAGGTCGTAGCGGCGCGCCGTGACGTAGTGGCCCAGTTCGTGGCAGAGCAAGATCGCGAGCAGGGGCAGCGAGAAGCTGAGCCCCGCGGGCCAGTCCCGGATCCAGGCGCCCGGGTGGAACAACACCCGCGGGTCGTCAGGGACGGCCCCCGCGATGATGGCGCCGGCGAGCGTGGTCGTGAACAGCGTCGCGGCGAAGAGCAGCCCGTGCACTCCCCAGGCTTCCCGAGTGGGCGGCGCGGCGGCCTGGGTCAAGACGAGGTGGCGGCCGTCGGATTCGTCGGACCAGTAGTGGCTCCCGGGCCACGCCCGGAGCGCTGCGGCGAGCTCCGCGGAGGGACCCTCGTGCGCGGGATCTACAAGCGCATCAACGACTTCCCGGTCGCGGAGGGGGATGGTGCGCCAGGCGCGCAGAAACCGCGTTAGGCTCACGGGCGCTCTTGACGCGGGATGGACCCCGGCCTAGTATCTGTGCTTCGCACGCCGCCCCATTCCCAGGTTTCCATCATCAACTAGGCCCACTCCCCCATCCCGGGGTTCCCCCGCCGTAAACGCAACCGGAGCTGAAGCACACGTGGATATCGCCGAACTGAAGAGAAAGTCCGTCGCGGAATTGCACGCGATGGCCGAGAGCCTCAACATTCAAAACTATTCGGGGCTCCGCAAGCAGGATCTGATCTTCCGCATCGAGCAGTCGCTCCTCGACTCGGACACCGTACTCCGCGGCGAAGGCGTCCTGGAGATTCTGCCCGAAGGGTACGGATTCCTCCGCAGCCCCGACTGGAACTACCTGTACGGCCCCGACGACATCTACGTCTCCCCCAGCCAGATCAAGCGGTTCGACCTGCGCACCGGGGACACGATTATGGGCCAGGTCCGGCCGCCCAAGGAAGGCGAGCGCTATCTCGCCCTGCTGAAGGTCGAAGTCGTGAACGGCGAGGAGCCCGAGAAGGCCAAGCACCGCGTCGCTTTCGACAACCTCCGCCCGCGCTACCCCGAGCAGCAGCTCAAGCTGGAGCGCAAGGACGGCGATCTGTCGATGCGGGTGATGGACATCCTCAGCCCCATCGGCAAGGGACAGCGCGGCTTGATCGTGTCGCCCCCGAAGGCCGGCAAGACCATCCTGATGCAGAAGCTCGCCAACTCCATCATCGAGAACCACCCCGAGGTCTACCTCATCGTGCTGCTCATCGATGAGCGCCCCGAGGAAGTGACCGACATGGAGGAAAACGTGAAGGGGCCGAACGTGGAGGTCGTGTCGTCGACGTTCGACGAGCCGGCCGACCGCCACGTTCAGGTCGCCGACATGGTGATCGAGAAGGCGAAGCGGTTGGTCGAGCACGGCAAGGACGTGGTGATCCTGCTCGACTCGATCACCCGCCTGGGCCGCGCGCACAACGTGGTCGTCCCCCACTCGGGCAAGATCCTCTCGGGCGGTGTGGACGCGAACGCGCTGCAGAAGCCCAAGCGCTTCTTCGGGGCGGCCCGCAACATCGAGGGGGGCGGCTCGCTCACGATCCTGGCTACGGCGCTGATCGATACAGGATCCCGCATGGATGAGGTGATCTTCGAGGAGTTCAAGGGCACCGGCAACTCGGAAGTCATTCTCGACCGCCGCATCGCGGAGCGGCGCACCTTCCCGGCGATCGACACGCAGCGCACCAGTACCCGCAAGGAAGAGCTGCTCCTCAGCAAGGAAGAGCTCAACAAGGTCTACCTGCTGCGCAACTTCCTGGCCGACATGCCGCCCGTCGAGGCGATCGAGTTCCTGCTCGAGCGGCTCAAGCGGACGAAGACGAACGCCGAGTTCTTCCAGACGATGGCGCAGGGGTGACGGCACCGGCCGGTCGCCTGCTCTCCGTGGACTGGGGCGAGCGCCGCATCGGGCTCGCCCTGTCTGACGAATCCCAGACGCTCGCTCAACCCCTCGCGACCCTCAGCCGACGCGTCGGCAAGCGCTTCCCGATGGCACGCCTCCTCGAGCATCTGGCCCGACACCACGTGGTTGGCATCGTCGTGGGGCTCCCCTTGGACGAAGCCGGAGCCGAGGGGGACGCCGCGCGGGCGGCGCGCGCCCTCGCCGACGACATCGGCCGGCGCGCCGCGCTCCCGGTGGCGCTGTGGGACGAGCGCATGACGACGGCGCGGGTGCTCGCCACGGTGCGGGAGATGGGCGGCTCGACGCGGGGCCGCAAGGAGGACGTCGACGCGCTCGCGGCGGCGCTCCTGCTGCAGCACTACCTGGACGCGAAGCGCGGAGGAACGACGTGAGGGCGGCGCTCCTGGTACTCGCGGTAGCGGCGTGCGGCGGCAACTCCCAGGGGGCGCCGGCCACGGTCACCATCCCCCGCGGCGCGAGCTTCGCCCAAGCCGTCGACTCGCTCACCGCCCGCGGCGTGATCGATCATCCCGGTTGGTTCCGCTTCTATGCCCGCGTCCGCGGCCTCCCCGCGGCGCTCAAGAGCGGCACCTACACCTTCCACGTGGACGACGACTGGGGCGACGTGGTGACCGCCCTCAAAGCGGGCCGCGGCGCGGAGGTGCGGTTCACCGTCCTCGAAGGCATGATGGGGTTCGAGGTCGCCGAACGAGCCCGCGTGTGGCTCCGGATCCCGCGCGATTCGTTTTTCGCCGCGGTGCGGGACACCGCGCTGCAGCGCGAGCTGCGCATCCGCGCCAATCCCGCCGGCGTGGAGGGGTACCTCTATCCCACGACGTATATCCTCCCCGTCGGCATCCGCGCCCGCGACCTGGTCCGGGTGATGACGCGCGAATTCATCGCGCGCTGGCCGCCCGAATGGGACGCGCGCCTCGCCGACCTTCACATGACCCGGCACCAGATCGTCACGCTGGCGTCGATCATCGAAGCCGAGGTGCGCTACCGGCCCGATCGGCCCTACGTGTCCGCGGTCTATCACAACCGGCTGAAACGGGGGATGGCGCTGCAGGCCGACCCGACGGTGATTTACGCCCACGGCCGCCGCCTGCGGCGCGTGTGGGAACGAAATCTCCAGATCCGCTCCCCTTACAACACCTATCTCCACCCCGGTCTGCCACCCGGACCGATCAGCCAACCCAGCGACTCGAGCCTCTTTGCGGCGTTGGACCCGGCTCCCATCGGGTACATCTACTTCGTGGCGCAACCCGACGGCAAGCACATCTTTTCGGCGACATACGCGGACCACTTGGCGGCGATCAAGCGAGTGAGAGAAAGACGGCGGTAGCGGACGGTCGCGCTCAGGCGAGCGCGGCGCGCAGCGCGCGCGCCGCCTCCACCGGATTCGGCGCGGCGAGGACCGCGCCAATCACGGCGACGCCTGCGGCTCCGGCAGCCACGATGAGCGCCGCGTTGTCGACAGTGATGCCGCCGACGCCAATGACCGGCACCCCATCGGGGGCGAGGCGGGCGAGCCGGGCGAAGCCGTCCGGCCCGAGGGGCGGACCCGCATCGGGCTTGTTCACCGTGGCGAAGCACGGGCCGACGCTCCAGTAGTCCGCGGGCCAGGCGCGGGAGCGCGCTGCTTCGTCCTCGCTCCCAACCGAGGTGCCCAGCAGGAAGCCAGGCGGCAAGCGGGGCCGGAGAGCGTCCACGGGGAGATCGTCCTGGCCGAGGTGGGCGCCCGCGGCGCCCGCAGCGAGCGCGACGTCGGCGCGGTCGTTGACCAGGACCGGGACGGAGAGCGCCTCCACGAGCCGCCGCGTCAGGTGCGCGATGTCCGCCGGTGGAGCATTCTTCCACCGGACCTGAATCATGGTCGCGCCGCCCGCGACCGCGTCGCGGCAGACGGCGACGGGATCGCGCCCCTTGAGCAGGACGGGATCGGTGACCACCATCAACCGCAATTGATCGGCGAGCGCCATGGCGAATATCCCGAAGACGCTGCGCGGGCTCCGCGGCGCGACGACCGCGGCCGGCAATACGAGTGAGGCAATCCTTCAGGCGACCGAGGAGCTGCTACGCGCGCTCCAGACGGCGAACGGCTTCGCACCCGAGGACGTGGAGAGCGCCATCTTCACGTCGTCGCCGGACCTCACGGCCGAGTACCCCGCCCGCGCCGCGCGCCGCCTCGGGTGGACCGACGTTCCCCTGCTCGGCGCAATGGAAGTACCTGTGCCCGGTGGCCTGCCACGCTGCATCCGCGTGCTGCTCCACTTTTACACGGCGAAGCCCGCCCGCGACCTGAAACATACGTATCTGCGCGAGGCGGCGACGCTGCGCCCGGACCGACCGCGGTGACCGCGGTCGTCACAGCCAAGGCCGCCGAGCGTTGGAAACAGGGGCATCCCTGGATCTATCGCACTGACGTGGCGGACGAGCCGGGGAAAGAGCCCGGGATCGTGCGGGTGACGGACCGCCGCTCCCGCTTCCTGGGCCAGGCGCTCTACTCCCCCAAGTCCGAGATCCGCCTGCGGCTCCTCACCCGCGCCGCGGAGCCGGTCGATGCCGCCTGGTGGGCCGCTCGCATCGGGGCCGCTGTGCGGCGGCGCGAATCCGGAGGGATCGGGGCGAGCGCGTGGCGCGCCGTGCACGCCGAGGCCGACGGCCTCCCGTCACTCATCGTGGACCGTTACGGACCGTGGGTGGTGGCCCAGCTGCTCTCGGCCGGCCTCGAGCGCGTGCGGGGCGATGTCCTCACCGGCATCCGCGCCGCACTTTCTCCGGACGGGATCCTGCTCCGCAACGACGCCGGCGTGCGACGCCACGAAGGATTACCGCTCGAGGTGGTGCTCGCCCACGGCGCCGTCCCCGAGACCGTCGAGGTTGAGGAGGCGGGGGTGCGCTATCTCGCGGCGCCGTGGTCGGGACAGAAGACCGGCGCGTTCCTGGACCAGCGGGAGAATCGCGCGCTCGTGGCGCGGCATGCGCGGCCGGGGGGGCGCGCCCTGGATCTCTTCACCTACCACGGCTCGTTCGCGCTCCACCTCGCGCGCCCCGCGGCCGAGGTGGTCGCGGTCGACCAGAGCGCCGAGGCGTTGGCCCGGGGGGCCGAGAACGCGCGGCTCAACGGCATCGGCAATATCACGTGGCGGGAAGCGAACGCGTTCGACCTGCTGCGGGATCTCGAGCGGCGACGAGAACGGTTCGACACCGTCGTGCTCGACCCGCCGGCGTTTGCGAAGACCAAGGCAACCCTGCCCCGCGCCGTGGCGGGGTACAAGGAGATCAACCTCCGGGCGATGCGGATCCTGGCGCCCGAGGGAGTGCTCTTCACCTGCTCGTGCTCCTACCACGTGAGCCGGGATGTTTTCGCGGCGATGCTCGCCGATGCGGCGCGCGACTCGGGCCGGCGGCTGCAGCTGCTCGCCGTCTGCGGCGCCGCCGGGGATCACCCGGAGCTCGTGAACGTCCCCGAGACCGGCTATCTCAAGGGGGCGCTGCTGCGGGCCGTGGATTGACCTCGCGACCGCCAAACTGTTGACTAAATCCGCTCCATTCATAAGCTTGCAGTCCATGCCGCTTTCGGGCCCCGAGACCCGTGACACGTCTGTCGCGGTGCGCCGCGTCCTCGTCGGCCTGCTCGGCGCGAACCTCGTCGTCGTCGCCGCCAAGGCCGCCATCGGGACCGCCTCGGGCTCCCTCGCCGTGCTCGGCGACGCGCTCCACTCGTCCGTCGACTCCCTGTACAACGTGCTGGGGCTGATCGTGATTCGGGTCGCCGCCCAAGCGCCCGACGAAGACCACCCGTACGGCCACGGCAAGTTCGAGACGCTGGGCGCGCTCGCGATCGTCGTGTTCCTGTCGATCACCTGCTTCGAGCTGGTGCGCAGCGCCGTTCAGAAGCTGCTCGGCGGCCCGCACACGATCGCGGTGACCGATCTGGGTCTCGTGGTGCTGCTCGCCACCCTCGCCGTGAACGTGCTGGTCGCCTGGTACGAGAACCGGCGCGGGCACGAGCTTGGGAGCGAGCTGCTGCTCGCGGACGCGGCGCACACGCGCACCGACGTCTTCATCACGATCGGCGTGCTGATCGGCGTGCTGTTCGCCCGCGGCGGCGCGGCGTGGGTGGACCCGGTGGTGGCCATCGTCGTGGCGGTGCTGATCGTGCGCGTCGCCTACCAGATCTTCGCGCGCACCGTGCCGGTGCTGGTGGATGAGCGGGCAATCCCGGAGCGCGCCATCCGCAACGCGGCGCAGGCGGTCGACGGCGTGAAGAGCGCCTATGGCATCCGCTCGCGCGGCGGCCGGGGGGGGGGCGCCGGCGCGCGCTACGCCGAACTGACGATCGGTGTGGACCGCGGCGCGAACGTCGAGTCGGCCCACGCGATCGCCGACCAGGTGGAGGAGCGGCTCAAGCGCGACCTCGACCTGAGCGCCGTTACGGTGCACGTCGAGCCGTGCTGAGCTCCGCGCCCTCCGAGCGCACCGGTCATCCCGGTGTCGCGCGCCGCCCGCCGCGCTCGCTCAAGCAGGAATACCAGGAGTTCATCCTGCAGCGCATCGAGGAGTACAAGAACGCCATACCGCGCGAGGACCTCCTGCAGATCGGCGACGAAGCGGTCCGCGAGCTGCAGGCGGGCGCCCAGGATCAGTATCTGCTGACCGAGGTGCTTTTGCTCGAGCACGTGGACCGTATCATCGGCCTGCGGTTGCGCCTGCCCTCGTTCCCGCGCTGGCGCCAAAAACACCGCGCGCTGCGGGATGCACAGCGTCAGCCCACGCACTGGGGGCTGGACCATGCGCACCCCGTCGTCCCGTGGGCGCCGCGCCTCGAGCCGGGCGACCTCGTCGTCGTGGTCGGGGCCGCCGCGCTCCCCGAGGCGTTGTTCCTCGCCGCCCACGACGCCGAGGTGTTCCTCGTGGACCAGGACCTCGGGGCCGTGGAGGCTGCCGAAGGACGGGCCGTGACCGAGCAGCTCGCCGGCGCCCTGCAGGCGCTGGTGATCAGTTTCGGAAGCTGGTTTCCCGACCTCGCGCCCAGCCTCGTCGTCCTCGAGCCGCGCAGCCTCGCCGACCTGCGGGCCAAGGACCGCGCCGCCCTGATTGCGGATCTCCAAGCGCGCACGCGCTCGGGGGGCGTCCACGTGGTTCTCGCGGCCGGCTCGTCCCGAGAAGTGATCCCCCTTGCCCCCGAGGCACTTCAGGCGCTGTACCGTGGCTGGCAAGTCCAGCGCAGCCGCCGCTCGAAACGGGGCGGCTTCACGGCCACGAAGCCTCCGCGTCAGCACGACACGGCGTTGAACGTGTCGGAGTGACCACTCACGGTGAAGGGCAAGGTACGTAACTCATTGCCGGTTCGCCGGTTGCCAGTTGCCGGCGCATGGCAAGCGACTTGCCCTGTGTACCGGCAACCCGACAACCGGCAACCGCCTCATGACCAGCCTCCCGCTAGTACTCGACGACGAACCGATGGGGATCATCCTGCGCGCGGGCCAACAGGTGCTGCGCCCGGCAAAGATCTGGGCCTACTGTTGGTTCACCGACGAGGGGGAGGACGGGGACCATACGCACCGGCACCTGCCGGTCGACCCCCGCTGAGTTGATCCGACTCGAGAACACGACGGGGCCGGCGCGATGCCGGCCCTTTTTGCTTAGCCTTGCAACCCGCCACCCCTGCCGTATCTATTTCCCGCATGCCTCGCCTGACCATCGACGGCCGGAGCGTCACCACGGACCAGGGCCGCACCATCCTCGACGCGGCGCGGGCCGCGGGCATCGCCGTCCCAACGCTGTGCTGGTATCCCAAGCTGCCCAACGTCGGGAACTGCCGCATCTGCCTCGTCTCGGTCGAGGGCCAGGCGAAGCTGCTGCCGGCGTGCGCGACGCCGGCCGTCGACGGCATGGTCGTCACGTCCGAGTCGCACGCGGCGGTGGAGAACCGCAAAGGTGTCCTGCGCCTACTGCTGGAACGCTACCCGGCGGACCATCTCCGTAATGGCGGCCGCGCCGGCCCGCGCAATGAGTTCGAGGCCTACGTCGTGCGGTACGGCGTCATCCCGACCCCGGCCGAGGCGCGCGACCTCCCGCTCCGCTCGGGCGATGAGCGTCCCGGCGACCCGATGATCCGCCACGACATGTCCACCTGCATCCTCTGCACCCGCTGCGTGCGTGCCTGCGAGGACATTCAGGTCGTCGGTGTGCTCGACGTGGGGTGGCGGGGCGAGCACGCCGAAATCATCGTCGGCGCCGACGGCGACCCTGACAAGGCGGGGTGTACCTGGTGCGGCGAATGCGTCCGCGTCTGCCCGACCGGTGCGATCTTCGAAGTGATGCCGCGGCAGCGGTTCGCCCCCGAACAGGTCCGCCACCCCGACAAGGTCGTGCGCTCCGTCTGTCCCTACTGCGGCGTCGGCTGCCAGGTGGACCTCCAGGTCTCCGGAGACCAGGTCGTGCGCGTCACCTCCCCGGACATCGAGCTCAATACGCCGAACCAGGGTTCGACCTGCGTGAAGGGGCGTTTCGGATACGACTTCCCCCAACATCGAGATCGATTGACGCGTCCGTTGGTGAGGAAGGGGTGGCTGAAGGATGGCGCGCGGTGGGTGTGGCGCGGTGGGACCGGCGTCGAGCGCCGCGGCGGACCCTGGCGCAGCATCGAGGGAGAGGGCCAGCAAGCGAAGCCGGGGACGCCGCCGCGGGCGACGGGCAAGTCGGTACGCGAGCTGCCGCTGCTCGAGCGGCTAGACATGGACATCCGAGACCGCGTCGCCACGCCCGCTGACTGGTACGAGCCCTTCCGCGAAGCCACCTGGGAGGAAGCGCTCGAGCTCACCGCGCAGGAGTTGTCCCGCATCAAGCGGGAGCGGGGCGGCGACGCCCTCGCCTGCTTCTCGTCGGCGAAGTGCTCGAACGAAGAGAACTACCTGATGATGCGGATGTTCCGCGGCGCGCTGGGCACGAACAACATCGATCATTGCACGCGCCTCTGCCACTCCACGTCCGTCGCGGCGATGCAGCGCGCCATCAACACGGCGGCGGCGTCGGGATCGATGCGGGAGATCGAGGAGGCGTGCGACGTCATCTTCATCGCGGGCGCCAACACGACCGAGTCGCACCCGGTGTTCGGGGCTGCGATCAAACGGGCCCACGAGCGCGGCGCGACGCTCATCGTGGCCGACCCCCGTCGCACCGAGCTCGCCGGCCGCGCCGACGTGCACCTGCAGATGCAGCCCGGCACCGACGTGGCGCTGTACTCGGCGATGCTGAACCACATCCTGGCACTGTCCCTCGAGAACGCGGCGTTCATCGCGACGCGGACGCACGACTTCGACGAGGTCCGCGCTGCCGTGCGACCCTACACCCCCGACAAGGCCGCGAAGATCACCGGGATCCCGGCGGCGACGATCCGCTGCGCCGCCGAGATCTACGCGCGCGGGCCGAACACCAGCACGCTTTGGGCGATGGGGCTCACCCAGCACGCGAACGGCACGGACATCGTCACCTCACTCTTGAACCTGATGTTCGCCTGCGGGATGATCGGCCGCTGGGGCGCCGCGATGCTCCCCGTGCGCGGCCAGAACAACGTCCAGGGCGCGTCCGACGTCGGCGCGATTCCGTTCGTGTACACCGACTACCAGCCGGTCGGCGATCCGCAGGTGCGCGAACGGTTCGCGCGCACCTGGGGTGTCCCGCCCGAGGCCCTGTCGCTGCGGAAGGGGCTGATGGTGACCGAGGTGGTCAAGCCCGAGAGTGGGATCCGCGGGATGTACATCATGGGCGAGAACCCGATCATCTCCGACCCCGACATCGCGCACGCCGAGCACTGGTTCCGGGAGCTCGAGTTCCTCGCGGTGCAGGATCTGTTCCTCACCGAGACCGCGCGCTACGCCGACGTCGTCCTGCCCGGATCGAGCTTCGCCGAAAAGACCGGCACGTTCGTGAACACGGAGCGGCGCATCCAGCTCTCGCGACAGGCCGTAGAGTCCCCCGGGCAAGCGCGCGGCGACCTCGCGATCCTCACCGACCTCACCAACCGGCTCGGCCTGCCGACGCCGTTCCGGTCGGCCGAAGAGGTGATGCGCGAGATCGCACAGGTCACGCCGAGCTGGGCGGGGGTCACGTACCCGCGGCTCGAAGGCGCGGGACTGCAATATCCCGTCCCGACGCAGGACCACGCCGGCACCGCGTTCCTGTTCGACCAGGCGTTCCCGACGACCGACGGCAAGGCGACGTTCGTGGCGGTCGCATACACCAACCCCGTCGAGCTCCCCGACGACGACTACCCGTTCGTCATGAACACCGGCCGCCAGTTGTACCACTGGCACACGGGCACCATGACACGCCGGGCGAGCGGACTGGACGCCCGCGAGCCCACGGCGATCGTCGAGATTCATCCCCTCGATGCCGCCGAGCTGGGCGTCGCCGAGGGCGACTTGGTCCGTCTCACGTCCCGCCGCAATTCGATGGTGACCGCGTGCCGCCTTTCGGACCGGGTGGCGCGCGGACAGGTGTTCGTCCCGTTCCACTTCCGCGAGGCGGCGGCCAATCTGCTCACCAACCCGGTGCTCGATCCCTACGCGAAGATGGCGGAGTTGAAGGTGTGCGCGGTGCGGATCGCACCCGTGCCAACGAACGCGGGCGTACCGGCCTAGATCTCGGAGCCAACTATGGATCTCGGTTTGACGGGCCGCGTGGCCCTCGTGTGCGGATCGACCCGCGGCCTCGGCCGCGCGGTGGCCAAGGCGCTCGCGCTCGAGGGGGCGCACGTCGTCGTCAACGGGCGCACCGAGGAGTCGACGCGCCGGGCCGCGCAAGAGCTCTCGGCGACCCCCTTCGCCGCGGACGTCAGCGTGCCGGAGCAGGCCGAGGCGATGGTGCACGGCGTGGCGAAAGAGCTGGGCCGCCTCGACGTGCTGTTCTGCAATGCCAGTGGCCCCCCCGCGGCCCCGTTCAAGGACCAGCCGCGCGAAGCCTGGCACCGCGCCGTCGATCTCAATCTGTTCTCGACGATCCACCTCAGCGCCGCCGCCGCGCCGATCATGCGCAAGGCGCAGTGGGGTCGGATCATCTGTCTCGCGTCGGTGGCGGCGAAGCAGCCGCTCCCCGGGCTCATCCTCTCGACTACGGCCCGCGCAGGGGTCCTTGGATTCGCCAAGGCGCTGGCGGACGAAGTCGCCGCCGACGGCATCACCGTCAACTGCGTCTGCCCCGGGTTCATCGCCACGGAGCGGATCGCCGAGCTGGCGGAAACCCGTGCCAAGCGGGAGCACCGCGGCTCGCAGGAGGTGATGCGCGACATGGTCGCGGACATCCCGCTCGGTCGCATGGGCCGGCCCGACGAGGTCGGAGCGACGGTCACATTCCTGGCTTCCGAACAGGCCAGCTATATTACCGGCGCCGTGCTCCAGGTGGACGGCGGGTTCACGCGCTCGATCTTCTAACCCGTCCCCTTCCTCCTTCCCTACTTCCCCGTGCGAATGCAAGCGATCGTCAAGGAACGGCGCGCCCCTGGCTTGACCGTCACGACCGTCCCCAAGCCGGCGCCGGGCCCGGGCGAGGTGCTGATCGCCGTCCGTCACGCCGGCGTGTGCGGCACCGACCTGCACATCGCGGAGTGGGACGCCTGGGCGCAGGGGCGGCTCCACCCGCCGCTCGTGATCGGGCACGAGTTCGCCGGGGAAATCGAGGCGTTGGGCGACGGGATCGACGGGCTGAAGACGGGTCAGCTCGTCACCGCCGAGGGGCACATCGTGTGCGGCCATTGCCTCCAATGCCGCACGGGCAACGGGCACATCTGCCGCAACACGCGCATCATCGGCGTCGACCGCGACGGCGCCTTCGCGGAATACATCGTGATGCCGGCGACCAACGTATTGAGCCTGGATGGGATCCCCACCGAGGTCGGGGCGATCATGGACCCGATGGGGAACGCGTTTCACACGGTACTGACGGCGGAGATCCCCGGCAGCTTCGTCTTCATCGTCGGGTGCGGGCCGATCGGCTGCTTCGCGGTCGGCATCGCGCGCGCCGCGGGCGCCGCTAAGGTCATCGCGTCCGACGTCAACCCCAAGCGCCTCGCCCTGGCAGCCAAGATGGGCGCGCACGTCACGATCGACGCCGCCAAGGACGACGTCGTGAAGACCGTGCTCGCCGAGACCGGGGGAGAAGGGGCGGACGTGGTGTGTGAGATGTCGGGAGTCCCCTCCGCGCTGCACCAAGCATTTGCCGCCGTCCGCTTAGGTGGGCGGGTCCAGCTCCTCGGCATTCCGAAAGGGCAGGTACCCATCGAGTTCGCCGGCGAAATCATTTTCAAGGGCATCACCATCTACGGCGTCATTGGCCGGAAGATGTACGAGACCTGGCACCAGATGCGCCGGTTTCTCACCGCCGGACAATTCGACCCTCGCCCCGTGATCACGCACCAGGTGCCGCTCGCCAAGATCGACGAGGCCCTCGCGGCCATCCGCTCGGGTGACGCGGGGAAAGTCATCCTGGAGATCGTATGAGCTTCGCCGCGGACCTGGACGCCCAACTCGCACAGTTCAAACAGGACGGCGTGTACAAGCGCCTCAACTACCTCGACTCCCCGCAAGGCTCGCGCGTCAAGATGGAGGGCCGCGGCGAGGTCGTGATTCTGTCGTCGAACAACTACCTCGGTCTCTGCTCCGTTCCCGAGGTCGTTCAAGCCGGGAAGGAGGCGCTCGACCGTTGGGGCGCCGGCACCGGCTCGGTGCGCTTCATCTGCGGCACGTTCACCGTGCACCGCGCGCTCGAGGAGGCGCTCGCCCGATTCGTGGGCTGCGAGTCGTCGCTCACGTACGTGAGCTGCTGGAACGCCAACGAAGGGCTCTGCCCCACCCTGCTTGGCGACCAGGACATCGTGATCTCCGACCAGCTGAACCACGCCTCGATCATCGACTCGATCCGTCTCGCCAAGGCGATCACGAAATGCCAGACCGCCGTCTACAAGCACTCCGACATGGCGGACCTCGAGGACAAGCTGCGCGCGGCGAAGGGAGCCCGGCTGCGGCTCGTGTTCACCGACGGTATTTTCTCCATGGAAGGCGACATCGCGAACCTGCCCGACATCGTGGCGCTCGCCCGGAAGTACGACGCCATCGTCGCCGTAGACGACTCCCACGCGACAGGCGTCCTCGGCAAGTCCGGCCGCGGCACCGCGGAGCACTACGGCATGCTCGGCCAGGTCGACATCATCACCTCGACGCTCGGCAAGGCCTTGGGGGGCGCCGCCGGCGGGTTCACCGCCGGCCCGGCGCCGTTGTCCGACTACCTGACGCAGCGCTCGCGGCCGCAGCTGTTCAGCAACGCGTTGCCCCCCACCGTGGCGGGCAGCGCGCTCGCGGCCGTGCGCCACGTCGAGCGTCACCCCGAACTGGTCACCAAGCTCCACGACAACACCCACTACTTCCGTGAGGGCCTGATCGCCCTCGGCTTCAAGCCGCTCGCCGGCGATACGCCGATCGTCCCGGTGATCCTGGGCGAGACCGCCCGGGCGATCCAGCTGAGCGACCTGCTGCTGGCGGAAGGGGTCTTTGTGACGGGCTTCGGCTATCCCGTTGTGCCACAAGGACATGCGCGCGTGCGCTGCCAGCTCTCGGCCGCCCACTCGCGCGACGACCTCGACTTCGCGCTGCGGGCGTTCAAAAAGGTCGGCCACACGCTTCATCTAATCTGACATACTGTCGCCAGTATTGCGACAGTACATGCGACTTCAAGTAGTTTCACGGCCTGGCCACTTAACGTGCTTGTGCGCAATAGCCTAGCGCCTTATCTTCGGAACCTCAAATACGGCGGCCTGCTGGCCGTGGGAGGAGTCCGATGAAGCGGCTGGTCCATCTCCTGGCAGGCACCCTGAGCGTTCTGGCCACGGCGACGCCCGCCGTGGCTCAACGGGCCGACAACCTCGAGTTCAACGGGTTCGGGTCCTACTGGCGGTTCGACCGGGCGTTTGGGCTCAAGAACACGTTCGGGGGCGGCGCGCGCGTCGGGTACAACCTGAGCGACCGCGTCGGCCTCGAGGTGGTCGGTGACTACGTCCAAACGACCGACCTCGGCGCGACGCAGAACGTCAATGTCTCCGCCTTGAGCGCCAACCTCGTACTCAACTTCCAGGTGGCCCGGAAATCGTCGTTCTACCTCCTGGGCGGCTACACCCGGGCGATCTTCGGCAAGGATCCTCCCTTCGACTTCACCGAGAACATGGTGAACGGGGGCGCCGGCGCGCGGATCTTCCTGACCTCGCGCGTGGCGTTGCGGCTGGACGGGCGCGCGATGTACACGCCCAACACCCTGCTCCCGGGCGCGACGTGGGGCGGGCAGGTCACGGGATCGGCGGGCCTCTCGTACTTTTTCATCCCGCCGCAGCAGGGGCGCGGCTTCAGCAAGCAGTACCAATGGTATTGGGGCGCGCAGGGCGGGGCCTTCGTCTACAAAACCAACGTCCAACCGCTCTACTACGACCCGATGGTCGGCGGCCATTGGCTGATCACCGCCCGCCGGACGGCACTCTACGTCGCCTTCGAGCAAGCGCTGTTCCTGACGGACGCCAACGCGGTGATCTTCGACCCGAGCTCGTCGTCGTCCTCGGTCGGCGCCGGATTCCGCGACGTCACGTTCCACGATATGCGCCGCATCATGTTCGGCGTCCTCGCCTTCCCCGCCCAGAAAGTCATCGAGCCGTTCGCGGGTGGCGGATTCGCGCTGATGCAGGTGCTGAACCCCACGGTCGACTGCACGAGCTGCGCGACGCTGGGAGAGGCGGTCGAAGCCCAAGACCGCGCTCAGGAAGCGGCGAGCAAGGCGTTCTTCTGGCTCATGGGCGGCCTGCAGATCAACTACTCGACCAAGCTGAACGTGTTCGCACACTACCTGATTACCTCCAGCGCGCAGGGATTCCTGATCGAGGGCAACACGCACACGGTTCAGGGCGGGATCCGCTACAGCCTGGGTACCTCGAAAGAAGGGGTCGGCGAGCGGCACTAAGGACTAGCGGGAGACCCACGGCGAGTCCTCGTAATAGAAGCGGAGGGGCCAGTCTTCCGCCCGCGTGATACCCACCCGTGGTCCGACGGCCACGGTCGCGCCCCGCCGCGCCCCGCGTACGATCCGCAGAGAGCCACGTTGTAGCGACGCGCCGTTCAGCGCGCCCGTCACCCCAAGGGCTTCACACAATCGGGCAGGGCCAGCACAGAGCAGCCGGTCGAGCGCCCCGCGGCGCCGCCGCCGCATCGTCTCGATCCCGCCTAAGGGCTCGAGCGCCCGAATCAGCACCGCCGCCGGGTAATCATCGGCCTCCGTCACCGCATTCAGGCACCAATGCATCCCGTACGTGAAGTAGACGTAGGCCGTCCCCGGCGGGCCATACAGCTGCTCGGTGCGCGGGGTGCGTTTGTTGCCGAACGCGTGGCACGCGGGATCGTGGGGGCCGATGTACGCTTCGACTTCGACGATCCGCCCCGCGGTCCGGGCGCGCCGGCCCCTCCGGCTCCCCCCCCCCACGTCGCTGACCAGGATATGCCCTAAAAGCCGACGCGCGACCTCTGCCGTCGGTCGCGCGTAGAACTTGGCGGGCAGGGGCGTCCCCGCCACTGCGATCGTCACGCCCCGCCCGTCAACCCGCGCTTCACTTTGGACCAGAACGACTCGCCCTCGGGCTCAGGCTCGGAGCGCGGAGGCGCCGGCGGAGGAGGTGGTGGAGGCGCGCTCGACCGGGGAGGCGCCGAGGGGGGTGGCGTGAAGGTAGAGGGAGCCTCACGGTCCCGGCCCTCGCCCGCGCGCTCGCGACCGCTTCCGCCCCGGCCCCGCCCGCGTCCACCACGGCGGCTACGACCGCCCCGCTCGCCGCGTTCGCCCCGTTCCCCGCGCTCGCCGCGCTCACCACGTTCCCCTGCGGGACGACTGGGGCGATCGGCTCGGTCACCCCGCTCTGGGGCAGGACGGCCGCGACCACCGCGGCCGCCGCCTGCACCCCGCCCTTCGCGACTCCGGGCCTCGTCCAATCCCGCCCCAGGAGGAGGAGCGGCCGGGACGACGGGAGGCTTAGGCGGCAGCAGCTCGATGCGCGGCCGGAAGGTCGGATCGACTTCCACGACGCCGATCTTGGGGAGGGCGGGGGGGGGGGGCGCCACCCGGGGCCCGCGCGACCCGCGGCGAAACCGCGCGCTGCGCGCCGGTACGCCACCGGGGGACGCTGGGGGCGCGCTGTACGGAGGCGGGGGTGCCGAGGACGCCGGCATCGGAATGTCGTCCTCGGGAGCGTCGGCCCGCAGCTTCACCGTGTAGCCCTCGTCTTCCTTGGCCAGGTCGATCATCTCCTTGTCGTGCGCCTGGCGCAGCAGCTTTTGGACCTGCGCGGTCTCGAGCGGCGGCGCATCGGTCTTGATCTCGGCCATCGCGTCGCGCAGCTCCTCCGCACTCACTGGGCGTTCTTCCCCGCCCATCCGGCCGATTGCCTGCTTGAGCAAGCCAAACGCCTCACCGAACGAAAAGCCGCTCTTGTGCTCGGCGGCGTCGGCGGCGTCGGCGGGTGCGGCGGATGCGGCTGGTTCCGCGGGCTCCGCCGGAGCCTCGCGGTGCTCGCGGTCTTCGCGACCACGGCCGCCTCCCCGCCCTCCGCGGCGGCCGCGCCCTTCCCGCTCGCGTTCCCGCGGGGCCCGCTCGGGCGCGGGCAGGGCGCCCAGCGCCGGCTGCGCCAGGGCGCCGACGACTTGTGGGCCGAGGGCGATCTCGTACTGCCCGTTGTCGAGTCGCGTGAGCGTGATGAGGCCGCGGTGGGCTGCCTCGACGACGAACTTGCTGAAGCGAGAGAACCCGGCGTCCTTCTCGTCGAAGTTGGGGTCGATCTCCTGCATCACCTGTTTCAGGCGGTCGGAGCGCATGACGTCGTTGTGCGCCGTCATCTGCTTCACCGCTTCGACCACGAGCTCCCACGGGTCGCGCCGGACGTACTCCACTTCGCTTTCCTTGGTGAAGCCGGCGAGCTCGTTGTAGGAGTAGTACTCGTCGCAATTCTGAATCAGGAGGTCGCTCGACGACTCGCGGATCCCCACCCCGATCACGTATTTCCCGTACTCCTTGAGCTTCAGCACGAGGGAGGAGAAATCGGAGTCGCCCGACAGGAGGATGAACGTGCCGATCTCGGGCCGCGTGAACACCAGCTCGAGGGCGTCGATGGCGAGCCGGATGTCGGTCGCGTTCTTCTTGTTCGAGCCGTAGGCCGGCGCGAAGATGAGGTCGATCGACGACTCGGAGAGGGGGACGATGTACTGCGGGTAGCGCCGCCAGTCGGCGTAGGCGCGCTGCACGGCGACTTTCCCGCGGATGATCTCGGACTGGAGCAGCCGTTTCAGCTCGCTCTGCAGGTCCGAGCGGATCCCCATGGTCACGTTGTCGAAGTCGATGAGGAGGGCGGCGTTGGGCGCGTGGGGCGGGGGTTCCTTGTGGGCGGGGCGCGGCAGATGGTTGTGTGGCTGAGGTGTCATTTCGGACTCGGTTCCAGGCTCACGACCGTCGCACGGGGCGCGCCGCTCCCCACGAGGGGAAACGCGACGACGCCGGCGGACCGGATCGGGCTCTTGTTGGTGGCGAGACTCGCCGTAGTTGGTGCCGGCAGGGTGTTGGGGAGGGTCGCCGAACTCACCTTGGCGCGCCGGTGCGCGTTGCCTCGACCCACTGCCGAGGCCCGCAAGCGCCGCCTGATAATCCGACCCCTCGCCTACTCATCTGCCAGAATGCATGAACCATTGATAATAAACAACTTGCGGGCGAAACACTATAGGGACAGCGAGATTCGGCGACCTGAAACCCTCTAAGCCGTTGGCGCTCTAGCGCTTCTCCACGAGGGCGACGCCGTACCAGCACGGATTCACGCGGCACTCCGTCATGATGACCCGGATACGGTACGCCTGGGCGATTGGCGCCGTGAACTCCAGCACGGGGACGTTGTCGCCCGTCTGGCTGGCCGCGAGCTCACTTCCGACGGCGTTGGCGAGCACGAGGCCTAGGCCGCCGCAGTCGTCGTCGCACGCCCCGATCACCGAATACGACCGGCCCGCCTCGAGCGTCACCGCGAACGACGCTGATTCCTCGATATTGAGCGAGCCTCTGCGGGTCAGCCGGGCCCACTCGAACCCCTTCGGGCGCAGGGTAGTAACCGCTCGCTGCAGCTGAGTCGTCACCGTGCGTTCCCAGCGGTTGGCCTGCGCCGCTGCCGGCGGTGGAGCCGTGAGCGCCGCGATAAGGATGATCGCAGCTGCTCGGGTCGACAGCCCTACGCCCGTCATCGGACCTGACGTCGCGCGGCCGTGAGGACGACGCTCGCGACCGCCGCTGCCCCGAGCACGATCCCGAGAAGCGTTACGCCCAGCGGCGCTGCCGGGCCGAGCGCCAACTGTGGGGCGAAGCGCCGCTGCCAGCGCCTGGTCCACTCGCCCACCGGCGCTCTCAGTGCCGCCGCCAAGGCGGTATCGACGGGCAGCGGCGAGTTCCAGAACCGCAGGAATCGCTCGCGTCCGACCTCGCGCGCGACGTCCGCCAAATAGCGCTCGCCGCCCACGAGTTGCTGCTGGCGCCACCACGAGCGGGGGGAGGCTACGAACCGCGGCACCGAGTCGCGCACGACTTGATCCGCCCGTCCCACCACCGCGGTGCGGCACGACGAGGATCGACCGGCGAGACAGGCAACCGCTGGGAATGATTGCCGATAGAGAAAGTCCCAGTACCAGGGCGTTCCCAGCTCGTTCATCATGAACCCGGCGCTCTCCGTGGAGGGGGCCGTGCCCGGCGACGCGTCCCAGTCCGGATACAGCGCTAGGTCGAAGCCGCGCCTGCCGAGCCACCGGAGGACCGGCTTGCCGGGTGCGCCAAACGCGGCGTAGAACGCGCACGGCCCGAGTACGCCCTTGAGCCACAACTGCAGGTGCGGAACCCCGGACGCTTGGCCGGGCGTCTGTTGACCGAGAATGACGTTCGTCCAGTACACACCAGCCGGAATCAGCACGACGCATCTGGTCCGGTCGCTGGAATCGGGCAGCAAGTAGGCGGGCGTTTCCCGATTCACCCTCGGCGTGCCGGAAGGTTCGGCTCGTGGCGCGCTCAGCTCCACGATTATAGCGACCGTGATCTTCGTCTCCGCAAGGCCGAGGTGTCGCCACACGGTATCGAGCGCTGCAGCGACCCGCAGGCGTGCGGCAGCCGGGATCGAGGCGGACCCCGTCAGGAGCAATGTCGGGCCTTGTGCTCCGGTTGTGAGCCGCTCCCCACCTTCCATCAAGCGCAACGCAGCCTGGGCGCGGCGCCATTCCTCGGCGAGCCCTTGGGCACGCAGCCTGGCCGCCGTGGGTTGCAGGACCGGCGTGATGACGAAGGAGCTCCGGTAGCGATCCGCGCTCGCGCCACGGGGCGGCAGGTATGCCAGGGCCACGGCGCCCAACATGCAGACGGTCGCAACAACCCAGCGTGTCAGGCTACGCGCCATCGGGAGCTCCGTAAGCCGCAGGCCGCGAAAAACGCCGCCCAACCGACAGCGACCCAGGCGCCCCAGGGCGGGAGCGACACGGGCGCAGGTCGCGAGGCGAGAACGTCGCGGCGCCAGCGCGCGACCACGGTATCGACGCTCACCCGAGCGGCGGCGGCGATTCGCGTGGCGAGCGGCGCGTCGGGGACGCCGAGCAGCCTGTGGTATGCCTCGCGCCCACCGGCCCGCAAGGCGACTTGAATCAGCGTGCGGTGCGCCCAGGGACTGAGCGGGTTGGGGAGCGACCACGGCGGCACGGAGCCCAGCAGCTCGGTGCAGGCCGAGTCTTTTCCGGCCGCGCAGGCCAGAAAGCTTGCCTGAGTTTCCCCGCGGCTGAGGTGGCTCAACGAGGTGGTCACGAGATGGCGCCGTTCAGCCGGACTCGGATACCATCGCTCAAACGCGCCGGCGGCGTCCGCCAGACCGAGAGCGAAGCGGCAGCCCGCCAGGTCGCCGAGGAAGCAACTCCGCGCCGCGTGTGACGGTGCCGTGACCAGCTCCACGTACACCGCGCCCAGCTCGCTCGGGGTCGTGGCGGACGGCCGCAGGGGCCCTCCGAGCCACGTCCCGAGCGCCTCGTCGGGCGGGGGAGCGGGGACGTTTCTCAGGAGCAGCGCGGTCACGACGTCGACGTCGAGATCCCAGGGAACATCCATCCCGACGCGAACCGCGAGTCGCTCGAGCGCCGTGTCGGGATCGACGGCGTGGATCAGGTATGGCCGGTCGGTGAGGTGCCGCGCCTCTGAGCCATAGAGACTGTCGATGACCGGCCAGGCACGGCCTGCAGCCTCACGCAGCGGCAACGGCGATGGGTTCGCGATGATGCGGATCGCACCGACGCTGATCGTGTCTTTCCCCGCGCGCGCCCGGTCGCGCTCCAGGCTGTCAACCAGGTCGGCAAGAGCCGCCGCCTCGCGCCACGCGCGCAACAGGCTGTCGGCGCGGAGGCGCTGGCGTACCACGGCATCGGAGCTCTGGGTCCACGCGGCGGGAGCGGCCGCCGCGAAGACGAGAACCAGCGACCAGCCAGCTCTAGACATCCACCAGCATCCAGCGGCCGGTGAACACCGCGAGAGGTCCGGGCCAACTGAGCACCACGCCGTGCACCGTCGCGAGCAGGTCCAGATCGACGTTGGCGACGGCGGCGACGATTTGCACCACAATGAGCGCGCCGACACACGCGAGGATGATGCCCGCGGTCCGCGCCGTCCCCGCCGAGACGGCGAAGAACACCGCATAGGCGAGGAGCACCGCCAGCGCGAAGCGCAGGCCCAGAGCCATGGGGTATCCCTGCAACCCGGAGGGTAGCGTCGCGGTCCAGGTTGCCAGCAGCGCGCCGACGAAGGCGGCGGCGATCGGCGCGGCCAGCACGGTCACGCCGCTTCCAAACCGCAAGAGGACGTAGCGCCAACGCGGTACAGGCAGCGAGAGGGCGTGCACATGGCGGCCGCGATGATCAGGCGCCCAGGTGGCGATCGCGACGAGCAGGCCGAGGGCGCCTGCGAGCACGGGGTACAGCGTGCCCCACGACCGCACCGCGCGCAGCAGCTCCTGCGCCTCCAGCGCGTTGCGACCGGCCGGCGCCGCACCCTGGAGCGAGATGATCGGCAGGGCGAAGGCGGCGATCGTACCGAGAACCACGATCAGGCGGGACCACTTCCACTGACTAAAGAGAATCGCCCGAAACATGACGAGCCTCCTTGCTGGGCGAGCGGAACGTGCGGAGCAGCTCCACGAATCCCTCCTCGAGGTCCAGGTCAATCACATCATGCAGTGAGGCACCGATGGTCTCGAAGTAGGCGGTCATGCCAGGCTCCCAGCCCCGCACCACCCACGTTTCCGGGCCGCCGTTGGCCCCGTCGCGCGCCAGGACCACGAACGGCGCGCGGTCGATGACGGCGGGGGCACCCGCGACCCGAAGCCGCTTGATGCCGTTCTTGAGCCGGTCCATCGGGACCTCCGTGACGAGCCGGCCATCGTCCATCACGCCGACCCAGTCGCAGATGCGCTCCAGCTCGTGGACCAGATGGCTGGAGATGAAGATGGTCGCGTGCTGTTGCGCCACATACTCGAGGAGCGCCGCCAAGATGTCCCGGCGCACCACGGGGTCGAGTCCGTCCGTGGGCTCGTCGAGCACCAGGAGCTCGCCACGTTGCGCGAGAGCGAGGAGGATCATCGCCTTGGCCTTCTGCCCCTTGGACAGTCGTCCGAACAGGCGGTGCTCGTCGAGATCGAACTGCCCCAGCAGCTGTTCGGCGCGCGGCCAGTCCCACGGGGGATAGAACGCGGCTTGGAACCGCAGTGTCTCACGGAGGGTGAGGGTGGGATCGAGGTGCGGCTGCTCGGGGACGTAGCCCACCCGGGCCAGGACGCGGTGCGCGTCGGCCGGCATCGCGTGGCCAAGAACGGTGATCCGCCCCGCCAGCGGGCGCAGCAACCCGAGCGCGAGGCGCATCGTGGTAGTCTTTCCCGACCCGTTGGGGCCGAGGAATCCGTAGATGGCGCCTATCGGGACGTGCAGCGCCAGGTCTGCAATCTCGAATCCCTTCCCCGCCCGGTACCGGAGTCCTTCGATCTCAATCGCGTTGGTCATGCGGTTTTCACTCCGAGCTGTTCTTCGATCGCCGCCTGCAGCTCGGCGAGCGGCACGCCGCGGCGCCGCGCCTCAGCGAGCAGCTGCCGCACCAGGGCGGTGGCTTGTCGGGCGCGTTCGCGGGTGCGCCGCCCCGGCGCGAGTTCGCGAATGAACGTGCCGGCGCCGTGACGGATCTCGACGAATCCATCGGCTTCGAGATCCCGGTAGGCTTGGACCACGGTCGCGGGGTTCACCCGCAACCGCGCCGCCAACTCGCGCACCGATGGGAGGGCGTCTGCGGGGCGCAGCTCGCCCGCGGCGATCGCGACCCTGAGGCGGTCGGCGATCTGCGCGTACAGCGGCACGGGACTGCGGGCGTCGATGCGTTCGAACACGAGATCTCAGTGTATCATTGTAATGATACAGTGAATGTCTCGCTAGTCCCCCAGCACCTTGATGATCACCCGCTTCTTGCGCTGCCCGTCCCACTCCCCGTAAAACACGCGCTGCCAGGGGCCGAAATCGAGCTGCCCCGCGGTGATCGGCACGATCACCTCGTGCCCCACCGTCAGGCTCCGCAGGTGGGCCGCCGCGTTGTCCTCGCCCGTCTCGTTGTGGCGATACCGCTTGGGGTCCCACGGCGCGATCGTCCCCTCGAGCCACGCCAGGATGTCGTGCCACAGCCCGGACTCGTGGTCGTTCACGAACACCGAGGCCGATATGTGCATCGCGCTCACCAGCACGAACCCTTCCCGCACGCCGCTCTTCTCGACTGCGCCGGCGACGGTCTCGGTGATATCGATGATCTCCTGACGCTGCTTGGTGTTGAACCAGAGGTAGTGCGTATGGGACTTCATTAATCCCCCCGAGCTGTGTCGAATTGTCACACGAAGGCCGAACCCCTAGATTGGCCTTGAAATATGGCGCTTCCCTTCCGGCGGCGAATCTTCCTGATCCTCGTCGCGATGACCGCGGTGCCGACGGTCCTCGCCGTCACGGGCTGGGTGCTGTCGGTGCGGACCCTGCTGCCGACCGCGGGGGCGCGGGCCTCCTCCGAGCGGGTCGCGCTGTCGGCGCGCATCCTGCTCGACGGCGTCGACACGCTCCACCTCACCCCGCCCGAGCGCGTGGCGCTGCGCCATCACCTCAATCAGGTCTCCAACTCCGTGAGCCTGGCCCGCCGAGCCGAGACGTTCCTGCGCTTCTACACGGCCGGCGTCGCGGTTGTGATCCTCCTGCTCGGCGCGGCGGTGCTGTACGGGTCCGTAAACGTCGCGGGACACCTCTCGCGCCAGCTGTCGCGCCCGATCGACGAGCTGGTGGGATGGACCCAGCTGATCCGGCGGCGCCAGCCGCTCCCCCCGATCGGGGGGGGGGCCCTGGCGACTCGCGGGGCGCCCGACTTCGAAGCGCTCCGTCAGGCGCTCCGCGAGCTGGCCGACACGCTCTCCGCCGCGCGCGATCGGGAGCTCGAAGCGGAACGCCTGCGTGCGTTCCGCGAGGTCGCGCGCCGCGTGGCGCACGAGATCAAGAACCCGCTGACGTCGATGCGGATCGCGATCGATCAAGTCCGGCGGACCGCCGGACGCGCGGACGGGCGGTCGGAGACGGCGATACAGGTCATCGACGCCGAAACCGACCGCCTGGAGCGGTTGGCGCGCGAATTCGCCGACTTCGGCCGGCTGCCCGAGGGCCCCCAGAGTGAGGTTGACCTCGTGGAACTCCTCGAAGAATTGGGACGGACGGGTGTGCCGGATGGTGTAGAAGTCCGGCTCACGGCGAACGGCGGACCGCGCACGCTACTCGGCCACTACGACCCGCTGCGGCGCGCCTTTGCGAACCTGCTCCGCAACGCCGCCGAAGCGATGGGAGGGAAAGGAGCCATCGACGTCGCGGTGACGGGCGACGGCCGCGGCTGCGCGGTCACCATCGCCGACCACGGTCCCGGCATCCCCGACGATCTGAGCCAACGCGTGTTCGAGCCGTATTTCACGACCAAGGCCGACGGCACCGGGCTCGGCCTGGCGCTGGTGCGCCAGACGCTCGAGGCCCACCGCGGCACGATCACCGTCACCGCCACACCGGGCGGCGGCGCGACCTTCATCATCGTATTCCCCTCTCTTTCATGACCCCGCGCATCCTGCTCGTCGACGACGAGGCCAACATCCGCAAGATGGTGGGCGCGCTGCTCGAGTCGGAGGGATTCGAGACGGTCGAGGCGCCGAACGGGCAAGCGGCGCTGTCCCTCGTGGCCGAGGACGCCCCGGACGCTGTGCTGCTCGACCTGATGATGCCGCCCGGCCTCGACGGGCTCGCCACCCTGGAGCAGCTCAAGAAGCGCGCGCCGGACGTGCCCGTGGTGATGATGAGCGGCAAGGCGAATCTGGCCGACGCCGTGCGCGCCACCAAGCTCGGGGCGTTCCAATTCCTCGAGAAGCCGCTCACGCCGGAAGGCGTGTTGGTGGCGCTGCGGGGGGCCCTCGAGCTGGGGCGCACGCTGGCCGAAAACCGGCGGCTGCACGAGCAGCTCGGACACGGCGATCCGCTCGTCGGCACGAGCGTTGCGATGGACGAGCTGCGGGCGATGATCGCGCGCGTGGCGCCGACCGAATCCCGCGTGCTGATCACCGGCGAATCGGGGACCGGCAAGGAGCTCGTGGCGTCGGCGATCCACCGCCAGAGCGCGCGGTCCGGGAAGCCGTTCGTCACCGTGAACAGCGCCGCGATCCCGCGGGACCTCGTCGAGTCCGAGATGTTCGGGCACGAGCGCGGGGCCTTCACCGGCGCCACCGAGCGCCGCCAGGGCCGCTTCGAGCTGGCCGACGGCGGCACGCTGTTCCTCGACGAGGTGGGCGATCTGGGCGCCGAGGCGCAGGCCAAATTGCTGCGGGTGCTCGAGACCGGCGTCGTCGAGCGGCTCGGCGGCGAGCGTCCCTTCACCGTCAACGTGCGCGTCATCGCCGCCACCAACAAGGAGCTGGCTCACGCGGTGCGGCAGGGACAATTCCGCGAGGACCTCTGGTTCCGGCTCAACGTCCTCCCGATCCACATTCCTCCCCTGCGCGAACGGCCCGACGACGTACCACCGTTGGTGCGGCATGCCGCGGCACGGTGCGGCGCGCGGCTCGGCCGGCCGGTGAAGGTCGACCCTGGCGCGCTGCAGCTGCTCGGCGCGTACCGCTGGCCCGGGAACGTGCGCGAGCTGGCGAACATCGTGGAGCGCCTCGCCATCCTCGCGACGAGCGAGATCATCACCGCCGATGACGTGGCCCGCGTCCTGCCCGCGTCCACCGACGGCGGACCGGGGGGGGGGGGGACGGGCTCCCCTGCCCCCGGGGGCGAGACGGTGTGGCGCGACGTCGCGCTCGCCGAAGCGCTCGACCACCACGAGCGCGCGCTCATCGCGCGCGCGCTGTCGGCGGCGCGCGGCAACGTGGCGGAGGCGGCGCGCCGGCTGTCCACCGACCGGGCCAACCTGTACCGGCGGATGCGGCGACTCGGGATCGAGCCACCGCGCAACATGACGGGATGACACGGTTCGACCCGGCGGCCGCGCGGCTGCGGCGCCGACCGGCGGCACGTCCCCTGCAAGGCCGCCTCACGGCCCCAACCAAGGCTCACTTATGAGCACGCTCGCGCTTCTCTTGGTGTTGGTACAGGACACCACGATCGTCATCCACCCCGACAGCTCGGGCGCCACGCTGCAGGCGCGGGAGCTGCCGCGGGTCGTGGCCGACGAAATCATCCACTTCTACAACGCGCCCGGCACGAGCCGGCTCGTGGGCCGCACGCGCCTGCCGCGCGGCAACGAGTGGCGCGGTGACGTCGCCGTGCGCAACGGCCCCGTCCTGATCGGCGGCCGGGTGCAGGGCACGCTCGTGGTCATCAACGGCGACGCCCTGCTCGAGCCCGGCGCGGAAATCACCGGGGACTTGATCGTCGTGGGGGGAACGGTGGAGGGCACCGCGGAGTCGCGCATCGGCGGGGAGGCGCGGCAGTACCGCGAGCCCCTGCTCTACCGCCCACGGGGCGAGGGGGACGAAATCGCCTACGCGCCGAATTTGCGGCGGCGCCTCTGGAATCCCGGCGCCCACGTTTCGTGGGGCACGGCCGACTCGCGCTCCTCGCTCACGATCGCGACCGGCGGGACGTTCAACCGGGTCGAGGGGCTGCCCATCGTCTTCGGCCCCCTGTTCGACTGGAAACTCGAGCGCAACGTGCGGTTCCGCCTCGACGCGCTCGGTGTGTTCCGGTCGGCGGGCGACCTGAGCGACAAACGCAGCGACCTGGGCTACATGCTCCGTGCCGAGCTGCGGTCGGGGGAGATCCGTCCCGTCGGCTTGGGGTTGCGCGCCTACGACGTGGTGGCGCCCATCGAAGACTGGGGGCTACGCAACGCCGAAGTCGGGTGGAGCGCGTTCATGTTCGCCCGCGACTACCGCGACTACTACCTCAACAAGGGGTGGGCGGTGCGGCTGTTCGCGCACCCCGAGCGCCAGATCGCCCTCGCGCTCGAGGTGCGGCGCGACTGGCAGGCCGGCGTGACGGCCCGCGACCCCTGGACGCTGTTCCGCAATTCGGACGCGTGGCGACCCAATCCGCCGATCGACGAGGGCCACTACACGACGATCAGCGGCAACGCGACCCTCGATACGCGCAACGATGTCGCCGATCCCACGACGGGCTGGGTGGTTCGCGCCACGCTGGATCACTCGCGCAGCAAGGACGTCGCGCCGCAGACCGGCATACCGGCGGCGGTCCGGGGTCCCATCCCGACCGACGGATCGTACGCCTTCAGCCGCGTGTTCCTCGACGTGCGCCGGTACGCCCGCGTCAGCCCGTCGGGCCGCGTGAACCTGCGGCTCCTCGCGGGCGGTTGGCTGGGCGGCGACCCGCTGCCGCTGCAGCGACGCCTGTCGCTCGGCGGCCCCGACCCGCTCACCGGCTACGGTTTCCGCCGCAGCGCGTGTGACCGTGACGTCACCGATCCGGCGTTTGCGGGAACGCTGCTGGCGGCATGCGACCGCGTCTTCGCGCTGCAGGCGGAGTACCGGGGGCACCTGAAGCTCGACTGGAGCTACAACCCCTGGCGCGACGAAGGCGAGCAGGACCAGAGCGGGTCGCTCCTGCGCCTCGAGGGCCCCGACCTCGTGGTGTTCGGCGACGCCGGGCAGGCGTGGCTGGTCGGGAATGGCCCCGGCCGCCTGCCGAGCAACCGGCTCCCGACGCTCGGGAGCTGGCTCGCCGACCTGGGGCTCGGCGTGGACTGGGGCGGGTTCGGGATGTACGTCTCGAAGGCGGTGACCACCGGCGAACGACTGCGCTTCACGGTCCGGCTCGACCACCGGTTCTAAGGGTGCGGCGCAGGCCGGTCCTCCCCCTCTGCGCCATGCTGTGCGGCGCGGGCGCGGCTGCCGCCGCGCAGGCGCCCGCTCCGTCGCTCACCGTGACGCTCCACAGCACCGTCCCTCGCGTCCAGAGTACGGGCCTCCTCGCCGACGGGAGGTTCGTCGCGCTGATGCGGTCGGGCTTCCCCCTCCGGCTCCACTACCGCCTCGAGCTCTGGAAGGTGCGCGCCAGCTGGTTCGACCAGTTCGTGCGGGAGGCGACGTGGGACGCCGTCGCCCGGCACGATCCGCTCGCCGACGACTTCGTCCTGATCCGGACCGGGGGCAGCGTCACGCGCTATGCCACGCCCGAGGAGCTCGAGCGCGCGCTCGACATCCCCTACACCGTGGCGCTGCGCCCCCCACAGTCAAGCGGCACGGGGGGGGGGGGGCGCTTCTACTTCCAGTCCCGGCTCGAGGTGACGACGCTCAACGACACCGACCTCGAGGAGCTGTCGCGCTGGCTCAAGGGCGACGTCGGACCGGCGGTGTCGGGCGAGGGGAATTTCGGCGAGGCGCTGGCCCGCGGGGCGCAGCGGGTGCTGATACGCATCGCCGGCCTACCGCGGCGACGGCTGGAAGCTCGGAGCCCTACGTTCCGAACTGACGGTCGATAGCGGCGCGAATGTTCTCGAGTGACGTGCCGCGGGCGGCGAGTTGGCTCGCCAGCATCGCCTCACCCATGCAGATGTCGCAGTAGGCCCCGTGGTCCGACTCGAAGCAGGTCAGCAGCGACCGATGCCCCGCATGCTTCGAGCAGTCACAATGGCAGTACACGCCGTCCAGGGTCGCCGGCGCGCTTCGCGCCGCCCCATACGCGGCGAGCGCCCCGGGAGTGCGCGGAATGGACGTGTCCGCGAGCACCCGCGCGGCCGTAATGCCGGCCCTCGGCTCGGGGTGCACGGCGCCGGCCGGCCGCGCCATGACGAGGACCGCCACCAACGCGACGGCGGCTCCGCCCGCTGCGAGCCAGGGCGTCGGGCCACTCACATTGCCTCGAGGGTCGCCAGCACATCCGCCCCGTAGAACAGCCGGATGTACTTGGCCTGCGTGCGCGTCAGCCGGCGCACGGCCCAGGAGAGGTGCACGAAGTGCGGCTCGTGCGGCGGCCGCAGCGGGTGCATCCCCACCTCTTCGGGCAGCAGGTTGCCCTTGCGCGTGTTGCAGCTCGAGCAGGCGGTGAGGACGTTCGTCCAGGCGTTGGTGCCGCCCCGCGACAGCGGCACGAGATGGTCGCGCGTGAGGCACTCGCGCTGGCGCAGCTCCAGCTGGGAACGGCCGCAGAACTGGCAGCGGTAGTTGTCCCGCGCGAACAGGAAGGTGTTCGTGACCTGGCGCCGGAACCGCCGCGGGACGTGGACGAACCGGACGAGCCGGATCACAGCGGGGCGCGGGATCGCCAGGCGCTCGCTGTGCACGGGCGTGCCCTCTGCCTCCACCACCTCGGCCTTGCCGTCGATGATGAGGCGGAGCGCCCGGCGGACGGGCACCATGGTCAGCGGCTCGAACGACGCGTTAAGCGCGAGGCAGCGCACTCCCCCCCCCTGTCTCCAACCCCTCTGCTACCTTAAAAAACGGAGCCGTTTCGCTCCTACCGAACGAACGGCCACGTATGCTAACACAGACGGCCAAGCTACGGCAAGTGTTGTGTTTACGGCCCTTTCCGGCGCTAAAAAGCCGCCTCCCTCCCGGCGTAGCCGGGGGGGGGGGGGGGGGGGGCCACAAATTCTAACCCGGCGGCGCGGGGGGGGGGGGGGGGGAGGCGGCATCAGATGCTACTCGGAGCGCTTACAACAAAATGAGCAACGCCAGCCCAAACACCGTGTCTACGACTCCCCAAAACGTCCCAGTCGACTCGCAGTTAATCGCCGACGAGAAGCCCATTCCCGCTACGGCTCCCATTGTCGTACCCTCCATAATGGGGTCAAGAAACTGAGTCACAGGAGCAAGAGTCCGATGAAGCCGAGCGCGGCACCTAAGAGTCCCCACATCATCCCTTCCGTTTCGCAGTTTATTGCAGAGGCATAGCCCATTCCGGCGATCGCTCCCATCGGCGCACCCTCCTGGATGTGAGTAAGCAACTAGAGGCGTGAGCGAACGGTACGGCTGGAACCTCAACTGCAGGTCAAACGGAGTGGAACGCGGGGTCTAAGGGGCTCCGGCGGCGCTAAACGCCCGCCGCAGTTCTTCCAACTGACCTTCAACGGAGGCACGGGACGCACCTCCTACCGTGGCCCGACTCTCGACACTGTCTTCCCAGCTGCCGAGCTGGCTCAGAGCGGCGCCGAGGGCCGGATGGACCCCGGCCGCGACGGGGAGCGGCACCTTGTCGAGCGGGACGCCGGCCTTTTCGGCCTCCCGCACCAGCCTCCCCACGAGGCCGTGGCTCTCGCGGAACGGTACGCCGGCCTCGACCAGCAGATCGGCGAGGTCCGTGGCGCGCATCGCGGGATCGAGCGCGGCGGCCATCTTCTCGGCGTTGACTGTGAGCGTGTCGATCGCCCCCGTCACGGCGGGCAGCACGACGCCCAGCGTGTCGCAGGCGTCGAACAGCAGGGCTTTGTCCTCCTGCAAGTCCTTCTGGTAGCCGGCGGGGATCCCTTTGAGGATCGTGAGCAGCGCGACCAGGTCGCCCAGCAGGCGGCCGGCCTTGCCGCGCGCCAACTCGAACACATCCGGGTTGCGCTTCTGCGGCATCAGGCTCGATCCCGTACTAAAGGCGTCTGAAAGCGTGATGAATGCGTACTCGCCACTCGCGTAACTGATCAGCTCGGCCCCGAGGCGCGATAGGTGAGTGCCGATCAACGCGGTCGCGAACAGGACCTCGGCGACGAAGTCGCGATCGCCCGTCGCGTCGAGGGCGTTCGGCGACAGGGCGCGGAACCCCAGCGCCTCCTTGAGGAGCACCCGGTCCACCGGGAACCCCGAGCCCGCGAGCGCGCCCGACCCGAGCGGCAGCTCGGCCACGCGGCGGCGCGCATCGGCGAGGCGTTGGCGATCGCGCACCAGCGGCCAGGCGTGCGCCAGAAGGACGTAGGCCCAGCGGACGGGCTGCGCCCGCTGGCCGTGGGTGTAGCCGGGGAGGATCGCGTCCACCCCATCCTTGGCCTTCGTGACGAGCGTGCGGCCGAGCCCGGCGAGATCGGCGTCGAGCTGATCGATCGCGTCGAGCGTCCAGAGGCGCAGGTCGGTGGCGACCTGGTCGTTGCGCGAGCGGCCGCTGTGCAGCTTCCCGGCGACCACGCCGACCTCCTCGTAGAGCAGGCGCTCGACCAGCGTGTGCACGTCTTCGTCGGCGGCACCAACGGCCGCACCATCCGCGAGACGGTCGGCCACGCGGTCCAGGCCGCCCTCCAGCTGCGCTGCTTCGGCGGGCGACACGACGCCGACGCGGCCGAGGGCGTGCACCCACGCCTTGCTCGCGACGACGTCCTGCGGCCAGAGCCGGTGATCGATCGGAAGACTGCGGTTCAGCGCGTCGAGCGCTTCGCTCGGGCCTCCCCCCCCCCCAAGCGCGAAGCGCCCGCCCCACATCCGGTGGATGTCAGACTGTTGGGACATCAGTGCGCTCGGCGGCGAGCCCGGCGCCGATCCTGATCGCGAGACCGTACAACCGAATGAAGCCCTCGGCGTCCTTCTGGTTGTAGACGTTGTCCTTGCCGAAGGTGGCGTACGACGGCTGGTAGAGCGCGAAGGGACTCTCCCGCCCGGCCACCGTGACCCCACCTTTGTAGAGCTTGAGGCGCACGCTGCCCGTGACGTTCTTCTGGGTTGCCGTGACGAGCGCGTCGATCGCCTCGCGCTCGGGCGTCCACCAGCGGCCGTCGTAGACGAGGTCGGCGTAGCGCAGCGCGACGTCGTCCTTGAGCCGCAGGGTGCGGCGGTCGAGCACCATCTGCTCGAGCTCCCGGTGCGCGGCGTAGAGCACCGTGCCGCCCGGCGTCTCGTACACGCCGCGCGACTTCATCCCCACGAGCCGATCCTCCACGACGTCGGCCCGGCCGACGCCGTGCTCGCCGGCGATCTCGTTCAGCGTCTCGAGCAGCTCGACGGGGCCGAGCGGCACGTGGTCCACGCTGACCGGCGTCCCCTCCTCGAACCCGATCTCGACGATGACGGGCTCCGCGGGAGCCTCGAGCGGACTCTTCGTCATGACGAAGATGTCTTCCGGCGCTTCCTGCGACGGATCCTCGAGGATGCCGCCTTCGTGCGAGCAGTGCCACAGGTTGCGGTCGGTCGAGTAAGGCTTCTCCGCCGTCGCCTGCACCGGGACGCCTTTCGTGTGCACGTACGCGATGAGGTCCTCGCGGCTCTTGAAGCCCCACTCGCGCCACGGCGCGATCACCTGGAGATCGGGAGCCAAGGCGGCGTAGGTCAGCTCGAAGCGCACCTGATCGTTTCCCTTACCCGTGCAGCCGTGCGCGAGCGCCTGGGCGCCCTCGCGCTGGGCGAGGGCGACCTGCCGCGCGGCGATGAGCGGGCGGGCCATCGACGTGCCGAGGAGGTAGGTGCGGGCGTAGACGGCGCCGGCGCGCAGCGTGGGAAAGACACAGTCGCGCACGAATTCTTCGCGCAGGTCTTCGACGACGCACGCCTCGGCACCGGAGCGCTTGGCCTTCGCCTCGAGGCCGCGGAGCTCGCCGCCGCCCTGCCCCACGTCAGCTGCGAAGCACAGCACGCGGGCGCCGTATGTTTCGCGGAGCCAGGGCACGATGGCCGAGGTGTCGAGGCCACCCGAGTAGGCGAGAACAACCAGCGGTCCCATCGATGCGCTCCCTGTAGGTTTATGCATGACAATGCATAAAGATACACCCCCCTCGACGGCTGTCAACGCCCTGGGCAAGTTGGCGGATGCTCGACCGGCGCACCTTCCTCCAGACGCTCGGCGGCGCGGCGGTCGCAGGACTGATCCCCGCCGCGCCGCGCCGGCTCGATCGCATCGGCCTGCAACTGTACACGGTGCGCGCGCAGCTCGCCGCGGATTTCGAGGGCACCCTCGCCCGGGTGGCGGCGATCGGCTACCGCGAGGTCGAATTCGCGGGCTACTTCGGGCGGGACCCGCGCGACGTGCGGGCGATGCTCGAGCGGCACGGTCTCGTGGCCCCTGCGGCGCACGTGCAGTCGATCGCCCCGGCGGCGTGGCGCGCGTCGCTCGACGCCGCCAACATCGTCGGGCACCGCTACGCGGTCGTGGCCTGGCTGCCCACCGAGCAGCGCCGGACCCTGGACGACTTCAAGCGACTTGCCCAGATGCTCAATCGGATGGCGGGGGAAGCTCGAGCGGCCGGGCTGCAGTTCGCCTACCACAACCACGATTACGAGTTCGTGCCGCTGGAAGGGCGCCTGCCCTTCGACGTGCTGCTGGCCGAGACGGACCCGCAGCTCGTGTGGATCGAGATGGACCTGTACTGGATCACGAAAGGCGGCCAGGACCCTCTGACGTATTTCGCGCGCTACCCGGGACGGTTCCCGATGGTACACGTCAAGGATTCGCTGGGACCGCCCGATCACAACATGGCGGACGTGGGCGCGGGAACGATCGATTTCCGGAAGATCTTCGCGCGCAGCGCCGCGGCCGGGATCCGGCACTACTTCGTCGAGCACGATGAGCCGCCCGACGCCTTCGCCTCGATCCGCGCGAGCTACGACTACCTGAGGCGGCTCTAGAGGCTCCACCCTTGGCGGTAGCGCGGCCGCACGAATTCCTCGGGGATCGTCGCGGTCAACACCTCGCCCGTTTGCGGGTTCACATCGAGCGCCTGCGCGGTGCGCACGGCGAGGTTGCCGAGCAGAACCATTTCCGTGAGCGGTCCCGCGTGGTCGGCGAAATTCGAGCCCGCCGGCGGGCCCCCCTTGCACGCCGCGATCCACTCGGCGTAGACGCCCCCGGTGCGCGGGTACTTCTGCGCCGGCGGATGCGCGATGATTTCGGCCTGGCGCGCCTCGTCCAGCAGTCGGGGATTCTCACCGTAGATCCCCGCGACGAGCTTGCCCGCATCCCCGATCCACAGCTGTCCGCTGGTATCGAGCGGCCACGCCGACGGGTCGCTGACTTCCTTCGGGCGGGGCGGGTAGAGGCTGCCGTCGCGCCACACGACTTTGACCTCGGGACGATTCCCCTTTGCCCCGAACGCATACGTGATGCGCGAGCAGAGGGGCGCGGACTCGCTGAACAGTTTGGTCGACTCCGCCTCGATGCGGGTCGGGTACCCGAGATCGAGCGCCCAAAACGACGCGTCCATCGAGTGGCAGGCGATGTCGCCCAGCGCGCCCGTCCCGAAATCCCACCACCCGCGCCATTTGAACGGCGCGTACGCCGGATGGTACGGCCGCGTGGGCGCGGGGCCGAGCCACAGGTCCCAGTCAATCCAGGAGGGCGTATAGTACTCCTCGAGCGGTCGCTCGAGCGCCTGCGGCCAGATCGGGCGGTTGGTCCAGAGCTGGACCTCGCGCACCGTGCCGATGGCGCCCGCCTCTACCCACTCGCGTATCTGTCGCGTGCCCTCTTCGGCGTGGCCCTGGTTCCCCATTTGCGTCGCGACCTTGTACTTGCGCGCGGCGTCCTCGAGCTGGCGCACCTCCCACAGGGTGCGCGCGAGCGGCTTCTGGATGCGCGTGTGCTTCCCCATCTTCATCGCCATGAGCCCCGCGACGGTGTGGGTGTGGTCCGGCGTCGAGACCGTGACCGCGTCGATGTTCTTCCCTTCCTTGTCGAGCATCACCCGAAAATCCTTGAAGCGTTTGGCCAGCGGGAACGCCGCGAACGACTGCGCGGCCTGGCGGTCGTCCACGTCGCACAGCGCGTAGATGTTCTCGGTCTTCCCCACGCCGCGCACGTCGTTCGCACCCATCCCGCCGACGCCGATGCACGCGATGTTGAGCTTGTCGCTGGGGGGCACGAAGCCCCGCCCCAGCACGTGGCGCGGCACGATGGTGAACGACAGACCGGTCGCCACATCGCCGACGAAGCGGCGCCGCGAGATGCGTTTTCGTTTCATGGCAGTACCCGGAGCTTGATGTTGCGGTAGGCGACCCAGTCGCCGTGGTCCTGGAGGCCGATGTAGCCCTCGACATTCCGGCCGTAGTGCGGATGGGGGGCGAATTTGCTCGCCTGCACCTTCGCCTCCCACGCCGCGCCGCCTAATTCGTACTCCACTACCTTCACGCCGTTGAGCCAGTGCTCCACGTGAGAGCCGTTGACGACGATCCGCGCCTGATTCCATTCGCCCGCGGGCCGCACCACCCCCGCCGGCGCGGGATCGATCCCGTAGTTCGAGCCCGCAGCGGTGAGCCGCGACCGGCCGTCGCGATGCCCCGCATCGTCCAGCACCTGCATCTCGGGGGCGCTCCAGTAGATCGCGTCGTCGTCTTCGCTCGCGCGGTAGAAGATCCCGCTGTTCCCGCCCGGCGCGACCTTCCAGTCGACCACGAGCTCGAAGTTCCTGAATTTCGCGCGTGTGATGATGTCTCCCGCCGACTCGCCCCCCCCCATCCGGGTCAGGGCGCCCTCCACGACCTGCCACCCGGCGGAGATCGAATCCTGGCGAAAGTTGCGCCAGCCATTCGTGGTGCGGCCGTCGAACAGCAGGCGCCAACCGGCGGCGCTCTCGGCGGGCGTCAATGTGTTGAGCGTTGTGGGAGCTGCAGGGAAGGGCGGGGACATCGCGGCACCGTGGTGGGCGCAACTCGTCACCGTGGCGATCGCCAGGAACGCAGCGGAGGGTGCGCGAAGAATCCGCATCGCCACCACTCTACCGCGCGCCCGGTGGTATGGGAAGTCGCGCGGATGCCCCACTCAGGCAGGGATGCCGGCGACCTCCCGAATCCGGGTCTGCACTGCGCGCCGGGCGCGCTCACTGCGGGTGATCACGAGAATCGCGTCGTCGCCCGCGATGGTGCCGATGATCTCGCTCCACCCCGCGCCATCGAGCGCCAATGCCAGCGCCTGCGCGCCGCCCGTGGTGGTCTTGAGCACGAGCAGGGGACCCACGCCCTCGGCGGAGACGAGCATGGTCGGCAGGAGCTGCTCGAGGTGGGGGCGCACCCCCGACGCCCCGTCCGACGAGGGAGCGTAATGCGAACCGCCATCCGGGGCGGCGACCTTCGCGAGGCCCAGCTCGCGGATGTCCCGAGACAGGGTGGCCTGCGTCACCTCGAAGCCCTCCGCCTTGAGGAGCTCGCGCAGCTGCTCCTGGCTCCCCACCGTGTCCCGGCGGACGACCCGCAAAATGGCGGCGTGGCGCTGGGTCTTCATGGGCACCGAATCTAGCTCGCCCGCGCCGTTCGGTCACGCCCGATGCACGGTGCGCCCACCGACCACAGTCATCAGGGCGGAAGGGCGGACGGGCGGAAGGGCGGTCAGTACTGCGACATCGGCCGCTTTCCCGACGTCCAGCGACCCGATTTCGCGCTCCCACCCGAGTGCGCGCGCGCCGTCGAGCGTGAGGGCCCGCAGCGCGTCCGCCCCGTCGAGCCCCGCCGCGGCGGCCTCTGCCCAGAGGTCGAGATCGCCGACGCTCACGACGGAATCGGTGCCGAGTCCCACTCTGAGCCCGGCGGTCTGGAAGGCCTCGAGCGGCGCCTTGCCGTGGCCGTGCGCCCGGTTCGAGCGGGGGCAATGCGCGATCGTGGCCCCGGCCTGCCGAAGCAGGGCGACATCCGCGTGGTCCACTTGCACGCAATGAATGCATAGAGCGCCACGTTGCACGACGCCACGTTGCACCAGATAGGCGACCGGCGAACAGTGTCGCGCCTCGACCGCGATGCCCCGGGCGCGCCACGCGTCGGCAAAGGGCCCGGCGCCGTCGCGCACGAACACCGTCTCCTCCCTTGATTCCGCGAGATGAGCGGCGATCGGCAGATGCTGGCGCCGGGCGAAGGCGGCGACCGCCTCGTACAGCGGTGCGCTCACGCTGTACGGAGCGTGGGGAGAGACGCCCCACCGGAGTTGCGCAGTTGCAAGGCGGCGAAGGTGCAGGACCGCGGCGTCGAGCTCGGCCATGCTCGCCGCCACCTTGGCGGGGTCGGGGCCGAACACTTCTTGATACACGATTCCGCGTCCGCCGAGATCGTGCAGGGCACGCATCACGGTGCCGGTGCTCCCCGTTTCGGCGACGCAAGTCACCCCTCGCGCCCAGGAGTCTTTGACGCCGGCGACGGCCGCCGCGTAGAACCCATCGGGCGACGTCGCATCCTTCAGGTCGCGCACGCGACGGATCCACCTGGCGAACTCGGGCTCGGCGTTCTTCCCTCCCAAGTGAGTCAGCTCGAGGTGGGTGTGGCAGTTGACGAGGCCGGGAACGAGAATCGCATCCGGGAACTCGAGCGTCTCGGTTCCTGGGGGCGTGGGGATGTGGGGGTGTGGACCGACGCTCGCGATTCTGCCGTTGGCATCCACGAGAACGGCGCCGTCCTCGATCGGCGGCGCCGTCACGGGATGCACCCGGCCAGCACGAATGCGCAACACGCGCTAGGGCGTTATACCGACGCCGAACGGCGAGTGCACGCTGCACACCTCGTTCGGCTCCGTGCCCGGATAGAACCATTCCCAACGCCGCACCTCGATCGGGCAGAACGGCGTGGCGAGTTTGCCGTTGGTCCAGTCCACCTCGCGCGTGATCAGCGAGTCGGGCCGGGGCCAATCGGGGGGCGGCGGGCGGCGCTCGTAGACGTCGCGCATGAACTTGGTCCACGCCGGTGCCACGATGCGCCCGCCGCCGGCGTTGCCCATGATGCGCTGCTGCGCGTCGTAGCCGACCCAGAGCCCCGCCACGATCTCGGGCGTGAAGCCGACGAACCAGGCGTCGGTGTAGTCGTCGGTCGTACCCGTCTTCCCGCCCATGGGCACGCGCAGCCCGGCCACAGCCCCCGCGGCGGTGCCGCAGCGGTTCGGACCCGTCCCGGGCTGACACCGCATCACGTCGCGCAGCATGTCGAGCATCAGCCAGCTGTGTTCGGGGTCCATCACCTGCTCGCGCCTGACGGTGGACTGATAGAGGATGTTCCCGTCCCGATCCTCGATGCGCTGGATACCGATCGGCTCGACGCGGGTGCCGAGGTTCGCGAACGCGGAGTAGGCCGCGATGATCTCGAGCGGCTTCACGCTGCTCGCGCCGATGTGGATGGACGGATACGGGGTGAGCGACGTGGTGAGGCCGTAGCGGCGCGCCTCGCCGATCACCGTCTGCTCGCCCAGCCCCATCCCCAACTTGATCGTGGAGAGGTTGCGCGACAGGAAGAGCGATTGCCGCATCGGGATCAAGCCGAGCGTCGTGTCGTCATAGTCCTTGGGCTGCCACACCGAGCTGTCAGGCTGGACGACCGGGGGGTTGATCGGCGAATCGTCGAGCATCGTGTCCACAGGCCATCCGGCGCGTACCGCGGCGGAGTAGACGAACGGCTTGAACGTCGAGCCCGGCTGACGGATCGACTGCGTGGCCCGGTTCCATTTCGAGTCCACAAAGTCGCGCCCGCCGACGAGCGCCAGGATATAGCCGGTGCGCGTGTCGAGCGCGACGAGCGCGCCCTGCAGGTAGGGCGAGAAGGGGCCCTGGTCCTCGGCTGAGGCACGGCCCGCCTCGATGTATTCGCGATAGGTGTGGCCCTGGCCCTCGAACTTGCCGTTCGCCGAGTAGGCCCCCGCCTCGATCTCATCGAGCTGCGACTGCAGGGCGCGCTCGGCGGCCTCCTGCATGTCGAGGTCGAGGGTCGTGTAGATCCGCAGCCCCTTCTCATACAGGTCACGCCCGAACCGGGGCTCGAGGAAGCTCGACCGCAGCCACTCCACGAAGTACGGCGCGACGTCGCCGTAGCTGGTGCGGCGCGACGTCAGGATCAGGGGATACCCCTTCCAGTACTCCGCTTCCTCCGGCGTGAGGAAGCCCTGGTTGCGCATCAGGGTGAGCACCACGTTGCGGCGGGACACCGCGCGGTCGGGGTGGTTGCGGGGATTGTAATTGCCGGGAGCCTTCGGCAACGCGGCGAGCGTCGCCGCCTCCGCCACATTCAGGTCGCGCGCCGACTTGCCGAAAAACACCTGCGATGCCGCCTCCACCCCCGCCACGTTGGGGCCGAGACTGATCTGGTTGAGATAGAGCTCGAGGATGGTGTCCTTGGGGAAGTTGCGCTCCAGCTCCACGGCGACGCGGGCTTCCTTGAGCTTGCGCGCCAGCGAGCGCTCCCGGCTGATCTGGTCGGAGAACACGTTCCGCGCGAGCTGCTGGGTGATCGTCGAGAAGCCGCGGAACCGGTTCCGCACGGCGCCGGGGAATCGCACGAAGTCGATGCCGTGATGCGAGTAGAATCGCTTGTCTTCGGTGGCGATGAACGCCTGGCGCAGATAGAGCGGCATCTCCGAGAGCCGCACGACGGTGCGGCGCTCGATGCCCAGCTCGGTGATCAGGCGGCCGTCCGCAGCGTACACCTTCGACGTTTGCTGCGGGCCGACCTTGGGGTCGATGCGCGCAATGCTGGGGCAACGCTCCGCGGCGCAGACGCGTGTCCACGACCCGTAGCCGAGGCCGATCCCGAACAGGCAGGCGAGGGTAGAGCCCGCCAGGACGCGCTTGCGCTGCCGCGGGTCGTACCACCAGCCCCACAGGAACGACAGTCGGAAGGGCGCGGCGGAGGCCGGAAGGGAGGTCGGAACAGCCATTGCGATTACAACCTAGTGAGGGAGCCCCGCGCTTGCCAGCGTCCCCCGTGCCTCGTACGATTCGCCGCCATGACCCCTCCTGATTTGCTCCGCGAACTCGAGTGGCGCGGCTTCGTCCAGCAGGCGACGCCGGGCCTCGATGCCCACTTGGCGCGTGGATCGGTGACGGCGTACTGCGGCTTCGACCCTACCGTATCCAGTCTGCAGGTCGGCAACCTGATGCCCCTCATGTTGCTTGCGAACCTGCAGCGGCACGGGCACCGGCCCATCGTCCTCATGGGTGGCGGGACCGGCATGATCGGCGACCCCTCGGGCAAATCTGCAGAGCGGCCCCTGCTCTCCAGGGAGCAGATCCGGGAGAACGTCCAGCGCATGCGCGACCAGGCGGCACGGTTCCTCGAGTTCGGCGCCGGCCCCACCGCGGCGCTCTTGCTCGACAACGCCAAGTGGCTGGGCGAGCAGCGGCTCATCGACTTCCTGCGGGACGTCGGCAAGCACTTCACGGTGAACGTGATGCTCCAGAAAGAATCGGTACAGGCGCGGCTCGAGACCGGCCTCTCCTACACCGAGTTCAGCTACATGTTGCTGCAGGCGTACGACTTTCTGCACCTGCACCGGGAGCGGCAGTGCACGCTGCAGGTGGCCGGCAGCGACCAGTGGGGAAACATCACGGCCGGCGTAGACCTGATCCGCCGCGTGGAGAACGCCGAGGTGCACGGTCTCGTGGCGCCGCTCGTGACACGGGCGTCGGGGCAAAAGTTCGGCAAGACGGAGGCTGGGGCAGTTTACCTCGATCCCGCGATGACGTCGCCGTACAAGTTCTACCAATTCTGGATCAATGCGGACGACCGTGAGGTGGAGCGCTACCTGAAGCTCTTCACGCTCAAGTCGAAGGACGAGATCGCCGAATTGATGGCGCGCCAAGAGAAGGATCCGGCGGCGCGCCCCGCGCAGACGGCGCTCGCGGCCGACGTGACGACCCGCGCCCACGGTGCCGACGCCGCGGCGAGCGCCGCGGCGGCGGCGGGCGTGCTGTTCGGCGACTTCGATCCGCGGCGCGCGGGCCCCCTCGTCTTCGAGACCCTGGCGCAGGAGGTTCCGACGACGCCCGTGGCCCGTGACGCGCTTACGCTGGTGGACGCCGTCGTGCAGGCCGGCCTCGCCAAGTCCAAGAGCGAGGCCCGCCGTGCGATCGAGCAAGGCGGGATCTACGTGAACCAACAGCGCGCCGACGCGATTACTCCCGCCGACTGGATCGCCGGCGGCAATCTCCTGCTTCGCAAGGGCAAGAAGGACTACGCGCTGCTCAGAGCCAAGTGATGGATGCGCGCATCCGGCTGCTGCTCGACGTCTTCGATCAGGCGTACACGGCGCCCGCTTGGCACGGCACACCGCTCAAGGGCACGATCCGGGGGCTGACCATCCGCGACGCGCTGTGGCGGCCGCGACGCGGGCGGCACAACATCTGGGAGCTGGTGCTGCATACGGCCTACTGGAAGTGCCTGGTGCGGCGCCGCCTCGTGCGCGATCCCGAGATCGCCTTCCCGCGCCCCGGCGCCAACTTTCCCGCCTTGCCTCCCCGCCCGAACGGCGCAGGGTGGACGCGCGACCGCGCCCTGCTCGACGAGCAGCACGCACTGCTCCGCCGCGCCATCGTCCGGCTCGATCCGACGCAGCTCGGTCGTCGGGCCTGGCGCTCGAAGTGGAGCGTCGCGGAAAACGTCTACGGCATCGCCTCGCACGATCTGTATCATGCAGGGCAGATCCAACTGATCAAGAGGCTACGGGGCTAAACATGTTCATCGGACATTACGCGTTGGGGTTGGCCGCCAAACGCCTGGCGCCTCGTACGTCGCTCGGCACGTTGTTCGCCGCCCCGACCTTCGCCGATCTGCTGTGGCCGGCCTTTCTCCTGATCGGGTGGGAGGAGGCGCGCATGGTTCCGGGACCGAATCCGTTTCTCAACCTGTGGCTCGACTCCATCCCGGTCTCGCACAGCCTGGTGGCGCTGCTCGCCTGGGGACTGCTGTTCGGCTATCTGTACCGGACGCGCACCGGCTACATGCGGGGCGCCGTCGTGGTCGGGCTGCTCGTCTTGAGCCACTGGGTGCTCGACGTCGTCACCCACCGCCCCGACATGCCGCTCTACCCGGGCAGCGTGAATCTGGGACTCGGCCTGTGGAACTCCGTGGTGGGGACCCTGATCGTCGAAGGCCTGCTGTTTCTCGCGGGCATGGTGATCTACCTGCGCACCACGCGCCCACGGGACGGCATCGGACGGTGGGGCTTCTGGGCCTTCATTGTCGTGCTGCTGGGGTCCTACGTGAGTACGCTCTTCGCGCCGCCACCGACGAACATGACCGCGGTCGCCGTCTTTGGGATCGTGTTCGGGTGGTTGTTTGTGATGTTCGGGTGGTGGGTGGATCGGCACAGGGAAGCGTTGTAGGACGCTACGACGGTAGGTTGTACGTAAGGCGTAGCGACTTAGCGTCGTACAACGGTGTCACGTCAGATCGTCCAACACCTCCACCACCTTCTCCATCTCTTCCACCGTGTTATAGACGTGCGGCGAGAGGCGGATCGCGCCCTCGCGTAAACTGCACACGATGCGGGCACGTTTGACCGCGTGAAACGCCTCGACGGCCTTGGGTGGAGCGACGCAGAGAATCGCGGAGCGGTGCCGCTCGTTGAGCGGCGACGCGATGCGGACGCCGTTCTCCTGCGCCCACTTCAGGACGGGTTGGTGCGCGGCGCGCGTGACCTCCGCGATGTCGCGAACCCCGATCTCGAGGAGCAATCCCAACGACGTCGTCAGCCCGACAAAGTCCTGATACGGCAGGGTGATCATCTCGAATCGACGAGCATCGGCACGGAAGGTGGGGTTGTACTCGGTGAGCCGGGAAAAGTCGTCGGTACCCTCGAAGGCCATCCAGCCGGTGATCGCCGGCTCGAGCGTGGGGATCAGCGCTTTTCGGACGTAGACGAACCCCGACCCCCACGGCGAGAGCAGCCACTTTTGGCCCCCGCAGGCCAGGATATCCACGGGCGTCTCGCGCACGTCGAGCACCGAGTTACCGATGCCCTGGATCCCGTCCACCACCAGGTAGGTCCCGTTGGCCCGGCACGCCGCCCCGAGCTTCTTGAGGTCCGCCCGATAGCCGTTCGAGAACTGCACGAATGAGACGGCGAGCACGCGCACCCTGGGGTCGCGCAGCCGTTCGAGCAGGTGGTCCTCATCGGGCCACCCCTCGGGCCCGCAGCGGGCCACCTCCACCGCAATGCCCTCCTTCTTGAGGAGCAGCCACGGATAGACGTTGGCGGGGAACTCCTTGTCCGAGAGCAGGACGATGTCGCCGGGCTTGAGGGGGAGCGCGCGGGCGGCGAGGTGCAGGCCGAACCCGGTGTTGGTGGCGAGCGCGATCTCCGATGGGTCGGCGTTCACGAGCTGCGCGATGCCGAGCCGCGCCGCCGCGAGCCCCGCGAACAACTCGCGGTCGGGCAGGAGGTGGGGCGCGGTGCGCTTGGACGTAAACGCGTCGAGGGCGCGGCGCGTGCGCTCGGGGATCGGGCCGATGCTGGCGTTGTTCAGGTAGACGGTGTCGGCGGTCCAGGGGAACTCCGCGGCGCGCAGGGCGCGGCAGCTCTCGCGCAGCGCCCGCACGCGCGTCGGGTGATACGCGATGTCGGTCATGCGGACCGGACGTCGAGCGCGTCGCGCAGGCCGTCGCCGAGCAGGTTGGTCCCCAGGACGGCGAGGCCGATGGCGAGGCCGGGGACCAGCGAGACCCACGGCGCGACGCGGAGCAGGTCGCGTCCTTCGGCGACCATCGCACCCCACGACGGCGTGGGCGGCTGGGCGCCGAGGCCGATGAACGACAGGGCCGCCTCCGCCATGATCGCACCGCCGATCCCGAGCGTCGCGGCGACGATGACCGGGGCGACGACGTTGGGGAGGAGGTGCCGTCCGATGATGCGGGCGTCGGACGCGCCGAGCGCGCGCGCGGCCTGCACGTACTCGAGCCCCCGCACCACCAGCAGCTGGCCGCGCACCAGACGCGCCATCCCGGCCCACCCGACGGCGCCGATCACGACGAACACCGCAGGCAGCGACGGCCGGACGGCGGCGGCGATCGCGATCAGGAGCAGCAGCGACGGAAAGGCGAGCGTGACGTCGGCGACGCGCATGATGCATCCCTCGATCCAGCGGCCGTAGTAGCCGGCGACGAGACCGAGCGTGACACCGAGGGCGAGGGCGATCCCCTGGCTGATGAGCCCCACGGCGAGCGAGAGACGCGCGCCATAGAGGACGCGCGACAGCACGTCGCGGCCCTGCACGTCGCTGCCCAGCGGGAACGCGCCCGAAGGCGCGCGCAGGCTCGCGGCGAGGTCGCCGCGGAACGGATCGCCGGGGGCGAGGAGGGGCGCGCAGATGGCGAGCACCGCGAGTCCGGCGACGATCGCGAGCCCGAGACGAGCCCAGCGATCACGCGCGAGTCGGTTCCAGACGAGTAGCGCCGGCATGGGGGACCTGACTACGTTACTCGGACCTTCACCCTCCGGGCAAGCGGACACGCGACGTGAAGCGGGACACACCGTTCACCCTCGTGCTGGGCGGCGGCGGCATGAAGGGGCTCGCCCACATCGGCGTGCTCCAAGCGCTCCTCGAGCGCGGCCTCCGGCCCACGCGCATCATCGGCTCCAGCGTCGGCGCGCTCGTGGGCGCGGCCTGGGCCGGCGGGATGGGCCTCGCCCGGCTGCGCGAGATCGCGCTCGGCCTGAAGCGCAAGGACGTGTTCGCCGTCGCGCACGCCGACATGGCGTTCAAACGGATGCAGTCCCCCGCCCTGTTTCGCCGCGAGCCGCTCGAGCAGCTGATCAAGCGGCTCGTGGGCGAGGCCACGTTCCAGCAGCTCGACCCGCCGGTCGCGGTCAACACCGTAGACCTGAACTCAGGAATGCAGGTGTTCTGGGGGCTCCCCGGTCTGGACGACATCCGCGTCGCGGACGCCGTGTTCGCCTCGTGCGCACTCCCGGGGTACCTGCCGCCGCACGAAATCGCCGGCCGGTTCTACGTGGACGGGGCCGTGGTCGCGAACCTGCCGTTCCCCGCGGCGCGCGCCCTCGGCGGCGAGCCGATCCTGGCCGTGGACGTCTCCGCCTCGAACGCCTTCCGGGCCGACACCCAAGAGGAAGGGTTCGCCGGGGTGTTCGCGCGCGCGACCGAGATTCTGATGCAGACGCTGCTCGAGGTGCGGTTCAAGACGTGGACCACGCCCCCGATCTACTACATCCACCCGCGCGTCGAGCACGTGTCCCTGTTCTCGTTCGACCACCTGCGCGAGGTCGTCGAGGAAGGCTACCGCTCCACCATCGCCGCGCTCGATCGACCCGAGGAGTGGCCCGCCCCGGGGGACGAAGGGATCTTCCCGAAGCGCCGCGTCATCGTGCGGGTGGAACGGGAGCGCTGCATCGGGTGCGGCGCGTGCCTGGTGCAGGCGCCGCAGGGGATGTTCGTGCTGGATGCGGAGCAGAAGGCGGTCGTGACGCAGCCCGATCAAGACTGGTCGCCGGTGGACGGCGCCTTCATCCGCCACTGCCCGACCTACGCGATCATCGCGCGGCCGGCGACGCCGGCGAGCGAAACGCTGCGTCGATCCGGATGAGGTCGGCGGCGACGCGATCCCAGTTGTAGTAGGTCTCCACCGCGCGGCGCCCCGCCGCCCCGAGGCGCCGCCGCAGCTCGGCGTCGGCGAGCAGCCCGTTGATCCCGGCGGCGACCGCCTGTGGATCGTCGGGGTCGACCAGGATCCCGGTCTCCCCGTCGCGCACCGCGTCGGGCACGCCGCCCGAGCGACCCCCCACCACCGCCAGCCCGCACGCCGACGCTTCGACGAGCGAGATCCCGAACCCCTCCGCCAGGAGGTCGTGTCGCCGCGATGCGCCCACGTACAGATCGGCCGCGTTGTACAGCGCAGGCAGGTCGGCATCGGGAACGGCGCCGAGAAACCGCACCACATCGCCCAAGCCCAGGTCCCGCGCGAGGCGCTCGAGGTGCGGCCCGCGGTCCCCGACACCGGCGACGGCGTATCGGGTGCCGGGGTGCGCGGCACGGACGGCAGGGAGCGCCTGGATCACCGTGTCGATCCCCTTGTGCCACTCGAGCCGCGCGACGGTCAGCAACCACTGGCCGCCGTCGAGCCCGTAGCGGGCCCGCACCGCCCGCGGATCGACACCTGGCCGAAAGTGCGACGGCGTGGTGCCGAGGGGCACGACCCGGACGTCCGAGGCGAGCCGGTGGCAACCGACCCGGTCGAGGACGGTGCGCGCCAGACGCGCGGTCCATTCGCTGATCGCGACGACGACCGCGGCGTGGCCGAGCAGCTGCCGCGCCGTCCACCGCTTGAACGCGCTGCGGTCGATCTTCTTGTTCAGGAGCAGCAGCTCCGTCCCGTACGCGATCACGCCGTAGGGGACGCCGTGGCGGAGTTGCAGCCAGCGCGCTGGATACCCCGCCGGTTTCAGCTCGCCGCACCAGGTGAAGCCGGGGGGGGGCCGCGTCCGTCGCGCGAGGCTTCCGGCGCGCCAGGTCCACGCGCCGAGCCCCTGCAGGGTGCGCAGCCGCGTGGCGCGAATGCCGATGCGATCCACGACCTGCGGGAAGCGCGCGTCGCTCGCCGCCGCGCCGGGATACGCGCCGGTGGACACGATGAGCGAGTTCCGGGGGTAGCGCAGCGCCATCTCCCCCATCATGCGGGCGATGCCGCCGCCGTGTGGCGGAAAGTTGAACGCTAGGAGGAGACTTGTGATTCGATGTCCCGCAGGTCGCGGATGACGCGGTCCCAATTGTAGAAGGTCTCGATCGCCTTGCGGCCACCCTGGCCGAGCCGCCGGGCGAGGAGCTGGTCCCCGAGCAGGCGCTGCAACGCGGCGGCCACAGCGGCCGGATCGTCGGGGTCGACGACCAGCCCGGTCTCGCCGTCGCGCACCGCCTCCGCCAGACCCCCTGACTGGCCCGCGATGACCGGCAATCCACAGGCGCTCGCCTCGGCGAGCGCGACCCCAAATCCCTCGACCCGGGTACCGTCGGCGCGGCGCGACACGCCGATGTACGCCGACGCAGCGTTAAGGAGGAGCGGGAGGTCCTGATCGGGAACGTTCCCGACGAACCGCACCGCCGCTGTGATGTCCAGCTCTTCCGCGAGCTTCACGTAGGTCGATTTCTTCTTCCCCGCGCCCACCACGAGGTAGTTCACCTCGAGGCCGCCCCGGCGGCACTCCGCCACCGCCTTGAGCGCCGTGTCCACGCCCTTGTACGTCTCGAGCCGCGCCACCGTGAGGACCCAGGGATCGCCATTGAGGCGATAGCGCGCGCGCACTTCGCGCGTGTCGAGCCCGGGCTTGAACTGCTCGGGGTCGGTGCCCAGCGGCACGAGCCGCACATGCTCGGCGAGCGGGTCGAGCCCGAGCTCGCGCAGCACCTTCTGGGCCTGCTCGCGCGTCCACTGGCTGTTCGCGACGACCGCGTCCGCCGAGCCGAGCAACGCCTTCGCCGTGCGGCGGGCGAAGCGGGAGTGGTGAATCGCGTGCAGCTCCTTCAAGAGATCACCGCCATGGACGATGACGCCGTACTTGGTCCCCACGCGCTCGTGCACCCACTTCGCCGGGTAGGCGCAGGGGCGGATCGAGTCGCACCACGCAAACCGAGGTTTGTGCTGGCGCGCGAGCGTCGAGACGCGCCGCGACCAGAAGAGCAGGCCCGGGAGGCTCTTCAAGGCGCGGGTGGGGATGGGCAGGCGATCGATGACGGCGCCGGGGAAGCGCGCGTCCGCATCCTGGGAGTCGCGGTGCTGCCCGGTCGACACCATCAGCTCGCCGCGCGGGTAACGGCGCGCGATTTCTCCCATCATGCGGGCGACGCCGGTCTGGATCGGGGGGAACTCGTCGGTCAGGAGAAACGTCTTAGGCACCGCGCTCGTCTCCTCGCTCCCACAGGAACGCGTACTTCAGGAACACGCCCACGGCGCTGACGCCGGCGTGGATCACGCCGAGCCGGCCGTCGAGGACGCTGCCGTGCAGCAGGTACTCGCGCCAGAACCGGAACGCCGGGCGCAGGGTGAGGTCGCTCCAAGAGGCGCGCCGGCCCCCCGCCGCCAGGTCGGCGGCGCTCATGCGGCTGTACGCGATCATCTTCTCGAGGTGGTGGCGCAGGTCGCGGTACGGGGTGTGCTCGAGCTCGTGGGCCAGCGCGCCGAAGTCCGTCGCCCCTTGCAGGCCGGGGTGCGCCGTTTTGCCGCCGAAGCGGCGGTCCCGCCGGAACAGCCGCACGACCCAGTCACGTCCCCAATGTCCGCGGCGCAGCACGCGCCCATAAAAGAGATTGCGCCGCTTCACGCGGTAGGCCTCATGCCGCGGCGCCGCGATGACCGCCGCCACCTCCGCTGCGAGGTCGGGCCCGACGCGCTCGTCGGCGTCGAGGGCGAACACCCATTCGTGCGTCGCCGCAGCGATGCCGGCGTTGCGCTGCGCCGCGATCCCGGGGGCCGCGCCGTCGAGCACTCGAGCCCCCGCCGCTCGTGCCGCCCCCGCGGTCCCGTCCTCCGATCCCGCATCGACAACGATTACTTCCCCCGCCCAGGCCAATCCGCGCACGCACTCAGCGATCTGGGTCGCCTCGTTCAGCGTGGGAATCACGACCGTCAGCGGCGCTGGCATCGGTTCGAATGTTAACGGGAACGTTCCCCGCCGAGCAATCGCCGCCGCTCCAGGGCCTCCCGATAGACGGCCTCGGTGCGCTCGGCGGTGCGCTCGAGTGTGAAGTCGCGGCGCACGAGCTCTCGCCCCGCCCGGCCGAGCCGGGCCCGGAACGCGCCGTCGCCGAGCACCCGGTCGAGCGCCCGCGCCCAGGCGAGAGGGTCGAGGGGCGGCACGAGGAGGCCCGTCTCACCCGACGTGATGAGGTCGGGGTTGCCGCCGGCTTCGGAGGCGATGACGGGAACGCCGAGCGCCATGGCCTCGAGCAGCGCCTGGGACAGCCCTTCGATCCGCGAGGGCAAGGCGGCGGCAGCGGCGAGCCGGTAGAACGCCAGGGGGCGTTCGGTGAACGGCACGAAGGTCACCTGGTGACGTCCGGGGAGCGCGTCGCGCAGGGCGGCGAGCTCGCGGTCGGGCTCGATCCCGACGAGGACGACGGCGACCGGGCGCCGCAGGGCCGACAGGCCGCGCAGCAGCACGTGCTGGTCCTTGCGCCGCGCCACCACGGCCACCAGCGGGCGGCCGTCGAGCTGGCCCAACGCCGCGCGCGCGGCGGCGAGGTCGAGCTCCGACGGCGCCGCGTCCACGCGCTCGAGATCGACGCCGTTCGGCACGACGCGCAGGCGTCCGGCCGGATGGAACCGGCGCCGCAGCGCCCGCGCGACCGCGGCGCTCACCGCGATCGTGCGGTCGGCCGTGAGGCCGATCGCCATGAGCTCCGGCGGCAAGGTCAACGGCATGGTGCGCCGGCTGACGACAAAGGGTTGGGGCAGTCGCCCGCGCCAACGCAGCCAGGTGAGGGCGCGGCGGTCGCGCGTGTCGTGGCTGTTCACGACGTCCACACGCTCCCGCGCGATCACGTCGGCGAGCGCGTCGGCCAGAGGGCGGAGCCGATGAAACTGGAGCGGGACGACCTCGAGATGCGACTGGGCGGCGCGCCGCGCCAGCAACGTCCCCGGCCGGCACCCGACAAGCACGCGGTGGCCCCGCCGCGCCAGGTGCAGGCTCAGGCTGAAGATGGACTGCGTGGAGCCGGCGCCTTCGCCCTGATGCGTGAGCTGGAGCAACGTCAGCGACGGAAGCGTCATGCCCCGAAGCTAGTTATACTGGGGCGCCCATGCACGTCGTGGTCGCGTCGCACCACCGGCTGCCGGTCGAAGGGTACGGCGGCACGCAGCGCGTTGTGGTCGCGCTGGTCCGCGCGCTGGCCGCATTGGGACACCGCGTGACGCTGCTCGCGCAGCCGGGCACGCGCGTTCCCGAAGCGGCCAAGATCGTCGAGGTCCCACCCAGGGTCCTCAAGGATTCGAGCGCCGATCTCACGCCGTTCCTTCCCGACGGCGCAGACATCCTGCACGTCCATTTCCCGCTGAAGCAAGGCCCGTCGTCGGCGGTGGTGCCATTCGTGCAAACCCTCCACGGCAACTGGAAGGCGGGCCTGCCGCTCCCGCCCCACACGATCTTTCTGTCGCGCGACCACGCGCGCCGGCACGGCAGCGACGCATTCGTCTACAACGGACTCGACCCCGCGGCGTTCGTGTTCCGCCGCCGCAAGGAGCAGTGGGACCTGTTCCTCGGCAGGCTGCACAGCGCGAAGGGCTACCACTGGGCGGTCGAAGCCGCGAAGCGCACCGGCCGCCGGCTGATCGTCGCGGGCGGTTGGCGGCCGAGCTTCACGGGCGCGATCAGGTATGTGGGCGAGGTGGACGGCAACCGCAAAGCCGTGCTGCTGGCGCGGGCCCGCTGTCTCTGGATGCCGGCGCTGTGGGACGAGCCGTTCGGCCTCACGATGATCGAGGCGCTCTTTTCCGGGACGCCGGTGCTCGGCACCCGGCGCGGCGCGCTCCCCGAGATTCTCACACCGCAAGTGGGCGCGCTGTGCGACACGCTGGAGGAAATGCTCGCCGCCGCCGAAACGATCGGCACGCGCGCGCCGGAGGCCTGCCGCGCGCACGCCGACCGCTTCTTCACGCACTGCGTGATGGCGGAAGAGTACCTGCGCGTGTATCGGGCGATGATCGAGACCGGCCGTCTGCCGGCCGGCCGGCCCACGCCCTACGCCAGCTCGTAGTTCCGGAACTCGAATACCCGCGCGCCGGTCAGCCGCTCGACCCAGTCCGACAGGTAGAACCGCAGGTGCTCGAGCTTGAAGCGCGGCGGGCCGATGACCCGCTCGGGGTCGTGCGCGCGAGGCGCGATCCAGGCGCGCGCCGCGGCGGGATGCGTACCGGTGAACGGGCGGAGCAGCGGAATCCACTCGAGGTAGCCACGCGCCTGCTCTTTGTCGAAGCGGTCGCCACCCCACGGGTAGATGGTCTTCGAGATCTCGAGCTTCTGCTTGATCGCTTTCGCGGGGCGGGCCCACCCGTAGTGAAACATCTCGGCGGCGGTCACGCGGGCGCGGATCTTCCGGTAGCGCTCGCCGACGCGGAACCCTTGCGCGCCCTGGTAGGGCCGGATGTCGCGGCCGAGCCGCACGCAGCGCACCTCGCGCCGGTACCAGCGGCGGCTCGTGGCGACGTGATCGAACCCGCCGTAGAAGTGCTGATACCGGACGAGCAGGCCCTCCACGCGCTGGTCCCCGTCCCACTCGGCGACCTTCTCCTTCAGGATCTTGGCGCCGGTCTCGTGCAGCACCTCGTCGGCTTGGATGTAGATGCCCCACGAGCCCCGGCAAGCGTCCATCGCGCGTTGGGTCTCGATGGAGAGCATGATGTTCTTCTTGGTGAAGTCCCACTCGGTGTCGAGGATCCGGATGCGGGGGTCGCCGATGGCGGTGACCAGGTCGCGCGTCTCGTCCTCCGATTTCCCGACGTTCACGACGACTTCGTCGCACACCTCGAGGACCGAGCGGATCGCGGGAACGATCGGGAAGTCGAGTTTGACGGCGTTGCGGACGATGGTGAAGCCCGAAAGCATGTCAGGTCCGGAATTGCAGGTTGTAGAGCCGCCGGTACAGACCGTCGGCGGCCAGCAGATCGTCGTGGCTCCCCCGCTCCACGATCCGACCTTCCGCCAGTACCACGATGAAGTCGGCGTGCTGGATGGTCGCCAGGCGGTGCGCGATGACGAGCACGGTCCGGTGCGCCATGAGGCGCTCGATCGCCTCCTGCACGAGCCGCTCCGATTCGGTGTCGAGCGCGCTCGTCGCCTCGTCGAGAATCAGGATCGGCGGATCCCGCAGCAGCGCCCGGGCGATGGCGATCCGCTGGCGCTGGCCTCCCGAGAGCCTGGTGCCCCGCTCGCCCAGCAGCGTGCTGTAGCCCTCGGGGAGCCGGAGGATGAACTCGTCGGCGTTGGCGGCGCGCGCGGCGCCGCGCACCTGCTCGAGCGTGAAGTCGGTGCGCCCGTACGCGATGTTCGCGAACACGGTGTCGTTCAACAGCACCGTCTCCTGGGAAACGATCCCCATCAAGCGGCGCAGCGAGCGGCGCGTGTAGCGCGTGATCGGCACGCCGTCCATGAGGATCTCGCCCCGCGTGGGCTCGTAGAAGCGTGGCAGCAGATCGACGAGGGTGGTCTTCCCCGCCCCCGACGGCCCGACGATCGCCACGACCTGGCCGCGCAGGACCTCGAGGTCCACGTCCCGCAGCACGGCTTCCCCACGCTCGTATTCGAACGAGACGCCGCGATACTCGATCCGCTCGCGGAACGCCGCCTCCGTCTCGCCCGGCCGGTCGCGCTCGGCCTCGGGCAGATCGAGCACCTCGAAGACCCGCTCCGCCGACGCCGCCGCACCCGCCATGATGGTCGGGTAGTTCGCCACCGACTTGACCGGCGACATGAGGCGCAGGCTCACGGCGAGGAAGGTGATCAGGACGGCCGGGTCGAGCGTCGCCCCCTCACCCAGCGCGAGCCGCGTGCCGACGACGAGGATCAGGACGATCATCACCCCGCCGAACACCTCGCTCACGGGGCTCGTGAGGCTGGAGAAGCGCTGGGCGCGCAGCACGCGCTTGCGGTAGCGCTCGGCGAGCTGCCGGAACCGCTCCAGCTCGTACGCCTCCGCTGCGTAGGCGCGCACCAGCTTGACCGAGGCGATCATCTCCGCCACGTGGCTCGTGACCTCGCCGCGCTCGGCGGCGAGCTCGCGCGACCGCCGCCGCAGGCGCTTGATCATCGGCCGGATGATGATCAGCAGCACGGGGGCGAGCAGGACGGCGAGCAGCGTAAGCCGCACCGACAGGCCGAACAGGATCCCCACGTACACGACGATCACGACGCTGTTCTGCAGCAGCGACGCGAGCGCCGCGCTCACCGCGGTTTTCACCTGGTCGGTGTCGCTGATGATGCGGGCGACGAGCTGGCCGCTCCGCGTCCGCTGGAAGTAGCCGAGGGGCAGCGCCTGCAGATGGCGGAACAGGCGGACGCGCAGATCGCGAACGACGCCTTCCTGAATCGACGTGCTGCCGAGGGCCGCCAGGTACGCCATGACGTTCTTGAGGAGCAGCGCGACGAGCAGGACGATGACGACGTTGCGCAGCGCCACCGCCGGGGCGCCGGCGTGGATGAACGGGCCCGCGATCCTGTCGAGCAGCGCTTCGACCGCCGACCCGCCCCCCGCTCCGGGCACGCTGGCGTCGCCGAACAGCGTGCGCAGGAACGGGATCAGGAGGACGAAGGTGAAGCCATCCAGCACCGACGAAAGGACTGTGGCGGCGATGCTGGCGACGAAGAGCAGCGTGTAGGGGCGGAGCAGCGAAAGCAGCCGGGCGCCGCGCCCCATTCAGCGACCGGCTCCGGCCTGCGGCTTCCCGGTGGTGGCCCGCGGGGTCAGCAGCGCCACGGGGAGGATCATCTCTTCCGGTGTAGCGCCGCCGTGCAGGAACGACCCCCGGTACCGGGCCTGATACTCGCGCAGTTTGGTCGGATAGACGAAGAACCGGTCGCTCGTGGCGAGCAGCAACCGCACGCCGAGCCCCGCTCCCGGGAGGCCGAACGACTTCAGGTCCTCGACCATGATGGCGGCCTCTGGATCCTCCGCACGCAGGTCCTCGCCGAACTTGTAGCGCAGGTTGGCGGTGGCGTCGCGCTTGGCGTACACCGTCGCGGGGGTCTCACAGTGGATCGAGCCGTGATCGGTGGTGAGCAGTACGGGGACGCCGCGCCGCTCCGCCTCTTCGAGCGCCGCGCGCACCGGCGAGCGCTCGAACCAGGTCCGCGTCAGGCCGCGCAGCGCGTCGGCGTCGCGCGCCACCTCGTACAGAATCGCGTTCTCCGAGCGCCCGTGGGTGAGCTGGTCGATGAAGTTGAACACCAGCGCCGTCACGCCGTCCTGGGCGAGGTGTGCCGGAAGCCGCCGCAGCAGATCGGTGCCGTCCGCCGCCGTGAAGAGCTTCTCGTACCGCACCGGCACGGGCTTTCCGACCAGCTCCTGGAGCTGCTCGGCCAGCAGCTCGGGCTCGTGGGCGTTGAGGCTCTCTTCGTCGCTCGGCGCGCCCCACCATTCGGGGTGGCGCGCCGCGATCTCCATCGGGAACAGGCCGCTGAAGATGGCGTTGCGGGAGAACGGCGTCGCCGTCGGCAGGATACTGTAGTAGTGCGACTCCTCGACGTCGAACAGCGGCGTGATGAGGTCGCGCAGCATTTCCCACTGGTCGAGCCGCAGGCAGTCGATCACCACGAACAGCACGCGGCCCGTGCGCTTCAACGCGGGCACGAGGAACTCGGCGCCCACGTCCACCGAAAGCGGCGGCCGGTCCCCCTCGGGGTCGGCGAGCCACCGCGGGTATTGTCTGGTGATGAATCCGGTGAAGTCCTTGCGCAAGCTCTCCTGCAGGTTGCGCAGCGCTTCCGACAGGCCGGGCTCGGCCGCCGCGGCGAGCCGCACCTCCCACCGCGCCAGCTCCGCGACGAGCTCGATCCATTCGCGCCACGCGAGGCTCGCGCCGCGCCGCGCTTCGAGCTCCCGAAACCGCGTCACGAAGTCGCGCGACAGTCGCTGCTGGCGGATGCGATCGCCCTCGACCAGGCGCGTCACCACCGACAGGATCTGCCGCGGATGGACCGGCTTCACGAGGTAGTCGTCCACCTCGATGCCGATCGCCTCGCGCAGCAGCCCATCATCTTCGCTGTGCGTGACCATGACGACGGGCATGGCGGGATCGATGGCGCGGATCTCGGGGAGCAGCTCGAGGCCGCGGCGGCCGGGCATCTGCTCGTCGAGCAGCACCACGCTATACGGCCGGCGGCGCAGCAGCGCGAGGGCGTCGTCGCCGTGGGCGGCGTGCTCCACCGCGAAGCCCTGCGACTCGAGAAACTGGCGGTGCGCCGCCAGCCCATCGACTTCGTCGTCGATCCAGAGGATGCTCTTCGGACGCGGCATGCTTCGAGCAAAGCTAGTCCCGCTGGCGGAGCCGGGCAACGCGGGACTACATTGGCCGCGTGTTGCGCGTCCTCCTCGTCCGTTTCAGCTCCATCGGCGACATCCTCCTCACCACCCCGCTCGTCCGGGCGCTGCGCCGCCGCCACCCCGACGCGGAGCTCATCTACGTCACCAAGCGGGCGATGGCCCCGCTGGTGGCCGACAACCCCCACCTCAGCCAGGTGATCGCCCTCGAGCCGGAGGCGCCCATCACACAACTCGCGCGGCGCCTCCGCGCGCTGCAGCCGACGCACGGCCTCGACCTGCATGGCAGCTTGCGGAGCGCCGCGCTGCGTCTGCTGGTGCGCTGCCGCTGGTCGGGGTACGCGAAGCGCAGGTTCGCGCGTACGGCGCTCGTTGCGGCCAAACTGGATCTCTACCGGGTCCACGTGCCGGTGGCCGAGCGCTACTTCGAGGCGGCGCGGCGGCTCGACGTCCGCCCTGCGGAGGCCGGCGGCGCGCCGGAGTTTTGCATCGGCGCGGCGGCGACGGAGCGAGCAGGCCGGTGGCTGGCGGAGCGAGGTTTCGACGAGGGGAGCGCCCCACTCGCCGCGCTCGCGCCCGGAGCGGCGCACGCGACCAAGCGCTGGCCGATCGCCCACTGGCAGGCGCTCGCCGAGCGGCTGCGGGCCGCGGGGTACCGGCTGGTCGTGCTGGGCGGGCCGGAGGACCGCGGGGTCGCGCGCCAGCTCGGCCCCCCCTCCCTCGCCGAGAGCGCGGCGGGGGAATTCACGCTCCAGGAGACGGGGGCGTGCCTGGCCCGCGCCAAGGTCCTCGTGTCGGGCGACACCGGCGTGATGCACATGGCGACCGGCGTCGGCACGCCCGTGGTCGCACTCTTCGGGCCAACCGTGCAGGCCTTCGGGTTCTTCCCGTATCGCGCGCGCGCGACGGTGCTGGAGCAGAACCTCTCGTGCCGCCCCTGCTCGACGATGGGTACGGCGCGCTGCCCCCTCGGGCACCACCGTTGCCTGGTGGATCTCCTTCCCGACCAGGTGGCCGCCGCCGTGGAGCGGCTCGTCGCGTGATCGATCAGATGCGCGTCACCACCGCCGCCGAGGAGCAGCTCGTCGGGTTGATCGCGGACGCCGCGCGCGGCCCGAAGCGCGACGGCCTGTTCGCCCTGTGGCTCGTGGTCCGCGCGGCGGAGGCCGTGCTCCCCCCCGCGCCGGTGAGCCCCAAGAACCACCGCCGCCGGCTGCAGGCGCTCGAGAACCGGCTCACCAGCCTCGCCCTCCCGGCACCACTCAAGCGGGCGCTCGCCGCGGCGCGCCACCACCTCGAGCCCGCCACACCGCAGGCCGCCGCGGTGGTGCTGAGCCAGCTCGTGGCGCCCGCGCGCGACGTGCTCGGCCCCGAAGCCGCGGAGGCCGTCACCGTTGCCGCGCGGGCGGCCCGCGTACATTTATAGACCATGTCCACGCGCCGCCTGGAGCCGCGTCCCTCGCTCGAGTCCCTCGTGCAGCGCGTCGACGCGCAGCGCCCCGGCGAAGTGACGGGCGATACCGTCCCCACCGGCTTCGCGTCGGTGGACAAGATCCTGGGCGGCGGCCTGCGCCGCCGCGACCTGATCGTGCTGGGCGGCGACATCGGCGCGGGGAAATCGGCGCTGGCCCTCGGCGTCGCGCTGCGCGTCGCGCAGCAAGGCCAGGGCGTGGCGTTCCTGTCGGGCGAGATGGACGAGGAGCGCCTGATGGAGCGCGCCCTCGCGATCGAGGGGCGCGTCACGGTGGACGAGCTGCGCGCGGCCAAACTCAACGACCAGACGCGCGCCGGAATCGGGGGAGCCGCCGTGCGCCTGCGCGACCTACCCCTCGCGATGCTGCCCCTCGCCGCCGAGGACTTCGACGCGATGGCGGAGCGGCTCGACCGGCTGCGCCAGCTGAGCCTCGTCATCGTGGACTACCTGCAGCTCGTTCCGCCCCCACGCGGGCTCACGCGCGTCACGCAAGACGAAGACACGGCACTGGTGCTGCGGCACCTCAAGGCGCTGGCGCTCGAGCGCCAGGTCGCGCTGCTCCTCGTCGCCCAGCTGCCGCGCTTTCAGGCGCAGCGCGACAACCCGCGCCCCACCCTCGAGGACTACGGCGTGCTGGGCGCGCTCAAGCAGCACGCCGACGTGGTGCTGTCGATCTTTCGCGAGGAGATGTACCGCCCCGGGGGCGGCGTGGAGGGAGCGACGGAGCTGATCGTCGCCAAGAACCGCAATGGCCCGACGGGCTTCGTGGACCTCTACTTCTATCGCCGCTGGATGCGCTTCGAAGACATGCTGGACCCGGACCGGTAGGAGCGCAGCGCAACCGCCCTATCGGGCAGGACTCCCCGCCGCCTGATTCCCCGAATCCGGCTCCGACACGGCCCCGACGAGCGTGTAGGTCGTTCCCGGACCGCCGACGTTGGCCCGCAGCGTGATCCACAGGGGCTGTGCGCCCTTCTGCGCATAGATGGCCTCGGAGCCGTCCCGTTGGACGATGTCGCTCCGCAGCTCCCAGCCGTTCAGCGCGAGGGCCTGCCGGTACCACGCTGCCACGTCGGAAACGGGTATGGGCGTCGAGAGCACGATCTCCGCCGCATCCTCCCCCGCCGAGATGCTGACCACGCTGGACTGGGGATAGGCGAGTACCCCCTTCAGCATACGGCCGGTGAACTCGCGGGTTTTCTGAGCATCGCTGTCGCGATCGCACGCGGCGGCGACGACGGTGAGGACGAGCAGGAGAGCAACCGAACGCGGCATGGTCGGGAATCCTAGCCGTGGCGGAGCGGCCCGGTCAACCCTTAAGTTGCAAGGTGGAGGAGCCATGGCCGGCCACAGCAAGTGGAAACAGATCAAGCGGAAGAAAGCGATCACCGACCAGAAGCGCGGCGCCGTGTTTACGCGCCTCATCCGCGAAATCACGATCGCCGCCAAGCAGGGGGGCGGCGACCCCAATGGCAACGCCCGGCTGCGTACCGCGATCGACGCCGCCAAGGCCGAGAACATGCCGGCGGACAACATCGAGCGCGCCATCAAGAAGGGGACGGGCGAGCTCGAGGGGGTGGTCTATGAAGAGGTCACGTACGAGGGGTACGGCCCGGGTGGGGCGGCGATCCTGATCCACGCCACGACCGACAACGCCAACCGCACGGTGGCGGAGGTCCGCAACGTTTTCACCCGCCACGGCGGCAACCTCGGGGCCACGAACTCGGTCGCGTGGATGTTCGACCGCAAGGGACAGATCGAGGTGGCCGCGCACGCAAACGAGGACGCGACGATGGAGGCCGCGCTCGACGCCGGCGCCGAGGACATGGTGCGCGAGAGCGACGTCTTCTTGATCACGACCCCTCCCAATCAGCTGCACGCGGTGGAGCAAGCGCTGCGGGCAAAGCAGCTGCCGGTGCGCAGCGCCGAGATCGCATTGCTCCCCAAGAACACCGTGAAAGTCGAGGGGGGCGACGCCAAGAAGCTGCTGCAGCTCATCGAAGGGCTCGAGGAGATGGACGACGTCGCGAAGGTGTTCTCGAACTTCGATATCGACGCCGAGGCGATGGCCGCGGTGACGGGGTGAGGTGAGGGTCCTGGGCGTCGACCCGGGGAGCTACGTCTGGGGCTACGGCGTAGTGGAAACCGGAAACGGTGCAGGGCGATTCGGCCACCTCATCGAGTGCGGCGTGATCACGTTCCGCCGGCGCAGCGCCCTGCCCCTACGGCTCGCCGAGCTGCACGACGGGATCGTCGCCTTGATCGAACGGCACCATCCAACCGCGCTCGCGCTCGAGAACGCCTTCTATCATAAGAACGTCCGAACAACGCTCGTCTTAGGCCACGCCAGAGGCGTCGTCCTGCTGGCGGCACAGCAGGCTGGTCTTGACATCGCGGAGTACCCACCGGCGACCATCAAGAAGACGGTCGTCGGTATGGGCGGCGCTCAAAAGGGACAGGTCGCAGCCATGGTCGCGCGCCTCTTGCGGCTAAAACAGCCCCCCCGACCGAATGATGCGGCGGACGGGGTCGCAGTGGCACTGACGCATATCATCCGCTCGTGATCGCCTACGTGCGCGGCCGCCTCGCGGCCAAAGCGGCCGACCGCGTCGTGGTGGAGACGGCGGGAGGCGTCGGCTACGAGATCGCGGTGCCGCTCGGCGTGATGGAGCGGCTCCCGGCCGCGGGGACGGAGGTCACACTCGCCACCGAGCTGGTAGTGCGCGAGGACGGGTGGTCGCTCTACGGATTCCTCGACGAGGCCGAACGCCGGTTTTTCCAGCGGCTCACGAGCGTGAGCGGCGTCGGCCCCAAGCTCGCCGTGGCGCTGATGTCGGCGCTCGGCGTCGAGCGCGGGGCCCGGGCGGTGCGGGACAAGAACATCGCGCTGCTGTCGTCGGTGAGCGGCATCGGCAGGAAGACGGCGGAGCGGCTCGCGCTTGAACTGGGCGACAAGGTGGACGAGTTTGTGGAGGCCACACCGGCGAGCGGCACGCCGCTCGCCACAGGCGCCGAGGCCGCGCTGAAGGCGCTCGAGAGCCTGGGGTACGGCACCGCCGAAGCCGACCGGGCCCTACGCCAGGCCCTGGCAGGCAACGGGGGAGGGGTGGGGGAGACCGAGGGGCTGGTCCGCCGCGCCCTGCAGATTCTCACCGCCACGTGACGCCTGAAAGGACGACGACCATCACCGCCGAATGGATCTGTACCCGCTGCGGCTCGACGAACCGCCGCCTGGTCCCCGCGAACGCGACCCGCGCCGAGGACACGTGCGTCACCTGCCACGCGCGGCACGTGATCGCGGCGGACGCGCGGCCGGTGCGGTGGCGCGCCCAGCCGAAAGCGACGTGATGGCGCGCGCCGAGATCACGACGCCCGAGGCGCTCGAGGGCGAGCGGCTCACCGATGCGGCGCTCCGCCCGTCGCGATTGGATGAATTCGTCGGCCAGGCGAAGGTCAAGGAATCGCTCCAGATCGCCATCGACGCGGCAAAGCACCGCAAGGAGCCGCTCGACCACACGCTGTTCTTCGGGCCCCCGGGACTGGGCAAGACGACACTCGCGCTCCTGATGGCCAAGGAGCTCGGCGTGGATATCCGGACGACGTCCGGTCCGGTGCTCGAGCGGCCGGGAGACCTCGTCGGGATGCTGACCTCGCTCAAGGCGGGCGACATCCTCTTCATCGATGAGGTGCACCGCCTGCGACCCGCGCTCGAGGAATTCCTGTACCCCGCGATGGAGGAGTATCACGTCGACGTGCGCATCGCCGATGGGCCGCACGCCCAGACCATTCCGATGCATCTCGAGCGCTTCACGCTGATCGGCGCGACGACCCGCTTCGGCCTGCTCACGCCACCGCTCCGGGCGCGGTTCGGGCTGGTCGAACGGCTCCATTACTATCCCCCCGACGACCTCGTCCAGATCATCACGCGCTCGGCGGGGATCCTGAGCGTGCCGGCCGAAGCGGCGGGGGTCGCCGAGATCGCGCGGCGCAGCCGCGGCACACCGCGCGTCGCGAACCGGCTGCTGAAGCGCGTACGCGACTACGCCCAGGTGCGCGCCGGCGGCAAGATCACGGCGGCGGTCGCCGTGGAGGCGCTCAAGCGGCTCGACGTGGATGAATTCGGCCTCGACGACATGGACGCGCGCATCCTCAAGACGATCATCGAGATGTTCGAGGGCGGTCCGGTCGGGGTGCAGACGATCGCCGCGGCTGTCGGCGAGGACCCGGGCACCCTCGAGGAGGTGTACGAGCCCTTCCTGATGCAGCAGGGGTTCCTCGCCCGCACGCCGCGCGGCCGCTGTGCCACGCCCACCGCCTACCGCCACTTCGGCTTCACGCCGCCCAAGAGCGCGGAGCAAGCGACGATCTTCGACGCGTGACGCGCGTCTTTCACGCCCGCGACTTCGACTACCAGCTCCCCCCGGACCGCATCGCCCAGGAGCCCCTCCCCGATCGAGCCGCGAGCCGCCTGCTCGTGCTCGACCGCGCCGCAGGGACCGTGCGGCACCGGCACTTCTCTGACCTGATCGAGCTCATCCCGCCCGGCGACGTGCTGGTGCTCAACACGTCGCGGGTCATCCCGGCAAGACTCCACGGAAACCGAGAGACCGGGGCGCCCGCGGAAATCCTGCTCGTGCGCGCGCTGGCGGACGGCACGTGGCTCGCGATGGGGCGTCCCGGGGGGAAGCTCAAACCGGGCCGGCGCGTCTTGTTCAGCGACGACAGTGCCATCGAGATCGTGGAAATCCTGGGAGGTGGTCTGCGTCGCGTGCGCTTCGTCGGCGCGCTCGACGCCCCAGCGACCGTGGCGAAGTACGGCGAGGTCCCGCTCCCACCGTACATTCGTCGCCCACCGACGCCCGCGGACGGCGAGCGCTACCAGACGGTGTACGCGGCGCACGACGGTAGCGTGGCAGCGCCGACGGCGGGCCTGCACTTCACGGCCGAGGTACTGGAGCGGGTACGGGCGAAGGGCGTCGCGGTCGCCGCGCTCGATCTGCACGTCGGCCCGGGAACGTTCAAGCCGGTCGAGACGGATGACCTTGCGACCCACGTCATGCACCCGGAGGCGTACGAGATTCCGGAAGGGACGGCCGCGATCATTAACGAGAAGAAGGGCGCGGGACGTGGGGTGTGGGGCGTGGGCACCACGGTCGTGCGGGCGCTCGAGTCGGCCGCGGACGCGCGGGGGCAGGTGCGCCCCGGCGCGGGAGAGACCAGCCTCTTCATTCATCACCCCTACGACTTCAAGGTGGTGGACCGGATGCTCACGAACTTCCATCTTCCCCGGTCCACGCTCCTGATGCTGGTCTGCGCCTTCGGCGGATACGACGCGGTGCTGGCGGCGTATCGGGAGGCGGTGACGCAGGGCTATCGGTTCTACAGCTATGGGGATGCGATGGTGGTGATATGAACGAGAGTGCGTTCCCGAGTATTCCCGCCCTGAAGGGCGGGCTCGGCCTGGTGCTGTCCTTAAGGACAGCAGCGCGCCGAGCCCGGGCTTCAGCCCGGGACTGATGTTCAACTTCCACATCGCCGCCACCTCCGGCTCCGCCCGCGCCGGCACGCTCACCCTGCCCCACGGCTCGATCGAGACGCCGTGCTTCATGCCCGTCGGCACGCAGGGCACGGTGCGCGCGCTCTCGCCCGCCGACCTGAAGGCCGTCGGCGCCGGGATGGTGCTCGCCAACGCCTACCACCTGCACGTGCGTCCCGGGGAAGACGTGGTCGCGCAGCTCGGCGGCCTGCACAAGTTCATGGCGTGGGACCTGCCGTTGCTCACCGACTCGGGCGGCTTCCAGGTCTTCTCGCTCGAGGGCTTCCGCAAGGTGAGCGACGAGGGCGTGGAGTTCCAGAGTCACGTGGACGGCGGCCGGCGCTTCCTCACGCCCGAGCGCACCACCGAGATCCAATGGACCCTCGGCGCCGACGTGGCGATGGCGTTCGATCAGGTGGTGCCGGGCGGAGCGGATGAAGCGACGTCCCGCGACGCCCTGGAGCGGACGCTGAGGTGGTTGGAACGGTGCGCCCGGAGACACGCAGAGCTTAGTCGGTTAGCCGGTTCGTCGGTTAGTACTAACCGGCTAACCGACCAACCGACTAACCGCCAGACGCTCTGGCCCATCCTCCAAGGCGGCACTCACCTCGCGCTCCGCGACGAGGGGCTGCGCCGGATCCTCGAGCTGGGTGCCTGGACCGGCCTCGCGATCGGCGGTCTCTCGGTCGGCGAGCCGAAGCCGAAGATGTACGAGGTGCTGGAGGCCCTCGCGCCCCGGCTCCCGCCTCCCGTTCCCCGCTATCTTATGGGCGTGGGGTTTCCCGAGGACCTCGTCGCGGCGGTGGAGCGGGGCGTGGACCTGTTCGATTGCGTGGCGCCGACGCGCAACGGCCGCAACGGCTCGGCGTTCACACCCGACGGACCGCTGAACATCCGCAACGCGGCATTCCGCGCGGATGCGCGTCCCCTGGACCCGACCTGCGACTGCGAGACCTGTACGACCCATTCACGCGGCTACCTGCGCCACCTGTTCGTGGCCGAGGAGCTGCTCGGGTTGCGGCTGCTGTCGCTGCACAACGTCCGTTATCTGATCCGGCTCGCCGAGCAGATGCGCGCGGCGATCCAGCGGGGCGCCCTGGCCGCGTGGGCCGACGACTGGCGCCGCCGCTACACTTGAACCGGGAATCGCATGACCATGCTCTCCGCGTCGTCCGTGCTGGTGTTCGCTCCCTCGGGCCAGGGCGGGCCGGGGCTCAGCGCCTTCGTGATCCAGATCGCGCTGTTCATCGGCATCTTCTACTTCCTCCTCATCCGGCCCCAGCGCCGCCAGCAGCAGCAGCTCAAAGAGCTGCTCGCGTCGCTGCAGCGGGGTGACCAGGTCGTCACCAGCAGCGGCATCGTGGGGGAAGTCGTGCACATCAAAGACGACCAGGTCACGGTGCGCAGCGGCGAGGCGAAGTTCGTGATGCTGCGGAGCGGCATCGCCAGCATCACGAACCGCGCCGTGGAGGCGAAGCCGGCGTGACCGTCCGCGCCCTCCATCTGCTCGGCTCCCCGGTCCTGCGCAAGAAGGCGGCGCCCGTCGCGCGGGTGGACGACGCGGTGCGCGCCCTGGTGGACGACCTGCTCGAGACCATGCGGGCGGCACGCGGCGTCGGCCTCGCGGCGAACCAAGTCGGGGTGGCGCGGCGGGTGGCGGTCGTGGACGTCGGCGAGGAAGACCCGCCGCCCCTCGTGCTCATCAATCCGGTGATCGTCGAGCGCGCCGCCGAGCTCGAGACCGCTGAAGAAGGGTGTCTCTCGATCCCGGAGATTTTCGGCGACGTCGAGCGGCCGGCGCACATCGTGGTACAGGCGCTGAACCGGGACGGCGAGCCCTACCGCGTCGCGGCCGGCGGCTACAAGGCGCGCGCCATCCAGCACGAGATCGACCACCTGGACGGCATCCTCTTTCTCGACCACCTGAGCGCCGTGAAGCGCGGCCTGCTCGTCGCCAAGTGGAAGAAGGCCCGCAAGGGAAAGAAAGGCTACTTGAAGGAGGTCACACCGGAGCCGGCCGGCGAACTCTAGATGCGCGTCGCTTTCTTCGGCACTCCCGAGTTCGCGGTCCCCTCGCTTCGCGCCCTGGTGGGGGAAGGGTTCGACGTCGTGGCGGTCGTCACCCAACCCGATGCTCCGCAGGGCCGCTCCCGCTCCCGCCTCGTCCCACCGCCGGTGAAGGTCGTCGCCCAGGCCGAAGAGCTGCCCCTGTTCCAGCCGGAGCAGCCGACCGAGGGCGACTTTCTGATCCGGTTGCGCGATACGCGGCCCGACGTCGGTGTCGTCGTCGCGTACGGGCACATCCTGAAGGCCGAGCTGCTCGAGCTCCCGCGCCGCGGCATGGTGAACGTCCATCCCTCGCTGCTGCCCGAGCTGCGCGGGCCGGCGCCGGTCGAGTGGACGATCATCAATGGCCTCGAGCAGACGGGGGTCACGATCATGCAGCTCGATGCCGGGATGGATACCGGCCCCATCCTGCTGCAGATCGCCGACCCCGTCGACCCCGAGGTAACGGCCGGGGAGCTCGCCGAGCACCTCGCGGAAATGGGGGCGCAGGCCCTGGTCGAGGCGTTGGTGTTGCTCGAGCAGGACAAGGTTCGCCCCGTGGCACAGGACGAAGCCCTAGCCACCTACGCGCCGAAGCTGACGCGGGAGATCGCCCGCATCGATTGGACCAAGGACGCGGCGGCGATCACCCGCCTGATTCGCGGACTCGACCCACGACCCGGGGCATGGACCGAGCTGGACGGCGCGGAGCTGAAGGTGTTCAGCGCGCGCCCGAGCGACGGGCACGGGGCGGCCGGAGAGGTGTTGGCCGCTGACGGCCGCCTGCTGATCGCCGCGGGCAGCGGAGCGGTAGAGGTGTTCGAAGTGCAACCGGCCGGCAAGGCCCGGATGCCTGCCGACGACTGGCTGCGCGGCGCCCGCCTCGCGCCCGGCCGGCGCTTCGCGTGAGGCCATCGCTTCCCCACCTCCACGCCATCACCGACGAACGCATCGCGCGACGGCCGGACCTGGATGAGGTGGCACGCGAACTCGCGGACGGGGGCGGTCCGGATCTCGCCTTTCACGCCCGAGGGCGGCACCTCAGCGGTCTCGAACACTACGAGCTTGCTAACCGACTAACCGCCTACCCGCCTGCCCGCCTCTTTGTAAACGACCGCCTGGATGTGGCCCTGTCGGTGAACGCCGCCGGAGTCCAACTGGGTCAGGGCAGCCTGTCGCCGGGCGCCGCGCGTCAACTCGACGCCCGGTGGTGGATCGGCCGGTCCGTGCATGACTTGGCCGAGGCGGAGGCCGCAAGGGCTGAGGGAGCCGACTATCTTGTGGTAGGGCCGGTGTTCGCGACCGCAACGCACCCGGAGCGAGGCGCGTTGGGGGTGGGGCGCTTGCGCGAGATCGCACAGCTCGGGCTGCCGGTGATCGCGATCGGCGGCGTGACGCCTGACCGCACGCCGGAGGTCAAGGCGGCGGGCGCGTACGGCGTCGCGGCGATCCGAGCCTTGTGGGACGCGGCCGAGCCTGCCACGGTCGCCCGACAGATGTCGGAGGAGTTGGAACGGTGAATGACACGATCCAGGTCGTGGTCAACGGAGAGGCCCGCGCGGTGGCGCCGGGCGCGACGCTGCTCGAGCTGCTGGCCCAGCTCGAGCTGGACCCGCGCGTCGTCGTAGTCGAGCACAATCGCCACATCGTACGCCGGCCCGCCCTCGGCGACGTGCGCATCGCTCCCGGGGACGCGATCGAGCTGGTGCACTTCGTGGGAGGAGGGTGAGCCCATGACCACCGCGGTGGACACCGTCCGCGACGCGCCTTTCGTCATCGGCGGGCGCACCTTCCAGTCGCGCCTCATGATCGGCACCGGCAAGTATCAGGACCACGAGACGATGCTCCGGGCGATCGACGCCTCGGGCGCGGAGATCGTGACCGTCGCCGTGCGCCGCGTCGACCTGGACCGCTCGAAGGACACGGGGCTGCTCCATCACCTCGATCCCAAGCGGTTCTTCCTGCTCGCCAACACCGCCGGCTGCTACACCGCCGAGGACGCGCTGCGCTACGCCCGCCTGGGCCGCGCCGCGGGCTTCAACGATTTCGTGAAGCTCGAGGTGATCGGCGACGAAGAGACGCTGCTCCCCGACGTGCAGGGCCTGCTCGAGGCGGCGAAGGTCCTCGTGAAGGAAGGGTTCCAGGTGCTCGCCTACACCAACGAGGACCTGGTGACGGCGCTGCGGCTCCAGGACGCCGGGTGCGCCGCCGTGATGCCGCTCGCATCCCCGATCGGGAGCGGGCTCGGCCTGTTGAATCCCGTGAGCGTCCGGACGATCAAGCGGCGGCTGCGCGTGCCGGTGATCGTGGACGCCGGCGTCGGCACGGCGTCGGACGCCTGCATCACGATGGAGCAAGGCGTGGACGGGATCCTGATGAATACCGCGATCGCGGCGGCGCAGGACCCGGTGGCGATGGCGCGCGCGATGCGCCTGGCGGTGGAGGCGGGACGCACCGCCTTCCTGGCCGGCCGGATGCCGCGGCGCGAGGTGGCGATGCCGTCCTCTCCCACCCGGGGGATGCTGGATTAGGGAAGCCACGGCGGCGCGGCGCGCGGCGCTCGATATCCTGCGCGCGGTGCGCGCCGGCGCGCCGCTCTCCGAGGCGCGGGACCGCCACCTCGAGCCGCTCGCCGAGCGCGACCGCCGCCTCGCCTACGAGCTGTCCGCCGGCGTCCTGCGCCGCCAGGCCGAGCTCGACCGCGCGCTCGATCTCGATCGCGCCGATCCCCGCCTTCACGACGTCCTCCGGCTCGGCGCCTACCAGCTGCGCTGCCTGACCCGCGTCCCGGCCCACGCCGCCGTCTCGACGAGCGTGGAGCTCGCGCGGGAGGCGGCGGGCGAAGGACCGGCGCGGTTCGTGAACCAGGCGCTGCGCAAACTGACGGGGGTCGGGGCTCGGGGCTCGGGGCTCGGGGGCTCGCACCCTGAGTGGCTGGTGCGTCGTTGGGAGGCCCGGTTCGGGGTCGCAGAGACCGGGCGCCTCCTGGCCTGGAATGACACGAAACCGTCACTGACAATCCAGCCCGCCCGATGGGACAAAGCAGCATTGGCGCGGGTGCTCCGTGAGGCTCACGTCAGCGTAGCGGACGCGCCCTTCGGGTCCGGACTGCGCGTGCTCCCGAGCCCCGAGTCCCGAACCCCGAGCCCCGCGCGCTTGCCCGGCTTCGCCGAGGGCGCCTTCATCGTCCAAGACCCCGCCCATGCGCTCGTGGTCCGCTTCGCCGCGATCCCTCGGGGCTCGCTGGTGTACGACGCGTGCGCCGCGCCCGGGGGAAAGGCCGTGGCGCTCGAGCGGACGGGGGCCCGGCTCGTGGCGGGGGATGCCCGCGCGGACCGCCTGCCGCGCCTCGCCGACACCGCACGCCGCGCGGGAGTGGCGATTCGGTGCCTGGCGGCCGATCTTGAGGCGGCGCCGTTCGGACCGGGGCGCCTGGACGCCGTGCTGGTGGACGCCCCGTGCAGTGCAACGGGCACGATGGCGCGGCACCCCGACGCGCGCTGGCGGCTCGCGCCGGATCTGTTCGCCCGGGCCTCGGCGCGCCAGGCGCGACTCCTCGCCGCCGCGGCGCCGCTCGTGCGGCCCGAGGGTCTCCTGGTCTACGCGACCTGCTCGCTCGAACCGGAGGAGAACACCGCCGTCGTGGAGGACTTCCTGAGCCGACACCCTGCCTTCGCCCGAGCACCCAGCGCCGGCGCCGTGCCGGGCGAGCTGGTCACGGCGGCGGGCGATTTCCAATCGCTCCCGCAGCGCCACGGCATCGATGGCGCCTACGCGGCGCGGCTCGTGAGAGTCGCCTGATGCGGATCCGCCGCCACCTGCCGCCGCTCGACGGCCTCATGTCGATCGACCGGCGCCGCGCCACGCGCTGGGGGCTCATCGGCCTCGGCGCGCTGCTCGCGGGCTACCTCACCGCGTATCTGGTGCTCTTCCCCGCCCCGATCCTGCCGGGACACCAGGCGGTGCCGCGGTTGCTCGGCCTCTCGCTCGTCGAGGCCCAGGCCCAGGTGCAGAAGGCCCGGCTCGTGGTGGCCGATGGCGGCGCCGACCCGCATCCCACGGCGCCCGAGGGCACAGTCATCTGGCAGGACCCGCCTCCCGGCGTGATTGCGCCGGAGGGGCTCAAGGTGACCCTGGTGGCGAGCGGGGGTCCGCCCAAGATTCCGGTACCGGACGTGGGGGGCCTGGACGCCTCGCTGGCGCAGCGACTCGTCGCCGCGGCGGGGTTGACGGTCAGCCAGGTCGAGTCGGTGCAGGCCGCCGCGCCGCAGGGTCTGGCGATGCTCACGCGGCCGCCCGCCGGTACGGCGCTCGCGCCGGGCGCGGGACTCACGCTGGTCGTCAGCCGCGGCGCACCCACGATCTCGGTGCCCGACCTGCTCGGCATGGCGGCCGCGGACGCGCGCACGCGGCTCGAGCTCGAAGGGCTGCAGCTCGGCACCATGACGCGCCGCCGCACGCCGGACGCCAATCCCGGGACGGTCGTGGCGCAGCGCCCGGCGGCAGGGACGCTGGCCTCGCCCGGCACCGTCGTGGACATCGTCGTCGCCCGGAGTCCCTGATCGTGACGAGTATGACGAGCATGACGAACGGCGTCCGCATCGCCCCGAGCATTCTCTCCGCCGACCTGGCGCGGCTCGCCGAGCAGGTCGCGCTGGTGTTGGAGGGCGGCGCCGACTGGCTCCACGTGGACGTGATGGACGGGCGGTTCGTGCCGAACCTGACATTCGGCGCGAACATGATCGCCGCGCTGCGCAAGTTGACCGACAAGCCGATCGACGTGCACCTGATGGTCGTGGAGCCGGAGAACTACATCGAGCCGTTCGCCGCGGCGGGGGCGTCGGTGTTCACCTTCCATCCCGAGGCGACGGTGCATGTGCAGCGCCAGCTCGAGGCCGCGAAGCGCCGCGGCATGCTGGCGGGGCTCGCCCTGAACCCCGGCACGCCCCTCAGCTACGCCGAGGAGGTCGTGGCGGACCTGGATCTGCTGCTCGTCATGACCGTGAACCCGGGATTCGGCGGCCAGAGCTACTTGCCCGCATCGAATGACAAGATCCAGCGCGCCCGCGCCCTGCTGACGGCGCACGGCGCACGCGCGTTTCTCGAAGTCGACGGCGGGATCAGCCGTCAGACGATCGCGGCGGCGCATCAGGCGGGTGCCGATACGTTCGTCGCGGGGAACGCGGTGTTCGGGAGCGCCAACCCCGCGCACGAAGTGCAGGAGCTGCGCCGCCGCTGCCTAGTGACCGTATGACGGACCGCCAGCAGTGGACCGTGGTCGCGGGGGTGGTCATGACGGCGGTGTTCGGCGTGGCCCTGGCGGTCAAGCTGCGGCCGCAGATCTCGCTGATCGAGGTGGGCTCGCGCGCACCGGAGGTGCACGCCACGGATCTGCGCACCGGCCGGCCTGCGGCACTTTCCGACTACCGCGGCAAGGTTGTGCTCCTCAACGTGTGGGCGACGTGGTGCCCGCCCTGCCGTATCGAGATGCCGTCCATGGAACGGCTACACCAGAAGCTCGCGGGCACCGATTTCCGCATCGTCGCGGTGAGCGTCGACGGCGACGGATTCTATTCCGCGGAGAAGGAGGGCCCCACCGAAATCATGGCATTCGTGAACCGCATGGGCCTCAGCTTCGACATCTTGCACGATCCGAGCGGCGCGATTCGGAGCAGTTACCAGACCACCGGTGTGCCGGAAAGCTTTCTGCTCGACCGGGACGGCGTGATCGTGAAGAAGGTGATCGGGGCGGCGGAATGGGACGGCCCGGTGAACGAGGCGATCATCCGGCGGCTGCTCGATGCGCGCTAGCCTCCTCGCGTTGATCACCCGGAATTGGCCGATCAAGGGGGCCGCGCTCTTCCTGTCCTTGATGCTCTACGTCGCCGTCCAGCTGCAGCAGCCGGTGACCGAGAGCTTCCCGATCAAGCTGAACATCCTGCTCCCGCCCGGCCGGACGCTGCAGCAGAAGCCCCCAACGGTGCAGGTCGAAGTCTCGGGCAAGGGGAGCCAGCTCATGAAGCTCCGCTCGCTGCCGGGCTCTTTCACGCGCCGGGTGCCGGACACGCTGTCGGCGTCCATCTGGACGATCCTGCTCGAGCCGAGCGACTTGGAGCTGCCCAAGGGCGCCGACGTCCGCGTCGTCGACATCCGGCCGCGCGCCATCACCCTTACGCTCGACAGCGTGGCGCGCAAAGACGTCCGCATCGTAGCGCTCGTCACCGTGGTGCCCGATTCCGGCCAGGTGCTGCACGGCGGCATCTCGATCTCGCCGACCATCGCCCGGCTCGTCGGGCCCGACAAGAACCTCGCAGCCATCGAGTCGGTCACGACGATCTCGACCGAGATCGCCAGCGTGTCGGGTCCGTTTACACGCACTGTGCCGATCGACACGACGCCGCTCGGGATCGTGCGCATCGCGCCCAAACAGGTCACCGTCACGGGCGACATGGGCGCGCTCGCCGAGCGGTCGTTCGCCGCGGTCCCGGTCGAGACCGGTGCCGGCGCGGTCACGAGCTTCATCATGACCCCGTCCCGCGTGACCGTGGCGGTGCGGGGCCCGGCCGAGCGGGTGCAGGCGCTGACCCGCGACAGCCTCCGCGTCGTCGCGCACCTCGTGGGCGCCGCCGCGGACGGCGGCGCCGCCCGGCTCACCGTCATCGCGCCCCGCGGCATCACCGCCCACGCCACCCCCGATTCGGTCACCTTCAAGCGCCGCACCCGTCGTGGCTGACGTCGTCCTCGGCATCGAAACCTCGTGCGACGAGACTTCGGCCGCCGTCCTGGTCGGCTCCGATTTGGCCGGCCTCGTCATCCTGTCGCAGGACATCCATCAGGTGTTCGGGGGCGTCGTCCCGGAGCTGGCGAGCCGGGCGCACCTCGCCGCCCTGCCGGCGGTGGTGGACCGCGCTCTAGCGGAGGCCGGGCTCGGTCTGTCGGCTGTGGACGCCGTGGCGGTCACGGCGGGCCCCGGGCTCGTGGGCGCGCTGCTGGTCGGCGTGGTGTACGCCAAGGCGCTCGCCTACGCCGGTGACCGCGCGCTCATCGGCGTGCATCACATGGAGGGCCACCTCTTTGCGCCCACCATCGAAGATGCGGATCTGGCGCCGCCGTTCGTCGCCCTGCTGGTCTCGGGCGGCCACACCCTGCTGCTCGACGTCCCGGCCTGGGGCCGCTACCGGCTACTCGGACAAACGCGGGACGACGCGGCCGGCGAGGCGTTCGACAAGGTCGCGAGTCTGCTCGGTCTCGGCTATCCCGGCGGGCCCGCGATCGAGCGCCTCGCCCGTGCGGGCGACCCGACCCGGTTCAGCTTTCCGCGCCCGATGGTGAGCGAAGGATTCGAGTTCTCGTTCTCCGGGCTCAAGACCGCCGTGCTGCACGCCGTACGCGCTTCGGACGATCTGGAGCGCGACCGCCCGCACCTGGCGCGCGCGTTCCAAGACGCCGTGCTCGACGTGCTCGTGACCAAGCTCGAGCGCGCGGTGCGGGCGACGGGCTACCGCACGGCCGTGCTAGGGGGCGGGGTCGCGTGCAGCCGCGCGCTGGTGGTGGCCGCCGCGGAACGGCTGGCCGGCACCGCCCGCGTCGCCGTCGCGAGTCCGCGCCTCAACGCCGACAACGCCGCCATGATCGCGCGCGCGGGGTCGTACCGGCTGGACCTCGGCGAGCGCAGCGACTGGACCCTCGACGCCCGAGCGGATCTCCCGTTGCCGGGCCTCGAGCCCGCCCTAGCCTCCAAGGTCCCATGACCGTTTACCCGTTTATTCTGCGCCTCGGCCCCATCGAGCTCACCGGCTACGGCCTGATGATGATGGTGGCCTTCCTCATGGCCGGCTGGGCGATCCAGCTCGATCTACGGCGCCGCGGCCTCGATGAGGAGTTCGCCGCCGACATCGTGATCGCCGGCGTGATCGGCGGCCTCGTCGGTGCGAAGCTCTGGTACGTAGCGCTGACGGGGGACATCGATGCCCTGATCCGGCGCGGGGGATTCGTGTGGTACGGCGGGTTTTTGGGCGCGACGGGCGCGATCCTCCTGAACGGCTGGCGCCGCCGGGTGCCCTGGCGCTTCACGGTGGAGATCTGCGCGGCACCCCTCGCGCTCGGGTACGCGCTGGGCCGCGTGGGGTGCTTCCTCGTCAACGACGATTACGGGATTCCGAGCACCCTCCCATGGGCGATGAAGTTCCCCAAGGGACTCCCGGAGACAACGGTCGCGAACCTGTCGCGGATGGGCGTCCACTTCCCACCGGGGACGGACCCCATGCAGGTAGTCGCGGTCCACCCCACACAGATCTACGAGACATTCCTGATGTTCCTCGCCTTCTGGTGGATGTGGCGGCGGCGCGATCACGGACACGGCACGGGCTGGCTGTTCGGATGTTACCTGGTGTTCGCGGGGCTGGAACGGTTTCTGGTGGAGTTCTTGCGCGCCAAGGACGACCGCGTGCTGGGGCCGTTCACGGTGGCGCAGGGAACGAGCGTGGTGCTGGTAGTGGTGGGAGCGGTGTTGCTGAAAATGTGGTGGGAGAAGGACGCAGTCAGCGGTCAGCCATCAGCCCTCAGCCCGAAACCCGCCCCTCAGGCTGACCGCTGACCGCTGACGGCCGACGGCTAGCGGGCCGGATCGTCCATAGGAGGGCCGCGATCGCGAGCAGCAACAGCAGGCCCTGCAGGGCGAGCGACTCGACGGTCGGATAGATCCCCAGCACCGGAATCCGCGGCACGCCCCCGACGACGGTGAGGGGCACGATTCCCCCTTCCTGCAGCTCGGCGATGCCCTTCCCCGCGAACACGAAGGCCATGTAGTAGAGCATCAGGCCCGTCACGGCGAAGAACGGCTTCATCGCGACCCGCATGCCGAGCTGGTTGATCGCGACGTAGACGACGACGAGGCCCACGGCTCCGGCCGCGACGCCTGCCACGACCGACACCGTGCCGCCAGCCCCGCCCGACGTGAACAGCGCCTTGTAGAAGAGGATCGTCTCGAATCCTTCGCGATAGACGGCGAGGAACGCCACCGCGCTCAGCGCCAACCCGGAGCCGGACGAGAGGGCGCTCTCCATCTTGCCTCTCACGAACGCCGTCCACTTGGCCGCTTCGATTTTGGACAACAGCCAATAGCTCACGTAGAACAGGACGGCGGCGGCGAGGAGCATGGTCGAGCCCTCGATCGCTCCCCGCTGCCCCGGTGTGATCTGGAACAACAGCTCCACGAGCGCCCAGGTGAGGAGGCTCGCGAGCACCGCAATCCACGCGCCGCGCGCGACGTCCCTCCGCCGGTCGGGCACCCCGGCCTTGGTGAGGAACGTCATCAGCGCCGCCACGATGAGGATCGCCTCAAATCCCTCACGGACCAGCAGGAAGAACGACGACACGAAGAGACTCATCCCCGACGGCCGGTCGGCCACGACGCGCTCGGCACGCTCGAGGCCGGCGAGCAGGCGCTGCCGAATGGCCTCGCGCTCGGCGGCATCGGCGCGGGCCACGCGGGTCCGCAGCCACGCGAACGCCCCCTCGATCTCGCTCGCGAGACCGGCGTTCTTCGCGCGCACGTCGGTCTCTACCTGCTCGAAGGTCAGGTAGGCGTCGAACGCGACCTTGTCCGAGCGAGTGGCGAGCGCCGAGTCGATCTGGCGACGCACAGCGGCGAACGTGGCGGCCGTGGCGGAGCCGCCGTACTGCAGCGTGGCCACGTAGGCGGCCACGGCCCAGCGGTCTTCCTCGGAAAGGTCCTCCGCGAACTCCGGCATCGCCGTTCCGGGGACGCCAATGGCGATCTTCCGATAGATCTCGAGGAGCGACGTCCCACCCATCACCGCCGGATCGGCGAGGCTCGCCGGCGGCGGACCTTTGAGCGACTTGGCCTTGGGCCCGTCGCCCCGCCCCGATTCACCGTGACAGGCGGCGCATTGCTGACGGTAGACCTCGGCCCCCCGCGCGAGCGAGGGCGGCCGGGAGGGGGGCGGCTCGAGCGGCCCGCCGACTGCGGCGCTGATGCGGGCGACCAGCGCGTCGGCCACGCGCTCGACCGAATCGGGCGCCGCCAGACGATCGAGCAAGGCGGCAACGACGCGGAGCGCGCTGTCCGCCGCCGGCCGGACGGCGGCGGGAAGTCCGGGGAGGTCGAACCGGGCCTGCTGGATGAACAGCTTGGCTTCGGCCACCTCTTCGGGGAGCACGATGCGGCCGCCCTGGGGCGTTACTCCTTGGGCGTACTCCTTGGCCGCGAGGGCGGCGGCGGCGACCACACGCCGGGACGCGGCCAAAGAGTCGGTCGCCTGCCCGGCGAGCGGCGCCGCGAGGCAGGCGGATAAGATGAGAACCGTTCTCAGGAAAGGCACGCCCAATACTAGAGTGATTCTGTCGGGAATTCAATCCGTGGAGAGCACCGCCACCGCAACGGCCGCCTCGTGCGTGTGCGACAGCGACAGGAGAACCCGCTTCACCCGCAGCTCGCGGGCCCGCTCGGCGGCGAGCCCGGTCAGCGTCACGTCGGGCCGCCCGTCGGCCGCCCGGGTCACCTCAATCTCGCGCCAGCCGATGCCGCGCGCCGCGTCGCTCCCCTGGAGCGCCTTGTAGACCGCTTCTTTCGCGGCGAGGCGCACCGCGACGTGCTCGGCGGGGTCGGGCCGCGAGCGGCAATACGTCGCCTCCGCCGTCGTCAACAGGCGGTCAAACACCTGGGCCCCCTTGTCCACGAGCATGGCCCGCGCCCGGGACACCTCCACCAAGTCGACCCCCACGCCGACGGCGCTCACGATGCCGGCCGCGCCACGAAGAGCCGGCGGCGATAGCGCCGGCCGTCCACGTCCACCACAACGATGTAGGCTCCGTTCGCCACGCGCCGCGTCCCGAGCGTGAGGTCCCAAACATACTCGTTGGTTGGGGCCGCCACGGTTGCCTGGTGCAGCCGCTCGCCGGTGAAACTGTACACGGCGATCTGCGCGTTTCCTCCGGCGGGCCAGGAGATCACCACCTGGTCGCCACGCACGGGGTTCTCCGAGACTTCGGCGGTCCCCGGCGCGGCGAGCAACTGAAACGCCGCGGTCGTGTCAGTCGCGAGCCCCACGGCATCGACCGACCACACGAAGTCGCGCTCGGAGATGAAACGGACGCGGGCGCCGCGCCGGCCGGCCGCTTGTGGCAAGTCCACCCGGGCCGGGTACCAGTTGGGCCCGTCCCCCACGATCGTGCCGACGTCAGCCCAGGTGGTCCCCGAGTCGCCCGAGAATTGGATCACGCCGCGCCGGGTGGGCTCGAAGGCCGAGCCCCGGTGGCGCGTCCAGAAGTGCAGCCACACCGCCGCCCCCCCCCGTCCCCGCAGGTCGAGCGTGGGCGAGGCGAGCGTGTCGCTCCGCGCGGTGCTCCACGCGAACGCGCCCGCGAGCCGCACCGTGTCGCGCGTCCACCCCGTCCACCCGACGTCGAGCGCCTCGGCACCGGCGAGGGTCAGCAGCTCCGCGCGGACGCCGGTCCCGTCGGCACGCAGCGCGCGGACGGTGTCCGCCCGCAGATCGCTCCGCCACACGGTCCGGGTCGCACCGCGGCGCAGGGAGTCGGTCTGGGCGCTCCGGAACGCGGCCCCCCCCGTGCCCGTGCGGAGCGTGAGTGAGAGGGGCCGCGGCGCCGCCGCGTCGAGACCGAGCCAGGCGTCGGGCCAGAGCGATTCGAAGCGCGGCGGCGTCGGCACGAGCCCCGAAGGCCCCGTGGCCCCGCGCAGGTTGCCCGCCGCCACGATCACCGCGAGGGCAAATGGCAGGTTGTCCCTGAAAACTCGCTCGACCAGCGCGCTGTCGTCGGGGAAATCGAAGCCGTAATACAAGCCGTTGACGCAGCAGCCGCTCGTCAGCTCGGTCGTGAACGCGATCGTGCCGTGCGCGCGGTACGCCCAGTCGCTGTACTCGCCGTTCGTCGGATAGAGGTTCCACCCGGGACCGGGGTGATAGTGAGAGAGCGGCGAGCCGGGAACGTTGTCGCGCACGGCGGGCGCGACGTCCGTGCCGGCGAGGGCTCGATAGACCGGCAGGTCGGGGGGCAGCTCCCCGGCGCGGTAACCGTAGGGGTAGAGGACGAGGCCGCCGTACGAGTGATACGAGACCGCGAGGATCGGCGGGTGGGCGGCGTGAAACGCCATGATCGCCTGCGTCTCGGGCTCCGACGCGGGGGCCGTCCCGCGGTAGATCTCGGTGAATGGTTGCGGGCTCGAGCCGAGGTCGTCCACGCCCCAGAACGCGGGATAGTTGCGATTCGGGTCCACGCCGTAGCTGCCGTCACCGTTCAGGCGGCGGTTCTTTCGCCAGAAGCGAGCGGCCGTAAAGGTGTACTGGTAGCCGTCGGGATTCTCGACCGGGATCACCCACACGTCGCGCGCAGCGAGCAGGACGGGATCCGCCGAGTCGGCAAGCCAGCGGATCAGTTTCAGCGCGATCACGGGGGCGACCCACTCGCGCGCGTGATGCGTCGCCATGAACAGCACGTTGGGCCGCGCCGGGGCGTCTCCCGCCGGTCCCACTTTCACGGCGATGATGGGCCGGCCCTCGAGCGAGGCGCCGACCGAATCGAGCCGGATCGCCGTGTCCGCCGCGGCCCAGGCCTCGAGCGTCGCGCGGATGCCGGTGCCCGGCTTGTCGAAGGACTGGTACACGCGGAAAGTATCCGCGGCGGGGGCGGGTGCGGGGGGGGGAGGGGGCGCACCGGCAAGGGGTCGAACGGCGAAGCCGCGGCGGGCGAGCAGCCCCTCGGTCTGGGGCGACACGACCACGACGGCGTACTGCACCCCGTCGATTTCGCGCACGCCCGCCACCTCGAAGCCGAGGGCGGCAAGCGAATCGAGACCGGCCCGCCCCACCACTGGCACCTGCGCCATTCGGAGCTGCGCCGGCGCGGGGCGCGCGACGGCCGCAGCGCACAACAAAAACGCTAGAACCCCAGGCGCGCGGCGAGCCATGCGGGAGCAGGCAGATAGCCGCCCAAGACGAGGCCGAGCCAGACGAGCAGCGCGGCGGCCGGAGCCCACAACAGCGCGAGGGGCCACAATGCGGGGCGCCACCGGCCGAGCGTTTCGATCTCGGGCGTCCAGCGGTGGCGTTCTTCCTCGACCTCCGCCTCGAGCGCGAGCCAGGCCGCCTCAATCCGCCGCGCGACGGTGCGCAGCGCTTCCTGCCAGTCGGCGTGGGCGTCTTTGTCGAGCACCGATGCGTCCTTCACGCGCCCGGCCGCCGCCTCCAGCTCGTCGAGCGCCGCAACGAACCCCGCACCCCCGGTGCCGAGCCGCGCCGCGATGGCGCGTTTCTCCCCGCTCGCGAGCAGGTCGCGACGGAGCCGGCTGAGCGGCAGGCGCACGTGGCGAGCGGTGCGCGCGATCTCGGCGTCGAGCGCGTCGGCCACCCGGGCCGCGGCGCGGCGCACCGCCCGATCCCACGCCGCGGCCCAGGCCCGGCGTCCCGTCACCTCGAGCACTTCGGCGCGGTCGTCGCGCGCCGCCGCCCTGCGCCCTTCCCCGGCGAGCTCCAGCACCGCCGTCGCCAGCTCCTCACGGACGTCGTCGAGCGGCACCCACAACGCTTCCCGATGACGTGCCACGATCACGCGGCCGAGCGACGGCGCCAACTCCGGCACGCGAAGCGGCATCAGGATCTTGTGCGGCGCGTTCATGTCTGACGGACCGCTCGGGCGGTGCGAGCGGCGCGGCCCGTGCGTTCCTCATAGGCCGCGGTGAAATACGGGAGCGATTCAGGGACGAACGCGGCCCGCGGTAAGCCGGTGGCGGTGATGGCACGCTCGATGGCGTCGGGCTCCCCTTCGACCTCGGCCAGCACGTCCATGGCCGGAAACCATTCCAGGCGCACCGTCGCCCCTCCCAGCCGGTACTGCTCCACGGCCCGATCGATGCGGCGGACGATCTTGTACCCGAGCCGCCGCAGCACCACGAGCGTGGCCTTCGGATCGTCCACTCGCGACTCCCACTCCTCACGGTGCCGATAGGCCTCACGCGTGCTGGCCGGTCCTTTCCAGCCGAGGACGCCCCACATGCCAGAGCCGTCCGCCGGTTGAAAGACACGGAGCCGGACGACCTGGTCGCGCGCCTCCAAGCGCCCCTTTCTGTCGAAACGGCGATCGAGCATGGCTCCCCGATACACGAGCTCCGCGCCCGCGGCGAGCAGGGCCTGTCGCAGCGCGTCAGGATCGTCCACGCGCGCCTTGAGCTCGAGCTCGTCGCGCGACGGGTTCACGCGAGCAGCGCGTCCAGCACCGCGGCGGTATCCCCGAGGTGCGCGAAAACACGCGCCGCGCCGGCGGCGTGCAACTGGTCCACGTCGTAGAACCCCGTCGCGACCGCCACGGTGCGGGCGCCGATCGGCCGCCCGCAGGCGACGTCGTCCGGCGTGTCGCCCACGATCACGACGTCCGGCCCCGCGAAGCGCCGGCCAGTGTGCTGCGCGGCGCGCTCCGCAGCGATCGCGGGGAGATCGGGCCGGGCGCCCGAGTCGGAGCCGAACGCCCCCACCACGAACCGCGCCGGGTCGAGACCGGCGGCGCGCAGTTTCAGCGTGGCCCCGCCCTCGAGGTTGCCGGTAAGCAATCCGACCAGGGCGCGCCCCGCCGTTTCGTGCGGCGCCAAGGCGGCCAGCAGCTCCGGGACGCCCGGCAGGAGCCGAGTCGCCTGCGCCGAACGCACCAGCTCGGGCTCCAACAGCTCGAGGTAGCGCCGGCACACGGCGGCGACGCGCGCCTCGGCCCCCGCCTCCGGGTGGCCCGCCAGCGTCAGCAGCTCGCGCACGATCTGCGGGTCGGTCTTCCCGTCGAAGCGGTAGCGATCGATCGGGCCGGCGGTGCCCATCTCGTCGAGCAGGGCGCGCTGGATCGCACGGCGCCCCGCGCCGTCGGTCCAGAGGAGCGTGCCGTCGATGTCGAAGAGGATCAAACGCATGAGAGAAAAGTTAGTCGGTTAACCGTCTAACGCCCACGAGATTCGCCCGCAGCCGCGCGAGCCACGGCTCGTCGCCGAACAGGTGATCGACCCCGACGCCGCCGCGGGTCAGGGCCGAGTGGACGATGCGGCCGGCGCCCGCCCACAGCGCCACGTGCGTGATGCGCCCGTGCTCGGTGAAGAACAGGAGATCGCCGGCTTCGTATCCCGATCCGTCCGCCGCGAGCGGGACCTCTCGGCCTTGCCCGAACTGTAGATCGCTGTCGCGCGGCAGCGCGATCCCGCGGGTGGCGTACACGGCTTGGGCAAGTCCGGAGCAGTCGATCCCCCACTCGGTGCGGCCCCCCCACAGATAGGGGGCGCCGCCGTACCACCGTTGGGCCAGCTCGGGGAGGGCGAGGTGCCGCGCCTCGACGCGGAGCTCCAACTCCGGCCGCACCGCACCGCCGGTCACGGCGGCGGCCTCGCCGCCCGCAAGCTCGACCGCGCCGTCCCGCCGCAGCGCGACCCGCGCGCCGGTGGGGAGACGGCGGCGGCCGACCGTGGTCTGCACCTCTGCGCCACCTCCCGCCACGCGCGCCGTGGCGCGCTCGGTCCAATCCTGCGCCCACGCCGCGGGGCCGGTCGCCACGTAGCCGGCGTGCAGCCAGGCGACGTAACCGTCGGGAGCGCGGGCGCGGAGCCACTGCTCGCGTCGTTCCAGGATCTCGAGGCTCTCCCCGTGCAGCACCTCGCTCACGCGCGGAGCGGAGAGCCGCGTATCACCGAGCAGCGGCGCGAGCGCCGCCGTGACCACCGCGGCCGGGTCGTCTCCCGCCGCTCGGTCGGGGAGCAGACGAATCTCGGCGACGAGCCCGGCGTCCGCGGCGAGGCGGCGCAACGCCTCCAGGGCCGACCGGTCCGAGGTGATCCCCACCAGCGTCTTGGTGTCCACCGAGACCTGGAAGACGCCCAGGCGGTCGTCGGGCACCCACTTGCGCCGGAGGTCATCAATCGCCCGCTCGAGCTTATCCACGGCGCACCGCGCGCTCGACCGCCTCCGGCACCGCGAGGGCAGCGAGCGCTTCGGCCTGGAGCGGGGAAGCAGCGGGAACGGCCGCGGTGCTCACCGCGAAGACGACGTCGCCGTCGTACAGCGTGCCGTACGGCGTGATGCGGCGCGCGAGGGCGTCGCTCCCCGCCTGCGCCAGCGCCTCGAGCTGGACGCGGTCGAGCGCGGCGTTCGTGGCCACGACGGCGATGGTCGTATTGCGCGTCAAGCGGTTCGGGTCGCCGAACGGCGCCCCCCCGTCGGCGAGATAGCGCAGGGAGTCGAGGAAGCGGCCATCGGGCCCGCGCGCACCGGCGATGATCTCGCCGCGCGCGTTGCGCACGTCGCCCACGGCGTTCACGACGACGAGTGCGCCGACCACGATCTCACCCGAGCGCACCGCCCACGTGCCGAGCCCCGCGGGCATCATCTTGTCGATCCCCGGGGCTTTCCCGACGGTGGCCCCGATGCCGACGCCCGCAGCGCCTTCCGCGATCTCTTCCCCCGCGGTCTCGCAGGCGCGGTACGCGTCGTCGGGGCCGGGCCAGCCGACGGGCTTCCCCGCGTTGCCGAGGTCGAAGATGACGGCCGTCGGCACGATCGGGACGGTGCCGGCGGGCCCGACCGGGAGCCCCCGGCCGCGTTCGCGCAGCCAGCGCATCACGCCATCGGCGGCGCCGAGGCCGTACGCCGAGCCGCCCGCCAACAGGATCGCGTCGATCCGCTCGACGATATGGCGTGGTGAGAGCGCGTCGATCTCGCGCGTCCCCGTCGCGCGGCCGCGCAACGCCACGGCCGCGCGCAGACCGGCGGGCGGCCCGAGGATCACGGTGCAGCCCGTCCCGTGGGCGGGAACGGCAGCGTGTCCCACGGTGATCCCGGCAACGGCGCTGATGTTATCGTGTGTTGGCATCGGTCCGCGAAGATACGTCGCCTTGCTGGCGTTGTGGAGTGCGCGTAACGTTCACGGCCATGACTCCTACCACCGTCCTCGTCGTGGACGACGAAGAAGGCATCCGCAATGCGCTGCAGCGCTTCCTCACCCGCGTCGGCTATCAGGTGGCCGCGGCCGCCAACGGGAGCGAAGCGCTCGAACGGCTCGCTACGCACCACCCCCAAGCGATGCTGTGCGATATCCGGATGCCGGAGACCACCGGCGTCGAGCTCCTCCCCAAGGTGCTCGCGGAGGATCCCGACCTCGCGGTCATCATGCTCACGGCGATCGACGAGCCCCGCACCGCCATCGAATGCTTGAAGCTCGGCGCCTACGACTACCTGATCAAGCCGGTGGACCTGGAGGAGCTGGAGCTTTCCCTGCAGCACGCCCTGCGGCAGCGCCAGCTGGAGGTGGACCGCCGCCAGCTCGAGCAGTGGCTGGCGCGGGAGGTGGCGGTGCGGACGCGGGACCTCGAAGAGCGGACGGCGGCGATCGAAGACATCGCCCTCGACGCGCTCGCGGCGGCCGGTGACTGGGCCGGAGTGGGCGCGGCGGTTAAGAAGCTGGCGGAGGAGCTGGAGGCGGCCCCGGAGGAGGTGGCTGCTGAGGTGAAGCGGCGACGGACGTAGACCCAGCGCACGCTTTGCACCGCGTGACCCCGCGGAAGGTGCAGATCAAACAGATGAACGTCCCACACTCCGAGCACGGATAGCCTTCCGAGGCCCGCTCCTCGTTGCCACAGGAGCGGCACACCATTCCGTCGTGCTCTTTCAGCTTGGGCTTGTCCATACCGGCCTCAGAGGTTCAGGCTGTAGACCTTAATCTTATTGATCAGCGTCGCGCGCGATATCCCGAGCTCCTGGGCGGCGCGCGTGCGGTTCCCGCCGTGATGGCGCAGCGTCCGCTCGATTTGCTGCCGCTCCACGTCCGCCAGCGACTGCACCTGGTGGCGCCCCCCCCGGGGGGCGCGCCCCCCCCCCCGCTGCCGCAGGTCGGCGGGCAGGTGCTGCACACCGATCGCCGCCTGGCCGCGCGCCAGAATCATCGCCCGCTCGAGCACGTTCCGCATCTCCCGCACGTTTCCCGGCCACGGCGCCGCCAGCAGCCGGTCGAGCGCCTCCGACGCGCACTCGGCGGGGCAGCCCGGCAGCTGCGCCTTGAGGTCCTGCAGCAGGCGGGTCAGGAGCGCGAGCCGATCCTCGCGCGAGCGCGAGCGCACCGGGGGCATGGTCAGGGGCATGACGTTGAGCCGGTAGTAGAGGTCCTCGCGGAACCGCCCCGTCTCGACCTCCGTCACGAGGTCTCGGTTCGTCGCGACGACGAGGCGCGCGTCCACCGTCAGCTCGCGCGTCCCACCCAGGCGCCGGAACGTCTTCGTTTCGAGCACCTTGAGGAGCTTGGGCTGAAGCTCGAGCGCCAGCTCGCCGATCTCGTCGAGGAAGATCGTGCCGCGGTCGGCCAGCTCGAACAGCCCGATCTTGCGCTCCTTGGCGTCGGTGTAGGCGCCCTTCTCGTGACCGAACAACTCGGAATCGAGGAACGTGGCGGAGAGGCCGCCGCAGTTCACCTCGACGAACGGGCCCCGGTCACGGGGCGAGAGGTGGTGGATGACGCGCGCCACCCAACCCTTACCCGTGCCGCTTTCGCCCTGCAGCAGCACCGTCGAGCGCTCGCTCGCCGCCAGCAGCTCCACCTGGCGCGCCAGCTCGCGCATGTCGGGTGAGACGCCGAGCGACGCGAGTCCCTCTCCCTCATGGTCGCGGGACCGCAGCAGCGCGTTCTGGCGCGACAGCCGCACCTTCTCGACCACCCGCGCCGCGGCCGCCGCCAGGTGGGTCATGTCCACCGGCTTCGTGAGGAAGTTCTCGGCGCCCAGCTGCATCGCCCGCACCGCAGTTTCGATGTCACCCTGGCCGGTCAGCAGAATGACCGAACCGTTGTCGCGCTTGAGCCGCTCCAGCACGGCCAGCCCGCTGGCGTCGGGGAGGTGGAGGTCGAGGATCACGACGTCGGGCCGGACCCGCCCGAAGGTTTCGACCCCTTGGTCGCCGGTGGTCTCGCGCCACACTTCGTACCCGAGGCGCTCGAAGTAATCCCCGATCGCCCGCAAGACGGCCGCATCGTCGTCCACGAGGAGGAGGGTGTCAGCCATGTCGCGATCCTTTCCACCCGCCAGCCGGGTCGACGAGGACGGTGAGCGCGCCAGGGAGGACCCGGGCCTCGAACGGCGTTTCGCCCACGACTTCGCCGTCGAGCTGTACGACATCGGGCGGGCCGTCCGTCACCTCCACTCGCAGCGTCCGGCCCCGCCCCCGCCACACCCACCCCGAGCCGTTCCCGGCGCCGCGCAGCGCGTCGAACACGGCGCGCGCGCTCTCGATGACGCTGTCCGCCCGGAGGGAGACGACGTCGAGCCAGCCGTCGTCGGGCGCGATGTCTTTCCCGAGCCGCGCGAACGGCGGGAACAGCTCACCGCAATTCAGCACCAGCAGCATGGCCGAGCGGACCTCGTGCGGCACGCCGTCCACCGTGATCCGGTAGGGCGCGCTCCGCACCTCGCCGAGCATCGAGATCGCGCGCGCCACGTACGCGCCGAACTTCCAGCGATGCTTCGCGGCGGGCGCGGTCCCGGCCATGAGCCGGGCGTCGAACCCCGCGCCGGACGCCACCGCGAAGTAGTGCGTGCCATCGGCCCGCTCCACGGCGCCCAGATCGATGGCATAGGGCCGGGCGGTGAGCAGCGCGCGGGCCGCGCCGGCGGCGTTCCGCGGCAGCCGCAGGTTCCCGGCGAGCAGGTTGCCGGTGCCCCCAGGCACCAAGCCGAGTGGGATCCCGGTACCCACGATGGCCGCGGCGATCTGCATGGCGGTGCCGTCACCACCGTAGCAGACCAGCACGTCGAACCCCTGGCCGCGCGCCTCCTCCGCGAACCGGCGCGCGTCACGCGGCCCGAGCGTGGCGAGCACTTCCACGTCCCACCCGCCGCCCCGCAGGGTCTCCCGCACAGCCGTGACCGCCCGCGCGTCGGTGCGCGCGGCGGCCGGGTTCGTAATGAGCAGGGCGCGCGTCACGTCAGTACCGCCTCTCCCAGGAGAGGTCGAGGCCCACCTGGCGCGTCACGGCGCCGGCCGTGGGGTCCGTGGTGGTGCCGAGGCAGTTCTGGAGCGGCTCGAAGCTGGCCTCGGTCCGCCACTCGGGGCTGATGCGGAACTGGAAGGTCGCGCCGAGCGCGTTGGTCACGCGCATGGACTTTCCCTGGCAGAACCCGGCATTGAGCACCAGGAACGTCCGGCTGCCGATCTGCCACCCCGCCGCGAACTGGGCCCCGCCCAGCGGATCGTTCGGGTCCCCGGGCCGGATCTCGAAGTAGTCGAGCGGCACGCCAAGGTCCGAGACGACGGTGCGCTCCAACTCACCCGCGAGCAGGCTCGCCGCCGCACTGCGCACCAACGCTCCCTGCCCTCCCGCCAGCCCGATGGTCGGCCTGCCGGTCATGAGGTACGCGATGAGCTCGCTCTGCGACAGCTCTTTCTGCTCCGCCTCGAGGGTGAGCCGCGGCACGAGGAGCGTTCCGCGGATGTGCGCGATGACGGTGATGTCCGGATCCGGAGCGCGCCCCGTGGCGCTGGGCATGGGATGCACGACGTGCCGTGCCTCGATGTCGAGCTCTGCGTCGAGGTCGGGCGTCCCGAAGTAGCGCACGGTTCCCTGGCTCACGACGAATTCGCGCGTCACGGGTCCGACCACCAACCGATACGTGCCGCGCGGCGCCTGCAGCGTGCCGCGCAAGAGGTAATTGTCACGCACCTTGTTGACCGCCACCGAGCCCGTGAGCTGGATGTTGGCCTCGGTCGAGCGCAGCCACACATCGCTGCCCATTGTGAGCTGCAGCTCCTGGATCCGCAGGCTGTCGAGGAACACGCTTTCGAACTGGGGACCGAGGCGCTGCCGCCGGATCAACGACGTATCGATCAGGTCCTGCACCCACGGCTCGTCGAGGTTCACGACCCGCTTGTACACGAGATCGGCGAAGTGCAGCACACCCGACGTGACGGTGCCGCGGCCCGTGAGCGTCGCCCCGAACACCGGGCCCGCGAGCGCGAGCTGGCCGCTCGCCGTCACGGTGAGGTAGCCCTTCAGGTCGAGCGCTTTGAATTCGGTCGCTGCGATGCTCAGGTCGAGCACGGGGCTCGTGAGTCGGTCGAGCCGCAGGTAGCCGGTCACGTCGGCCCGGCCCTTCTCGCTCCGCGCGGTCAGGGCCTCCACACGGATCGTGTCGCCCCGGAGGGCGAACCGCCCGGTGATGTCGTCGTAGCGCACGTTCAACGCCGGGATCGTGGCACCGGCGCCGCTCAGCTCGAGCCCGCCGCGCAACCGCAGGGCCTCCCACGTACCGCCGATCCCGACGTCCGCCGTGAACACGCCGCGCACCTCGCGCAGCAGCGGCGTCACCGCCTCGAGCACCGTGAGATCTACACTGTCGGCCCGCGCCTGCACCGACAGGGTGTCCGGCAGCTGGCGCTGGGGGGGGGGCACCGGTGTCAGCGCCAAGTCGAGCGGCAGATGAGCGGTCACGTTGAGGACCTGCTGCCCCGCGCGCCACAGGTGGAGCTGCCCGTCGAGCCGGCGGCCCCGATACTCGACGGTGCCGTCGATGAACGGAGCGTGGAACGCGCCGAACGCCCCGTCCGACAGGGCGAACGACCCGGTATACACGGGGTTCGCGCGCGTGCCGCTCAATGCCATCGTGGCGGTCACGGCGCCCGCCACACCTAGCGTGTCACGTTGCAGCAGCGCGTACAGGCCCGTCAGAGGAAACGTCTCGAGGTAGACGCGCGCGTCGGCGCGGCCCCCGCCACTTGCGATGTCGCCGCTCAGCACGAGGCGGCCCGGCCCCCCCCTGCCCCCCGCCGCACTCTTCAGCGACAGGGTGTCGAGCGACAGCGCCGAGTCGCTGATGGTGAGTTCCGTCGGCTGCTCGAGGAACCAGACGCTCCCCGGCAGCAGCACCGCGAGTGAATCCACGCCGACGCGCTGTGCGGCGGGACCCCGCGCGTAGCGGCCGCCCGCGAGGAACGCCCCCAGGTCGCCGACGCGGGAGCGCGCGAACCACGTCAGCGAGTCACGCGTCCCCCGGCCCCGCACTTCCGCTGCCCCGAAGCCGAGCCGGCCGTAGCCGAGCGAGTCGATCGTCGCCTCGACGTCGAACAGCGCATCGGGACCGGGTTGATACGTCGCGCGCCCGCGCCCCGCCGGGATCCGCCACCCCCGCCACCGCAGGTCGGTCGCGTTGGCGCGGGCCTCGACGGCGACTGAATCGAGCGAGCCGTCGAGCGTCACGAGGACCCGTGCCCCGCCCGCGAGGGCAGCGCCCGAGCTCGAGCCCTCGACGCCGGCACCGGCGATCCAGGTCACGAGCGAGTCGAGCACGCTGAGGCTGTCGGCGTCCAGGTCGAGCGACAGTGACCCGCGCGTGGGACGCCGCCACCCGAGCGAGCCGGAGCCGCGGGTCAGCAGGCCGGGCTGCTGCAGACGCAGCGACTCGACGTACAGGCGGCCATCCGCGAAATGAATCTTCGCGGCGCCCGAGTCCACCACGCTCCCCGCGAACAGCGACGGGGCGAGGGTCGCCGTGAGATCGCCGGTGGGCGCCGTGACGCTGTCGCCGAAGATGGTCCCCGAGACCGTGAACGCGAGGCGCGAGGGAGGCCCCTGCTTCACCAGCCAGCGCCGCAGGTCGACATCGTGTCCCCGCAGGGTGAAGCGGCGCGCGCCATACGCGGGCACCCCGAGCACCAGCGTCCCGTCGCCCCCGAGGCGCCCGCCTCCTTCGAGCCCCAAGTCGACGTGCGTCTCGAGTGCCGCGACGTTGCCGTTCAGCCGGATCGTGCCGGCGAGGGTGCCGCGCAGCGGGAGACCGGCAAAGCTGCCCCGCAGGCCGTCCAGCGACAGCGAGTCGGTGGTCACGTCGGCGAAGACGCCGAGCGTGTCGGTCCTGCTATCCAGGGCCACGACGCCGCGTACCACGCTGGCGGGCCGTTCGCCGTGACGGTGGCGCAGCGTCCCGCTGAAGCGGGCGTCGCGCACGGTGCCCGTGAGTGTGCCGACGGCGTCGAGCTCGCCCGCCAGTCCGACAGCGGGGACGAGCTGCCGCACGGTGCCGAGGTCGATGGTCGCGGCTTCCACTTCGAAGGGCTGGAACCCGAGGTCCGCGCCGCCGACGTCGACCTCGCCTCGGCCCCGGATTCGCGTCTCGGGCCACCCCGGGGCGAGCGAGTCGCGGAACGCCCAGTCCGTCTCGATGTGCAGCGCCCCGACAGAGCCGTCCACCACGGTATGGCCCGTGAGCCGCCCGGCGAACGGCAGCGCCGCGAGGAACGGGCGGGCGAGCTCGAGGGACAGATCGCTCGAGACGAGGTCCCCCTCACGCAGGGCGACGATTCCGGAGTCCGCCTCGCTCACCGCGGTGACGCGCCCCGTGAGCGTGCCGCCGCCGTACGCGACGTCGAGCGGATCGAGCCGGATCTCGAGGCTGCGGGCGCCATGCGAGCGCACCGCGACGCCGCCGCGCAGCACGGCGCCGGGCGGGAAGCGCGGGTCGATGAATGCCACGTCAGTGAGGGTCGCCGAGTCGGCGCGCAGGGCGAGGTCCCACAGGATCGGCCCGCGCGGCCAGCTCACCCGGCCGCGGGCGCTGAACTGTGAGCCCGGGAACCGCACGCGCGCGAGGTTCGCCTCGAGCGTGTCGCCTGTGACGGTAATCCGCCCCGCCATGTCGGTGAGCACGAGCTGCGGGTCGCTGCTCCGGAACGCGAGCCCGGCGATATCGATGCGGATGCCGCGCTCGCGCGGCGCCGAGATGCGAAAGGCAGTGAGCCGCGCGTTCAAGTGTTCGAAGCGCCGGATGCGGCGGCGGCCGTCGCGACCGAAGCGGTCGATCTCGAGCGCCGAATCGCCCGGGGACACGCCGTCTTGGAGCCGCAGCGTCACGCTGCCGTCCGTGATGCGGACGTTGCGCAGCAGCACCAGCGGCCGGGGTCCCCGCGGTCCGCGGGGCCCGCTGTCTTTCACGTCGAGCCGGAGCAGCTCCTCGAGGTTGATCTTGCCGTTGGCATGCTCGACGATGTTGAAGGCCGGCCGGTCGAGGTTCACCTCGAACAACACGATCCGGCCGGCGATGAAATCGATCGGGTTGTAGCTCAGCTCCGCGCGCGGCAGCGACGCGACGAGCGAGCTGTCGGCATCGAACAGCCGCACGTCGGTGAGGATCACGCCGGAGATCAGCGTGCCGCGCACTTCGCCCACTTCGATGGTCCCGGACACCGCGCGCTCCACGGCGCTGCTGGCGATGCGCGCCAGGAGCGAGCGGCCGGCGTGCGTGCCGACGAGGCCGTTGAGCGCGCCGAGGAAGCAGGCGAGCAGCCCGACCAGCGACCAGAGCGCGACCCCGAGGGAACGCCGGACCATTAGAAGGCCTGCCCCACGGCGAACTGCACGACGAGCCGCCCCCAGAACGATCTCGGCCGGGCCGGCTGGTAGGTCACGGCGGTCGAGTCGGGCCTGAGCATGAGCGTGAGGCTGCTGTCGGCGTTGTTTTGATAGTAGAGCGGCCCGCGCTCGGCGGCGTAGCTGTTGTAGGCGGCGTCAATGCGCACGGGGCCGAGCGGCGTCGTGAACCGCAATCCCGCCCCGGGGGTGACGCGCAGGCCGCGGACCACGGGGACCTGCTCGCCACGTTCCCACACCTGCCCGATGTCCACGAACAGGCCGAGCCGCATCCGTTGGGCGAACACGGGCGACGGAAACCGCAGCTCCGCATTCACGACCGCGACCGAGTTGCCGCCGGTCGGCTCGGCGCGCACGTCGGCGAGCGTCACGGTGTCGGTCGTGACGTAGACGCGCGGCCCCAACTCGTTGCGGCCGTAGCCGCGCACGGAGTTCGGGCCGCCGCCGTAAAAGCGCTGGTCCGGGGGCACGTAGGCGACGGGCTGGCTGTTGACGGTGATGTCTTGCGGCAGGATCGTCCCACCGCGCACGCGCCACGCGAACACGCTGCGCCGGCCGATCGGGTAGTACCTCGAGACCTCGAATTCCGCCCGGTTGAATTCGTACAACGTATCCGAGCCCACCAGCCGGGACGCGTGCAACAGCGTCGCCGTCACGAGACTCCCTTGGGATGGGTCCAGCGGGCTGTTGACCCGGTCACGCACGGCGGTCACCGTGATGGCGCCGAACGCCCGCCGGTTCCTCAGGAATGCCCGGCTCGAATCGGTACACACGCGAAACAAGCTGCAGAGGACCGCCGCCTTCGCGTCCGTCTTCCCCACCGAATACCCGTACCCCACCGTGACGGGGACCCAGCGCCGCGCGTTGAACGTGACCTCGACGTTCCCGCCGACCGCCTGGCGCGTGTATCGCCGGAACTCCGAGCGCCGCTCGGCGAAGAGCCCCACGCTGGCGGTGTGGGCGCGGGAGAGGAACGCCGGTTGGCGCAGCGTGGCGCCCAGGGCGTAGCTCAGCGTGTCGACGTCCCAGACCGCGAAGAACGGACTGCACAACTGGTTCAGTTTGTCGGGGTTGGACGGGGCCCCGCCGCCGAGCTTCGCGATCCGGGCCGACAGGTCGAGCACCCGGGCGCCCCCGGCAAAGTCGTTCGCCGTCCAGCCGGTCTGCGCCCGGAAGCACTCGACGCTCCCGTAGCCCGCGCCAAAACGCACCCGATGCTGCGGGCCTTCCTGCACCTGGACGAGCACGCGGACCGTCGAGTCGCCCGCGCCGCTGGCGGGTGGAAGCGAGTCCACCAGGAGCACGTTGGCGTAGCGGAACACGCCCATGCCGTACAGGTCGCGCTGGCTCTGATACAGCGCGTCCTGGCGGAATCGGTCTCCGGGGCGCACCGTCAACAGCCGGCGCACCGTGGCGGTGTCCACGTTGACGAGCCCGCGGATCGACACTTCCCCCACGCGCATCGGCGGACCCGGCAGCACCTCGAGCGACACCTCCGCCCGCAACGCCCCCGCCTCCGAATCGAAGTTCCGCAGCACCTCGGCGTACGGGTGACCGGCGTTCCGCAGCCGCGCGACGATCGTGTCTGCCGACGCCTGCAGGAGAAAGCGGTTGAAGGGATCGCCGACCTGGAGGGGGAGCGTCCGGCGCAGCTGCGCGGTGTCGAGGATCTCGGCGACGCCCTGCACATCGAGGCGCGCGACCCGCACCGGCTCCCCTTCGTGTATGCGGAAGGTAATGTAGACGTCCCGCGGCGTGCGCCGCACGCTGGTGTCCACGACCGCCGTCATGTAGCCGCTCTGGCGGTAGAGCAGCAGCAGCCGCACGACATCGCGCCGGAACTCGATCTCGTCGAACGTTCGCTTTTCGCCCATCCCCAGCCACCGGATCCACCAGTAGCGCGCCGCCCAACTCGAGTTGGTGGTCGCGATCGCGGCGCTCAGACTGTAATCGTCGAGGGCGCGGTTACCGACGAACCGCAGCCCCCGCACCACCCGTTCGTGATCTTCTTGGGCAGAGAGGGAAGACGCCGCCAGAAGGCCGGCGGCGACGAGGAAGAACACAACGACGCGCAATTGACGGGGTTTGGCAACTTCCCTATGTTGCGTCACTTGCACCGCACTGTCAACCTTTTCGACACCGCGAGCCTGCGTCGGCTGGTCATCCTCTGTATACCCCTCGCCTGTGGCGACGCGGGCAGCGGGGGCGGCGGGGGCAGCGCGGGGACGGGCCTCGTTTACTACGAGAGCTACGACCCGCGCTCGCTCGATCCCGCCCTCTCGACCGATGTGCCGACCGGCGAGATGGTGACGCTCGTGTTCGACGGGCTGACCCAGTTCGATCCCGACGGCCGGCTCCTGCCGGGCTTGGCCGACCGCTGGCGGGCGGAGCGCAACGGCCAGCGCTACGTCTTTCACCTGCGGCCCGGGGTGAAGTTCCACGACGGACGGCCACTCGTGGCGGCGGACGTGAAGCGCTCCTTCCTCCGGGTGCTCGACCCCGCCACGCGCGGGGGACGCGTCTGGCCGCTCCAGCCGATCGCTGCCGACGGAATTGAAGTGTTGGGCGATACCGCTGTCGCCTTTACGCTGACCGAGCCCCTGGCCGTCTTCCCCAAATTCCTCGCCATGCCGGTCGCCGCGATCGTGCCGGCGCCGGTGCCCACCGACTTCGGGCAGCGTCCGGTCGGGACGGGCGCCTGGCGGTTCGTCTCCTGGCAACACGACGACGACCTGCGCTTCGCGCGGAACCCGGACTACTGGGGCGGGGCCCCTGCGGCCGAGTCGCTCCGGGTGCGCATCATCCCCGAGCCGTTCACGCGGGCGGCGGAGTTCCTCGCGGGCCGCCTGTCGGTGGCGGAGATCCCGTTCGGGGAGACGGCCAAGTGGGAACGGGAGCACGCCGCCTGGCTGCGGCGCAAACCCGCGTTGCGGGTCGTGTACGTGGCGCTCAACAATCGGCGCGGGCCGCTGCGCGATGTGCGGGTACGGCGCGCGATCAATCTTTCCACCAACGTCCCGCAGATCTTGGGCACAGTCTGGAACGGGCGCGGCATCGCGGCGCGCGGCGCGATCCCTCCTTCGCTGGGTGGCGGCGACACGACTCGAACGGCATACGCCTACGACACCGTGACGGCCCGGCGGCTGCTGGCACAGGCCGGCTATCCGAATGGCTTCGCGATCCACCTGTGGCGGTCGGGGACGAACGTCGAACTGGGACGCGTCGCGCAGGCGGTCCAGGCGCAGCTCGCCACAGTCGGGATCCGCGTCGAAGTCGTGGCGCGCGACGCGTCCAGCATGCGCGAGGCCGCCCGCAAGGGCGAAACCGACATGGCGCTGCTCGATTGGTGGGCCGACTATCCCGATGGCGACAACTTCCTGTATCCCCTGTTCCACAGTGCGAGCTTCGGACCGGGGGGCAACGTGTCCTTCTATAGCGATGCCAGCACCGACTCGCTGATCGGCGTCGCGCGCCGCACCGTCGACGACGTCGCCCGCGAGGCGCTGTACCGCCGCATCGACGCGCGGGTGTACGAGGCCGCGCCCTGGCTCTACCTCTGGTTTCCGGTGGACCTGTGGGCGCAGCACCCGTCGATCGCGGGGTGGGACATCCCGGTGATCTTTAACGGCCAGCGTTGGACCACGGTGCGGCGCGTCACACCCCAGTGATTGCGTTCATCGCTCGACGTCTTCTTGCAACGATTCCAACCTTGTTCGGTGTCTTGGTTGTCGCATTTCTGCTGTTAAACGTGGTGCCCGGGGATCCCGTCGCCGAAATGGTGGGCGAGCGGGCTGACTCGGCCACCATCGCCCGGCTGCGCGCCGAGCTGCGGCTCGACGACCCGCTTCCGGTGCAGTTCGGGCATTACCTCTGGGGCGTGGTGCGCGGCGACCTGGGCCGGTCCTATATCACCCAGCGGCCGGTCCTCGGCGACCTCGCGGAGCGGTTCCCCAAGACGCTGCAGCTCGCCGGCGCCGCGATGCTCCTCGCCGCCAGCGTGGGAATCACGCTCGGCGTGATCGCCGCGGTGCGGCCGCACGGCGCGGTCGACCGTTTCAGCATGCTGCTCGCCTACGTCGGCGTGTCGTTTCCGGTGTATTGGGTCGGGCTGCTCCTGATCCTGCTGTTCGCGGTGACGCTGCAGTGGCTGCCGCCTTCGGGGTACGGCGGGCTCGCCTTTCTGGTGCTGCCGGCCCTGACCCTCGGCACGCGGTCGATCGCGTTTCTGGCCCGCATGACCCGTGGAGCGATGCTCGACGTGCTGTCGTCCGACTTCGTGAGAACCGCGCGCGCCAAAGGTCTGTCCGAACGCCTAGTGATCGGCCGCCACGCGTTCCGCAATGCCCTGTTGCCCGTGATCACCGTCCTGGGGCTCGACGTGGGGAACTACCTGACGGGAAGCATCCTCACCGAGACGATCTTTTCCTGGCCCGGTGTGGGCCGCTACGTCCTGCAGGCGATCGAGAAGCGCGATCTCCCCGCGGTGCAAGGGAGCATCCTGTTTCTCTCGGTCGTCTTCGTGCTGGTGAACCTCGTCACCGACTTGCTCTATGCGAAAGCTGATCCTCGCGTCGCTTACGATTAGTGGCGCTCTCTCGGCGCAGGCACCAAGAACCACACCCCTCCGTGGTTCCCTCGAACGACGCCTCGCGCAACTGCTCGATACGCCGCCCTTCGACCGTGCGACCTGGAATGTCTACGTGCAAGACGACCGCGGCCGCGTGCTGTTCAATAGGAACGGCGACCGCTATTCGGTCCCGGCGAGCAACACCAAGCTGGTCGTGGCGGCCGCGGCGGCGGTGCTGCTTCCGCTGGACTATCGCGTGAAGACGAGTGTATTCGCCAATGGAACGGTGAGTGATGGTGTGTTACAAGGAGATTTGGTTCTGTATGGCCGCGGCGACCCGACCTGGTCGCAACGGTGCTTCGGAATCGATACCCTGGCCGCCGGAGTGTGCGACTCGACCTGGACGGCGGTGGACGCCATCGCTGATTCGGTGCGGGCCCGCGGCATCCGGCGGGTCACCGGCAGGATCGTGGGGGACGGTTCGTATTTCGAGCCGGTCCTGACGCACTGGAACTGGGGATCGTTCGACCTCAACTGGTGGTACGCGGCACCGGTGTCGGGGCTCGGCTTCCACGATAACAGCGTGGACTTCGAGATCACGCCCGGCGCCGGCTTGGACCAGCCGCCCACGATTACGTGGATCCCGGACCTGGGGATGATCGGCTTCGAGAACCGTGCCCGGACCGGGCCCGCCGACTCGGGCTCGACGATTGGCGACAACTTCTTTCGCAAGGCCGGCACGCTCGACATTTGGGCCGAGGGGACGGCGGCGCTGGGGCGCGCACCTTGGGTCGAGAGCTTCGCGCTCCCCGAGCCGAACCTCTATGCGGCGCGCGCCCTCGCCGCGTCGCTCCTGAAGAAGGGCGTGTCGATCGAAGGGGGCGCTGCGAGCACGACCGACTCGACGCTGTACCGGACCGTGCGCCAGTCGACGCCTCTCGCCGAGTACCGCGGCCGCCCGCTCCCCGACATCGTCTTCCCGATTCTCAATACGAGCCAGAACTGGTTCGCCGAGATGCTCCTGAAGATCCTCGGCAGGGAGGTCGGGGGAGAAGGGAGCTGGAAGAAGGGGCTCGACATCGAGAAGCGATTCTTGATCGATTCGGTGAAGATCGACTCGACGGCGTTCGTCCTGGACGATGGGTCGGGCTTATCGGCGGGAAACCTCGTGACGCCGCGCGCCTTCGTGCAGCTGCTCGATTACATGTATCGCCACCCCAAACGGGCGCCCTTCATCGCCGCCCTTCCCCACGCTCAGCAGCCGGGCTCGCTCCTCAAGCGTTTCGTCGGGACGCCGCTCGAGGGCCGGGTGCTCGCCAAGACGGGCTCGATCTTCCGCGTGAATACGCTGTCGGGGTACATCGAGCGGGCTGACGGACGCCGATTTACGTTCTCAATTCAAGCCAACGGTCACTCTGTTCCCGGTAGGCAAATGTTGGCACAGATCGATTCGCTCGTGGTGCAGATGGCGCGCTAGTCGTCCTTCTGTCCAAACAGCGCCATGTTCGAGCTGTGCCCAGGCTCGATCTTCGCGCTCGGATTGATGAAGTGGACCGCGTGGTTCACGGCAATGCAAGCCTCCGCCACCCCCGTCGCAATCAGCTTGAGCTTCCCGGGATAGGTCGTGATGTCCCCGGCGGCGAAGATGCCGGGGATGTTCGTTTCCATCGTCTGGGTGACCTTGATGTCGCCCTTCTCGATGTCGAGCCCCCACTCGGCGATGGCGCCGAGGGAGGAGATGAAGCCGAGCTGGGGGATCACGCAGTCCACGGCCAGCGTCGCTTCTTCCTTTGTCTTGTTGTTGACGATCGTCACCTCCTCGATGCGCTTGGCACCCTTCCCGGCGATCGCTTTGACCTCCCAAAACGTTCGGACCTCCATCTTTCCCGCGGCGGCGAGGGCGTGGACCTGATCCACCGTCGCCTGGTGGGCGCGGAAGCCATCGCGCCGGTGGATCATCACGATCGAGCGCGCGACGCCCTGCAGGTTCACCGCCCAGTCGAACGCCGAGTCGCCGCCGCCGACGATCAACACCCGCTTGCCGGCGAACTCCTTGGGATTGAGGACCCGGTCGTAGAGACCTTTGCCGAGCCACTGGTCGGCGTCCTTGAGGGGGAGCTTGCGGGGGGTAAAGGCGCCGATCCCGCCGGCGATCAGCACGGTGCGGCCCGCGTACTCATCCGCGTCGGTGACGACGGTGAAGAGGGGCTTGCCGTTGTCTTGCGCCTGGCGGAGCCCGATCACCTTCTGGCCCAGGTGCAGCGGCGCCTTCCACTGTAGGCCCTGCTCCGCCATGCCCTTCACCAGGTCTTTGGCGAGGATCTTAGGAAAGCCGGCGACGTCGAAAACGTACTTCTCGGGATAGAGCGCGGTGAGCTGGCCGCCGACCTGGTCGAGGTTGTCGATCAGGCGGTGCGACGCGCCACGCATCCCGGCGTAGAAGGCCGCGAACAGGCCCGTCGGGCCCGCGCCGATAATCGTGATATCTTTGACGTCGCTCATGGGGCGAATTTACACCAAGACGGGCGACGACGGTGAAACCGGGCTCTTCGGCGGCGGCCGAGTGCCCAAGGACCACCCACGGGTGACGGCCTACGGCGAGGTCGACGAGCTGAACGCGGCGATTGGCTTCGCGGCCGCGCTCGACCCGCAGAGCTTCGACGCCGCCTTCCTCGAAACTATTCAGCGCGACCTGTTTACGATCGGGGCGGAGCTGGCGTCCCCGGATCCCGCCAAAGTGGACAAGGCGCTCGACGGTCCCCGGATCGGCGAGCCTCAAATCGGGATGCTCGAGCACATGATCGACGGGCACGAGGCGAAACTCCAGCCCCTGAAGAACTTCATCCTTCCAGGCGGCACCCCGAAGGCCGCGGCATTTCACTTGGCACGCACCGTGTGCCGCCGGGCGGAGCGGGCGGTGGTAACCCTCGCGGGCCAGCAGACGGTCAGCCCGGCGATCGTGCAGTACCTGAACCGGCTTTCCGACTTGCTGTTCGTGCTGGCGCGCGCGGCGAACGCGCAGGCCGGCCGCCCCGACGTCACGTGGTGACGATCCGCGTCCCGCTCACCGAGCAGCGGGACGCTTCGTACGACATCGCCATTGGCCCGGGGTTGATCGCACAGGTGCCCGCGCTGTCGCGGAAGTACTGCCCCGCCGCCGGTTACGCTGTCATCTCCGATTCGCACGTGGGCAAGCTCTACGGCGAGAAAGTCGTCGCTACGTTGCACGACGCCACGTTGCAAGCAGAACTCTTCACCTTTCCCGCCGGTGAGTGGAACAAGACTCGCGAAACCTGGGCGCTGCTCTCCGACCGCATGCTGGCGGCGCATTTTGGGCGGGACAGTGCTGTGATCGCGCTGGGCGGCGGGGTCGTGGGGGACCTGGCAGGGTTCCTCGCCGCGACATACTTGCGCGGCGTCCCGTACGTCCAGATCCCGACCTCGCTGCTCGCGATGATCGACTCTTCCATCGGCGGCAAGACGGGCGTGGACGTGCCCGCGGGGAAGAACCTGCTCGGCGCGTTCCACCAACCGCGGCTCGTCGTCGCCGACCTGAGTCTCCTCGCGTCCCTCCCGCCGGTGCAGCTCTCGGCAGGGCTCGCCGAGGCGGTGAAGCACGGGGTGATCGCCGACGCGGAGTACTTTGCGTTCCTCGAGAAGGAGCACGCCGCGATTCTCGCGAAGGATCCGGGGGCGCTGGAGCGCGTGGTGCGGCGTTCGGTCGAGATCAAGGCCGCCGTCGTCGCGGAAGACGAACGCGACACGGGGCGGCGCGCGATTCTGAACTTCGGCCATACCGTGGCGCACGCGATCGAGGCGACATCGAAGTACGAGGTGCTACACGGGGAAGCAGTGGCGATCGGGATGGCGGTCGAGGCGCGGCTGGGCGAGGCGTTGGGCGTCACGGCCAAGGGCACGGCCCAGCGCGTGATTCACCTCCTCGAGCGTTTCCGGTTGCCGGTTGCCAGGCCGGACGGGGCGACCGTGGATCAGCTCATCGAGGTGATGCGGGGGGACAAGAAGGTGCGGGAGGGGGAGATTCGGTTCGCGCTGCCGACGGAGATCGGCGTGATGCACCGGGATGGCGGGGGGGGGCGTTACACGGTGGCGGTCGAGATGAGTGTCGCGCGGCAGGTCCTCTCCGCAAGTTGACCGAAGCCGTCAGAATCCCGAGACGCAATTCGTTGTAGTGGGGTAAACCAGCCCATGACGCCGTTCTGCCACCCGTCAACCGCCCGTCGGGCGCTGCTCGTCGCCGCCCTGATCGGGCGGCCGGGGTACGCGTCTGCGCAGACGCTCGCCGGTACGATTGCCGGCACGGTCCTCGACGGGGCCAGCGGCCGGCCCCTCGACGGAGCCGCCGTCGTGCTGGAGCCGGCGCTAGCGGGCACGGTGATCCCGGGCCGCCGCGCTGCCACCGACGACGTGGGTCGCTACGGCTTCGACGCCGTCGCGGCGGGTGCGTACCGCCTGCACGTGCGTCGCATCGGCTACCGACCTTCCACCATCGACATCGCGCTGCCGCCGATGGGCCGGTTACAGCTCTCGGTGGGACTCGTGCTTCAGCCGGTTCTGCTCGTCGCCCTCCCCGTGGGAGCGCCAGCGACGGGATTGAACCGTACGGTAGGGGGCAGTGCGCGCCTCGACGTGGAGCGATACCGCCAAGAGCAGTACCTCATGAGCGACGTGCGGGGAGTCACCGGCGCCGACCTGTTGGAAGCCGGGACCATCGGCGAGACGGACCTGCTCCGCGCCTTCCAACGGCTCCCCGGCGTCACCACGCGCGACGACTTCACGGCGCAGCTGTGGACCCGCGGCGCGCGCTGGAGCGAGACTCGTGTCTACTTCGACGGGTTGCCGCTCTTCAATCCCGTCCATGCCGCGGGAGCGTTTTCCGCCATTCCTCCCGACGCCGTGGGATCTGCCGTCTTTCATCCTGGCGCGCGGTCAGCCGCGCTGGGCGAGGGTGCCGCCGCGGCGGTCGAGCTGTCGTCGCGCGCCGCCGAGGACACGACGTGGGGCGGTGCAGTCGAACTTTCCGTGGTGAGCGCCCGGGCCACGGTGGACCGGCGGTTCGCCGCTGGCCGCGTCGGTGTGATGCTCGCCGCCCGCCGGTCGTACCTCGATCTCGTGAGCCGGGCGCTCGGGACGGTGATAGACGACTCGAACCCCGCCGTGCCGTACGCATTCCACGACATGGCAATGCGGCTCGACCTGCCCGTCGGCGGGCGTGCCGTCCTTCAGGCAAGCGGGTTGTGGGAGCAGGACGTGCTCCGCGGGACGGTGCCCCACCTCCTCAAGGGAAACCGGGGTCGCTGGGGGAACGCGCTCGGCCGCCTCTCGCTCGTCACGCCCATTGGAGGCTGGTACCTGCGGCACTACGTGGGGGGGAGCCGTCTCGCCACGCACCTGAGCCTGGCTGTTGGCGACACGACCACGGACCTACCATCGCACGAGCCGGTTGACAATACGATCACGTACCTGACCGCCGGCGGGGAGATCGCGCCGACAGGGATAACGAGTGGAGCCTGGCGCGCGGGGTACGAGGTCGTTCATCAGTCGCTCGAGTACCTTGGCGGACCGCCGACGCCGTACGCGCGGACCGCCGCGATCGGGAGTCTGTATCGGGGGACGGACAGCGTCGAAACAGGGTCGGGTGCGTTGCGCCTGGCGGGCCGTCTCACCGTGCTCGCGCTGTGGGCCGAGGGTCGCTGGACGCTGCTCGAGCGCCTGACGGCGCAGGCCGGGGCCCGCCTCGAGATGGGCCACGCGGTTAAGAACGCCGCCGGCATCCGCGTTGCCCCGCGCGTCATGGCGCGCTACCGCCCGACCAGCGGACGGCTGAGCCTCACGACCGGGTGGGCACGCTCGTTTCAGTACACGCAGACGATCGCGCCGACGGGCCCGAGTATCGGGCCGGACCTTCACATCACCGACGTGTGGCTGATCGCCGGGGACAGCGTGCCGGCACTCCGCTCCGACGTGGTCACGGCCGGGGCGGAGTACTGGATCACGGGTGGCTGGCTGAGCGGCGTGAACGTCTATGCCCGCCGCAGCACCGGCGCGACGGAGCCGGATCCTACACCAGGCTCCCTCTTCTCGCCGCGCCCACCGTTCGTGGTCGCCACGAACCGGGCTCGAGGGATCGAGGTATCGTTGCGGCGGCTCGAGGGTCGCGTGACCGTGTCCCTGGCCTACAGCCACGTTCGGTCCGAGTCCGAGGCTGGCGCGTTCACGTACGTTGCGCCTTCCGAACGCCGCCATGTGTTCGATGGGACCATCATGGTGCGCGTGGCGTCCCGCCTTGGGCTCGGCGGCGCGGTCACCGCCGCGAGCGGCGCGCCGTTTACCCGCTTTTACTCGCGGCTCTACGAGCAAGTGCCGTGCGATACCGTCGGACCGAGCTGTTTGGTTCCGGGGAGGGTGCCCCACACCGTCGAGGAGCCCAGCGCCGGGCGCGCGCCGCCGTACGCGACCGTGGACCTGCTGGCGGACTGGACCTGGTCGCACCGCGGCTGGCACCTGAGCGCCTTGCTGCAGCTGCGGAATGCCCTCAACTGGCGGAACGCAAATACGTACGCGGGCTCAATCGCCGGCTGTTCGCTGCCCGCCGGCCCCGGCACCGTGATTCCCCGGCCCGGCGTTTGCGATCGATTTGACCGCGGCTTCCCCCTGCTCCCGTTGCTGGGGGTGCGCGTCGCCTTCTGATCCGCTCGATCCTGGCGCCTTGTTCGCGGCCCATCACGCCGCGCTGTACCGGTATGTCGCCCGTTTTGCCGGGGACCCCGACCTGGCCGAGGATGTCGTGCAGGAAACGTTCATTCGGCTGGCCGAGCGCCCCCCCACCGATCCGACAGGCATTCGCGCCTGGTTGTTCACCGTCGCCACGAACCTCGCGCGCGATGCGCTCAAGATCGGAAGCCGGAGGCGCCGCCTCTTGGTGGAGAACGGGGGACTGCTCCGCCCCCCCGATCCCACTCCCGCCGCCGAGGCTCTGGAGCGAGAGGAGTCGCGTGCGCGAGTCCGTCGCGCGCTGGCCGCATTGTCAGAAAAGGAGCGCCTGCTGCTGTTGATGAGAGAGGAAGGATTCAAGCACCGCGAGATCGCCGAGGCGGTGGGGACGACGACGGGCTCCGTCGGAACACTCGTCGCCCGAGCACTCGCAAAGTTGGCGGGACACCTCGGACTGAAGGCGGAGGACGTTTGAGCGAACGGCACGTGGATGACGGGGATCTGATTCGCCTGGCGGACGGCGAGGGCTCGGCCGAGGAGCGCGCGCAGCTCGAGCGTCACCTGGCGACCTGCTCGGCTTGTGCCCAACGGCGGGGAGTTCTGGATGCCCTGACACAATCCGTGACGGCGGCTCTCGTGCGCGGCGATGACCCCGTGCGATCCGTGAACGCGCGCAAGCGGCGCTGGCGCATCGGTGCGTTCCGGGCCGCCGCCGTGCTACTGGTAGTCAGCGTAGGAGTAGCCGCCGCGAGCGCCCCGCCGGTGCGGGCCTGGTTGTCGGCGCGCTGGGCAGACGTGCGCGGGATCGTCGCACCGCGTGCCACTCCTGGACCGGAGTCGCGCGGCGCGACCACGGTCCGATTCGTTCCGACGACCGGGGCGTTTACGATCGAGCTGGTCGCGCGTCAGGACATGGGGGTGCTGACGATCGAGGTGTCGGCCGACACTCTCGCCACGGCGAGCGTGATCCCGAGCACCG
>Ga0210382_10000007_pt1 | contig 116482 bp, 100 predicted proteins | sample PLMedo_FD_155452 | JGI IMG/M metagenome (GOLD analysis project Ga0210382, IMG submission 155452) | Groundwater sediment microbial communities from an aquifer in East River, Colorado, USA - PLM0_60_coex redo | ecosystem: Environmental > Terrestrial > Soil > Riparian zone | place: USA: East... | reverse complement strand
GATCTGGCCGCGGTCACTTCCCCTCAGGTCGTCGACCAACCCGCGCAGATCGCCGCGCTGGTCGCCGAGTGCCGTCGCGCGCGGGTCGTGGCACTCGACACCGAGACGACCGGTCTCGACGCGATGCGCGCGGGGCTCGTCGGCCTCTCGCTCGCTGTCGCGCCCGGCCGCTCCTGGTACCTGCCGTTCGCCCACCTGCCCCCCGACGGGCCGCTCGCCGGCGGGGACGTGCCGCGCAATCTCCCGCCGCTCGCGAGCGAGGCCCTGGCGCCGCTGCGCGCGCTGCTCGCGGACCCCGCGGTCGCGAAGGCCGGCCACAACATCGCCTTCGATTGGCTGATCCTGCGCCGGGCGGGCGCCCCGCTCGCCGGGGTGACGTACGACTCCATGCTGGCGAGCTTCGTGCTCGACCCGGGGCGCCGCTCGCACGCGTTGGACGAGCTGGCGCGCGAACGGCTCGGTATCGAGCTGCAGAGCTATGGCGACGTGGCGGGGAAGGGGCGGGGCGAGCGACCGTTTGCCGAGGTGCCGATCGCCGACGCCGCACGCTACTGCTGCGCCGACAGCGAGACCGTGCTGCGGCTCGAGGCCGCCCTCGCACCGGACCTCGAGGACCACCGCCTGGCCCCCGTCCTCGAGACGATCGAAGTGCCCCTCGTCCCCGTCCTGGTGGAGATGGAAGCAACGGGCGTGCTGATCGACCGTGCGCTCCTGGGCGAGATCGGGCGCGCGTTCGCCAAGGAGCTCGCGGGCCTCGAGCTGGACATCTACCGAGCGGCGGGCGGCGATTTCAACATCAACTCCACGCCCCAGCTCCGCACGGTCTTGTTCGACAAGCTGGGCCTCCCGGTGCAGAAGCGCACCAAGACGGGCGCGTCCACGGACTTCGAGGTGCTGGAGCAGCTCGCCGCGATGGGCCACGAGGTCCCGCGCCTCATGATCGAGTACCGCGAGTTGTCGAAGCTCAAGTCCACCTACGTGGACGCGCTCCCCGGATTCGTGAACCCCGAGACGGGCCGGGTGCACACGAGCTTCAACCAGACCGGCGCGTCGACCGGGCGACTGTCGTCGTCCGAGCCGAACCTGCAGAACATCCCCGTGCGCACCCCCCGCGGGGAGGCGATCCGCCGCGCCTTCGTCGCGCCCCCTGGGCACCTGCTCCTGACCGCCGACTATTCGCAGATCGAGCTGCGCCTCCTGGCGCATCTCTCGGGCGACCCGGCCTTCGTCGAAGCGTTCGAGCGCGGCGGCGACATCCACCGCCAGACCGCCGGCGTGATCTTCGGGGTCGCCGAGTCGCAGGTGACGCCGGAGATGCGCGCCCGGGCGAAGACGATCAACTTCGGTACGATCTACGGTCAGGGCCCCTTCGCCCTGTCGCGGCAGCTCGGCATCACCCAGGAGGAGGCAAAGGCGTTCATCCGGCAATACTTCGAGCGCTTCGCGGGCGTGCGCGCCTGGCTCGATAGGACGACGGAAGAGGCGCGGCGACGGGGGTACGTGGAAACCCTGTTCGGCCGCCGCCGCTACATCCCGGAGCTCAAGGACAAGACGTTCAACGTCCGCGCCTTGGGCGAGCGCCTCGCCACCAACTCACCGCTGCAAGGGTCGGCGGCCGACCTGATCAAGATCGCGATGATCCGGATCCACGCCGCCTTGCGGGAGGCGCGCCTCGCGACGCGGATGGTGCTGCAGGTCCATGACGAGCTGGTGTTTGAGGTCCCCGAGGCGGAGCGGTCCGCTGCGGCGGAAGTGGCGAAACGCGAGATGGAAGGGGTGACCCAGCTGCGGGTGCCCCTCGTCGTAAGTATCGGTGCCGGAAAGAATTGGGTCGACGCCAAGGGGTAGCACGCCTCTTGCAGGTTTGGGCCCTGTTGCCCACAATTGGGCGTTGCCCTTGGGCGCCCGGAGGGGGACCGCTGTGACGTCGCGTGGCTTTACGCTGATCGAGCTGCTCATCGTGGTGGTGATCATCGGGATCTTGGCGGCGATCGCCATCCCGAAGTTCTCCAACACGAAGGAGAAGACGTACCTCGCTCAGATGAAGTCCGACCTTCGCAACCTCGCGACGGCCGAAGAGGCGTATTTCTACGACAACACGACCTACACCGCGAACCTCGTCGCGCTCAACAATTTCCGAGAATCTGCGGGTGTGACGATCACGTTCGGGACCGTGAACGGGCAAGGGTGGGGGGCGTCGACGACGCACGCCAACCTGCCTCCGCCGGGCAAGACGTGCGCCCTGTTCTCCGGTTCGGTGCCCGCAGTTGCGCCCGCCACGACGGACGGCCATATCGTTTGCCAGTAGGGCCCCCCAGGGAGTTCGCACGCCGCCGGGAAGGGATGTGTTTCGCCCTCGACGGCGGCGTTTGGCTTCACCGTCACACGATCCGAGACGAGCCGATGGCACATCTCGTGAGCGCCGACCGGGAGGCGCTGCTCGCCTTGGGCCGCACGCTCGGACTGCATCCCGTCTGGCTGCAGTACAAGCCGCTGAAGGATCCGCGCAGCGGCCTTCGGGTGCCGGCCTGGCATTGGGATGTCTGGGGGGAGCGGCTGCGCCGCCTGGACGGCTAGGCGTCGTTCCCGGCGTCGATGTTGGGCGCGCTGGGCGCGCGCACCCCCGGCCACCAGTTCCACCGGCCCGCGATATGCATGATCGCCGGCACCAGCACCATCCGAATCAGCGTGGCATCGAGCAGGACGGCGACGGCCAGCCCGAAGCCGATGAACTGCACCATCAACACTTGAGAGAAGGCGAACACGCCGAACACCGCGATCATGATCGCCGCCGCGAACGTGATCGTCGACGCCGTCGCCGAGAGACCCTCCATCGTCGCGTGGTCGTTGCGGCCGGTCTTGTCGAACACTTCTTTGATGCGCGTCAGGAGGAAGACCTCATAGTCCATCGATAGCCCGAATACCATCGCGAACACCAGCACCGGCACCACGACGAAGATGGCTTCCGTCGGTCCCTCGAGCCCGAACAGGCCGCCGCCGTAGCCGTGTTGGAAGACCAGGACCGTGACCCCAAACGCGGCGCTCACCGAGAGGCAGTTCAGGACCACGGCCTTGAGGGGTACGAGCAGGGAGCGGAAGGCGATGAACAGCATGATCGCCGTCACGCCCAGGATCATGCCCACGATGCCGGGGAACCGCTCCAGCAGATGGTCTTGCAAGTCGACGCTCGATGCGGCGAAGCCGCCGACCAGCACCTCGGCCCCCTGCAGGCCCCGCATGCCGCCTTTGATGATCCGCCGAGCATGTCGCGTCAGGTCCATCATCCCGGTGAGCGACACGGTGTCGGCCGCGATCACGTCGATGAGCGTGGTCCGCCGGTCGGCGCTCAAGTAGGCGTCGAAGAACTCGGGGTAGCGGTCCCGCACGGCTTGGGCCTCACTGTAGAACATCGCGAGCTGCAGCGTCGACATGCCCGGTCGCAGGGTGGCCACGCCGCGCACTTCCCGCACCCGCGGATCCCGGCGCATCGAGTCGCTCAGGGCCTTGAGGCCGGGCAGGCGCCGGCCCGCCAGGACGGACTCGCCCTCGGGCAGCTGCACGACGATGCGGAGCGGCTGGATCACGCCGCTCGCGCCCATCTCCCGCAGGACGGCGAGCCCCCGGCCCGACTCCGCCTGCGGCGGGAACCAGTTGCGGGCGGGCAGGCCGATCCGGATCTGGGTGAGCGGCAACGTGAGGACCGCGAGCGCGACCCCGCCCCCCGCGATGGCCCGCCAGGGCCGGTGCCCCAGCCATCGCGCCCACCGCTCCCACCCGCTGGGCGTGTGGATCCGCGCGAGCGGCCGCGCCAACCACTTCGGCCGGTCGATGGTGCGGCCGAGCACCGCGAGGATCGCGGGAAGCAAGGTGGTGGCGAGCAGCACCGCCACCGCCACCACCAGCAACCCGCCGATCCCCACCGAGCGGGTCTCGGTGAGGGGCGTGGTGATCAGCGCCGCGAAACCCACCACGACGGTCAGGCCCGAGGTCACGACCGCCGACCCCGCGGTCTCGATCGTGCGGATCGCCGCGTCGGTGGGGGAGAGGCCCCGGTTCAGCTCCTCGCGGAAGCGCGTCACGATCAGCAGCGAGTAGTCGATGCCGACGCCGAGGCCCACCATCGTCGTGATGTTGAGGACGGCGACGGACATGGTCTGGAACTGCGCCGCGACGGTGACGAGCCCCAGGGCGATCGTGATGGCAAGGACCCCTACGATGATGGGCAGGGTGGCGGCCACCAGCGCGCCGAACGCCAGCACCAGGACCACGAGGGTCAGGGGCAGGACGCGGGCTTCGCCGCGCTCGGTGTCCTCGGCGCTGACCGTGCGCACGTCGTAATCGAGCGCGGGATTCCCGGTGATCAACACCTTGAACTCGTCGCCGCCGGGGACGTGCTCCATCGTCGCGCGGACGAGCTCCCGCAGGTCCGGCACGACCGTCCGGGTCAAGTCGCTGCTGCTGCTGGGCGTCAGGGCGGCGATGAGGAACGTGGTGCGGCGGTCTTTGCTGACGAAGGTCGACTCGCCGATGGTCCGGACCGACACGACCTGGCTTACGTAGGGGCGGCGGGCGAGCCCGGCGGTCACGGAGTCGAGGACCGCCTCGAACCGGGGGTGGGTCCAGCGCACGGGGCCGTGCACCACGATCGCCACGTAGTCGGCGATGGGATTGGGAAAGGCGGCCTTGATGAGGTCGGACGCGCGCGCCGACTCCGTGGACTCGACCAGGGCCCCGCGAACCGCGAGGACGCGCTGCACGTGGGTCGCGCGCGGCGCGAACAGCAGCGCGAGCGCCGCCCACGCCGCGATGACCCCACCGCGCCAGCGGATGAGTTGCCTCGCGGGTAGCGCGATCACCTACGGTCCAAGCATAAGCAGGCCACAATCATAGAGACGGGCGAGCACCAAAGCTAGCGGTTGGACCCCGCGCCCGAGCATATTGCGCGCATGGTGGAACGTCGGCTCACCGGAATGATTGCGGCGGCGGGCGTGCTGTTGGCGCTGTTCGTCTTGTGGGACGTGTTTCGACCCGAGCCACGCCCACTTCCCGGGGGCGATCCCAACCTCCCGCTGACCACGACGAGTCCGCCGGGGCAGACCTCGAGTACGCAGGGAACGGCGACGCCGCCCGCACCCGTCCCCGGGCCCCGCGAACCGACCTACATCGATTTGCTGGCGCGCTCGGAGACACGGCGCCGCATCCGGGCCAGCGCCGGCAGCACCTATCTGAACGAAGCGCTGGCGGCCAGCGGGGACTCGATGTTGCGCCGCTGGAACGACCGCGCCTCGTCGCCGGTGCGCGTGTGGTTCGCCCCCACCTACGCGGCGAACTTCCAGCCGTCCTTCCTCGACGCGATCCGCACCGCGTTCGCGCGCTGGAGCGGGGCCGGCGTCCCCGTGCGATTCGACTTCACCACCGACTCCACCGAGGCGGAGGTCGTGTTCCGCTGGAAGCCGCAGTTCGAGATCGAGCGCACCGGCCAGACCGATCTGACATGGGACGGGGAGGGCCGCATCCAGACGGCCGTCGTGACCCTCGCGACCTTCGATCCCAAGGGCCGCGCGATGGATGTGGAAGACGTCCGCGTGGTGGCGGAGCACGAAATCGGCCACGTGCTGGGCCTCGACCACTCGACCGACTCGACAGACCTGATGTACCCGTCCGCCAAGGTCCGCGAGCTCTCCGACCGCGATGTGCGTACCGTGCTCCTGCTCTACCAGCTGCTTCCCGGGAGCATTCGCTGAGGGGGGGGGCGGCATGGCGCGACGCGAGATCATTTCGTTCCTAACGCATTCGACCCCCGCCTCTCAAGCCGACGGGGGACCGGCCACGCTGGCGCAGGCGCTCGACGCGCGGGTCCGGGAAGGGGAGTTGACCGAGCGGCTCGAGGCGGGCGCGGTCCGCTGCTTTGCCTGCGGTCATCGCTGCCTGGTGAAGCCGGGGCGCCGCGGCATCTGCAAGGTGCGCTTCAATAAGGAAGGAGTGCTCCTCGTCCCCGCCGGCTACGTCGCCGCGCTCCAGTGCGACCCCACCGAGAAGAAGCCGTTTTTCCACTGTCTCCCCGGCAGCGACACGCTCACGTTCGGGATGCTGGGGTGCGACTTCCACTGCGGCTATTGCCAGAACTGGCTGACCTCGCAGGCGCTGCGCGACGACAGCGCCGGCGTCCTGCCGACCGACGTGTCCCCCGACGACCTGGTGCGCCTCGCGCGACACCAGGGCGCCCGCATGGTGGGATCGTCCTATAACGAGCCCCTCATCACGGCCGAATGGGCGATGGACGTGTTCAAGGTCGCGCGGGCGCAGGGTCTCAAGACCGCCTTCATCTCGAACGGGAACGCCACGCCCGAGGTGCTCGACTACATCCGTCCGTGGACCGACTGTTACAAGATCGACCTCAAGGCGATGGACGATAAGCGCTACCGCGAGCTGGGCGGGGTGCTGCAGCACGTCCTGGACGCGGTTCGCATGGTGCACGAGCGCGGTTTCTGGCTCGAAATCGTCACGCTGATCGTTCCCGGCTTCAACGACGACGACGCGCAACTCACGCGCGCCGCCGAGTACATCGCGTCGGTGTCGCCGGAGATCCCGTGGCACGTCACGGCGTTCCACAAGGACTACAAGATGACCGACCCCGACGACACCCCCGCCGCGACGCTGGTGCGCGCGTGCGAAATCGGGGCGGCGGCCGGGCTCCGGTTCATCTACGCGGGCAACCTCCCCGGCCGCGTGGGCCGCTGGGAGCACACCTACTGTCCCGACTGTGGAGACCTCCTAATCGAGCGGTCGGGCTACGTCATCAAGCGGCAGCGGGTCGAAGCGGACGGGCGCTGCCCCTCCTGCAGCCGGCGGATCCCGGGCATTTGGTCGTAGGCGCGCTGCTGGTGGCTGTGCTGGTACAGGGCGGCGTCCGGGTTGCCCCGGGGCGTGGCCCCGGGGTTCACCCGCCCGGCCCGGCTCGGTTCGATGCCGCGACGTTCGATCCCGTCGTGCTCGACGGCATCCGCCGCGGCGCCTACCCGGGCGCCGCCCTCGTGATCGGCCGGCGCGACACCATCCTGTTCGCGAAGGGGTACGGGCGGCTGACCTGGTCGGCGCGGAGTTTGGCGCCCGACGCCGACAGTACGCTGTGGGATCTCGCGTCCCTCACGAAGGTCGTGGCGACCACAACGGCCCTCATGCTGCTCGTCGAGCGGGGGCGCGTCAGCCTCGACTCCCCGGTCGTGCACTACCTCCCCCAATTCAACGGCCCCGGCACCAGCGCGGTGACGGTCCGTCACCTGCTGACACACACGTCCGGCCTGCGGGCGTGGCTGCCGCTCAACCGTCTCGCGCGCGACTCCGCCGCCGCGATGCGGATTGTGTTCGAGCAGACCCCGCGGGTCCCGCCGGGGACGCGGATGGAGTACTCCGACTTCAACGCGATCCTGCTCGGCGAGATCGTCGGCCGGGCGGGGTGGGGCGGACCGCTCGACGCCTTCGCGACCCACGAGATCTTCGTGCCCCTCGGGCTCCGGCGGACCGTGTTTCGGCCGACGCGAACCCTCCTGCGGCGCACTGCCCCCACCGGCGTGTGGCGCGGTCGACCGGTCGCGGGCGTCGTCAACGATCAGAACGCCGCGAGACTCGGCGGCGTGGCGGGGCACGCAGGGCTGTTCGCCAGCGCGAGCGATCTCGCGCGGTTCGCGCAGTTCATGCTGGGCGAGGGCGCCCTACCCGGCGGGCCACGACTGCTCCGGCCCGAAACCGTGCGCGCCTTCACGGCCGTCGCGGTCAAAGCGCGGCGCGGTGTCAGCGCCCGAACGCTTGGTTGGGAGGCGGTCCCGACCGGTGAGGACGTGTCGAGTGCCGGGACGCTGTTCGGCCCGCGGAGCTACGGACACACCGGCTGGACCGGGACGTCGTTGTGGATCGACCCGGATCGCGGGCTGTTCGTCGTCCTGCTGACCAATCGTGCGTACGCGCCCCGCGCCCGCCGCTCGTTCACGATTCTGAAGGAGGTCCGCGGCCGCGTGGCGGACGCCGCAGCGCGCGCCGCCGATGCGCCCTGAGCGGGCGGGGCCGACCCTGATTTACGATGGGGAGTGCGGGCTTTGCCGTCAGGCCGTCGACCTGCTGCGGCGGTGGGATCGGGAACAGGTGCTGCGGTTCGTGCCGTTTCAGGACGGAGCCGCGGTGGCCCGCTTCGAGATCGCGTTGCCCGCGCTCGCGGCCGCGATGCACCTCGTGCTCCCGGACGGACGCGTCTTCGCCGGTGCGGACGCGGCCCCCGAGCTGTTCCGGCTCCTGCCGGGCAAACGTTGGCTCGCGCCGGTGTTCCGCGTGCCGGGGATACTGCCGCTCGCGCGACGCGTGTATGCGTGGATCGCCGCGCGGCGGCGCTGTCTGGTGCGCGGCGTGCCGCCCCGCTAGGTTCGCATTGAGGAGGCTGTTGTGATGGCTACAGTCGTGAACGCCGAAACCGTCCGTCAGGCCCTGCGCCAGGTGAAGGACCCCGAACTCGATCTGAACATCATCGACCTCGGGCTGGTCTATGACGTGGAGGTGGAGGACGGCGAGGTCCGCATCGAGATGACCCTCACGTCTCCCGGCTGCCCCGCCGGGCCGATGATCACGAACGATGCCCACAAGGCCGTGCGCGGCCTCGATGGGGTGAAGGACGTGAACATCGAGATCGTGTGGGAGCCCTACTGGACCCCGGAGCGCATCGAGCCGAAGGTCCGCGCGATGATGGGGTTTTAGCGCAGCGCTGCGAGCAGCGCGTCGCCGAGCACGTCAGCCTGCCAGCGCCGGAGCTCCCCGACTTGGGCGAGCCCGGCGCGGTCTTTTGGGGCGGCGCGGACGACCGCCTCCAAGGTCGTCCGGCCGCACAACACGCCGGGGTCGAGGCCCAGCTCGGCCGCAACGCGATTCCGCACGGCCTTGAGGCGCTCGACCCGGGCATCGAAGGCCGGGTCCTTGGGCGGTCGCGCGGTGCGCTCGAGGCGAGGCAGGTCGCGCTCGGGCAGCGCGCGGGCGCGGGCGACGGCCTCGAGCAGGGCGCCGCCATGACGCCGGGCGAGCGATGCGGGGAGGTCCTTGATGGCCGCGAGATCGGCGGCGGTCGCGGGAAGGGCCCGGCTCACCGCGAGCAGCGCGTCGTTACCAATGATCCGGAACGGCGCCTTGTCGTCCCGCTCGGCGACGGTCTCGCGCCAGCCGTGCAGCTCGCGGAACGCGGCGAGCGCGCGCGGCGGGAGCCCCTTGGCGCCCTTCACGCGCAGGTAGCCGTCGGTGGCGCCGTCCGCCACCCCGGTCCACCGCAACGCCTCGAGCCGGGCGCACTCCTCGGCAGCCCAATCGCGCCGGCCCAGATCGCCGAGCCGCCGCTCCAGTGCATCGCGCAACGCGAGCAGGTGACGCGTGTCGGCCGCGGCGTAGGCGAGCATCGCGGGTGGCAGCGGGCGCTGCGACCAGTCGGCCTTCTGGTGCTCCTTGGCGAGCTTCACGCCCAGGTACTTTTCGAGCAGCGCCGCAAGGCCGATCGCCGGCTCCCCGGCGAGCTGCGCGGCGATCCGCGTGTCGAACAGTCCCGCGGCCCGGAACCCGTAGTCGCGGTCGAGCACGCGGAGATCGTAGTCGGCGTCGTGGAAGGTCTTCTCGATCCGCCGGTCGGCGAGCACGGTGCCGAGCGGGGAAAGGTCGGCGATCGCCAGGGGATCGATCAGCGCCGTCCGGTCCGCAGTCGAGAGCTGGACGAGGTAGATGCGGTCGCGATAGCGGTGAAAGCTGGCGGCCTCGGTGTCGACCGCGACCCGTGGCTCGCGACGCACCGCGGCGATCAGGTCGGCGAGGGCATCCGGCCGTGTTACGTAACTGTCCACACGGTATCCGGTTACTCCGGCTTCGCCAGGCGTTCCATGCCCGCGGCGATTTCTTCGAGCGCTTTGGCCAGCGTCTTGTAGAATTCCGCGTCGGGGGCTTGCGGGGCCCCCCCCAGCGGGTCGCCCGCGCACTTGCGGGCCGCCCGTGCCGCGTGTCGGATGTAGTCGGTCGCAATCTGCATCGCGCAACTCCGCTTCAGGGGACCTCGTGGACGCCGCAGCGTTCGCCACAAAGATACGTGCCGCCGTGGGCCCGTGCAGTCTCGGCGTGTGGCCTACGCCGCTCGAGCCGGCGCCGTCGCTCGCCCGCGCGGTTGGCGCCCGCGGGCTGTGGCTCAAACGCGAGGACCGCGCGGGCGGGAATAAGGTCCGCGGACTCGAGTTTCTGCTCGGCGGCGCGCCACGCGGCACGGTCCTCGTCACGGTGGGCGGCACCGGGTCGACCCACTGCCTCGCCACCGCGGTCCACGGTCGCACTCTGGGTTACCGCACCGCGCTCGCGCAGTTCCCGCAACCCGACACGGACGCGAGCCGGGCCGTCGCCGCGGCGACGGCGCGCGTCGCCGACCTCGTGATCCGCGCGAGAACGCGGGCCGGCCTGCCGCTCGCGGTGGTGCGCGCCTGGCTCCGTGCGCGCGGGCTCGGCGCACCGCGGTGGATTCCGGGAGGCGGTGCCCACCCGCGCGCGGTCCTGGGGCATTTGCTCGCCGCGCTCGAGCTGGCGACCCAGCTCGACGGCCCCCCCCCCGATGCCATCGTCGTACCGCTCGGGACCGGCGGCACGGCGGCGGGGATTGCGCTGGGCGTGGCCTGGCTGAACTGGCCCACGCGGGTGATCGCCGTGCGCGTGGCGCCGCGTCTCGTCGCCAACCGGTGGCGCATCAAGCGGCTGGCCAGGAAAGCGGCTCAATTCCTCGAAGGACGGGACCCTCAATTCCGCATTCCGCATTCCGCATTCCGCATTGATGTCGTGGACGGTTTGGGCGCCGGCTACGGTCACCCCACGCCGGCCGGCCAGCGCGCCCGTGTCCTCGCCGCGGACCACGGACTGACACTCGATCCGACGTATGGCGCCAAGGCCTTCGCCGCTCTCATGCAACTGGCAACTGGTGACGTGCAACGTGCCGTTTTCTGGCATACGTTTGCCTGGCCGTGACCGCGCTCCCGACCGTCGATCTCACCGTCTACCCGTTCGAGTGTGACGCGTTCGGGCACTTGAACGAGGCGTCCTTTCTCGCCGTGTTCGAGCGCGCGCGCTGGGACGCGCTCGCCAAGGGTCCGGGGATGGACCTGTTCAAGCGCAACCAAATCTGGCCGGCGGTCCGGAAGGCGACGGTGGACTACCGCGCGGGCGCGTTTCCCGGCGACGTGCTACGCATCGAGACGGTGGTGCAGGGCCGCGGGACGACGAGCTTCACGATGCAGCACGTGGCGAAGCGGGTGGCCGACGGCGTGCTCATCGCCGAGGCGGCGCTGGTGTTCGTGTGCATCGACCGCGCTGGCCGGCCGACGCCGATTCCTGATGAGGTCGCGCGGGCGCTCGGCGGCGCGCGCGGCACGGGCCGCGATCCCCTGCGCGTGGCCGTCGGGGAAGGGAGCGCCGATCTCGCCGTCGAAGTCCGGGGCGACGGCGCGCCCGTCCTCTTCATCCACGGCTTCCCGTTCGACCGGACCCTGTGGCGTCACCAGCTCGCGGGGCTGTCCCGCTGGAAGCGCATTGCGCCGGACTTGCGGGGTGCGGGGGCGTCGAGCGTGCCGGCCGACGGCTACTCAATCGCACGCTACGCCGACGACCTGGTAGAGGTGCTCGACGCGTTGGAGGTCGACGAAGCGGTGGTGTGTGGGCTCTCGCTGGGCGGGTACGTCCTGTTCGACCTGTTGCGCCGGCATCCGGCGCGGGTGCGGGCGGCGGTGTTCTGCAACACCAAGGCGACGGCCGACTCGGCGGCGGCGCGGCGGGGAAGGGACGAGATGGCTGAACTCGCGGAGCGGGAGGGCGCGGGGGCAGTCGCCGAGCGGTTGCTTCCCCAGTTGCTCGCGCGGACGACGTTCGTGGCGCAACCCGACGTCGTGGCGCACGTGCGCGACATGATCACGCGAACGCCGGTCGCCGGCCTCGTGGGCGCGCTGCGGGCGCTGCGCGACCGCCCCGACTCGACCCCCGGCCTCGCCGCGATTACGGCGCCGGTGCTCGTCGTCGCTGGCGAGGACGACAAGATCGCCCCGCCCGACGAGATGCGCGCCCTGGCGGCGGCGATTCCCGGGGCGCAGTTCGTCGCGATCCCGGCGGCGGGGCACCTGGCGCCGCTCGAGCAGCCCCTCGCGACGAGCCGCGCGCTGGCAGACTTCCTCGATGGGCTGCGGTGAGGTACGCTTCACCCATGTCACCCCCTCCGGCCCCCCCCCCGCCCCCCCCCCGGGCGACTCCCGCCCAGCCATCTCTCAACGTCGAGCCGACGCGGCAGGGGTTCGTCGGCTACATCCACGTCGAGGGGCTGCAGTGGCGGGTGATGGTACGGCTCCGCCTCGAGGACGAGGCGTGGTGGCGTGGCCGGCTCTGGTATTCCGAGGCCGGCGGGACGGAGGTGTGGGATAAGGAAGAGATCTTCGGGCGCAGCCCAGAAGAGCTGCTGCGCCAGGCGCGCAGCGTGTCGGCCGAGGGGCTGATCGGGCGGTTCCGCGCGTCCTACGACGATCGGCGCCGGTACTTCGCGCTGCGCGCCCTCATGGACGACCTGATCGAGAAGGCCCGCGCCTTGAACCGTATCGCGGTGCGTGCCGCCGCGGGCGAAGCGGCCCCCGAACGCACGCGGGCCGAGCTCGACCGCCTCGAGCAGGAGATGCACACGCTGGTCGCCGGACTACGGGAGGTGGCGGCGAAGGAAGGACGCCTGGTGGGCTAGGAGCCCTTGCGCTGCGGCTTGCCGGGCGGGTTCTCGCTCTGGAAGACGTCCCGATTCTTGGCGATGTAGTCTTTCCACTGCGGCGGTGTGTCTTCCTCGGGAAAGATCGCCGTGACCGGGCACTCCGGTTCGCAGGCGCCGCAGTCGATGCACTCGTCCGGGTGGATGTACAACATGTCCGGCCCTTCGTAGATGCAGTCCACCGGACAGACATCCACGCAGGACCGGTCCTTCACATTGATGCACGGTTCCGCGATGATGTACGGCATTACATCTCCCCGACGAGTGAGCCAAACCTAGATAGGCTCCGCGCTCAGCGCAACGCGCCGGGCAACGCGCCGGCGGGGACGGGAATCCGCGTCATCGCGGCGAGCACGACGACCAGCACACAGTACTCCCACAGCGTGCGCGCGTCACCCTCCGCCGGCGCGTCCGTGCGCCACGCGCGCCACACCGCCACAATTGCGAGCACCAACGTCAACCCCTCCGCTGTCAGGAACCACATGCCGCCGAGCGCCGCCGCCGCGATCCACCGCTGGCGGCTGCTGAGCGCGGCGAAACCGTGGCTGCCGTCGAGCTGCCAGACGGGAAGGAGGTTGAAGAGGTTGATCCACGCCCCGAACCGCGTCAGGCCCGCCCAGAACGGGGCGCCGGTGGCGAAGTGGAGCAGGTACGCCGCGATCGCCGCTCCCAGACCCCAAATCGGTCCGGCGAGACCGACGCGCGCCTCGGCGACCGGCTCGTTCGGATAGAAGCGGGCACGGATCAGTGCGCCGAACCCCGGGATGAACATCGGGGCCGTGGCGGGGATGCCGAAGCGCCGCAGCATCGCGACGTGCCCCATTTCGTGCACGTAGATCGATGCCACGACGCCGACCGCGAACCTCCATCCCCACGCCGTCCAATACACGCCCACCGAGAGCAGCATCGACAGGAAGGTCGTGCCCTTCGTGAGGCCGAGCAGCAGCAGCTTTCCCTTCGTGAGGATGAAGGCGAGCACCACTTTGAACTTCCAGATGAACAACAGGATCGCACCGGGAATGCCCGCCTGGCGCGCCCACGACGGCCGTTGCACCGCGGCGGTGGCGGTACCCGCGCCGGCGCTCAACGCCTCGATCTTCTTCGATACGGTGGTGAACTGGCGGGAGTCGGGCGGGAGCAAATCCTGGGCGCGGCGCCAGTTCTGGACGGCGGTCGTGACGTCACCCGCTTGGGCAGACCGTTCGGCCTCGTCCGCCAGGCGCTGGAGCTCGTCGCTGTGGACGAGGCGGTGGCAGGTGGGGCACGCGAGCAGCGTCGGGGCGATTTCCGTCCCGCACTGCGGGCAGCGCGTCACGCGGGGGCTGCGCCGCCCGAGACTTGGTACGGGCCGGCGATCTTCAGCTCCGCCTTGCGATTGAACTTCCACGCTTCGTAGAGCGCGATTCCCACGATCAGCAAGCCAATGGGGCTCTGGAACCCGGTGAGAATCGGCGTCGCGTACAGCAGCAGCACCAGCGCGACGAGCGCGACGATCACCGCCAGGGGCCCCGGTGCGTCCGCCGCCGAGGCCGCGACGGTGGCGGCGGCGACGGAGTCCGTTGCGGCGGACGGTCGGTGATCTTCCTGCTTGGGTTGTTCGCGGAGCCCTTCAAGAATGAAAGGGACGTACGAGGACACAATCGCGGTGTACGTCAGGAGGATGGCCAATGTCTGATAGCGCCAGCCGCCACGCCCGTTCGACCCTTTCCGCACTGCCGTGCCCACGACGATCCCCACGACGATGGCCAGGATCCCCCATTGGCTGTCGGTCCACTTCAGGACCAGGTACCAGACTATCGCGCAGGCGGTCGCGGCGAGCAGACCCAGGCCGAGCGCCTTGCCGAAGCGGCCCGCCGCGCTGCCGCGATTCCACTCGGCGGCGACCGCGTTGCGGCAGTTGGGGCAAATGATCTGACCATTGGCCACGAAATACCTGTCCGTGAGCAGCGAATGGCACACGGCGCAGGTGGTGGCACCACTCTGCTCGGCCTTGTCGAACTGCAGCTTGTCGTGGTCTGCCACGGACGCCTCCCCAGGGTCAGGATGAAACAGCGGCCGCTCAATGTTTGGAGGGGCCAGGACGGGCGCAAGCAGGAGCGAGCCCGCGGGGACGATACCGTTGGGTATCTGAGATACCTGCGGGTATGTCCACTGCGGACGAAGGCAACCAAGGCGCCTCTTGCCGGCAAGATTCTTATACGTATCATAGATACTCGTGGGAATCATCCGTCAGCGGCGCAAAACCGAGACACGGGCCCTCCTCGTCGCGGCCGGTCTCACGGTGTTTGCTGAACGCGGCCTCGAGCTCGCCACGCTCGATGAGGTCGCCACGACCGCGGGATTCACCAAGGGCGCGATCTATCGCCAGTTCCCCTCCAAGGGCGCATTCCTCCTCGCCCTGTTCGAGCAGTACGCCGCCGTCGCACGCGCCGGCTCGGGCGCCCGGCAGGCACCGTGGTTCATCCCTTTGACCATTCAGTTCGCGTCACAGGCCACGCGGGATCCGCTGCTCCGGCGCCGCTTCGCCATTGTGCTGGCCGAGGCCCCGGACGGCGGGACCGCGGACGGCCAGCTCCTCAAGGCCCTGGCGCGCATATGGGCCTCATAGACCTCAGCCACGAGATCGAGCACGGGATGGTGACGTATCGGGGCCTCCCGGCGCCGATCATCGGCGACTGGCTGAGCCGGGATGCGTCGCGGGCCAGGTACGCGCCCGGAACGACGTTTCAGATTGGAAAGATCGACCTGCTTGCCAACACCGGCACCTATATCGACGCGCCGTTCCACCGCTACGACGGCGGCAAGGACGTGGCGGACTATCCCCTCGAGGCGGTCGCGGACCTGCCGGGAACGGTGATCCGGGCGACCGAGCGCCGCGGTCGCGCAGTCGACACCTCGGCGTTTCGGGACCGTCGGCTCGAGGGCGGCGCGGTATTGATCCACACCGGCTGGGATGCCCACTGGCGCACGGACGCCTACTCCACCGGACACCCGTTCATCACCCGCGACGCCGCGGAGTACCTCGTGGCGGCCGGTGCGGCGCTCGTCGGGATCGATTCGCTCAACATCGACGACGACTCGGACGGCGCGCGTCCGGCCCACACGATCCTGCTCGGCGCCGGGGTTGCGCTCGTCGAGCATCTCTGCAACCTAGGCGCGCTCCCGGACGCCGGTTTTCGCTTCTTCGCGGCGCCGGCCAAGGTCAAGGGAATGGGGAGCTTTCCAGTGCGGGCGTTCGCTCGGGTGGGGGGGGGGCGGGGGGGGCGGGGGGGGCGCTAACGCGTCGCCAGGGCGCGCACCACGTGCACCAGCCCGTCCACCACGCGTGCCATGCGATCGTAGTCCAGCTTATCCGGCGCATCCTGGGGAGAGTGGTAGAACGGGTTCCGGTACGGCGCCGTGTCCGTGATCATGATCGCCCGATACCCCTCGCGCCAGAACGCCCAGTGGTCCGACCACCACACGCCGGGCACCCACGCCGGCGTCGCCGCACCCTGCGTGGGGAAGCGCGCGTGCGCGCGGAACGCGCCGATCGCGCGGTGCAGTACCGCGCGCGACTTGAGATTCGACACGAACCCGATGAAGTCACCGACGTCGGGGTAGGCGAGGTTCAGCGGGAATGGGTAGCGCTGGCTCCCCTTCCCGGTATCGTAGTAGCCGATCGACTCGATCGACAGCATCGCGACGATGCGATCGTTGCGTGCTCGCGCGGCCTGGGCGTAGTGGCGGCTCCCCATGTCGCCCGTGGCGAACGACGGCGGCTCCTCGTTCGGGAAGAAAACGAAGCGCACGGTGCAGGCCTGCGGGTCGTGTGCCAGGCGGCGTGCCAGCTCGAGCACGCCGGCCACGCCGCTGGCATTGTCGTCCGCTCCCAACGCCCCTTCGGCCGTGTCGTAGTGCGCGCCGAGCACCACGACCTCGTGCCGCAACGTTGTGCCCGCGAGCGTTGCCTCGAGGTTGCGATAGGCCCGGCCGCCGGCGCTGAACTCCTGCGACACCACCGCGTAGCCGAGCGAGCGAAGCTCGCTCTCGATGTAGCGCGCCGCGCGGACCACGTTCCCATAAGCGTGGTCGCTGCGCACGCCGATCTCCCCCGCCAGTATCTGGACGTGCCGAGCGAGGCTCCGGCGCAACACCTCCTGGTCCGGCGTGAGGGGCGGCAACGGACCGGTGAACGCGGGTCCGGGCATCTTCACTGTGAAGAGCCAGATCGCGAGGAAGAGCAGCGGGAGAATACTCGCGAGCAGGATCATGCGGACCTTTCCCCACCGGGTGTGTGGCACGATGGCGAGACGCATCCCGCAAAGATATGTTCCCGCATTCGATCTCACTCGGAGTACCGATGGCCGCCCGTCTTCGTTTCCTCGTCGCCGCGCTCCTCTTCGTCCCCGGCAGTCTCGCCGGCCAGCGCACGCAGAAGCCGGCGCTGCACGGTCGCCACTGGGTGGCGATCACGGGCAAGCCGCTCGCCGCCACCGCGGGCGCCATGATGTTCCAAAAGGGCGGCAACCCCGTCGACGCCGCATGCGCGATGCTCGCTGCGGTCACCACGATGTGGGACGTGCTCTCCTGGGGCGGCGAAACGCAGGCGCTGATCTACAACCCGCAGACCAAGAAGGTCATCGCGATCAACGCGCTCGGCGTCGCTCCCACCGGCGCCACGCCGGAGTTCTATCGCTCGAAGGGGATGCACTTCCCGCCCGAGTATGGACCGCTCGCCGCCATCACTCCGGGGACGCCGGGCGGCCTGATGACGATGCTCGCCGAGTACGGGAAGCTGAGCCTGCGCGATGTGCTCGAGCCGGCGATCCGGATGGCGGACGGCTATCCGATCGAAGAAGAGACGGCCAACTCGATTGAGCGCAACAAACGGTGGCTCAAGCAGTGGCGCTACTCGCGCACCGTCATGCTCCCGCATGCGGGCGAAGCGCGGGAGGCACCCGACGCGGGCGAGATCTTCCGGCAAGCGGACCTCGCGGCCACCCTGCGGAAGCTTGTCGAAGCCGAACAGCAGGCGCTGCGCCAGGGCAAGAGCCGGCGCGACGCGATCATGGCCGCCTACGACCGGTTCTATAGAGGCGACATCGCGCAGGAGTTCGTTCGCGGATTCCAGGAAGAGGGTGGGCTCATCACGCTGCAGGACCTGGCGACCTGGAAAGTGAAGATCGAAGAGCCCGTCATGACGACCTACCGCGGGATCGACGTCTACAAACTGCAGCCGTGGACGCAGGGCCCGGCGATGCTCCAAGCGTTGAACATCCTCGAGAACTTCGACCTCAAGGCGATGGGCTACAACAGCACCCGCTACATCCACACCCTGTACCAGGCGATGAGCCTGGCGTTCGCCGACCGGGACTTCTATTACGGCGACCCCGCGTTCCCGCCGGAAGAGCCGATTCGCGGACTGCTGTCGAAGGAGTACGCCCGGCAGCGGGCGCAGCTGATCAATCCCGATCGTAACGATCCGGGGATCAAGCCGGGCAACCCCTATCCCTTCCAGGGCGGGACGAATCCGTACCTGAACCTGCTGAGCGGCTGGCCACCGCCCCCCCGGCAGGCGCGCCCCGCCACCACGTCGGAGGCGCCGGCCGCGTTCGACGAAGCCTTCAGGCGCGGCACCACGTCCATCGAGGCGGCCGACACGTCAGGGTGGGTCGTGTCGATCACCCCGTCCGGAGGCTGGATTCCCGCGGTCATCGCCGGCCGCACGGGGATTGGGGTGAGCCAACGAGCGCAGCAGTTCGTCGTGGACTCCGTGGACAATCCGTTCAACGTCATCGTGCCGGGGAAGCGGCCGCGCGTCACGCTCACGCCGAGTCTGGCGCTCAAGGATGGGAAGCCGTTCCTCGCGTTCGCGGTGCAGGGGGGCGACACGCAGGATCAGAACCTGCTGCAATGCTTCCTCAACATGGTGGAGTTTGGGATGGACGTGCAGCAGGCGGTCGAGGCGGCGAACATCACGAGCTACCAGATGCGCAATTCGTTCGGCGACCACGAGTCACAGCCGGGCCGGCTCACCCTGCGGGAGGACACGCCTCCTTGGGTGCGGGGTGAGCTGCGTAGGATGGGGTACCGGATCGAGCTCGACGACCGGACCTCCGGGCCGATCAACGCGATCTTCTTCGACTGGAAGCACGGGTCGTTCTGGGGCGGCTCGTCGAATCACGGCGAGGACTACGGGATCGCGTGGTGAAAAAGGGGCGTGCGGCGCCCCCCAAAGCGCAGCGACAGTAAGGCAACAGCATCTACGCAGTTGCTGCGCAGTTCTCGGTCTTACTCTTGTGCTGCAGCGCTTTCTGAGCCTTTCATGTCCGCGCGGAACCGCTCGTCGCCTCTAGCGCCCTGCCGAGTGGTTCCTCAAGTTAACACTCGTCTCCGATAGCGACGCGATTCGCAGTGCCGCTGCTCCCACATGCTCGTCTCGGTTGGTGCGTCGGCGCCGCCCTCGTCGTCGGCGCGTTCGTCGCGTGCGAGTCACCGTTCGAGCCGCTGGGCGAAGGCGAGCGGGTACCGATCGGTCGGGAAATCACCGACGATGTAAGCGGCGACACTGTGGCGCGCTATTCCTTCATGGCCGAGGGCGGCGGTCCGTACGTCGTATTCCTCGCAGCGCTCGACGGCGCGGTGCACCTCTCTGTCAGCGACTCCACGGACCCGTACGGGGTCGGGTTCGTGTCGGCGGGTCCCGCCTCACCTCCTCTGTACGAGAACGCGACCTCGACTTTTCCGACGGATGAGGGGGACGTGTACCAGGTGCGCGTCAGTGCCTCCCCGGCCGGCTCGCACGCGCGGTTCCGATTCGTCGTCTACCCCATCAATACATCGCCCGAGCGGCACTCCGGCGTTTTCGCGTTCGGCGACAGCGTCGCCGGAGAGACGATCGACCCCATGGTCGACTTGGACCAATTCATCGTGCACGGCCAAGCGGGGCAGGAGTTCGTCGCGGTCGCCGAGACACAGGGGCCTCCCGGGTCCGGCTCCGTGGCCCTCGTCGTGATCGATCCAGTGGCGAACGATTTCTTGGGCTACGTCTTCGCCGATGCGGGCACCGCGACTCCGCTGACGACGGGCCGGGTGCGGCTTCCAGCGACACGCGACTACCAGTTCACCTTCGGGTCCGTCACGAGCAACCTGTATCCGCGTTACCGGGGACCTTACCGGTTCTGGTCGTACCTCATCAATCGTGCGCCCGAGCACCGGGCGGCGGCGATCGCGTTCAATACGGAAACCGGGAACGAGCGGATTGACCGAGCCGGAGACGTGGACGAGTTCACGTTTGTTGCGAACCCGGGCACCGACTTCAACGCCTTTGTGCAGGGAGGAGGGCGCACGTTTCAGTTGGAAGTTGCGCGCCAGGAGAGCAGCACGCCGTTCGCCGTAGCGACGAGTCACCCTTCCGACACGGCGTTGTTCGCACACCCAACGAATCGCTTCCGTATCACGCAGGCTGGCGTATACGTCGTGCGATTGACCGGCACCAACCCGTCCGAGGTCGCGGATACCGGCGCCTACCGCGTGTACCTCTACGCGATCGACCCGCGGCCCGAGCGTGTGCCGTCGGCGGTTGCGCCGGGGGACACCGTGGCGGGCGAGGACATCGGTCTACCGGGCGACGTCGATGAATTCACGTTCACCGGCGCAACGGGCGAGGAATTCAACGCGTTCGTCCAGGCCCAGGACGGGTCCTCCGAGACGCGCCTGCAGCTCGAAGTTCTGGGCCCGACCGGAACCGCGCTGCGGTCGGCGCAGAGCGTCGGCACGGACACCAGCCTGCTCCGTCAGCCGACGGGACGCTTCGCGCTGCCGACCGCGGGCACTTACCGACTCCGGGTGAGCGGCGTGCCGTCGTACCCGGCCGACCTCAATCGAGGCGCGTATCGGCTCTTCCTCTCTCGGATCGATCGCAAGCCGGAGACGCTCCCCGAGACGCTCGCGTTGGGTGACAGCTTGACTGGCGAAGCGATCGATGTGCCCGGCGACATAGACGAGTTCCGCGTGACCGTCGCCGACTCGAGCGGTGCCAACCTGGCGATCGAGCTCGAAGCCGCGCCTGCCCCGTACAACGCGCTCTCGATACAGTTGATCGACGTGGCGACGGGCCAAAGTGTCGCGGCGGCTGGGACCAGCCTCCCCGGAGTGCGGCTGGCCAGTGGCCGCGTGCTCCTCGCGCCCGGGACGTACATCCTGCGAATCGACGTGAGCCAGTACGAGGAGCGACCCGTGCTGCGTGGCTCCTACCGGCTCTGGCTGTATCGATTCGGCTTCGGCCCGGAGGTCGTGCCCGACACCTTCGCCATTGGCGACACGGTGAGTGGGGAGGTCATCGAGCCGTGGGGCGACGCGGACCTATTCCACTTTTACGGTACACGCGGTCAGCACGTCAATATCGCGTTCCAGGGCATGGGTTATCCATCGGGTACCGCTTTCCAAGCCTGGATTCAGGGGCCCCCGGGCGCACCCGAGTGGGTGATCGCCTCGGTAACAAGTCCTACGTCCGCCGCGGCGCTCCATGACCACCAGACGATGCGTCTCGACCTCCCAGCCACGGGATGGTACCACATCACCGTGAGCGCCACGGGCGCGGCGGGCAGCCTGGCAGACCGGGGTCCTTATCGGTTAGCCGTAGAGCCCTTGGGAACGGCGCCGGAACTGGCGGCGTCCGCTCTGGCGCCCGGTGATTCGGTCACGACGGAGTCCATCGACACGCCCGGCGACTGGGATGAGTTCACCGTGACCGCCACGCCAGGGCAGGAGCTCAATGCCATCTTCCAGGGTAACCCGGCAATGAATGGCTACGCGCAGATCCGGGTGCGCGATGCAGCCAGCGGCGACAGCCTCGCGGGAAACGTCGGGCAGGGTACGAGAATCGTGGGACCGTTTCGTGTCCCCGCTAGCGGCCAAGTAATCGTCTCCGTGTACCAAGGCGCAGGTTTCGTCAGGTTCTGCTACGACGCCACGTGTAACGGGGTCTTCGGGCTCGTGGGTCCGTACGCGTTCCGGGTGGCCCCCCTGACCCGCGCGCCGGAGACGGCGCCCGCAGCGGTGACCGTAGGCGACACGGTTCGGGGGGAGGAGCTCACGCCAATCGGCGATTTGGACGAGTTCAGAGTATCGGCGACGCCAGGGGCCAACCTGAGCCTGAATGCGCGCCTGCTGGCGAACCCTGTCCCCACCGGCGGGATCATCTGGCTCGACGTGCTCGACCCGGCGACGGGCACAGTGCTCAGCAGTGGATCAGGACTGATCGGCGGCTCGCCAACCTCGCCGTTTTACAGTCTTGCTTCCGTCGTCGTGCCTGCATCCGGGTCCGTGCTCTTTCGGTTCCGCGGATACAGCCGTTGGGGCGACGAGGTCGCGACCGCGCCCTACGAGTTCTTCGTCAAACCGTAACGCAACCAAACCTGCGGCCCATGGGAGTCTCCCTTTCAGGCCGTCAGGTCGTAGCGACAGCAAGAACACAGCATGCCGACACGCAACCGTCAGTCGGCAGGAACCGCGTCCCGTCTGGGCTTTTGAGGCTCTCGTAGCCCCAACGACCGCTCGATCTCCCGCGTGATGTGCATCGAGCAGAACTTCGGGCCGCACATCGCGCAGAATTCGGCGCTCTTGAAGTACTCCGCCGGCAGTGCCTCGTCGTGCAGCTCCCGCGCCCGCGCGGGGTCCAAGGCCAGCCGGAACTGCTCGTTCCAGTCGAACGCGTAGCGCGCCCGCGAGAGCGCGTCGTCCCGGTCGGTTGCCCCCGGCCGGCGGCGCGAGATATCCGCCGCGTGCGCCGCGATCTTGTACGCGATCACGCCCTCGCGCACTTCCTCGGCGTTCGGCAGGCCGAGGTGCTCCTTCCGGGTCACGTAGCACAGCATGTCGGCCCCGAACCAGCCGATCATCGCGGCGCCGATCGCCGAGGTGATGTGATCGTAGCCCGGTGCGACGTCGGTCACGAGCGGGCCCAACGTGTAGAACGGCGCCTCGTGACACAGCTCCTTCTCGAGCCGCACGTTCACCTCGATCTGGTGCATCGGGATGTGCCCCGGCCCTTCGATCATCACCTGGACGTCCCGCCTCCAGGCGCGCTCGGTCAGCTCGCCCAGCACCGTCAACTCGGCGAGCTGCGCCTTGTCGGTTGCGTCGGCGATCGAGCCGGGCCGCAAGCCATCCCCGAGCGACAGGGTGACGTCGTATTGCCGCGCGATCTCGAGCAGCCGGTCGTAGTGCTCGTACAGCGGGTTCTGTTTGCCGTGCTGCGTCATCCAGTACGCCATCAGCGACCCACCCCGGCTCACGATCCCGGTGACGCGGCCCAGCGCCAGCCCCACGTGCTCGCGCAGGATGCCGGCGTGCACCGTCACATAGTCCACACCCTGTTTCGCTTGGTGCTCGATGTTGTCGAAGATGTGGTCCACGGTGAGCTGCGAGACGTCGCTCGCGTTCTCGATTGCCTGATAGATCGGCACGGTGCCGATCGGCACCGGCGACGCGGCGATGATCGCGGCTCGGATCGCATCGATGTCGCCGCCGGTCGAGAGGTCCATCACCGTGTCGGCGCCGTAGTGCACGGCGTGGTGCAGTTTCTCGAGCTCTCCGTCGATGCCCGACTCCACGGCCGAGTTACCGATGTTGGCGTTGATCTTCACCGACGCGACCTTCCCGATCGCCATCGGGTCGAGCCGCTGGGCGAGGTGATTGGTATTGGCGGGAATGATCAGGCGGCCGATCGCGACCTCGTCGCGGATCGTCTCAGGCGGGAGACCCTCCCGCTCCGCCACGCGGCGCATTTCGGGGGTGATCGTGCCCTGACGGGCGTGGTACATCTGAGTGCGGCAGGTCATCGCGGACTCCCTTCGCCGGTACGAACCGGATCAGGTTCGGAGGGTGTGATCTCAGCCCGCGGGCGTTCAGTACTAGCGGGCACCCCTGTCACGGACCAATCTAGACGAGACACGGCACGACGCCAAGGAGGGCGACGATGGACTTCTTCTACTCCCCGCTGGGCGACGGCAATCCTGTATTCACTATTCTTGCCATGCTGGCGCTGATCGTGGTGGGCGTCTCGGGGTGGGTTGCGCTGGCCGTGAGCCGGTTCATGAAGGGAGGGAATGGAGACATGACCAACCGAGTCCCGCACCTCTACGGCTACAGTGTGTGCCTCGTCGCCGTCATCACCGGCCTGTTCTGTACGGCCTCGGTCATCCGAGGGCTCTTCAATTTGTCGAACCCGCTCCGCGGCGACATGGAACGGTTCTCCGTGAGTGCGAGTCTGACGTCGTTCGAAGCCTATCGCGCCACCTATCAGCGCGAGCTCATGTTCCGCGGGAATCGCGACGCCAAGCCGGACACCCTGCCCGACGCGGAGCTGCGGGCGCGCTACGAAGCCCTCAAGGCCGATCGGATCGCCGGGGCGCGCTTTGAGGCGGCGCGCTCGATCACCACCAGCGCGATCCTCCTGTTGCTGGCGGTGGGGCTCTTTGGCTGGCACTGGCGGTGGCTGAAGCGCCAGACGGGGTGAAACGAACGACCCGCTACACCTCGCGAGGCTTGGGCGGTCCGTAGCGCTCCGAGGGATCGTGCACCTTCTCCCATTCCGAGCGGAACGCAAAGGGGTCGACGCCGCTGGGGCGGTCCACGGCAAGGATGCCGTCCAGGTGATCAATCTCGTGCTGCAGCAGCTCCGCCATCGGCCCCTCGAGCTCCATCGTGTGGCTCGTCCCCTCCAGGTCCTGGTAGGTCAGCGAGACGCGATAGGCGCGCGTCACGCGCACCAGGAGATTGGGGAAGGAGAAGCAGTCGTCCCACACGAGGAAGTCGTCGGCGCCGACGTCGGTGATCTCCGGATTCACCATCACCCAGCGCTTCTTTCCTTTGATCTCGACGAACACGACGCGCACGGGAGCGCCGATCTGGGGGGCGGCGAGCGCCCGGCCCATCTTGTGCCTCGTCCGCGCGGACCGGAGCGTGTCCCGCAGGTCGTCCGCGACCAGGCGGACCGCGGGCGACTTCGGGTCTTGGACCCGTTCGCAGCGGACCCGGAGAATCGGGTCGCCGAGCTGGCGGATGCGGCGCGTCGCCATGGGGGTGGGGAATGTGGCGATTTGGCGCCGGGGTGCAACTCGGGATAACGTAGAAGCCATGTTCCTGGCGGGGGTGGTGCTGGCGGGGGGCCGGTCGGTCCGGATGGGTTCCCCCAAGGCCCTCCTGGACTTCCGTGGCCAGCCGTTCGTGGTCCGGATCCTCGAGGCGCTCGAAGCGCTCGAGGTGAAGACCCGGGTTGTGGTCGTGGGCCCCGACGCCCCCCGCATCCGGCCCGCCCTGGCGGGCCACGAGTGCCTCATCGTCGAGAACGCCGACGTAGACGGTGGCCCGATCGCCTCGCTCAGGGCCGCGCTGCGGGCGCTGCAGCCGGTGCAGCCCAGCGCCGCCCTGGCGTGGCCGGTGGACTTGCCGCACGTGCGGGTCACCACAGTCGAGCGTCTGTTGGAGGCGCACCGCCACAGCAGCGCGCCGGCGGTGGTGCCTACTTTCGCTGAGCGGCGCGGCCATCCCGTGCTGTGGGGTGCGGCGCTGTTCGAGGAGCTGCTCGGGAGCGACGCCGCGACGCAGCACGGGGCCAGAGCTGTGCTCCACGCCCACGCCGCCGACCTCCTTGCCGTAGCGGTCGACGATCCGGCAGTTATCGATGACCTGAACACACCGGAGGACTACGAGCGGCTGGTGCGGGAGGTGAATCGGGACATCTATTGAAACAGGCCGTTGGCCCTTGGCCGTTGGCCAACGGCCAAAAGCCAATGGCCAAGGGCGTCGTTGCTTTCCGTTGACAATCCCGACAAAGTCACTATAGATTCCAACCTGCTGTCCGCGAATGACTTCCGGGAGTTGTCATGACCAGCATCGAAGCCCAAGTCCAGCAACCGTACAAGTACGGGTTCGTCACCGACATCGAGTCCGATGTCGTGCCGCCCGGCTTGAGCGAGGACGTGGTCCGGCTCATTTCGGCCAAAAAGGGCGAGCCGGCCTGGATGGTCGATTGGCGGCTCAAGGCGTACCGCAATTGGCTCAAGATGGACGAGCCGCACTGGCCCAACGTGAAGTATGGGCCGATCGACTATCAGGCGATCAGCTACTACGCCGCCCCCAAGAAGCTCCCCAAGCTCGACTCGCTCGATCAGGTCGACCCCAAGCTGGTCGCGACGTTCGAGAAACTGGGCATCCCGATCGAGGAGCAGAAGCGTCTCACAGGGGTCGCCGTGGACGCCGTGTTCGACAGCGTCTCGGTGGCGACGACCTTCCAGGCGGAGCTGGCCAAGTACGGCGTGATCTTCTGCCCCATCTCGGAGGCGATCCGGAAGCACCCCGAGCTGGTCCAGAAGTACCTGGGCACGGTGGTGCCCTATAACGACAACTTCTTCGCGGCCCTGAACTCCGCCGTCTTTACGGACGGCTCGTTCGTGTACGTCCCCAAGGGCGTACGCTGTCCGATGGAGCTGTCCACCTACTTCCGGATCAACGCCTCCTCCACCGGCCAGTTCGAGCGCACGCTGATCATCGCGGACGAAGGCAGCTACGTCAGCTACCTCGAGGGCTGTTCGGCCCCGATGCGCGACGAGAACCAGCTCCACGCCGCGGTCGTCGAGCTCGTCGCCTTGGATAACGCGACCATCAAGTACTCCACGATCCAGAACTGGTATCCGGGTGACGAGGAGGGCAAGGGTGGCATCTACAATTTCGTCACCAAGCGCGGCAAGTGCGCCGGGCGGAACTCCAAGGTCTCCTGGACACAGGTCGAAACCGGCTCGGCGATCACCTGGAAGTATCCGGGCTGCATCCTACAGGGCGACAACTCGATCGGCGAGTTCTACTCGGTCGCCGTGACGACCCGCCGCCAGCAGGCGGACACCGGCACCAAGATGATCCACCTGGGAAAAAACACGCGCTCGACGATCGTGTCGAAGGGTATCTCGGGCGGGCACGGGCAGAACACGTATCGCGGGCTCGTGAAGATCATGAAGGGCGCCGAGGACGCGCGGAACTACTCGCAGTGTGACTCGATGCTCATCGGGGACCAGTGCGGCGCGCACACGTTCCCGTACATCGACGTACGCAACAGCTCCGCGATCATGGAGCACGAAGCGTCCACGTCCAAGATCGGCGAGGACCAGATCTTCTATCTGCGCCAGCGCGGCCTCTCCGCCGAGGACGCCGTGTCGATGATCGTCAACGGCTTCTGCAAGGAAGTCTTCAAGGAGCTGCCGATGGAGTTCGCCGTCGAGGCGACGCGGCTGCTCGGCATCAGTCTCGAAGGGAGCGTCGGGTAATGCTCGACGTAAAAGGGCTTCGCGTATCGGTCGCCGGCACCGAGATCCTGCGCGGCGTCGATCTCACCGTCAAAGCCGGTGAGGTACACGCGATCATGGGGCCGAACGGCTCCGGCAAGAGTACGCTCACTCAGGTGCTGGCGGGCCACCCGGCATACACCGTGACGGCTGGGACCGCGACGTACGACGGTAAGGACCTGCTGGCGTTGAAGCCCGAGGAGCGCGCCCGCGAAGGATTGTTCCTCGCGTTCCAGTACCCGGTCGAGATCCGCGGCATCACGAATTCCTACTTCCTGCGTTCCGCGGTGAACGCGCTCCGCAAGCATCGCGGCCAGGAGGAGCTTGATCCGCTCGACTTCCTCCAGGTGCTCGAAGAGAAGCTCAAGGCGATCGGCTGGGACGATACGCTCATGAACCGGCCGGTGAACGAAGGCTTCTCGGGCGGAGAGAAAAAGCGCAACGAGATTCTCCAGCTGGCCGTGCTCGAGCCGCGCCTCGCCCTGCTCGACGAAACCGATTCGGGGCTCGACATCGACGCCCTGAAGACGGTGGCGCAGGCAGTGAACAAGCTGCGCGCCCCGGACCGCTCGTTCGTGATCGTCACTCACTACCAGCGGCTGCTCAACTTCATCACCCCCGACGTCGTCCACGTGCTGGCCGACGGCCGGATCGTGAAGTCGGGCGGGCCCGAGCTGGCGCACGAGCTCGAGGCAAAGGGCTACGACTGGCTGCGCGCTGGAGCAATGGTGTCGTGATGGTGGCAGTCGAGCGGCTGGTCGAGGCGTACCGGGCGTTTGCGGCGAATGGCGCTTCGGGCGCTCCCTCTTGGCTCAAGGAGCTGCGCGACGGCGCGATCGCCTGCTTCGACACACTCGGCTTCCCCACGACCAAGCAGGAAGCGTGGCGCTTCACGAGTGTGGCGCCGCTTCTCGACACGCCATTCGAGCTGGCGAAGCCGGTACCCGGTACCCGGTACCCGGTACCCGCCGATATCGAGCCGTTCCTCCTCGGCACCGGCCCCCGCCTGGTTTTCGTCAACGGTTTTCTTGCACGCCCTCTTTCAACGCCTCTTTCTGACGGTGTTCGCCTTGACGGTTTAGCACAGGCGCTCATCGACACGCCCGATCTCGTGCGCCAGCATTTGAGCAAGTACGCCGCCTTCACCGATCGACCCTTCGCAGCGCTGAACACCGCGTTCGTGCGCGACGGGGCGTTCGTGCATGTGCCGGCGAAGGTGACGATCGAAGAGCCGATCCAGCTGCTGTTCCTCGCAACCCCTGTCGATGGCGTGCGCGTGGTCGCGCACCCGCGCAACCTGATCGTGCTGGAGCGCGAGGCCCGCGCCACGGTCGTCGAGACGTACGCGGCAGTCGATGATAAAGGGGGCGGCGTGTACTGGACCAACGCCGTGACCGAAGTGGTGGCCGGCGACGGCGCGCGCGTCGACTGCTACCGCGTCCAACGCGAGAGCGATCGCGCCTACCACGTGGCGGTGACCGACGTCCACCAGGGACGCGACAGCACCGTCAACCTGCACGCCGTCTCGTTCGGCGCCGCGCTCGCGCGCCACGATCTGCGCGGCACGCTGGCGGGGCCGGGCGGGTACCTGATCCTCAACGGCCTCTACGTGCTGGCGGGCGAGCAGCACGCCGATCACCACACGGCGATCGACCACGCGGCCCCGCACTGCGAGAGTCACGAGTACTTCAACGGCGTGTTGGACGGACGGTCGCACGGCGTCTTCAACGGCCGGATCATCGTGCGGCCCGGCGCGCAAAAGACCGACTCCAAGCAGACGAACAACAACTTGCTGCTCTCGCGCGAGGCGCACGCCGACAGCCAACCGCAGCTCGAGATCTACGCCGACGACGTGAAGTGCACGCACGGCTCGACCGTCGGCCCGCTCGATCCCAAGGCGTTGTTCTACCTGCGCAGCCGCGGGATCGGCGAAGCCGAAGCGCGTCGTCTCATGACCTACGGTTTCGCGGCGGAGATCCTGAACCGCATGGACGTCGCGCCGTTGCGCGCGCAGCTCGACCGCATCGTGCGGGCTCGCCTGGCGGAGTAATGAGCGATCTCGGCGATCTGTACCAACAGGTCATTCTCGACCACAACCGGAACCCGCGGAACTTCCGGCCGGTCCCCGGCGCGAACCGTACCGCGGAAGGCTACAACCCATTGTGCGGCGACCGCATCAGCCTCGAGGTCCGCGTCGAGGACGACGTCATCCGCGACATCGGCTTCCAGGGATCGGGGTGCGCCATCAGCAAAGCGGCGGCGTCCCTGATGACGGCCGCGGTGCTCGGTAAGCCGACCGCGGAGGCCGAGGTGCTCTTCCAGGCGTTCCGCGACATGCTCGCGGGCGGGGCAGACGCCCCGGGCAAACTGGTGGCATTCGCGGGCGTGCGCGCCTTCCCCGCCCGCGTGAAGTGCGCCAACCTCGCGTGGCACGCGCTGCACGCCGCCCTGCAGAACCAATCCGACCCGGTGACGACGGAATCGTCGCGAGACTTCTGATGCTCGACACCGGCAAGATTCGTCCGGATTTCCCGATTCTCGCGCGCCGCGAGCACGGCCACCGGCTCGTGTATCTCGACAATGCGGCGACGACCCAGAAGCCCCGCCAGGTGCTCGACGCGATCGTCGGTTACTACCAGACCAGCAACGCCAACGTTCACCGCGGGGCCTACGGGCTGGCGGTGGCGGCCACCGAGGCATACGAGGACGCGCGCCGCACCGTCGCGCGATTCGTGAACGCGTGGGCGCCCGAGGGCGTCGTCTTCACGCGCGGTACGACCGAGGCGATCAACCTGGTCGCGGGCTCGTGGGGGCGGGCGAACATGCGGCGGGGAGACACCCTCGTTGTGACCGCGATGGACCACCACTCGAACCTCGTGCCCTGGCAGATTCTCTGTCAGGAGAAGGGCGCGACCCTCCGCATGGTGGAGATCACCGAGGACGGGCGGATCGATCTCCTGGACTTCGGGAGGGCGCTCCAGGCCCGGCCCCGGCTGGTCGCGTTCCCCTACGTGTCGAACTCTCTCGGCACGGTCAACCCGGCCGCTGAGCTGACACGGCTGGCCCACGCCGCGGGGGCGGTCGTCGTGATCGATGGGGCGCAGTCGACGCCCCATCTCCGCGTTGACGTGCAGGCGTTGGACTGCGACTTCTACGCGCTCTCGGGCCACAAGATGTTGGCGCCGATGGGGAGCGGGGCGCTGGTCGCGAAGCCGGCGTTGCTCGACGCGATGCCCCCCTACCACGGCGGCGGCGAGATGATCGAGCGGGTGTGGGACGATCATGCCACCTGGAACAAGATCCCGCACAAGTTCGAAGGCGGCACGCCCAACGTGGAGGGCGCGGTCGGGCTCGCGGCGGCGATCGGGTATCTCGAGCGGCTCGGCATGGACCAAATCGCCGAGCACGAGCAGGCGCTCGCGCGCGCGACGATCGAGCGCCTCACGCAGATCGAGGGGGTCACCGTCTACGGTCCCAGGGACCACCGGGCGGGCGTCGTGCCGTTCACCTACGGCGACATTCACCCCCACGATCTCGCCACGATCCTCGATCGCGACGGCGTGTGCATTCGCGCGGGGCATCACTGTACGCAACCGCTGATGCGGCGCCTGGGCGTCCCCGCCACCGCGCGTGCGTCGTTCTACGTCTACAACGACGTGGACGACATCGAGGCGCTCGTGACCGCGTTGCGCAAGGCCGGCGAGCTGTTCGGGACGGTACCAGCTTAGCCCGTTCCCCTCCCCTTCCCCCTTCCCTCGTCGTTCGTAGCTTCGGGGTCATGTCGGACCCCATCGTCGCCGTCGATCGCGTCACGAAACGGTTTGCCGGGCACACCGCGGTCGATGCGCTGTCGTTGAGCGTGGCCCCCGGCATTATCTACGGCCTGCTGGGCCCCAACGGCGCCGGGAAGACGACGACCATCCGGATGATCATGGACATCATCGTCCCCGACGAGGGGGCGGTGCGGCTTTTCGGCAGGGTGGGCTCCGGCCGCGCGCTCTCCGCACGCATCGGCTTCCTCCCTGAGGAGCGCGGCCTCTATCCGAAGATGCGCGTGCTCGATGTCCTGGTCTTTCTCGCCGAGACGAAGGGTGTGCATCGCCGCGTCGCACGCACCCAGGCCACGGAATGGCTGGCGCGTCTGGGGCTCGCCGACTGGCGCCTACGGAAGGTATCGGACCTGTCGAAGGGGATGCAGCAGAAGGTGCAATTCATTTCGACGATCCTGCACGATCCCGACCTCCTGATCCTGGACGAGCCGTTTTCCGGCCTCGATCCGGTGAACTCCCAGGTGCTCCGCGACACCGTGGTGGATTGGCGGCGGCGTGGCAAGACCATCCTGCTCTCGACCCACATCATGGAGCACGCCGAGAAGCTGTGTGATCAGCTGTGCATCATCGCCCGCGGCAAGAAGCTCGTGGACGGAACGCTGACGGCGATCAAACAGACGCACGGCGGCAAGCACCTCATCATCGCGTTCGACGGTAGCCAGGGGGCGGCGCAGCGGGTCTTCGCCGATCGGCGGCTGGTGGCCCGGATCCAGGATTTCGGCCAGGAAGCGGAGCTGGAGCTGGCCCCGGGAGCGGACGCCCAGGAGATCCTGCGCGAGTTGGTCACGTCGGGCGCGCGCCTCTCGCGTTTCGAGCTGGCGAGCCCGTCGCTTCACAAGATCTTCGTGGACCTGGTGGGCCCGGAAGCCGCGACGGCGGCGGCCGTGCCGGGGGGGGGGGGGGGGGGGGGGGGGGGGGGGGGCGCCCGTGCGTAAAGTCTGGGCGGTGATCCGGCGCGAGTTCGTGGAGCGGGTGCGCACCAGGTGGTTTTGGATTTCGGCGATCCTGGGGCCGGTGCTCTTCGCGGGCATCATCGTCTTCCAGATCGTTCAGTCGGTGGGCGGTGCGGTCCGCTACATCGCGGTGGTCGACGGCACGTCGTCGGGCTTCGGCGAGCGGGTGGCGGAGGTGCTGTCGGCGGGCCGCTCCTTCCGCGCGACCCGCGTCGTAGCCGCCGCCGGAGTGTTGGATTCGCTCACCCGCCTCGTCGAGGCGAAACAGCTCCACGGCTTTCTCATCATCACGGACGACCTGCTCGAGACCGGCAAGGCGGAATACCGCGCGTCCAACATCTCGTCCCTGCAGGCGATCGAGGAGCTGCAGCGGGCGCTGAACCGCCTGGTCGTCAAGGTCCGCCTCGAGAGCAAGGGCGTGAATCCGGCGGTCGTGGATTGGGCGCAAATTCGCATCGAGCTCGACCAGAAGAAGATCGCGCGCGGCCGAACGACCGCCGAGAGTGCGGGGCAGTCGTTCATCATGGCCTACATCATGGCGATCCTGCTCTTCATGGCCATTCTGCTCTATGGCGTCAACGTCATGAGCTCGGTGTTGGAGGAGAAGACGACGCGGATCGTCGAGGTGCTGGTATCCTCGCTCCGGCCCTTCGAGCTGATGCTGGGGAAAGTCGTGGGCGCGGGTGCCGTCTCGTTCTTCCAGTTCTTGATTTGGGGCGTGTCGGCCCGCCTCCTGATGACGCTGCGCGGGCCGATCGCGCGCCGCCTGGGCGCGGACGTCGAGACGGCGGGCGGGCTCCAGCTGCCTCCCATCCCGGCCGCCACAATCGCGGTCTTTCTCACCTTTTTCTTGGGGGGCTTCCTGCTGTACTCGGCGATGTTCGCCGCCGTGGGCGCCATGTCGAGCAACGAACAGGAGGCGCGCCAGGCGCAGCAACCGGTCACCTACCTGTTGATGATCTCCTACCTCTCGATCATCGGCCTCACCAACGATCCGAGCTCTGGGTTCGCGCGGAGTCTCTCACTCGTCCCCTTCACCTCCCCGATCGCAACGCCCGTGCGCTGGACGGCGGGGAGCATGGCGATGTCGGAGCTGCTCACGTCGGTGGGGATTCTGGTGGTGGCGATTGTGGGAGTGACGTGGATCGCGGCGAGGATTTATAGAGTGGGGATACTGATGACGGGCAAGCGGCCAAGTCTAAAAGAGCTGGTGCGGTGGGTCCGTGCAGCTTAGGGGTTAAGCGAGGACCTGCAAAGACTAGGTGCACAGACGCACCGCGGTTTCGAGTAAACGGGGTACGGGATGAGATAAAACGATTGTGTATCCGCGGCTTCCCGGCCCTACCCTTCAGGATGCCCAATCACCACACCCTAAAAGCGTGGCAACACGCCCAACGTCTGGCGGTCGAATGCGTCCGGGCTGCTCAGCAATTCCCTGACTACGAGCAGGATGCGCTCGGCGATCAGCTACGCCGCGCCTGCTACAGCATTCCCCTCAATATTGCTGAAGGCTCATCGCGAAAAGGATCGCGAGACTACCGCAAGTTCCTCGACACAGCGTGGGGTTCGCTCGCCGAAGTGCAGACGGCCATTGCCATCGCGCGCGACGTAGGCTATCTGCAGCCCGCCGAGTTTGGACGCCTTGAGGCACTGGCGATCGAGACGAGCAAGACGCTGTTCGGATTACTCCGGAAGGTCAGCGCAGCCTCGGAACGTCCCAAAGCCCGTTGACTGTTGGCCGCGGTGCGTCTGCGCGTCTAGCCTTTGCCTGGCCTGTTTCAGTAGTTTTGTCCTCATGCCTGTCGATTACGACGTAATCGTCGTTGGAGCTGGCCACGCCGGCGCCGAAGCCGCCGCCATGTCCGCCCGCCTCGGCGCCCGCACCCTGCTGCTCACCTCGAGCCTCGACACCATCGGCCAGATGTCCTGCAATCCCGCCATCGGCGGGATTGCCAAGGGCACCCTCGTCCGCGAAGTCGACGCCTTGGGCGGCCTCATGGGCCGCGCCGCCGACCGCGCGACCATCCAATTCCGCATGCTGAATCGGTCCAAGGGCCCCGCGGTCTGGGCGCCGCGCGCGCAATGTGACCGCACCCTATACCGCCGGGCGGTCCGCCACCTGCTCGAGCAGTTCCCGACGCTCGACTTGACCCAGGGCATGGTCACAAATCTGGTCCTCGACGGTGCGCGGGTCGGGGCGGTGGAGACGGCCGACGGGCGGCGGTTCCGCGCGCGCGCCGTCATCATCACCGCGGGTACCTTCCTGCGGGGCCGGATTCACCTCGGCACGGACACGCAGATCCCCGCGGGCAGGGCGGGCGACCAGCCGTCCGTAGAAATGGCACAAGTTATTGAAACTATTGGACTTACGGTGTCGCGCTTCAAGACCGGCACGCCCCCGCGCGTCGACGGCCGCACCGTCGACTGGGCCAAGATCGACCGCCAGGACGGTGATCCAGACGAATTCCGCTTCTCCTTCCATGAACGGGTCGAGCGGCCGCGTCAGGTACCCTGCTGGATTACATGGGCCGGCGAGGCGGTGAAGGACATCATTCAGCGCCACCTCCAGGAGTCGGCGCTGTATGGCGGCGCGATCAGCGGCCGAGGCCCGCGGTACTGTCCTTCGGTCGAAGACAAGATCGTGAAGTTCCCCGACGCGAAGCGCCACCAGGTGTTTCTCGAGCCCGAGGGGCTGGATACGACGGAGCTGTACGTGAACGGTCTGTCCACTTCCCTGCCCGTCGCCGTACAGCTCGAGTTCCTCCACGCGGTCCCTGGGCTCGAGCGGGCGCAGATGACCCGGCCCGGGTACGCGATTGAATACGACTACTACCCTCCCACGCAGCTGACTCCATGGCTCGAGGTGAAGACGGTCGAGCACCTGTTTTTCGCGGGGCAGATCAACGGCACGACCGGCTACGAAGAGGCGGCGGGTCAAGGCGTGGTCGCGGGGATCAACGCGGTGCGCCGGATACGGGGACAAGAGCCGGTGGTGTTTGGGCGGGACGATGCCTACGTCGGCGTCCTGGTCGATGATCTGGTGACCCGCGGCGTGGACGAACCGTACCGGCTGTTCACGTCGCGCTCCGAGTTCCGGTTGCTGCTCCGGCAGGACAACGCGCTGCGGCGGCTTCTCCCCCTCGCCCAGCGCCTGGGGCTGTTGTCTACCCTTGAGCTCGAGGATGCGAATAAACGTCTCGAGAGCGAGGAGGCGGTTCTGAGCCTCGCTCGGGAGACAGCGATCACGCCGGCACTGGCCACAGGCCCGCTGGCGGCGACTGGGACGACGCTCACGACAGGCGAGCGGATCGCGACTGTGGCGAAGCGTCCGGGCGTATCACTCGGCGCGCTGCTCGAGGCGGCCGGCGTGGGCACCGGGCTCGGGCGAGACGCGGTGCTCGCGGCCGAGATCGAGATCAAGTATGACGGCTATCTGGCGCGCGAGCGGGAGGCAGCGGCGCGACTCGCGGAGCTGGCCGCGTTCGCGCTTCCCGCTGACCTGCCCTACCTCGAGCTGCGGAGCTTGGCGACGGAGGCGCGCCAAAAGCTGGACCGGATCCGGCCGACGTCGCTGGCGCAGGCGGCGCGGGTGCCGGGGGTCTCCCCCAGCGACCTGCACAACCTCGTAGTGGAAGCGACTCGTTGGCGGCGGCGGGTCGCCTAGGTTGCCGTTTCACGTGAAACTTCGGTCTTTCGTTTCACGTGAAACGGGCGTATATTGAACGTTCAAACCTGTATAGTGTATAACTCATTGTGAATAAATAACTTACCACATGTCACGCGTCATCGCTATCGCCAATCAGAAGGGTGGCGTCGGAAAAACGACGACCGCCGTAAACCTCGCGGCTTCGCTCGCCGCCGCGGAACGGAAGACGCTGCTCATCGACGCCGACCCCCAAGGCAACTCGACCAGCGGCGTGGGAATCGAGCGCGACCGCATTCGCCATTCCCTCTACGACACCCTCCTCGACGGGCGCGCCCTCGGCGACGCCCGTTTCCCGGGCGTGCACTTCCCCTACCTCGACGTCGTCCCCGCCACGCAGGACCTGGTCGGCGCCGAAATCGAGCTCGTCAACCAGTCGTCCCGCGAAACCATGATGCGCCGCGCGCTGCGCGATCTGCGCGACGAATACCAATACGTCATCATCGACTGCCCGCCGTCGCTCGGCCTGCTCACGCTCAATATGCTGACCGCCGCCGACAGCGTCATCATCCCCATTCAGTGCGAGTACTACGCGCTCGAGGGACTCTCGCAGCTCCTCAACACCGTCAAACTCGTGCAGCGGAACTTCAACACGGCCCTCGCCATCGAGGGCGTGCTGCTCACGATGTACGACGCGCGGCTCAACCTCTGCAAACAGGTGGCCGAAGAGGCCAAGGAGTACTTCGGTGCTCGCATGTTCGCCGTGACCATCCCGCGGAACGTGCGGCTCGCCGAGGCGCCGAGCTTCGGAAAGCCGATCGCGCTGTACGACGTGCAGTCGGTGGGAGCGAAGAGTTATCTGGCGGTCGCGCAGGAGTTGATTCACCGCGTCGAGCGCGCACCCTCCCCCACCCTACCCGCCACTGAACCGTTGCCGGAGGTGCCCGCATGACCGAGACCGCCGCAGGACGTCGCCGCCTCGGCCGGGGGCTCGAAGCCCTCCTCGGGCCGACCCGCGAGGAAGCGGAGCGCGAGGGAAGCTTGGTCGAGCTACCGATTCAGGACATCCGACCGAACCCGTTCCAGCCGCGCCAGGACGTCGATCCCGCTGCGCTCGAGGAGCTGGTGTCCTCGATCAAGCAGGTGGGTCTGCTGCAGCCGATCGTCGTGCGGCGCGCGGCGGGCGGCAACGGGGGAGCGAACGGCGCGTACGAACTCATCGCTGGAGAGCGCCGGTTGCGCGCCTGTCAGCAGCTCGGCTGGGAGCGCATCCCCGCGGTACAGCGCGAGGCCGACGACCGCACACTGCTCACGCTCGCCCTGATCGAGAACCTGCAACGCGACGACCTCTCGCCGGTGGACGAGGCGCGCGGCTACGAGCGCCTGATCGCGGAGTTCAATCTCGCGCAACAGGACGTGGCGGACGCCGTGGGCCGCGACCGCTCGACCGTCGCGAACGCGCTACGCCTGCTGAAGCTCCCGGAAGCGGTCCTGCAGATGCTGCACGACGGCTCGCTCACCGTCGGTCACGCGCGCGCTCTGCTCGCGCTCGAGGATCCCCGCATCGTGACGACCCTCGCGCGCGAAGCGGTGACGCAAGGCCTCTCGGTGCGCGAGGTGGAAGACCGCGTGCGCGGCGGCCGGGCGCCGGAGCGCCGGCCGCGCATGAAGCGCGGCGTTGGTCCCGCACCCGAAGTGCGGCGCGTCGAAGACGCCCTGCGTCGCCGCCTCGGCACCGACGTGCGCGTCACGCTGCGCGCGAAGGGGAAGGGGCAGATCCACGTGGCGTTCTACTCCAACGAGGATCTCGCGCGGGTGCTCGAGCTGATCCTCGGAGCGCCGTTCGACGGATGAGCCAGCGCAGCGTGACCATCGTCGTCCATACCGACGGCGATCTCAACTCTCGGCAGTACCGCCTCCCGCTCCGCGTGGTGCAGGTGGGGAAGTGGACGGCCATCGCCGTCGCCGTTCTCGCCGTTTTGTTCTTCACCTTCGCGGGCCCGCTCACGCGCAACGCGGCGCGAGTGCCGGGACTCGAGCGCGAGGTCGGGCGGCTGCGCGCCGAGAACAGTCGGGTCCAACAACTCGCGGCCGCGTTGAATCGCGCCGAGGCCAACTACCAAGAGCTGCGCCAGATGCTCGGCGCCAAGGCGCCGCCGGCGTCGCGTGGTGGCGGCGCGGCGAGCGGCGATCGCCGGCCGCCCCCGGACATGCGGGCCGTCGCGGTGCGCGCGACGCCGCCCGCGGCGGTGCCGCGACACGAAGTCGGTGAGTCCGAGCCGACCCATTGGCCGCTCGACGTGTCCGGCTTCGTCACGCGGGGGCAGGTGCGCGGCGGGTCCCTCGCCGAGTCCCATCCCGGGATCGACATCGCCGTGCCGGTCGGCACGCCGGTGCGCGCTGCGGGCGGCGGCTCGGTGGCTGCGGCGGGGTACGATCCCGATTACGGTCTGTTCGTCCTCTTGCGCCATCCGTCGGGGTATGAGACGATGTATGGGCACGCCTCCCGGCTGATCGTGACGGAAGGCGACGAGGTCCAAGCGGGGCAGGTCATCGCCCTGTCCGGCAATTCGGGGCGGTCGACCGCACCCCATTTGCATTTCGAGATCCGCCGCGACAAAAAGTCGCTGGATCCGCTGACGCTCGTGAGGGAGGGCACCTGAGATGGCGTTGTTCACCGAGAAAGGCGTGGCCGGCGGTGACGCGGTCACAGGACTGTCGATCATCGGCGCCGGCATGCGTGTCGTCGGAGACATCGTCGCCGAGGGCGTCGTGAAGATCGAGGGCACGGTGGTCGGTACAGTTCGCGCGGCGAAACAGGTCTTGGTCGCCAAGGGTGGGGAAGTGGAGGGCGACGTCGTGAGCCGGGAGGCGATCATCGGCGGGGAAGTGCGCGGCGGGATCTACGCCGAGGAGCGCGTCGAGCTCCAGACGACCAGCGTCGTGCATGGCGACGTCTCGACCAGGAAGCTGTTCGTGCAGGAGGGGGGAGAGATCAACGGCGTCTTGCGCATGGGCGAGGACGCCGGCCAGCCCCCCCAACACGGGCGCCCCGCCGCTCGGCAGACCGCTTCGAGCGCGGTCTAGCGTCGGCTGGGATATCCACACGGCAGCCCCTAGCGTGTGGATTCTCTATTTCATTGAGCCACAAGAGACTATAAGAGCCCGCCGTGTGGAAGACAGCCGGTGGCTCGATACTGTCGCCACGGTGTCCTGAATGCGCCTCGACGAATTCGCCCGCTATCTCGACGATTACCTGGCCCTGCGGGACGAAGTCGCCGATCCACCCGAGGCGCTGAACGGCCTTCAGGTCGCGAACGCCGGCGAGGTCACCCGGATCGCCGCGGCGGTCGATGTGTGTGAGGCCACGATCCAGATGGCCGCCGAGCACGGGGCCGATTGCCTGCTCGTGCACCATGGCCTTTTCTGGGGTGGACTCCGGCCGCTGGTGGGACCCGCGTATCGCCGCGTCGCGGGCCTGATGAGACACAACATCGCCCTCTACGCCGCCCATCTTCCCCTAGACCGCCACCCGGATGTCGGCAACAACGCGTGCCTGGCGCGCCGGCTCGGCGTCGCACCGCGCGGCGGATTCGGTTCGTATCGCGGCGCTCCCATCGGGGTGTGGGGGGAACTGCCCACGTCGCGCGACGACCTCGCCCGGACTCTCGCAACGACACTCGGCGCGGCGCCGCGCCTGCTCCCCTTCGGGCCGGCGCGGGTGCAGCGTGTCGGGATCGTCACTGGGGCAGGGGGGTCGCTGATTCCCCAGGCCGCCGCCGCGGGGCTCGACACCTTCATCACCGGAGAAGGACCGCACTGGACCTTCTTCGACGCCGAAGAGCTGGGGCTCAACGTCTTCTTTGCTGGGCACTACGCCACGGAGACGGTGGGCGTGCAGGCTCTCGGAGACCACCTGGCCGCAAAGTTCGGTCTGCCCTGGGTATTCCTGGATCATCCGACCGGGCTGTGAGCCCGATGGCTCGATACTGTCGCCACGCTGTCCTGAATGCTTGACCGGGCTATGAGCCCGCGGCGAGTCCTCGTGATCCTCGCCGCCGCCGAGCTGTTGGCGATGGCGCCCTGGTTCAGCGCGTCCGCCGTCTCGCCGACACTGACCCGCGTGTGGCACCTCTCGGGGGCAGGCACCGCGTGGCTCACGATCTCGGTCCAGCTCGGCTTCGTGGTTGGCGCGATCGTGAGCGCCGTTCTGACGCTCCCCGATCGCTGGTCTGCCCGACGCCTCGTCGCCGGTTCAGCGGCGCTCGCCGCGGCGGCGACAGTGGGGGTCGCGCTCGCGCCAGGTCCCGGCGCCGGCATCGCATGTAGAATGCTCACCGGCGCCGCGCTGGCGGGCGTGTACCCACCGGGGATGAAGATTGTCGCCGGATGGTTCCGCGATGGGCGCGGGTGGGCGATCGGCATTCTGGTCGGCGCGCTCACCCTCGGCTCGGCGGCGCCGCACCTCGTGCGCTGGGCCGCTCCGGCCGAGGCCTGGCGCCTCGTGCTCGGCATCGCCGCCGCCGGCGCGCTGGCCGGCGGACTGCTCGTGCTGGCTGTACCACACGACGGACCGTTCGCGGCGCCGTCCCCGCCGTTCTCCTGGTCCGCCGCACCCCGGATTCTGCGCGATCGCGCCGTCCTGCTGGCGAACCTCGGGTACCTGGGTCACATGTGGGAGCTGTACGCCATGTGGACCTGGATGGCACTGTTCGTCGCCGCCAGCGAGCACGCGCGCCGGGGGGCGGGGGCGGACGTCGACGTGACGGCGCGCGCGGCGCTCGTCACGTTCGCGGTCGTCGGCAGCGGGGCGATCGGTTGCTGGCTGGGCGGCAAGTATGCGGATCGGTGGGGGCGGACGACTGTGACGAGTGCTGCCATGATAGTGTCGGGATGCTGCGCCCTGGCGGCGGGGCTGCTTTTTGGGGGACCTCTTGCCGCCCTGCTGCCGCTGCTGCTCGTTTGGGGGGTGAGCGTCGTCGCCGACTCGGCGCAGTTCTCGACGGCGGTAAGCGAGCTCGCGCCGCCGCACTACGTGGGCACCGCGCTGACCCTCCAGACGAGCCTGGGCTTCCTCCTTACCTGCGCGACGATCTACCTGCTGCCCGCGGTGGCCGCGAAGGTCGGGTGGCGCTGGAGCATGAGCGTCCTGGCGCTGGGTCCCGCGCTCGGAGTGTGGGCGATGTTGGGGCTGCGGGGCCGGCCGGAGGCCGTTCGCCTCGCGGGGGGCCGACGCTAGGGCACGACGAAGATCCCGACCTCGCCGCCGTAGTCGTCTTCGGCGCGCCTCGCTCCCGCCGGCGCGATCCACGGTCCACCGTCGATCCGCACGGCGATCCGGTGAATGCCCTTTGGAATCCGCACCACCACTTCCCACACACCCCCCGATCCGCGGTCCAGGGCCATTGGCTGCCAATCGGTGAAGTCGCCGGCGATCTCCACGAGTCCCGCGTCGGGGGCGCGCACCACGAACCGCACCGCGCGGTCGCCCTGAGACAGGACCTCGATACGACCGGCGGGATCGCTCGTGCCGCTCGAGCCCACAGACGGCGGATGCAACGGGAAGTCACGGGGGGTTGGGCGGAGCGCCGCCGGACTGTGCACGCGCACCGCGAGGCCGGCGTAGCGGCCCGAGATGCTGCCGCGGACGGGGTCCGTGGGATACCGGCCGCCCGAGAGGACCACCGCCACGTGGTTGCCCAACGCGATCGTCGCGCTCCCCTCGCCGTACACTCCGCGCCCGCCGCCGCGACTCCATATCCTGACGCCGGCGTACCCTTCCCATACGATGGCCCCCCGCCGGGTCCGCGCGGCCGCTTCCAGATCGCTGAACGCCGTGTCGCCTACCACGGAGCGGTTGGCCGATGCGAAGAGCTGGATGCCGGCGTGCTGCGCCCAGCCGGCGACCGCCACGCCCAGGACGCGGCGGGGCGTGCCGCCGAGCGATGAACGTCCGACCGTGCCGCTGATCCAGGTGCCGCCCCCGCCCCCCTCGCCCAGGCGATGGAGCCGCGCCTCGCCGATGGTGTGGTGGAAGCTCGTGAATTCGGCGTAATTCGACGCGCCCGCCGTGGCCAGGAGCTGCCCCCGCCAACGATGCGTCGGCGCGGTGAACAATGAGCCGGTCACGTTACCCTGGATGCTGCGGTTGCCGCTTTCGAACTGGAGGTAGGTGCCCTGCGCCGTCAGCGACGCGTTGGGCCGTTCCCATCTGACGCTAGGGGCAATGGCCGCGGCTCCGGAGGTGAGAAACCCGTCGTAGCGTACGGTCGAGATGCCGAAGTCGACCGTGGCTGTCGTCTGGGCTGCGGCGGTCCGAGAGAGCGTCGCAAGCGAGCACGCCGCTCCGACCACCGCCGCCCAGGCCCGCGGCACTACGGGCGGCGGGGCCGAGCCGAGCCCGTGCGTGCCGACGAGTTGAGGTCCGTGACGCCGAGGGCGGCGTCGCGGGCAACGCCGGTAGCGGCGCCCGCGGGCGAGGCGCCGAGGGCGATGTCTCGCTCCACGGCGCGCCGGAACTCGACGAGGTCCGCGTCCCGCACGCTCCCGGCGAGCACGAGTACCGCCGCGGCGGCGGAGTCCGGGGGCACGCCGCTCGCCACGAGATCGGCGAGCACCGCCAGGGGCACCATGAGGGGCTGATGCCGCGCGCGCCGCAGCTGGGTGAGGACCGCGGGCGAGGCACCGGCGCGCAGCGCGGCCGCGCCCGCTTCGAGCTCGAGCGGCGCGGTGGAGAGTCCGAGCGCTTCGCGCGCGCGGCCGAGGTCCGCCGCGAGGCGGCGCACCGCCGCGACGACGCGCCCGGCCGGGGCGCCCTTGGTGGTGCCTTCGAGCGCGCGCTGGATCAGTGGCTCAGCCGGGAGCCCGGTGACGCGCGCCGAGTCGATAAGGGCGGCGACGGGCGCCCGGGCGGCGGAGTCGAGCCGCTCGAGCCGCGGCTCCTGCGCCGCGACGCGCGTGGCGAGCGTCAACGCAACGAACAGGGCGGCGAGCTTCATGTACCGCTCACGGTGACAACCGAGCTCGGCGTGCCGAACCCGTCGTCCGACGCCGTCGGCGCCGCGGGATCGGCGAGCCAGCGCGAGCCGTTCACCAGAAACGCGTAGTGGTATCGCCCGGGGGCGAGGGGCACGACTGCCGACCAGACCGGGCCGTCCGACCGCAGCGGGCGCATCGGCGTGCGCGCGGCATCCCAATCGTTGAAGTCGCCGACCAGCGACACCGTAGCTGCCTGCGGGGCGACGAGGACGAACTGGAGCTCCCGGATGGTGGGCGCGCGGGGACGGGCTACAAACACCACGGCGAGCACCGCCGCAGCGGCCGCGAGGCCCGCGAGGGGCAGGAACCGGCGCAGCAGAGCGGGGGCGGGGGCGCGCAGCGCCGCGATCTCAGCCATCACGCGCTCGTCGAGCGCCGGGTCGATGCGGACCGGCTCTCGCAAGTGCGCTACGATGCGATCAAACATGTTCTGCCTCCGTCAGGATCGCCCGCAACTGCTCCCGGGCGCGCTTCACGCGCATCTTCAGCGCCGAGACGCCCGCCCCGGTGAGCCGTGCGATCTCTTCATACTCGAGGTCCTCCACAAACTTGAGGAGGAACGCCTCGCGGCACTCGGGCGTCAGCCGCGCCAGGGCCAAGCGGACCACATCCTCGAACTCGGCGCGATCGACCAGCGGAGCGGGCAACGAGGCGCCGTTCAGCGCCGCCTCGTTCCGTACGAACATCTGTCTCCGCCGCTGCGCTCTCGCCCCGGCGGTGCGGCACCGGTTGACCAGGATACCGTACAGCCAGGGGCCAAACCGCGCCGGGTCGTTGCAGCGCCGCAGCGAGCGGTAGCCTCGGACGAAAGCATCCTGCAGCGCTTCCTCCGCCTCCTCCCGATCCCCCAGCATGTGCACCGCGTAACGGCCTAAGCGGTCGCGATACCGGGCGACGAGCGCACCGTAGGTATCGGTGTCGCCGGCCAGCACCCGGCGCACCAAGTCAGCGTCGCTCACCCCCACGGTGTTTATACTCATTGAGGAAGCCTTGGCGTCACAATACCCTAACAGCCCTGTTTTGTGACGCGGCGCGGCCGCTCCGGGGTATTCCCGGAGGAGCCGTCCGACCCTTGTATCAGGAGCGCACCGTGTCGCACCGGGTCGTTGTGCCTGTCCTGGCCACCGCCGCCCTACTCAGCTGGGGGGCGGCGGCGTGCTATCAGGACGACGCCACGGGCCTCGCGGGAGGCCCGGGATCGCCGGACTCTGTGTACATCCTCGGTACTTCATCCATGCTCGTGGGCGACACCACCAAGATCGAGGCGATCGTCGTCAATGCGCAGCACCAGCGGGAGCCGAGCCCCACCGTCGCGTGGGCGACCCTGGACACGGCCGTGTTGTCGCTGACCGACAGCATGCGCGCCGGCAAATACGCCTGGGTCAGCTCGCGGACCGTGGGCACGGGACGCGTGGTCGCAAGAAGCGGGAGCCTGAGCGACACGCTCGTGATCACCGTCGCGCCGGACTCAACGCCAGCCGGTCGCCGAGCGCGCGCGCCGCGCTAGCGAATCCACGAGGACGACACGGCTTATATTCCGCGGCCGTGGCACCTCCCTCTCCTCCCCCCCATCATCGTCCCGGCGGCGGCTTTCGGAACCCCTGGGTCGAACAGGCGGCCCCCGCGTTCGGTGGCCTGCTCAAGTGGCTCTTGGTGCACCGCACGACCCGGCCGCGCCCCAAGGACCCCGACCCCGGCGTGTTCGTCCGCGTTGCGTCGAGCTTCGCCGCGCCGCGCGCGCCGGTCGATCGTGTGACGGTCACGTGGGTCGGTCACGCCAGTGTGCTGCTGCAGCTCGGCGGCCTCAACATCCTCACCGATCCGATGTGGAGCGCACGGGCGGCACCGCTCGGGCCCCTGGGGCCGCGGCGCTGGGTTGCGCCCGGCGTCCCCTTCGACGCGCTGCCCCCGATCGATCTCGTACTGCAGTCACACAATCACTACGACCATCTCGACGACCGCACGGTGCGGCGCCTCGCCGGTGCGCACCCCGACGCGCGCTGGTTGGTACCGCTGGGCCTAGCAGCGTTCGTCGCCGCACGTGGCGTGCAGAGCGTGACCGAGTTGGACTGGTGGCAGGAACGGGTCATCGGGCCCGTGCGGGCGGCCTGCGTGCCGGCGCAGCACTTCAGCGGGCGGGGGTTCCGCGATCGCGGCGCGACGCTGTGGTGCGGCTGGGCGCTGGCGGCGGGCGACCCGCCCCGGCGCGTCTGCTTCGCGGGGGACTCCGGGCTCCACCCGGAGTTCGGCGCCATCGGAGAGCGGTACGGTCCATTCGACGTGGCGCTGCTCCCGATCGGTGCGTACGAGCCGCGCTGGTTCATGCGCTACGTCCACATGAACCCGGAGGAGGCGGTGCTGGCCTGCCGAGCGCTGGGCGCGCGGGTGATGATCCCGATCCATTGGGGCACGTTCAAGCTGACCGACGAGGCGATGGACGAACCACCGGTGCGGGCGCGCGCGGCGTGGCGCGCCGCCGGCCTGCCGGGAAACAGCTACCACCAGCTCGCCCACGGGGAGACGTTCACACTCTAGCCGGGTCGTGCGGCGGCCCGTAGTTTCGCGCTCTCTTCCTTCCCGGAGTCCATGCGTGCGTCGTGATGCAGCGCTGGTGCTGTCCCTCTGCTCGGTTCTCGTGGCACCGGGCTGCGCGGCGCGCCGGTCCGTGCCCCCGGCTCCGCCGCTTGCGGGGCCGTCGTCGGCGCCGGTGTTCGAGACACCGGCCCGCGCCGCGCTCCTCGCCGTTCCTGCCGGTGGCGCCGCGTGGAACGCGCTCGGCGACGAAGCCGCGGCGTTGCTGTCGCAGTACCTGCGCATCAACACGACCAACCCGCCGGGCAATGAAATGCTCGCCGCCCGCTGGCTCGCCGGCGTGCTGCGTCGCGAGGGGATCGAGGTCCAGATCTTCGAGCCGACTCCCGGCAAGGCGAACCTGTACGCGCGGCTCCGGGGCGACGGCAGCGCGCGGCCGTTGATTCTCCTCAATCACATGGACGTGGTGCTGGCGTCACCCCAGTACTGGCAGGTGGACCCGTTCAGCGGCGTGATCAAAGACGGATACGTATGGGGTCGCGGGGCGCTCGACATGAAGGGAGAGGCGATCGTTCAGCTGATGACGCTCGTGATCCTCAAGCGCGCCAAGCTGCCGCTCAAACGCGACGTCATCTTCCTGGCCACGGCGGACGAGGAAATCGGGGCAGGCGTAGGAGCGGGTTGGTTCGCCGAGCACCACGGCGACCTGATTCGGAACGCCGAGTTCCTGATCAACGAGGGCGGGACGATCCGCGCCGATGGGCGGGGGGGGGACGGGGTGGAGTACTACGGCGTCGGCACGACGGAGAAGTCGCCGTTCTGGCTCGACATGACGGCGCGCGGGACGCCGGGACATGGCTCGCGCCCCACGCCGGACAATCCGTGCATCGGCTCGTCCGGGCGCTCGACCGGATCGCCGACTGGCGCACGCCGTTGGTCGTGACGCCGGCGGTGGAGCGCTACTTCCGGGATCTCTCGGGTGTCGAGACCGACTCGATGCGACGCCGCTGGTTCGCAGACATTCGGGCGGCGCTGCGCGATTCCGCCGCGGTCCGAGCGATCACGGGTGACCTCACCTACAACGCGCTGCTGCGCAACACCATCTCGATCACGGGGCTCAAGGCGAGCGACAAGACCAACGTGATCCCACCCATCGCCACAGCGGCGCTCGACGTGCGGCTCCTCCCCGGGCAGGAGCCCGCGGCGTTCCTGGCGGAGCTCGAACGGATCGTGGGAGATTCAGCCGTGTCGTTCCGGCCGCAGGGGCCGAGCTGGCCCGCCACGGAGAGTTCGACGGATACCGATTTGTTCCGGGCGATCGAGGCGACCGCGCGCGCCCGGCATCCCGCCGCCCTCGTCACGACGCCGATGCTCGCCGGCTTCACCGACAGCCATTACTTCCGGAGGCTCGGGATCGCGAGCTACGGCCTCGCGCCGTTTCCGCTCACGGTGTCCGACGCGCGCGGCGTGCACGGTAACGATGAGCGGGTGAGCCTCGAAGCGCTCCGCTTCGGCGTGCACTTCCTGTACGACATTGTGTCCCGCGTCGCGGCGCGGTAGCGCCTAGTTGGTTCCCGAACTGGTGGCCGTAGCCTGGCGCGGCTTCGCGTTCTTCACGTAGCGGTCGAACCAGTCGATCATCTCCGCCAGGGTGTGCAGCACCGACTCACGCCCCAGGTAGCCGTGCGCCTCGTTCGGGAGCATGACGAGCCGCGCCGTCCCCCCCAGCCCCTTGATCGCGGCGAACAGCCGTTCCGAGTTGATCGGGAATGTGCCGGTGTTGTTGTCGGCTTCGCCGTGCGTCATCAGGATCGGCTCGTTGATGCTGTCCGCGTAGATGAACGGCGACATCCGCAGGTACACCTCACGTGCCTGCCAGAACGTGCGATCCTCGTTCTGGAACCCGAACGGCGTGAGCGTGCGGTTGTAAGCGCCACTGCGCGCGATGCCGGCGCGGAACAAGTCGGAGTGGGCCAGCAGGTTGGCCGTCATGAAAGCGCCGTAGCTGTGCCCGCCCACGCCGATGCGGTCGCGGTCGGCGACGCCCATGTCCACGAGCTTGTCCACCGCCGCCTTCGCGCTCGCCACGAGCTGATCCACGTAATGGTTGTTGGCCGTGTCGCCGCCGATGATCGGCATCTTCGGGTCGTCGAGCACGGCGTAGCCTTGCGTCAGGAAGAACAAATGCGAGGGCCCGCGGATGATGTTGAAGCGATTGGGCGCCGCGCTTACCTGACCCGCGGCGGTCGCCGAGGTGAACTCGGTCGGGTACGCCCACATGACCACGGGCAGCCGGGTCCCGGGCGTGTAGCCGGGAGGCAGGTACAGCGTCCCGGAGAGCGGCGTACCGTCGGCGCGCGTGTAGGTGACGAGGCGCTTTTCGATTCCCGTGAGCTGCGGCGCCGGATCTTTGAAAGCCGTCAGCGGCCGGAGCGCCGCGCGCCGCATCGCGCGCACAAAGTAGTTGGGCGGCTCGGTGCGGGACTCGCGCCGTGTCACGATCTGCGTGGCGCCGTCGTCGAGCAGCGCGACGACGCTCTCGTAGTGCGCGGTGTCGGCACGCCAGAGGCGCTCGGTCTTGAGCGACGTGAGGTTCAACCGGTCGAGGAAGGGGCGGTCGCCCTGCGGTGAGGCGCCCGCGCCGGTGAGGTAGATCCAGTCGCCGCTGCGTTGCAAGACGAAGTCGCCCGCGGCCGTCTGCCGCTGCTGGGGGAACCCGGGATCCCCATAGCGGTCCTCGGCGCTGCGGTCCCAGAGGAGCCGCGGCGCGGTGCCGGGCCGTCCGGCGTCTGCGATCCACGTCTTGGCCCAACGCCGCTCGCGGTCGTACTCCACGATCAGGGCGAGCCCGGCGGCGTCCCACGCCAGGGCGGCGTAGCGCTTGGTGAGCCGCGCGAGCTCGACGGGCGCGCCGGTGAACGGCGCCGCGAGGGTGACGACGCGATCCTGATGGTCGACTTTGCTCTTCGGGTCGCCGCCGTCGAGGGCTTCGGCCCAGACGAGTGTCGCTGGGACGCCCGAGCGCCATGCGACTGCGCGCGGTCCCGCGCGCACGCCGCGGATCGGGATGTTCTCGGCGAGGGGCAGCTGCGCGAGGCGGTGCACGATCTCGCCGTTCACGTTCCAGATCTCGATCTCCTTCGCGAAGCGGCCGGCGGGGACGAGATACGAATAGGGGCGGACCGTGCGGGAGATCAGGATGTACTCGCCGCCGGGTGCGGGACTCACGTCGTCGAAGATCGCGGGGCGGCCGATGGGTGTGCGCGCGCCGGTCGCCGCGTCCACGAACGCGAGTTGAGTGGTGAAGAAGTGGTCGAAGAGCGCCTCATCCTGCGCGTTCTCGAGCAGGTCTTGGTACGTGGGCGCCGGCGCGGCGCGCCCCGCAGCCTCTTGGATGGTCGGGCCGACGGGGGTCGCGGGGGCCGTGGGTGCTGGGCCGCGGCCATCGGGGACGAAGCGGCACAGCAGCCGATTGCCGTCCGGCATCCAGCGGCAGGGTGGGCCGTCGGTCGCGTTCAGCGTCGGACCCGTGAGGGCCTTGGCCTGACCGCTAGTGGGATCCGCGACCCAGAGGGCGAGTCCCGAGTCACGCGTCTGTACGAACGCGACGGCGCGGCCGGTGGGCGACCAGCTCACGAAGGAAAGCGCGGCCGGCGCCGCGACGGTGATGCGCCGCTCTGAGCCGTCCGCCACGCGCTTCAGGAGGAGCCCGGTGATCGGTCCGGGGAGCTGCGGGCCGGTGGTGCGCGGGTTGATGCGCGTGCCCGCGATGCGGAGGATCGGCTGCGCCAGCTCGGCGATCGTCGGCATGCTGCGCTGCTCGAGGAGCAGGAGCCAGGTGCGGTCGGGGCTCAGGCTCGCACCGGGGAGGGGCGGCATGTCGAGGACGTCGACGATGAGTTTGGGCGGTGTTTTGTAGGGTTCCTGGGCAGCGACGCCGGCGGCGCCGGCGATGACGATCAGAGCGAGAGGACAGAGGCGGCGCATGGATCACCCGGGGGTAGCAGAGACTGGGAAGTTTGCAGGCCCCGCCGGGGAGGCGCAACCGGACGTCACCTCACTCCCCAGCGCACCGACAGCAGCGCCGAGCCGTAGCGCCACGCTGCTGCCGTGGCCACTTCGGTCGCGACCGCTGAATCCTCCCCTTCCAGCTCGAGTCGCAGCTGGCGGTTTGGCGCGATCGGCACGGCCATCAGAGCGTACAGCCGCAAGGCCCGTCCCCACGGCCCGAGCGGCGTCGCCCACGCCGCCATGCGGCGCATTCCCACACCGCAGGCGAGCACGAACAGCGCCGACCCCGCGGTCTCGTGCTCGAGGTACGTCGCGGCCTCGACCGTCTGTACGACTCGCGGTGCGAAGTAGCCGACGGCGCTTGGATGCGAGAAGCGGAGCTCGTGGAAGAGCGCCGACACCTCGCTGGCGGGCGCCACGGCGAGCACCACTGCGCCGCCCAGACTGTTCCGGTGATTCATATCCACCGTCGACGACAGTGCGGTCGTGCTCCCGATGCCGCGGAGCTTGAATGCGCCGGCGAGGGGCGCCAGGACCGTCGCGCGCCCTTCCGTTCGGACCACGCGGTTCGCCAGCAGTAGAGGACTGGCGGCGACCACGTCGCGCCGGAGGCGGAAGTCGATCGCCGGCCGCCACCGCACGCGCAGCTCGCCGGTCGGGGCGACGGTGGCGCCGTCCGCGTGGTCGAGACGCGTGGCACCGGCCCTCGCGGTGACGTCCAGGCGCCGGACGGGGCTCCAGGCCGTGCGGAGTGCGACCCGATCGATCCCGGCGGTCACTCCGCCGCTCGCCACGCGATCGCGGCCCGCCCCGGCACCGAGGCGGACCCGCGCCGACACCGGGAACTCGAACGAGCCTTCGAAACGGAGCGTCGCGTTGCCATCGGAATCGCGGATGCTGCCCACGAGCATGGTCAGCGCCGGCGCCTCCTGCGCCATCGCCGCGCTGGCGTGAGCTGCGACGGCGCTGATGATGAGTACCGTGGCGGCGCGGCCGCGCACCCCTCCGCCTCGGACGATGAGCCGCAGCACCTCGACAGCAAGCAAGAGCGCGGCGAGTAGGCCGGCGCCGGCGATGATGGTCGCCGTGGGCAACACATGGCCCGGCGGCGGGGCGAGGCCAGGGGGGAGGAGGGGCCGCGCTTGAACGAGCACCAGCTCGAGCAGCCACCCCGTCGCCCACATCGCCGCGATTACGCCGCTCGCCATCGCGACCTGGCCGGCGATCGCGCTCCAGCGTGGTCCTTGCCTCCGGCGGCGCCGTAAGGCGCGCAAGGGCAGTCCCAGCGCAGACACCAGATAGAACAATCCGCCGATTCCGGTGCCGGGGATCCCCGCCGTCACACTCAGTGCCCCTTCTCGTACGTCCGCAGCGGGCGGCCAAGCAGCAGCTCGGCAATCAGCGCGCGGATGAAGAAGAACGCATTGACGGTCCGGAGCACGAAGAACGCCGGCACGCTCGCGAGCGCCCGAGCCACTTCCCCGCGCCGCGCGGCGCCAACCAGCACGGGAACGATCACGGCCGGGGCGTCGATCACGTAGCCGAGGAGCAGCCATGGGCTCCGGAGAAGGAGTGCAAGCACCGGGAGAACGATCAGGTACGCGGCGGCGGAGAGACTCGCGTCCCAGAACGCGACCGCGACCGCCGAGCGGAGATAGGGCACGGTCAACAGGCCCCGCCAGTGCAGTCGCACGTTCTGCACGAATCCGTGCGACCAGCGACGTAGCTGCCGGCTCATGAGAGTAAAACTGCTCGGCTCGATCGGATAGCACACCGCTGCGGGGACGAAGTGGACCTCGTCTCCGCTCTGATAAAGGCTCCAGGTGAGATCCATATCCTCGGCCAGCGTCCGGTCCGACCAGCCGCCTTGGCCCTGGAGTGCGGCCGTCCGATACATTGAGAAGCACCCAGAGGAGATCAGCGGCTTGCCGTAGTATTCCTGCAAGCGCTTGTAGAAGGTAAATGCGAACAGGTACTCGACGTACCGGCCGCGTTCCCACACCGTGCGCACACGGCGCGGAAGCACTGAGCCGCAGGCCGCCGCGACCCCCGGCCCGTCGAACGCGCCCACGAGGTGCTCCAACGCGTCCGGGGCCAGCACGGTGTCGGCGTCCACGGCGACCGTGAACGGCGTGGCGACGCTCCAGAGCCCGAAGGTCTGGGCGCCCGCTTTGGAGCCGGTGTTCGCGGGCGGGCGCACCACCGTCACGCCCAGCGCACGCGCCACGTCGCCGGTCCCGTCGTCGGAGCAGTCGTCCACGACGATGATCTCGGCGGGCGGTGCGGTCTGGGCCTGAAGGCTCCGAATCGTGTCGGCCACGCTCGCCGCTTCGTTGTAGGCGGGAACGATCACCGTCACGTCCGAGCCGGCAGGCGCACGGTTGAGGGACGCCACGTCGGAATAAAGAGACCGGTGGGTGGCCCGGCGTCACACTTTACTGCCGCTGCGTGGCCGCAGCAGCGCGTATTCGTTAGGTGATGGGCACGACGAACCGCACGGTCACGCTCTCTGCGGTCTGAGGGCTCACGGTGCAGAAGCACTCGCCGATCAGCCGTTTCACGCCGAGCAGCTCCGCGTCGGCGATGCCGGCGACGTCGCGGTAGGTAATCTCGAGCGTCTGGCCGTCGATCACGCGGTAGCTGACGGGCCGGCCGACCAGGCGGTGGTGGGGGTCGATCTTGCCGAGGCCGTCGGCGAGGCGCCGCTGCAGGTTGTTGATCGCCTCGTTCACACGCCCGCGCCCTCCCCGCCGAGTACGGCCGCCGCGTTGCGGCGCATCCCCGCGCGTCCGGGCCGGGCGAACGGCGTGTCGCCGTAGCGGCGCGCGAACTCGTCCTCCGTCATCTCCAGCAGCCCCCGCAGGTCGGGGGCGCGGACGTCGGCGCGCGGCGCGAGCTCCGGATCGGCCGTGGCCTGCGCGAAGCTCACATTCCACGGGCACACGTCCTGACACACGTCGCACCCGAATACCCACTCTCCTACGTCGCCGCGCTCTTTGTCCGTGAAGGCCGCGCGATGCTCGATCGTGAGATACGAGACGCAACGCGTCGCGTCCAGGACGTGTGGCTCCGGGAACGCGTCCGTCGGGCAGGCGTCGAGGCAGCGGCGGCAGGTGCCGCACCGGTCCACGTCGAACGGCAAGTCGGGCGCGAGGTCGGCGTCGCTGAGCACCACGCCGAGGAACGTGAAGGAGCCGATCTCGGGGTGGATGAGCATCATGTTCTTCCCGATCCAGCCGAGTCCGGCACGCTGGGCTAGTTCGCGCTCGGGCACAGGACCGGCGTCCACGTAACAGCGCGTCGTGGCTCCGGGAACCACCTCGCGGATTGCCGCGGCCAGTCGCTCGAGCCGGGCCCCGAGCACCTGGTGATAGTCGCTGCTCCAGGCGTATTGGGCGACCCTCCCTCCAAGCGGAGGTGAACTGACCCCGGGCGAAAGCCCGGGGTGGATCGAACCCTGAGGGTGTGGGTTTTGGTGTTCCCCGGGCTTGCGCCCGGGGTCAGTGAGGCCATGGTAGTAGTTCGTGAGCGTCACCACAGCCACCCTGGCCCCGGGCATGATGCGCGCCGGCTCTTTCCTCTTGTCGGCTTGACGATGCAGGTAGGTCATCGTGCCGGCGTGGCCGGCGGCGAGCCAGCGGTCGAGCTCGGCGGCGTGGGCGTTCCGCTCGAGCGTCGTGATCCCCACGGCAGCGAAGCCCAATGCCGTTCCACGACGCTTCACCTCGACGCCTCGCGCGACGGGGTTCATAGGCCCATCGTCTCCCGCCGCCAGCGCGCGAAGTTCACGACGTCATCCACGGGCGGGATCGCATCTTCGTCGCGGTACGCGGTGAACATGCGCCAGCGCATGTACTCGCGCGGCGGGACCGGCAGGAACGGCAGGCGCCGCCACCAATCGCGTGCCCGAAAACTCCATGCGAGCCGCAGCAAGTCCACGGCGAGCCGAGGACTCACGGCGGCGCGCAGCGCCAGGCGCGCGTACAGCGACGACCAACTCCTCGCGGGAGTCTGCATTCCTTCTGTATATTGACCGGCTATGACGCTCGCAAGCGCTCCTGCCGCGCGCGCCCATCCCCTGGCCCGCTACCGGGACGAGTTCCCCATCTTCCGGGAGCGGATCTACCTCAACACGTGCTCGCTCGGCGCGCTGGGTGAGCGCGCCCGTCGCAAGGTAGCCGAATTCCTCGACCTGTGGCAGAGCCGCGGTGCCGCCGCCTGGTACGACGTTTGGTGGGCGGCGCTGGGGGACCTGCGCACCCGCTACGCCGCGGTGATCGGCGCCGCGCCCGAAGAGATCGCGCTGGCGCCTAGCATCTCGGTCGCGGTGAGCACCGTGGCCGAGGCCCTCGACTACGCCAAGCGCCCCAAGGTCGTCGTCACCTCGCTCGATTTCCCGACGGTGGCCTACCAGTGGCTCGCCAAGGCACGGCGGGGCATCGAGGTGGTCGTCGTGGAAAGTCCCGACCGGGTCACGGTGCCGGTCGACGCCATCGCCCGGGCGGTGGACGACCGCACCGCGCTCGTCGCGACCTCGCACGTGTACTTCACGAGCGGGGCGATCCAGGATATCCGAAGTGTGGCCGCCGTCGCCCACGCCCGGGGCGCCCTGTGCCTGGTGGACGCGTACCAGTCGGTCGGCCAGGTGCCGGTCGACGTGCGCGCGGCAGGCGTGGACTTCCTCACCGCCGGCGGGCTCAAGTGGCTCCTGGGGGGCACCGGCGTGGTCTTCCTTTATGTACGCGCGGAGCTGGCGCGCCAGCTGCGCCCCACGACTGCCGGGTGGTTCGGGCACCGGCAACAGTTCGCCTTCGATCCCCATGCCCTCGAGTTCCACGACGACGCCCGGCGGTTCGAGTTGGGCACCCCGGCCCTCGCGGCGATCTACGCGCAGCTCGGCGGCCTCGAGTACATCGAGGAGATCGGCGTGCCGGCAATCCGGTCGGTGACGGCGGCGTTGGCGGAGGACCTGATCGCCCGCGCGCGGGCGGCCGGGTTCGCACCCAAGGTGGCCGCCGATCCGGCGCTGCGGTCGGCGATCGTGATGCTCCCCGTGCCGGACCCCGCGGCTGCCGTGCGGCACCTGGGCGAGGGCGGCGTCGTGGCCGACGCTCGACCGGGCCACGTGCGCCTCTCGCCCTTCTTCTATAACGTCCAGGACGACCATGTCACAGCGCTCGAGCGGCTCGCAACGCACCTCGCTCACTGAGGACGAACGGCTCCTCACCCCCACCCCCGCGGTCCCCTCGGGGCGGCGCGCCACGTTCACGAGCACCGATCCCTGGCGGGTGCTGCGAATCATGGGGGAGTTTGTCGAGGGGTTCGACACCCTGGCCGACGTGCGTAACGCCGTCTGCGTCTTCGGCTCGGCGCGCACGACGGCGGACGACGTCTATTACGGTAAGGCGCTCGAGATGGCGCGCCTCCTGGCCCGTGCGGGGTTCCCCATCATCACGGGGGGCGGCCCGGGCATCATGGAGGCCGCGAACCGCGGGGCGCAGGAGGGGAACGGCCTTTCCATCGGGTGCAATATCGAGCTGCCCTTCGAGCAGGGCACCAATGCCTATGTCCAGCGCTCCATCAACTTCCGTTATTTTTTCGTGCGCAAGACGATGTTCGTGAAGTACTCGGCGGCGTTCGTCGTGTTTCCGGGCGGCTACGGCACGATGGACGAGCTGTTCGAAGCGCTGACCCTGGTCCAGACGGGCAAGGTCAAGCAATTCCCGGTCGTCCTGTTCGGGGAGGCGTACTGGCGCGGCCTGGTCGATTGGCTGCGGGAGCGGGTCGCCGGCGAGGGGAAAATCGCCACCGAGGACTTGGGCTTGTTCCGGATCACCGATCAGCCCGACGAGGCGGTCCGGTGGATCGTGGACGCCCGCGAGCGCCGCACGCGCGCCTATGAATCCCTCGAACCCCTGAGCCGATGACGCAGCACGAGTTCCTGCGCGGACCGCGCATCAACCCGAAGCCCATCACCGGCCAGGAGACGGCGGCCGAGCTGGTGGAGAATGCGTTTCTCGCCTACAACGCCGGGCGGCTGGCCGAAGGGTGCCGGCTCTTCGCCGAGCGGATGCTCGAGGACGACGTGACGGTCGGGATGAGCCTCACCGGGGCGATGACCCCGGCGGGCCTCGGCATGTCCACCATCATTCCGCTCATCGAGGCGGGCTTCCTCGACTGGATCGTCTCGACGGGCGCCAACCTCTACCATGACGCCCACTTCGGCCTCGGCATGGCGATGCACAAGGGCACCCCGTTTGCCGACGACGTGGTGCTGCGCGAGGAGGGGGTCGTCCGCATCTACGACATCTTCTTCGACTACGACGTGCTGCTGTCGACCGACCGCTTCATCCGGGAGGTCTCGGCGCGAGGCGAGTTCCAGCGGGCGATGAGCACCGCCGAGTATCACTACCTGCTCGGCGGGTACGTCCGGGAGCGGGAGAAGGCGCTCGGCCTCTCCCGCAAGTCCGTGCTCGGCGTGGCGCACGCCTGCGGCGTGCCGATCTACACGTCGTCCCCCGGCGACTCGTCCATCGGGATGAACGTGGCCGAGCAGGCGCTCAGCGGCAGCCAGCTGCGCTTCGACGTGAGCGCCGACGTGAACGAAACGTCGGCGATCGTGTTCGCGGCCAAGGTCCGCGGCGGCAAGAGCGGCGTGCTGATCATCGGCGGCGGCAGCCCGAAGAACTTCGTGCTGCAGACGGAACCGCAGATCCAGGAAGTGCTGGGGATCAGTGAGAAGGGGCACGACTACTACCTGCAGATGACGGACGCGCGGCCCGACACCGGTGGCTTGTCGGGCGCGACCCCGGCGGAGGCGGTCAGCTGGGGGAAGGTGGACCCCGACAAGCTGCCCGACACCGTGGTGTGTTATCTCGACAACACCGTGGCCTTCCCGATCCTCGCGGCGTACGCACTCGCCCGCCGCAAGCCGCGCGCGCTCCGGCGCCTGTACGACAAGCGCGCCGCGCTGATGCGCGAGCTGACCGAATCGTATCTCGAGGCGAAAGCGGATCGCGACGCGCGCGCGGAGGCGGCCACTGGCGGGCGCGCCACCTGACGGCGGCGGCTCCGCGAGCGCCTCCCGGGCGTACACGGTGTACGTCCTGGGGCTGCTCACGGTGATCAACTTCCTCAACTACCTCGACCGCAACGTCATGTACGCGGTGTTCGAGCCGGTCAAGCAAGAGCTCCGGCTCAGCGACGCCCAGCTCGGGTGGATCGGCTCCGCCTACATCATTGTGCTCTCCCTCGCCGCCTTGCCCCTCGGCGTCATCGGCGATCTCCGCTCGCGTCGCAGCGTGATCACATGGGGAGTAGCCGTGTGGAGCGGCGCCACGGCCCTGGGCGGCCTGGTCCGCCACTTTTGGCAGCTGTTCGCCTGCCGTGCCCTGGTCGGCGTAGGGGAGGCGGGGTACGGCCCCGCCTCGCAGGCGATCATCGCCCAGTATTACAAGGGGCGGCGCCGCGCGTTCGCGATCGGCATCTACTCGGGCGGCATGGCGTTGGGCGGCGTGCTCGGCATCTGGGTCGGCGGCGTCATCGCGGAGCGCTACGGCTGGCGCTGGGCGTTCGTCGCGATGGGCGTTCCGGGACTGCTGCTCGCAGTCCTCGCATCGCAGCTGCGCGAGCTGGACCGCCGGCCGCCCCCGCCGATCCTCATCACGCTGCGGCGATGGTGGAAGCAGGGCGTCCGTGGTGTGGTCTCCTACGTCCTGCCGTTGGTGGTGTGGAGCAGCGTCGGTGCCCTGCTCGCGGGCGTCTTGGCGCTGTTCGAAGGGCTGGCCTCGGCAATGGTCGCAGCCGTGTTCGGGGTGTGCGTCAGCACCGGCGTGGCCTGGACGGTATGGCGCCTCGTCCCCGCCGCGGTGCACCGCGCCACACAGGCCCGCGAGGTCGCGGCCGGCGCGCTCGACGACTTCCAGCACGCCGCCGCGCTGGTGCTGCGCACCCCCACCCTCATCTGGCTCTTCATCGGTGGCGCGATGGTGACGTTCGCGGGAAACGGGCTCATCGCGTGGACGGCGGCGTTCATGCAGCGCGTGCACTCGATCTCCGTCGCGGAGGTCGGCGCCCGGTTCGGCGGATGGGGGCTCCTGGGGGGTATCCTGGGCGCGCTGTTCGGCGGAGGGGCGGCAGACCGCCTGCAGCAGCGCTGGAAGGGAGGCCGCGTGCTGGCCTCCGGCGCGGGGTTCGTGTTGGGCGGTCCGGTGTGCGCCGCCTTGCTGTTGGTGGACGACCTGCGCTGGTTCACTCCCCTCGTCACGGTGACCTACTTCCTCTATACGTGGTACAACGGCCCGCTGGCGGCGGTGATCCTCGACGTCGTGCCCCCCGCGGTGCAGGCGTCGGTGCTGGGGGCGTACGTGTTGTTTTCGCACCTCGCGGGTGACGCCCTCGCGCTCCCGGTCATCGGCTATCTGTCCGATCAGACCGGCAGCTTGCGCACCGCGATGCTGCTGCTGCCCGCCGTCGGCGTGCTGGGGGGGGCGGTGATCCTGGTATCGCTCCGAACGGTGGCCCGCGACATGGGGCGGGCGAGCGCGTGAAGATCGCGGTCGTGTTCGATGCGCTCCATCCCGAGTGGGGGGACGAGGAGTACAAGCGCGAGGTCGCCGACGGGAAGGTTGAGGAGGCGGAGTACGACGTGGCGCGGGCGCTCCTGGCGAAGGGCCACGACGTAACCATGATCGGGATCGGCGACGACTTGAGCCCGCTGCTCGAGCGGCTCGCGGCGTTCGGGCCGAAGGTCGTATTCAACGGATGCGAGGCATTCCGCGGCAACGCCCGGCACGAGTACGCCATCGCCGCGGTGCTCGAGATGCACGGGTACGCGCACACCGGCTCGTCGCCGACGGCGCTGCTCGTGGCGCGTAACAAGTCCCTGACCAAGAAAGTCCTCGCCTACCACGGCATCCGCGTGCCGGCCTTCGCCGAGTTCCAACCCGGCGCCGACCTGGTGCGGCCGTCGGAGCTCCGCTTCCCGCTGATCGTGAAGCCGCTGCTCGAGGACGCGTCGGTCGGGATCGCGCAGGCGTCGGTCGTCGAGAACGACGACAGCCTCGCCGAGCGCGTGCGGTTCATCCACGACAAATTCACCCAGGCCGCGATCGTGGAAGAGCTGGTCGAGGGGCGCGAGTTGTACGCCGGGTTGCTGGGAAACGCCAAGCTCGAGGTGTTGCCGCTCGTGGAGCTGACGTTCGGGGAGGCGGAGACCGCCGAGCAACGGATCGCCACGTACAAGGCGAAATGGGACGAGGAGTACCGCAAGCGTAAGAAGATCAAGAACGTCTTCGCCAAGGGACTGTCCGAGCAGTTGACGGCGAAGATCACGGAGATCTGCACCACCGCGTTCCACGCCCTCTGGCTGCGCGACTACGGGCGCGTCGATCTGCGGTTGGCGCACGACGACGAGGTATACGTGCTCGAGGTGAATCCCAATCCCTTCCTGGCGTACGAGAACGAGATGGCGGATGCGGCCGAAAAGGCCGGACTCAAGTACAACGATTTCATCGAGCGGATCGTGGACGAGGCGATGGCGCGTGCCCGGCACTAGACGCCGGCGCGAGGTACCGACTCCCGAGTTGCGCTGCCCGACCTGCCGCGCCGAGATCGAGCGGTTCTGGTCGTACTGCTCCGATTGCGGCCGCCGCCTCGAGTGGCGGGATACGCAGAAAGAAACAGGGGCCGAGTGCTTCTACTGCGGCTGGATCGTGTCCGACGCGTTCTCGCACTGTCCGTGGTGCGGGCGGGACATCGAGGACAAGGACTCGAGTGTCGAGCCGCTCAAGGCGCCGAAGGGATTCAAGTACGAGCGCCGCTGCCGCTGGGGATGCGGCGGCGGTGTGATGTACCCGATGCGGTACTGCCCCTGGTGCGGCCGGCCGGAGAAGTGGCGCTATGAGGCGTACCAGAACATCTGCCCCCAGTGCAGCAAGGGCGTCGACGACTGGATGGACGTCTGCCCCTGGTGCGGCGAAGACGCAACCGGGCGGGACCTGATTGCGCGCGCGCTCCGGCGGGTACGGCGGCTGCTCGTCGTCTCGCGCATCAGGGACTGGAAGTACCGCGTGCTGCTCCGCCCCGGCGTCTCCGGCGTCACGCACAGCTCCCCCAAAATCATCGAGGTGGAGCGCCGCTACGTGACGGGGAAGCGATTCCGCGATGAGATCTCGTGGAACATGCTGACCGGCCTCATCCTCCACGAGCTCGGCCACTCGTTCCTGTTCCACCATTGGTCGTTCACTCGCACGGAGCGCTTCCGGCGCGCCTTCGGCGAAGTGCGGATGGCCTATCGCGTCGCCGACTCGAAGTGGGTGGACTTCGAGCGCCGGGGCGTGACCACCACGCTGCCGAACTACGTCACCGCCTACGCCGCGACACACCCGCAGGAGGACTTCGCGGAAACGTTCCGGTACTACGTCACACGGCGCGGGCGCCTGCGGGAGCTGTTCTCGGAATTCGGACGGAAGCGGAAGGGCGTGCCGGTGTTCGAGAAGTTCCTGGTGCTGGGCGACTTCGTGCGCAGCCTGCGGGGGTGGCGCTGATCCGATGGCACGCGGCCGGCTCCTCCTCACCGCGGCGCTCGGTGTCTACGGGCTGTACTACCTCCTTGTCCCGGGCCACTTCGGCCTCATCGACAACGTCGACCTCGCCATTCACGAGACCGGTCACCTGGTCTTCGGGCCCTTCGGAGAATTCATCGGGACGTTGGGTGGCACGCTGCTGCAGCTGATCTTCCCGTTGGTCTTCGCGGGGTACTTCCTGCGGCGCGGCGACCGCCACGCCGCGACGGTCGCGGCGTGGTGGGTCGCGCAGAACTGCTGGAACATCTCGGTCTACGTCCAAGACGCGCGGGCCCAGGAGCTGCCGCTCGTCGGGGGCGGGGAGCACGATTGGGCCTACCTACTGGCCGAGCTCGATCTGCTCAGATACGATCACACCATCGGCCAGCTCGTGCGGGTGGCCGGGATGTTGATCTTCGCGTACGCGACGCTGCGCGGCTTGACGTACGCGCGGCAGGCCACCCCGGTCCCCCCACCCGAAGCCTGACTCACCCCGCGAAGCAGTAGCCGCAACCTTTCTCCTGCGCGCCCGCGACCGCGAGCACACCCGAAGGGACGACCTGAACGCCTGGGAGCAGGCCGGCAACCCAATCCGCCTTCACCGCCGCCGCGTCCAATCCCATCTTCTGCGCGACCGCGCCGCTGTAGATCGTCAGCGCGATGTTGCAGACGCCGAACAGAACGCCCTTGGCGAGCAGCTGCTCCACACCGGTACCCGGGATCGGCAGCGGCAGGGGCTTGCCGAACACGTTGCGCGTCGCCGGCACTTCGCCGTCCTTGATGGTGAAGACTTCACCCAGCTTGTACTTCGCCCACTGGGTGTCCTGCATCGCGAGCGGGATCGCCGCGTGCCGCAGGACCACGACCCCCGAGTTCTGCGCATCAGTCGTGCCGTAGTTGTCGTTCGTGGTATTGAGCCAGACGCGGGGCCAGATCACGGGCATCCCGCCGTTCACTTCGGGGGCGTCGAAGATCATCTTGTGCCGCCCTGTGATCCGATTGAGCCACGCATCGTAGGTCGGGTCGGCAGAGCCGGAGCCGTCGCGGCGCCGCGGTTGGGCCCCGAGGCCGATGGGCGTGAGGCTCGCGAGCCCGGCGGCGGCGGCCGCGGCGAGTGTGCCGAGGAACCCGCGCCGGTGGGTGTTGAGCTGGTCTAGACGAAACATCGGATAACCTCCTGTAAGTGAACTAACGGGGCATCGATTTCTTCTGTTGAGCCCGCGTGGGATACGCCACGTCGGGCGGGGGATCGCCGTTGGGCCAATCGTTCTCCTTGCCGCGATAGTCCGGACGCGGTTGCGCATTCACGTACCCGGCGACGTCGAATGCCTGCTGGTCGGTGAGGGTCCCGGGCTGGTCGAACGGCATGCTGGTGCGGATGAACTCGGCGGCGGTGCGCACCCGTGCCATCCCCGCCCCGACATTGTACGACTGGGGGCCCCACACCGGCGGCGCTCCCGCGGTGCCCTCCCCGCGCTCCCCGTGGCACTTCGCGCACGTCGCGGCGAAGACCTGCCGCCCCGCCGCCGTGTCGGCCGTGAACGCCGCCCACGCCTGCAGACGCGTGCTGGGCGAGGGCGGCGCGATCGGCACGTCGCGCGACAGGAACGCGAAGTAGGCGATCATGTCCGCCATGTCGGGCGCCGCGGGGTCGAGCGGCGCGCCGTTCATGCTGCGCCGGAAGCAGTCGTTCACCCGGTAGGCGATCGTCTCGATGGTGCCGCTGCGCGGGCGGTACTGCGGATAGTGCGCGAACACACCGATCCACGAGCCGCTCTCACGGCGGCCCTCGTCCAAATGACAGCTCACGCAGCGCAGCTGGTTGCCCACATGCCCGGGCAGGCTCTCGCGCGTGGCGACGAGCAACGCGCGTCCCCGTCGCACGGCCGCGCCGAGCGGTCCCGGCGGGATCAAGGAGTCGGCGGGGCCCCGGGTCTGCGTGGTTGGGGGCGACGCCGCAGGGCCGCAGGCGGCTCCCCACAAGGCTGCAACCACCAGAACGCGGAGGCTCACCGGGCCAGATAATACCAGCATTCCCCGACGCGGCAACCTTTCGCACGGGCCGCTCATCCAACTACTTGGCGTCCCGTCTGTTGTGGTCACTTGTCCCCCTGAGGTCGTCATGCACGCTCCGTTTCTCGCCGTCCTGCTGTTCGCCGCTCAAACTCCCGGGCGGCTCGACTCCGCCACGGTCGCCCGCGTCCTCGCCCAGCTCAAGGCGAGCGACTCGACCGTGTGCGACCTCGCGGGCCAGACGCTGGCCAACTACGGCGGCTTCTGGGGCCGCGGATACGCCAACGGCTCGATGCCGATGCCGCGGCCAATGCCCACGCCCATGCCGATGCCCGGCGGCGGCGGTGGGATGGTGGGCGTCATGCACGACGTGATGCATGGGGATGTGGGCTACAAGTCGGGCGTCGATGCCGCTACGCTGGGCGCCTTCCGCGCCGTGCTGCGGGATGAGAACCGCTGCGTCCGCAACATCGCCGCCCGCGTGTTGGGGAATCACGGCCCCGCGGGCACCTACGAGGTGTTCATCGGGCTGCTGCGCGACGGGAACCCCGGGCTTCGTGAAACCGGGGCGATCGGTCTCGGCGAGCTCGAGGACTCGCGCGCCATTGGCCCCCTGAGCGACGCGCTGGGTGACGCCGAGGTCCCCGTGCGCGCGCGGGCTGCGTGGGCGCTGGGCCAGATCGAGGAGACGGCGGCGATCGATCCCCTCGCCCGCGCGCTCAAGGACCGCGTCCCCGAAGTACGTCGTATCGCGGCGTGGGCCCTCGGCGAGATCGAGCATGTGCGCGCGGTGCGTCCGCTCGGTGAGGCGTTGAATGACCCGTCGCTCGACGTACGTCTCGCGGCGGCCTGGGCGCTGGGAGCCATCGAGGACGAGTCGGCCGTTTCCCTGCTGGCGACGGCAGCGAAGGATCGCGAGCCCAAGGTTCGTCAAGCGGCGGCGTGGGCCCTCGGCGAAATCGAGAGCGATCAGGGCGTCGCCCCGCTCGGTCCGCTGGTGCGCGACCCCGCGATCGAAGTGCGCAAGGCCGCCATCTGGGCACTGGGCCAGATCGAAGCGGGCAGCGGTGTGACCCCGGTCGCCGTCGGACTCAAAGACGACGACTCCGACGTCCGGATCCTGGCTGCGTGGGCGCTGGGGGAAATCGAGGACGCGAGCGCCGTGGAGCCGCTCGTCCTAGCGCTCAAGGATCCCGACATCGACGTGCGTGTAGCGGCGGCGTGGGCCCTCGGCCAGATCGAAAGCCCGCTCGCGCTGGAGGGTCTCAAGGCCGCCCAGCAGGACGCGTCGGGCGCGGTGCGCCGGGCGGCGATGTGGGCGCTGCGCCAGATCGACGACGAGGGCGATCCCCGGGTCCGCGTTCGCGTGCGGCCCCGGGTGAAGATCAAGTCTTGAGTTCGGTCCGGAAGGTGCGGGCGCGCTCAACCAAGCGGAAATAGTCGACCAGCTCTTCGGCTTCGCGGACGTCGTCCCAGCCGAGGAGCTTTTTCAGGCGCCGCGCGATCGGCGTCACCACGGTGGTCGCCTGATCGGCCTGCTCGTAGAACAAATGCAGCCGCCGGACGAGCACGTCCTGGACGCGCAACGCCATCTCTCGTTCGACCGCGTGCGCCACCTCCGCCCAGATTTCCGGCCGCCCGGGCACCATGGCATCCCCCAGCGTGCGATCGCGGTCCACCAGGTTGAGGACCGCGGGAGCCTCGCTGCCGTAGCTCGCCACCAGATGGCGCGCGGCGGCCTCCGATACCCCACGGGCCCGCGCCCCTTCGACCAGCACGTCGAGCTCCGCGGCCTCGCCCCCCGGAAGCGGCAGGCGGTCGGTGGGCGGGCGAGGGGCGACGGGGCGGCCGTCGAGTTGGTGCAGCCGCGCGGCTACGCGGTCGGCCACGTCGCGCGCCATCACACGGTAGGTCGTGAGCTTGCCGCCGGCGATCGTAATCAGGCCCTGGGCGCTCTCGACCAGCCGGTGCTCGCGCGAGACCTGCGACGGCGCCGCGGTCTTGTCTTGCCGGAGCAGCGGGCGCAGCCCCGCCCACACCGACACGACGTCGGTCGCAGCGAGGTGGGCGTCCGGGAAGGCCGCGTTCGCGGAGCGGAGCAGGTAGGTCACGTCGCTGCTGGTGACGCGCACCGCGTCGGGGGATGCATCGGCGTCGGTGTCCGTCGTGCCGACGTACGATAGCTCGCCCCACGGTAGCACGAACATCACGCGGCCGTCGATCGGGGAGAACAAGGTGACCGCGCGCTCATGGCCGATCCGCCGGCGCGGCACTGCCACATGGGCGCCCTTGGTGAGCCGGAGCAAGGGCGAGGCGGTGGCATCGTCCATCTGGCGTAACGCGTCCACCCACGGGCCGCCGGCATTGACGACGACGAGCGCGCGCACGGTGCGCGTCTCCCCGCTCAGCACGTCGCGCACGACCGCGCCGCGGACCCGGCCGTCGGGCTTCAGGAGGCTCGTCACTTCGGCGTAGTTCGCGACCAGCGCGCCGGCGCGGGCGGCGCTCCGCATGATCGTGAGCACCAGGCGCGCGTCATCGGTCTGGGCATCCCAGTAGAGCGCCGCGCCCACGAGGCCGCGGTCCTTCAGGGCGGGCTCGGCGCGGCGTACCTGCTTGGGGCCGAGCCAGCGATGACCCTTCACGTTGCGGAACGTCGCCAGGACGTCGTACAGCCACATCCCCGCGCGGAGCTTCCAGGCCGGGACGCGCCCGCCGCGATACACGGGGAACAGGAACGGCAGGGGCCGCACGAGGTGCGGCGCGATCCGCAGCAGCACCCGCCGCTCGCGGCTCGCTTCAAAGACGAGGCGAAAGTTTCCCTGCTCGAGGTAGCGGATGCCGCCGTGGATCAACCGGGAGGAGTGCGACGACGTCCCCGCGCCGAAGTCGCCCTTGTCCACGAGGGCGGTCCGGAACCCGCGCAACGCGGCGTCGCGCGCAACGCCGGCGCCCGTGATGCCGCCGCCGATCACGAGCAGGTCCACGGGCTCCGCCGCCATGGACGTCAGCGCGGCGGCGCGCGTCTGATGGGAGAACGGTGGCTCCGTTGCCAACTCCCCTCCCCTTGGGGCTGATGGTAGGTTTCGTGGACTTGCGAGGGGAGAATGTAATGCCGGTTGGGAACGGACGGCGCGTCGCGGTCGTGGCCGGTTGCCGCACGCCGTTCTGTAAGGCGGGGACGGTCCTCAAGGACGCGCGGGCGGTGGATCTCGCCCGCCACGCGGCGCGCGAGCTGCTCGAGCGCACCAACCTCGATGGCGCCGAGGTGGACGAGGTGATCTTCGGCCAGGTCGTGCCGTCGGCCCTCGTGCCGAACATCGCCCGCGAGGTGAGCCTCCTGCCGCAGTTTCCCAAGGAAATCCCCGCCTTCTCCCTGAACCGCGCGTGCGCCTCCGCCAACCAGGCGATCACCGCCGCCCACGACCAGATTGCCCTTGGCCACTCGGACATCATCATCGCCGGCGGGGCCGAAGCCCTCTCGGACATCCCGATCCTCGCGTCCCGGCGCCTCGCCGACATCCTCGTCGAAGCGAGCAAGGCCCGGTCGCTCTGGGCCCGCGTGCGCACCTTCCTCAAGATTCGCCCCCGCGACTTGGTCCCCGTCTCGCCCGCCATCGCCGAGCCGTCCACCGGCGAATCCATGGGGCAGTCGGCTGAGAAGATGGCCAAGGAGAACCACATCACGCGCGAGGCCCAGGACAGCTGGGCCCTACGTAGCCACCGGCAGGCCGCCCAAGGCACGGCCGACGGCCGCCTCACCGCCGAGATCGCGCCCTGGTTTCCCACGCGCCCGGGCGACCCCGTCGTGACGCAGGATAACGGCATCCGGGCCGACACCTCGCTCGAGCAGATGGCGAAGCTGAAGCCCGTGTTCGACCGCAGGTACGGGAGCGTGACCGCCGCCAACGCCTCCCCGCTCACCGATGGAGCGTCGGCGGTGTTGCTGATGAGCGACGCGGCCGCGCGGGCGATGGGCTACGAGCCGCTCGCCTACATCCGCTCGTATGCCGTCGCGGCCGTCGACCCGGGATGGCAGCTGCTGCAGGCACCGGTATGGGCCGTGCCCAAAGCGCTGGAGCGAGCCGGCATCGAGTGGAAGGACCTCGGCTTGATCGAGATGCACGAAGCGTTCGCCGCCCAGGTGCTCTCGAACCTCAAGGGATTCGCGGACAAAGGCTGGGAGATCAACAAGGACATCATCAACGTGATGGGCGGCTCGATCGCGATCGGCCACCCCTTCGGCGCCACCGGCGGCCGCATCGTCACCACGTTAGCGAACGAGATGCGGCGCCGCGATGTCCAGTTCGGGCTCGTCTCGGTGTGCGCCCAGGGCGGGATGGGCTTCGCGATGGTCCTGGAACGCCGCTAGTGCCCGGACCAGCGCTCACCTGGGAGGTGACGGACGGGATCGCGGTCGTCGTCCTCGACTGCAAGGACCACCCCGTCAACACCATCTCCCGCGCCGTCAAGGACGAGTTCCTCGCCTGCTTCGAGACCCTCGCGAACGACGCGAGCGTCAAGGCCGTGGCATTCTTCTCCGGCAAGCCCGACAATTTCATCGCCGGCGCCGACATCGAAGAGTTCGTGCGGCTCGGCTCGGCGGCCGAAGCGGAGCGGCTGTCGGCCGATGGCCAGGAGCTGCTCGACCGCGTGGCCCGATGCCCGAAGCCAGTCGCCGCCGGCATCCACGGCGCGTGCCTGGGCGGCGGCTTCGAGCTTGCCCTCGCGTGCCACTACCGCGTCGCGACCGACCACCCCAAGACGCAGATCGGCCTCCCCGAGATCCAGCTCGGCATCCTCCCCGCCGCGGGCGGCTGCCAGCGGCTGCCGCGCCTGGTCGGCGTGCGCGCCGCGCTGGACATGATCCTCGCCGGAAAGACCGAGCGGGCCGCGAAAGCGTTCCGGCTCGGCATGGTCGATGAGGTCGTGCCGCCGGCCATTCTGGGCGACATCACGCTCGCCGCCGCGCGCCGCATGGCCGGCGGCTGGCGTCCCAAGCGCCGGCGTCACGGCGGTTTCGGCGGGTGGCTGCTCGACGGCAATCCGCTGGGGCGAAGCGTGGTGTTCCGTGCGGCGCGCAAGCAGGTGTTCGCGAAGACCGGCGGCCACTACCCCGCGCCGTTCGCGGCGCTGGAGGCGGTGGAGCACGGGCTGCGCCATGGCATCGCGGAGGGACTGAAGCGCGAGGCACAGCTCTTCGGGCAACTGGCCGTAACGGACGTCTCGCGCAAGCTCGTGCAGATCTTTTTCGCCACGACTCAGCTCAAGAAGGACCCGGGAGTCCCCGGCGCGCCGCCGCCCACCCCGGTGAAGCGTCTGGCGATTGTCGGATCCGGCTTCATGGGCTCGGGGATCGCCGGCACCGCCGTCGTCCAGGCGGGGGTGGACGTACGCATGAAGGACGCCGACCTGGCACGCGTCGCGCAGGGCCTCCGGGCCGCCCGCGAGATCTTGGATGACCGCCTCAAGCGCCGGCGCATCACGAAGTACGAGTATGCCAGGCTGGTGGCACTCCTCTCGGGAGGCGACAGCTACGCGGGCTTCGGCCGGGCCGAGCTCGTGATCGAAGCTGTCTTCGAGGACCTCGCCGTGAAGCAGCAGGTGCTGCGCGAAGTCGAGGGCGCGATCCCCGACACGGGTGTCTTCGCCTCCAACACCTCGACCATTCCCATCACGCGCATTGCCGAAGTGGCCCGCGCCGCCGAGCGGGTGATCGGGATGCATTTCTTTTCGCCCGTCGCGAAGATGCCGCTGCTCGAGGTGATCCCGGGGGCGCGGACCGCGCCCGGGATCGTGAGCACCGCCGTGGGGTTCGGGCGCCGGATGGGGAAAACCGTCATTGTGGTCAAGGACAGTCCCGGCTTCTGGGTGAACCGCATCCTCGCACCCTACGCCAACGAAATCGGCCATCTGCTTGCCGAGGGCGCGTCCATCGAGGACATCGACGGGATGGCCGTCCGGTTCGGCTTCCCCGTGGGCCCGGTGACGCTGCTCGACGAGGTCGGTCTCGACGTCGCCGAAAAAGTGGCACACGTCATGCTGGCGGCGTACGGCGATCGCCTCCAGGCCACGGCCGGGGTGGCGGCGCTGGTGAAGGCCGGCCGCCTGGGGCGCAAGTCGGGGCGCGGATTCTATCTCTACAAGGCCGGCAAGAAACGCGGTGTGGACCCCGGCGTGTACGGCCTCCTGGGCGTTCATCCCAACGGTGGCCCGCGGCCTGCCGAGATCTTGCAGCGGCTGGTCCTCGGAATGCTGAACGAGGCCGCACGCGCGCTCGGCGAGGGTGTCGTGCGGACTCCGCGCGACGGCGACATCGGCGCCATCTTCGGATTCGGCTTTCCCCCGTTCCGCGGCGGCCCGTTGCGCCACGCCGACGACCTGGGCGCCGCGCGCCTCGTCGGCGATCTCGAGCGGCTGGCGGAGCGCCACGGACCGCGCTTCGTGCCGTGCGAGGTCCTCCAGGATCTCGCCCGCCGCAACGCGAAGTTCTATCCGTGACACCGCACGCCCGACACCCGACACCTGGCACCTGATGTTGCGCGCCGGCCTCCTTTGGCTCAGCGATCAGGCCCAGATCTTTCGGTTCGTGCGCCGCAACGGGCTCGCCCGCCGGTTCGCGTCGCGCTTCGTCGCGGGAGAAACGGTCGAGTCCGCCGTGGCGGCCCTGCGGGAGCTGAACGCCGCCGGTCTCTCGGCGAGCCTGGATCTCCTGGGGGAATCCGTGCAGCACGCCGAGGAGGCGCGCCACGCCCGCGACACCTACCTCGAGACCTTGGACCGCATCCGCACGGCCGGTGCCGACGCCAACGTGTCGGTGAAGCTCACGCAGATGGGGCTCGATATCGACGAGGCGCTGTGCGTCGCCAACCTGCGAGCGATCCTCGCCAAGGCGAAGGCGCACGGGTCGTTCGTGCGCATCGACATGGAGCAGTCGAGCTACACTGAGAAGACGCTGCGGTTGTTTAGCGACACGTTCTACCCCGAGTTCGGCGGCGCCGTGGGCGTGGTGCTGCAGTCCTATCTGCGCCGAACGGCGCGCGACGTGGACGACATGATCGCGCTCGGCGCGCGGGTGCGGCTGTGCAAGGGCGCCTACAAGGAGCCGGAGAGCGTCGCTTTCCCCGCGAAACGCGACGTGGACGCCAACTACGTCGCCTGTATGGAACGGCTCCTCGAGCGGGGCACCTATCCCGGCATCGCGACGCACGACGAGAAGATCATCTCCCACGCCAAGGCGTTCACCAAGGCGCGCGGCATCCCCCCCGCGCGCTACGAGTTCCAGATGCTGTACGGCGTGCGGCGCGACCTGCAGCACGCGTTGCGCCGCGCCGGCTACAACGTGCGCGTCTACGTGCCGTTCGGCACGCACTGGTATCCGTACTTGATGCGTCGGCTCGCGGAGCGGCCGGCGAACATCGCGTTCATCGTCGCCAACGTCGTGAAGGAGTCCTTACGGCGGAAGTAACAGACGACACGACCCTCGGCGGGTATCAGCAGGTCCACCAGCGCCCGCCCGCATTCGGCGGCGCCGACGGCCAGCCGTATTCCGTCTCGACCCTGGTGGACGACGTGCCCGACGCCACGGGTCGCTACGGTGCCGCACTGATGTTCGTGCGTTGGGGTGACGGCTCGCTGCCGGTCGGGCATCTGGAGACCGCCTACCTCACGTTCGGCCGCACGCCCGAGGAAGCCCTGGCCCCGGTGCTCGCGCTCACCCTGCGCGAGGTGAAGGAGCAGCTGGATCGGTGCGTCGCGCGGGGACGGGCATGACGACCGGCGTCGTGCTGGTCCGTGAGGGCGGCGTCTACCGCGTGCACACCGCCGAGGGCGAGGTGACGGCGACGCTGCGGGGGAAACTGAAACACCGGGACGACGACCGTGTGGTGCCCGGGGACGTCGTCGAGCTCGACGTGGCGGCCGACGGCGGAGCGACCATCACCGGCATCCGGCCGCGGCGCTCGGTGCTCGCGCGCCGCGCCGCCCAGGGTGGGGCCGGGGGAGGGGCGCGGCGCTCCCAGCCCGTGGCGGCGAACGTGGATCAGGTAGTGGTGGTCGCATCCGCGGCCGACCCGGAGCCGAGCCCCAGAAAGCTCGATCGCTTCCTCGTGATCGCCGAGGCGAACGGCCTTCCTGCAGTCCTCGTCGTCAACAAGGTGGAGCTCGATCGCGACGCCGCCGGTGCGCTGGCGCGGCGCTATGCGGCTGCTGATTACCAGGTTCTGCCCACCTCGGTGAAAGCGGACGAAGGCCTCCCGGCGCTGCGCGACCTGTTGCGAGGGCGGCATTCGGTGTTCACGGGCATGTCGGGAGTCGGCAAGTCCAGTTTACTGAACGCTCTGCAACCGGGGTTGAAGCTTCGCGTCGGCGCGATCAGCGAAAAGTGGCGAAAGGGCAAGCACACGACCACCGCGGCGGAGCTGGTGCCGCTGGAGGGGTTGGGGTACGTGGTGGACACGCCGGGCTTGCGTGAGGTGGCGACGTGGGGCATCGACCCCGACGCGCTCGGCGCCTGCTTCCCGGACTTCCGGCCGTATCTCGACCAGTGCCGCTTCGACAACTGCCGCCACCTGGCCGAGCCCGGCTGCGCCGTGCGGCGCGCCGGGGCGGAGGGTGCCTTCGACCTCGACCGCCTCGTCTCGTACGAGCGGATCTATGAAGAAGTCATCGAGCCTTCCTGGTCCAGCGGCCGGCGTCGCGGGCGGTGACCTTCGCCATCATCTGGGCGAACGCCTCGTCGAGGTCGATCTTTTGCGAGTTCGCGAGGCAGATCACCACGAACAGGATGTCCGCCAGCTCCATGGAGATGGAACCGAGCCGCTCGTCGGGTTTCTTGGGCTTCGGCCCGAACTGGTGATTGACCTCACGCGCCAGCTCGCCAACTTCTTCAGCGAGCCGCGCGACGTTGGCGAGGGGGGAAAAGTAGCCCTCCTCGAACTGGCCGATCCATTGGTCGACGGCGTGCTGCGCTTCGCGAAAGCTCATGGGATCCTCTGACCTGGTGGTGCCCTTCCGCGGGGAACGCTACCGCGCGAGTGACCGCCTGAGCGCTCTCATCGCGCCGCCGTACGACGTCATCGATCCGGCACAGCGCGCGCGCCTCGCGGCGCTCGACGAACACAATATCGTCCACTTGATGCTGCCGGAAGCGCCGCCAGAGTGGGGAAGGACCGGCGGCAACCGCTACGACTGGGCCGCGCAGCAGCTCGCGGCCTGGCGGCGTAGCGGCGTCCTGGTGCGCGATGCCGAGCCGGCCGTGTATGTGATGGCGCAGGGCGCGCGCCTCGGGGCGTTCGTCGCGCTGGCCGCCGAGGGGTACGAACCGCGCCGCGTCCGGCCGCACGAAAGGACGCATGCCGGCCCCAAGGCCGACCGGCTGGCCCTGCTGCGCGCGACGCGCACGAACCTCGAGTCCATCTTCCTGATCGCTCCCGACCCCGACCGCGCGCTGGCGAACGAACTGGCGCGCGTGGCCGAGCAACCCCCGATGGCGCGCGCCGAGCTGGAGGGCGTGCCCATCAAGCTCTGGATGATCACGGGCGAGGAGGGCCTCCGGCTCACGGCGCACTGCGCACGCCGACCCCTCTACATCGCCGACGGCCATCACCGCTACGAAACAGCCTCCGCCTATGCGCGCGAGAACCCGGCGGTGGACCGCGTACTGGCGTGCATCGTATCGGCGGGAGATCCGGGCCTGGTCGTGTTGCCGACGCACCGCGTGATCGTCGGCGCAGGACGGGACGCCGCGCAGCTGCTCGATCAGTGGCGGACGATGTGGGACGTGGCGCCCGTCCCCCCCGGGTCCGAACCCGTGCAGCACCTCGCGGCCATCGGCAAGGACCGGACCGCTTGCCTGGTGGCGTTTCCCGACCACGGGGTGATGAGCCTGACGCTCCGGGACACCGTCCAGCTCGACGCGGTGCCGGACCTCGACGGTGGGCCGGCCGTCCGGGCGCTGGACGTCGCCCGCGTCGAGGCGCTCGTCGTGAAGCGCATTCTCGCGGCGAGCACGTCGACGCCCACGCTCCGCTACACCGCCGACGCGCAGGACGCGCTCGCGTCGGTGCGCCCCGGGGCGGGGGGGCGGGGGGGGGGGGGGCGGGGGGGGGGGGGGGGGGGGGGGGGGCGAGCGCCGCGGTCCTGTTGAACCCGACGCGCGTCGAGCAGGTGTTCGCGGTGGCCGACGCGGGTGAGGTGATGCCGCCCAAGTCCACGTACTTCGCGCCCAAGGTGCCCGCCGGCGTCGTGCTCGCCGACTGGCGGGCCGGCGCCGGACACGCGTAGACTTCGCCTCATGACACTGACGGGAAAACGGGTGCTGCTCTTCGCGGGGCCGTTGTACGAAGACCTCGAGCTCTGGTATCCCAAAATCCGGCTGGAAGAGGAAGGCGCGGCCACGACCGTCGCCGGGCTGGGGGAGAAGACCTACCAGGGGAAGCGCGGGTACCCGGTCACCGTGGACGCGGGCGTCGACGAGGTGGAAGCCGGCGCGTTCGACGGGCTCGTCATCCCCGGCGGCTTCGCTCCCGACCAGCTGCGCCGGTTCGAGAAGGTGCTCCAGCTCACGCGCGAGATCTATCAAGCGGGCAAGCCGGTCGCGTTCATATGTCACGCCGGTTGGGTTCCCATCTCGGCGAAGATTCTCAAGGGCAAACGGGCGACGAGCGTGCGCGCCATCAAGGACGACATGGAGAATGCCGGTGCGCTGTGGGAGGACCGAGCGGTCGTCGTGGACGGGAATCTCATCTCGTCACGCACCCCCGCCGACCTGCCGCACTTCTGCAAGGCGCTCATCGCGGCGCTGCGCCGCGGCCCTCAGGATTAAGCGCCCCCCCCCGTGCCGCGCCCGCGCCAGCAGGTTCTCGAGAATCTCGACGCCGTGTACCGCGAGGCCTACGACCGCGCCAAAACGGCGGGCGACGAACGGCGCATGGCGGACCTCGACGCCGCCTATCAGCGCGAGCAGCTGCTACTCGAGGTGTTGCTCGACATTCGCGACACCCTCGCCGGGCCGAGCGCGCCGCGCGGCACGGCTCCTGATCCCGTCACCGCGCTGGAAACGATCCGTCGTATCACCCGTCTCCGGTAGGAGGTTCGCTGTGCCCCCCCCCCCTCCAAGTCCGCGGTGCGCTGCGCTCGCCCTGGTCGCCCCGCTGCTGCTCGGTTGCGGCCGCCAAGCGGACCTCTTCGTCACCGGCGGCGTGGTTTGGACCGGCTTGTCGACGGGCCGCGCGCAGCCCGGGGCCGTCGCGATCGCGAACGGTAAGATCCTCGCGGTCGGTGACTCGGCCGACGTCGCGCGCTACGTGGGCCCCCGCACGCGCGTGCTCAGCGCCGCCGGCGGTCTGGTACTACCGGGGTTCGCCGATGGCCACACCCATTTCATCGACGGCGGCTTCCAACTGGCGTCGGTCGATCTGCGCGACGCCGCCACCCCGCAGGAATTCACCCGGCGCCTCAAGGAGTACGGCGCTCGCCTGCAGCCCGGCGACTGGATTACCGGCGGCGATTGGGACCACGAGCTGTGGCGGGGCACGCCGCTGCCGCAGCGGGACTGGATCGATTCGGTCACACCCAATAATCCCGTCTTCGTGAACCGCCTCGACGGCCACATGGCGCTCGCCAATAGCGCCGCGCTCCGCGCCGCCGGCGTCACGAGGACGACCCCAACGCCACCCGGCGGCGAGATCGTCCGTGACCCTGCCACCGGCGAGCCCCTCGGGGTCTTCAAGGACCAGGCGATGGACTTGATCTGGCGTGCGGCGCCGAACCCGTCTCCGGAAAAACGCGACTCGGCGCTGGCTCGCGCTCTGGCGCACGCGGGGGCGCTCGGCGTTACCGCCACGGCGCACATGTCGGCGTCGTGGGCCGACCTCGCGACCTATCGGCGCTTGCAGCAGGCCGGCCGCCTCACCCTGCGCGTCGCGGTGTATCTGCCCCTCGACCAGTGGCACGCGGTCGCGGACACCGTGGCCCGCGCGGGGCAGGGCGACGACTGGGTGCGGATCGGCGGCGTCAAGGGGTACATGGACGGCTCGGCGGGCTCCCGCACGGCGTACTTCTTCGAGCCGTTCTCGGACTCGGCGGGCTATTCGGGGTTGATGCAGCACACCGAAGTGGAGATGCGCACCTGGATCGGCGCGGCGGACTCGGCGGGGCTCCAGGTGGCCGTCCACGCCATCGGCGACCGGGCGAACGCGCTCTTGCTCGCGATCTTCGACAGCGTCGCCCGCGCCCACGGCGCCCGCGACCGCCGCTTCCGCGACGAGCACGCGCAGCACCTGCGCCCGCGGGAGATTCCGCTGTTCGGCGCGCTGCGCGTGGTCCCGTCGATGCAGCCCTACCACGCGATCGACGATGGGCGCTGGCTCGAGAAGCGCATCGGCCCCGTGCGCATTCGGACGACGTACGCGTTCCGGTCGCTGATCGGGGCCGATGCGCCGCTCGCGTTCGGGTCCGACTGGACGGTGGCCCCCCTCGACCCGCTGCTCGGCATCTACGCCGCAGTCACGCGCCGTACCCTCGACGGCCGGCACCCCGGCGGCTGGATCCCCGACCAGAAGATCACCGTGGGTGAAGCACTCCGCGCGTACACATACGGCAACGCGTGGGCGACGTACATGGAGCAGAAATGGGGCGCCTTGGTCGCCGGCCGCTACGCAGACATCGTGGTGCTCGACCGGGATCTCTTCGCCGTGCCCGCCGACGCGATCGCGGGCGTCAAGGTGCGGTACACGATTGTCGGTGGCAGGGTTGTGTATGCGAAGCCCTGACACCTGACACTCGACCCTAGCCTGAGTACTTGAACCCCGCCTCCTGTAGCGTCAACGCAGCACTGTCTCCGTGCTCCACCCCCGCCGCTACGACTTCGCCGAGCACGAGTGTGTGGTCGCCTGCTGGGAGCGTTGCGACGACGCGACACTCGATCCACCCGATGGAGTCCGCTAATACCGGAACTCCCGAGACGGGGGCCGGCTTCGTCTTGATTCCCTTGAGCTTTTGGGGCGCCTGCTCCGACGTGCGGCCCAGCCTCGCGGCGAGATCCCGCTGGCTCTGTTGAAGCACGCTTATTGCGAAGTGATGCGAGTCGCGCATCATGTCGATGGTCTTGGAGGTGTTCTCCACCGCAACGGCCACCATGGGCGGTTCGAACGCGGCTTGGGTCACCCAATTGGCAGTCATGGCGTGGTCCTCGCCGCCTGAGGTGACCGTGACGGCGTAGAGCCCATAGGAGAAATGGCGGAGGACGGTTTTCTTCGCGGTCTGGTCCATGGGTCTCCTCGCGTTGATGGCTGGAATATTGACCGCTCGGGGGCTGCGCGCCAAGTTGCCGCACCCCGCCCCTCCTCACTGCCAGGAGGTGTTCGTATGTCCCGTCCCGTTGTGTTGGCCGTCGCGACCGTCCTCCTCGGCGCCGCGGCTGGTCGCCTGCCCGCCCAGCAGCGCGCGCAGCCCAAACCTCCGCCACCGACGCTCGAGCAGCTCGAATCCCGTGCCCGGCAGGATTCCCTCGATCCCGAAGCCCGCTTCCTGCTCGCGCGACGCTACTATCGCCTCAACCGATTGAATGACGAGGAGCGGGAGCTCCGCGCCACGATCGCCGTCGATCCGCGCTATGCGCCTGCGTACCTGTGGCTCGCCGACTTGCCGTTCGACCGCCGGCCCAAACTCTGGGAGGAGGATCGCAAGGGCAAGGTCCCCGAGGCGCTGCGGCCCGCCGTGGAGGAGTCGCGCCGGCTGCGGCGGCAGGCTTTCCTCATCGACCCGATGGTGGATTTCCGCGTCGTCGGGGCGAAGGCGCCGCCGGAGGACATGGTGGTCCTGCCCGACTACGGCCGGTACACCACGGAATTGATGGTGTGGCTCGGGATCGGCGCGTTCGGTGAGGGGCGCTACGAGCTCGCCCACAGCGCACTCAAGGCCTGGGTAGAGCGCGCCCATCCGAATCAGCCGCGGGATTCGCTCCCCGACTTCCTGTTCTGGTTCCGGGGTCTTTCCGCCGCGCATCAGCGCGCCTACACCGTCGCGACCGAGGACTTCCGGACCCTCCTCGATCGCTCGCTGAAGAGCGAGCGCGCCGACACGCTCATCCAGATTCCGCTGCGTACGAACGATTACCGCTACGTGCTGGCGGTGCTGCACCAGCTCTGGGGGAAGCCCGCGGATGCGATGCGCCTCTACCAGGAGGCGCTCGCGAACGATCTCGGCCTGTACATGGCGCACGTGCGCCTGGCACAGATGTACCGCGAGTACAAGATGTGGGATCCGGCGATCACGGAGGCGCGGCGAGCGGTCGAGACGAATCCCGACGACCCGAGCGCCGTGCTGGACCTTGGGGTCATCCTCGCGGAAGCGAACCGCGCCGCCGAAGCGGAAGCCGCGCTGGGTCAGGCGGTGGCGGCGAACCCGCGCGACCCGCGCGCGATCTACCATCTCGGCATCGTGCGGCAGCAGCTCGCGAAGCCCGCCGAGGCGCGCGAGGTGCTCGCACGGTTTGTCGCGATGGCGCCGGCCACCCGCTACGCGGGTCAAATTGCCGACGCCAAGCAGCGCCTCGTCGTACTGGGGGCGCCGGAAGGGAGGCCATGATGCTGCGGCGCACCGTCGTTGCCCTGCTCCTCGTGTCCGCGGGCGGACCCGCGATGTTCGGCGGTGCCGGCCTCGGAGCGCAAGCGTTGATCATCCTGAAGCGGGATCTGAAGCAGCTTACGGCGCTGGCGCGGAGCGATTCCAACGACGCCGAGATGCAATACTACCTCGCCCTCGCGTACTGGAAGCGGCACCGCTGGGCGCAGGCGGACAGCATCTTGCGGGCCGTCATCCAGATGGAGCCCCGGTTCGCCGAGGCGTACCTCGCTCTGTACTACCTCCCGTTCTCGCGCCGGCCGTCCCTGTCCACCGAAGAGGCGCGCGGGCGCGTGCCCGAGGCGTGGCAGGCACCCTTGGAGGAAGCGCACCGGTTCTACCAGCGCGCCTTCCGCACCGATCCGCTCGTCAATCTCCGCGTGATGTCGGTCGCCTTCGAGATCGAGGAGGAGCCCAGGTTCACCGACTACACGAGCCCGGAATACCGCCTCTACGAACGCTATTACGCCTGGCTCTTCGACCTCGGCCTGGGGCGGTATGGGTCGGCGTACGACCGCCTCAAGCTGCTCGGCGAGCGGCAGTTTGAAGAATCCAAACGGCCCGACAAGGTGCCCGACGCCATCTTGTGGTTTCGCGGGCTCGCGGCGGCCCACAGCGGGCGGTTCGACGGCGCGATCGCGGACTTCCAGAAGTTGCTCGACCGTGCCCTCAAACAGGAGCAGCGCGACTCGATCATCCACATTCCGCTGCGGGTCAACGAGTATCGGTTCATGCTCGCGGCGCTGCATCACGTGGCGGGCCACGCCGATCGCGCGATTCCTCTGTACCAGGAAGCGCTCGAGCACGACCTGGGCCTGGTGATGGCGCACGCCTATCTCGCCGGGATCTACGACGCGGCCGGCCAACCGGCGGAAGCGCTCGCGGAGCGGCAGCGCGCCGCCGAAGCGGGCGTGGACGATCCGGCGGCGCTCTTCGACTTCGCCCTTACGCTCTTCAACCAGCAGCGGGTGGCGGAAGCCGAGGATCCGCTGCGGCGGGCCCTCGAGCTCAACCCACGGTACGCGCCGTCGCACTATCTCCTGGGCCGTGTCGCCGACGATCGGGGCAAGGCGGCAGAGGCCCGCGAGCATTACGCGCGGTTTCTCGCCCTCGCGCCCCAGCGACTGGCCGACCTCATCGCGGACGCTAAGGCCCGACTTGCGGCAGCCCCAGAGGACGAGGAATGAAGCGCTGGAGCATAAGTCCCGTCCTGCTCTGGACCGTGGGCGTCACCCCCGCCGCGGCCCAGTTCCGCCTTCCCGTGAAACTCGGGGAGCTCGAGCAGCAAGCGCAAAAAGATTCCAACGACGCGGCTGCGCATTTCAACGTGGCGCTCGGGTACTGGAACGAGAAGCGCTGGGCAGACGTCGAACGTGAGCTCCGCCTCGCCGTCGCCATCGAGCCCCAGTTCGCGGAAGGGTGGCTCGCCCTCAGCCGGCTGCCATTCGCGAAGCGGCTCCGGCTGTGGGACGATATCGCCGAGCGCCGCGTGCCGCAGGAGGCGAAGCCGAAGCTGGAGGAGGCTTACCGCTACTACCAGCGCGCGTTCATCATCAATCCGCTCGTGGATCTACGCATCGAAGCCGCAGCGCGGCCACAGAAGTCGGTGTACTGGACGGCCACGGAAGCGCTCGCTGATCTGTATGACTACCTCTTCGGCGGCCTCGACGATATCCAGACAGGCAACTACGAAGGGGCGTACAACCGGTTCAACCGGATCATCGACGAAGCCCCCACGCGCCTGGAGCGCGAGGCGCTCCCCGAGTTCGTCTACTACTTCCGCGGGCTCGCCGCCGGGCACATCGCACGGTGGGACGATGCGATCCGCGACTTCGACCGCCTGCTCGATCACTCGCTCAAAGGGCAGTCTGCGGAGTCCCTCCTCTACTACATTCCGATCGAGACGAACCAGTACCGCTACATGCTGGGCGTCCTGCACCAGCGGGCTGGGAGGCTAGACGAAGCGAGGCGTCGCTACCGCGAGGCCCTAGACAACGATATCGGACTCTATATGGCGCACGCCCGGCTGGCCGCCATCGCGGAGATCAGCCGTGACTGGTCCGGGGCCGTCGCCGAGCGCCGGGCGGCGGTCAACGCCAACCCGGACGACCCGAGCCTGCTCCTCGACCTCGGCCGGACGCTGGGCACGGCCGGCGACCTTCCCGCAGCGGAGGATGTCCTCCAACAAGCGCTGGCGGCCAATCCACGTGATTCCCGCGTGCCCTACTACCTCGGCGTCGTCCAGCAGCAGCTCAACAAGAAGGAGGAGGCGCGTGCGTCGTTCACCCGCTTCATCGACTTGGCACCCAGTCGCTACGCCCGGCAGGTCGAGAACGCGAGGCAGCGCCTCGGTGCGCTTCGCTGATTCGTCGGCCGGATCACGACGCTGTTGGCTCACTCGGGCCGCGATCGCAGGCGCGGTCCTGCTCGCCGTCCCGCCAGGTCGCTGCCTCGCCCAAGCCCGCGCCGCCTACGAAGAGCTCCAGGCCTTCTCCGGCGTCCTGAACCACATCAAGCTCAACTACCCGGACTCCGTGGGTTACGGTGAGCTGGTGGCGGCGGCGATCCGCGGCGTGCTACGCGCTCTCGATCCGCACAGCTCGTACGTCTCGCGGGTGGAGCGGGATCGCCAGAGCGCGCTCGAGCGCGGCGAACTGGCCACGGTGGGCATCGCCCTGGAGGAGGTGGACGGTGCGGCGACGGTCTACGGCGTCGCGCCGCGCAGTCCCGCCGCGAAGGGCGGTGTGCTGCCCGGCGACCGCATCGTGTTCCTCAACGACACCTCCGTCGCCGGGCTCGACATGCGGACCCTAGCGCTGCGCCTCGCCGGCGAGAAGGGCTCCAAGGTGCGCCTCCTCCTGGAGCGCGGCTCCCGGCTCGAGCCCGACACGTTCAGGGTCACGCTGAAGCGCAACCCGTTCGAGGTCCGCTCGGTCTCGATGGCGCGCATGGTGGACTCCACGACGGGGTACATCCGGCTCGAGGACTTTCTTGGCAACGTCTCGTCCGAAGTCCACGACGCCCTCAAGAAACTTCGTGGGATGCGCGCCCAACAGGTGATCCTCGACCTGCGGGGCAATCCCGGCGGCGTGGTGATCGAGTCCGTGGAAACCGCGTCCGAGTTTCTTCCCAAGGGCACGGTCGTCTTTCGGACCCAGGGCCGCAAACGCGATGTGGACACGACGTTCGTCACGAAGCGCGACGGAGAGTTCCGCGCCCTCCCGCTGATCGTCCTGATCGACGAGCGCAGCGCGAGCGCCGCGGAAGCCCTCGCCGGCTCGCTCCAGGATCACGACCGGGCGCTGCTCGTCGGCCGCCGCACCTTCGGCAAGGCCTTGATGCAGGCGATCTTCTTCCTGCCCTCCGGCGACAACATCTGGCTCACCGTCGGCCGCGTCTACACCCCGAACGGGCGCTTCATCCAGCGCCGCTATCGCGGCCTCGGCTACGAGCAGTACCTCAGCTTCGCCGGCAAGTCGGGCGCCGCGGAGGACACCGCGACCGTTTTCAAGACCGATGCGGGGCGGGAGGTCCGGGGCGGCGGCGGCATCGTTCCCGACGTGGTGCTCTCGATCGTCGCGCCGCTGCCCGTCTGGTGGAGCGCCGCCGCCGACTCGGGGCTCGACGACGCCGTATCGGACAGCGTCGCCCATACGCTGCCGCCCGCTCCGGCCGCGCGCGCCGCCTGGCTCGGCGCCGAGACCGAGTGGCGCAGCAGGCTCGTGGCCCCGTTCCTCGCGCGCGTGCGTGCGCGACTCGGCGTCGCCGCGCACACCGACAGCCTCCTCGACCGCCGCCTGGCGCGGATCCTCGCCTCCCGCGTCGCCGAGGTCCGCTGGGGGCCCGACGCTCTCGAGGAGTTCATCGTGCGGAACGACGGTACGATCCGCGCCGCCCGCGATCGCTTCCCCAGGCTCCGCGAGCTCTTGGCCCCGGCGCCGAAATAGGGCATTTTTAGAGCCCATGGCGACGCGCAACCCCCCCCCGCCCCCCCCGCCCCCCCCCTCCGCGCGCACCCCGGCCAAGGCGGCCCGGCCCGCGAAGACCAGCCTCGCGAAGCCCGACCTGCTCGACATCTACCGGCTGATGTTGCTGTCGCGCCGGATCGACGACAAAGAGATCCAGCTCAAACGGCAGAACAAGATCTTCTTCCAGATCTCCGGGGCCGGGCACGAGGCCGTGCTCGTCGCGGCGGGAAAGGTGCTCCGCCCCGCCTACGACTGGTTCTACCCGTACTACCGCGATCGCGCGCTCTGCCTTGCCCTCGGCATGACCCCGACCGAGATGTTCCTCTCGGCCGTGGGCGCCGCCGAAGACCCGAATTCCGGGGGGCGCCAGATGCCCTCCCACTGGGGTCATAAGGCGCTCAATATCGTCAGCCAGTCGAGCCCCACGGGGACCCAATTCCTCCAGGCCGTCGGTTGCGCCGAAGCTTGGCTCCGCCTCGAAGCACCCGTCGCCGACGACATCGTCTACTGCTCGTGCGGCGACGGGACCACCAGCGAGGGCGAGTTCTGGGAGGCCTTGAACAGCGCGAGCAATCTCAAGCTCCCGGTGTTGTTCCTCGTCGAGGACAACAAGTATGCCATCTCCGTGCCCGTCGAAGTGCAGACCGCCGGCGGCTCGGTGTCGAAGCTCGTCACCAACTTCCCGGACTTGCTGGTCGCGGAGGTGGACGGCTGCGACCCGGTCGCATCGTACGAGGTGATGGTCCGCGCCGCCGAGTGGTGCCGCCAGCGGAAAGGACCGGCCCTCGTCCACGCACACGTGACGCGCCCGTACTCACACTCCCTCTCCGACGACGAGATCCACTACAAGCCCTCACGCGAACGCGACGAAGAAGCGAAACGCGACCCCCTCACCAGTTTCCCGAAGCGGCTCGTGGCGGAGGGCGTCGCCGGCGAGGCGGAGCTCGAGGCGATCAAGGCGCAGGTGGACGAGGACATCCAGGTCGCCGCCGACATGGCCCTCGCCTCGCCGCAGCCGAAGCCCGAGACGGCCCTGCTGTGGGTGTATTCGCCCGACGTGGATCCCACCTCCGAGCAGTTCGACACGGAGGACGATCCGCATTTCACCGGCGAGCCCACCACGATGGTCGACCTCCTGAACGCCTGCATGAAAGACGAGATGGTGCGCGATGCACGCATCCTCGTGTTCGGCGAGGACGTCGCCGACGTCAGCCGCGAGCAGTACCTGAAGGACGTGAAGGGGAAGGGCGGCGTGTTCAAGGTGACCTGGGGCTTGCAGCGCCAGTTCGGCGGGGACCGTGTCTACAACACGCCCCTGGCGGAAGCCAACATCGTCGGCCGTGCGATCGGCCTCGCCACTCGCGGCTTGAAGCCGGTGGTCGAGATTCAGTTCTTCGACTACATCTGGCCGGCCTACCACCAGATCCGCAACGAGCTCGCGACCCTGCGGTGGCGGTCGAGCAATGCCTTCAGCGCCCCGGTCGTGATGCGCGTCACCTACGGCGGCTACCTGAAGGGTGGCTCGGTCTACCATTCGCAGACCGGTGCCGTGATCTTCACCTCGGTGCCCGGGTTGCGGGTGATCTGTCCCGCAACCGCCCTCGACGCCAACGGCCTGCTACGCACCGCAATCCGCTGCGACGATCCCGTTCTCTTCCTCGAGCACAAGCACCTCTACCGCCAGACCTACAACAAAGCGCCGAACCCCGGTCCGAATTTCATGATTCCGTTCGGCAAGGCGAAGGTCGTCCGGGAGGGCGAGCACCTGACGGTGATCGCCTATGGCGCCGTGGTACAGCGGTCGCTCGTCGCCGCGAAAGAGCTGGAGGAGAACGGCGTGAGCGTGGAAGTGATCGACCTGCGATCGCTGTCTCCGGTCGACTGGGAGACGATCGAGCGGTCCGTTCGCAAGACCAACAAAGTGATCGTTGCCTACGAGGATTCGCTCTCATGGGGCTATGGTGCCGAGATCGCCGCCCGTATCGCCGACCAGTACTTCCCGTGGCTCGACGCGCCCGTGAAACGCGTCGCGTCCACGGACACGTTCGTCGGGTATGCGCCCGACCTCGAGGACTTCATCCTGCCGCAGGTGGAAGATCTCGCGCGGGCGATGCGCGAGCTGCACGCGTTCTAGTTAGGGGCGGGGCCCCTGGCGTAGCACATCCTGAATCTCCCCCGCCGCTGCGATCGCGTGATCGACGTCGCGGGACAAAGCCCGCGCCTGCTGCGTCGCGTTGGTGAGGTCGCTCAGCACGGCGGCCACCCCAGCCGACCGGAGCCGTAGCAGGTCGAACCGCACGTTCTGCATCGCCATGACGCACGACTCGATCTGATCTTCGACGCGTTTGCGCCGCGCCAGCAGATCGCCCAGCGCCTGGCGCTGCCGCTCGAGCAGGCTCAGCTGCCGCTCGCGCTCGGTGCCCTCCTCGTGCCGTTTCACCGCTTCGATCTTGTCGCCCAGGCGCGCGAGCGTACCGTCATCCACGTCGGCGCTCATGCCGTGCAGCATCCGCGCCAGGTCTTCGGCGCGCTTGAGCAGCGCGTCCACCGTTGCTACGACGTCGGGGAGCAGCTTGCGCTCTGAGGCGGGGACGCGCTCCATGATCTTCAGGATGGCTTCCCGGTCATTCCTGGTCTGGCGCACGGTGTCCACGTGGCGCCCGAAGTCGTCGGTGCTCGCTGGGAGGTTGCCCGCGCGCCTCGAGATGCCGAGTCGAGCCTCGGCGCCGTCGGCCGCCGCGGGCCGGTGCAGCACGTCTCGCCACGAGTAACCCGACTGCCACAGCTTCATGTACTGCGGGAGCAACCCGAACGCGCCCCACGGGACCGCCACGAACAACGACCAGCCCAATCCACCCCCCTGAATCAAGTCGATCAGCATGAGGCCGCCGCACACCGACGCCCAGGAGACGAACCCGTCCCGGAACCGGGCGACGAGCTTTGGCTCGCCGCTCGCGGTGAGCTGCGATGCGGGGTCTTTCGCGGCGGCCCGGCTTCCCCGACGCCGCGGCGCGTCGGACCGTGCGGGCGCCGGCAGTGGGGGGAGGGCGGCGAGCGGCGCTCCGAACCGCGTGCCCCCCCCCCCCGCGCCCCCCCCTCCTCCCGCGCCGCGGGCGCCGGCGGTGCGGCGGGGGCGGTAGGCCGGCGCGCTGCGGGACTCGAGCGCGCGGCGCAATGCGTCCGCCGTGGGCCAGCGGGCTTCCGGCTCCTTCTCGAGGGACCGCATGACGCACGCCGCGAGGTCGTCGGGGCAGGTCGGCGCCTTATCCTTCAAGTACGGCGCCTGCTCGGTGATCTGCTTCAAAAGGAGGCCCGGCACCGTGGGTGCCGAAAAGGGCAGCTCCCCCGTGAGCATCTGGTAGCCGACGACGCCCAGACTGTAGATGTCCGAGCGGCCATCGATCTCGCGGTCTCCGGCCGCCTGTTCGGGGCTCATGTAATGGGGCGTCCCGATCGCCACGCCCGTCGCCGTCAGCGTGCCTGGGCCCGTGGTTGAAGTCAACGCCTTGGCGATCCCGAAATCCGTGAGGACCGACCGGCCCCGGCTCCCCTCGAGTAGGATGTTGTCCGGCTTCACGTCGCGGTGGATGATCCCGAGGGCGTGCCCCGCGCCGAGCGCGTCGGCCGTCTCCATCAGGATGCGGCGGGCCTCGTCCGGCGGCAGCCGCCCGCGCCGTTTGAGGCGCGCTCCGAGCGACTCCCCATCCACGTAGGCCATCACGAAGTAAACGAGACCCTCGGGTCCCTCGCCCACGCTGTGGATCGGGACGATGTGGGGGTGGGAGAGCCGGGCGGCGGTCTCCGCCTCGCGCAGGAAGCGGATGCGGATCTCCTCCCGGAACGCGAGCTCGGGGGGAAGCACTTTCACGGCGACTTGCCGTTTGAGGCGCTCGTCGCGGGCGTGGTACACGACGCCCATGCCGCCGCGCCCAATCTCTCCCTCGAGCGTGAAAGAGGTCCCCAGGGCCTGGGTCAGCCGCTGTGCCAGCGAATCGGTCATGCGGAGTCAGCGAGCATGCGGGGATAAGATTTAGCCGCAACGGCGTGGCCTTGCAACCTGTTCAGCGGCCAACCGTTAGGCCGAGTTGGCAGGCTGCGCCGGTTTGGCGGCGTTTTCTGGAACGCCGCTGCCGCCCGCGGCGTTGTCCCATGGCACGGACGGTGCACGTGGTGCAGCACGAAAGTTGGTGTGTCTCTTCCTCAATTGGAGTCCTCATGTCTGAACGGATGACCCTACCGGTGTTGCCGCTGCGGGAGGCGGTCTTGTTCCCGGGCGTCTCCACCCCGATCGGCGCGGGTCGCCCCGCTACGTTGCGGGCGATCGAGGCCGCGCTGAAGCACGACAAGCGACTGATCTTCGCGGTGGCCCAGAAGGACAACGTTGATGACGTCACGCCCGGGGTGCTCTACACCACCGGGACGATCGCGCGCATCGGCCAGGTTCAGCGAGGACTCGCAGGGGTCCAACTGATCCTCAACGGTGAGGTGCGCGGCACCGCGATTCACTATAGCGAGACAGGTGGGCATCTCGAGGCGGTGATCCACGAGCTGGCCGACCTCGCCCCTCTGAAGGCCGACGATGCGGCGTTCGTGGCGCTGCACCGCGAAGCACGGGAGCGCGCCGCCGAGCTGGGCGAGAAGTCGGGGCTCCCCGAAGACGTCGTCAAGCAGGTGCTCGAGGGTGTCACCGACCCGGGCCGCCTGGCGGACCTCGTAGCAGGGTACCTCGACATCAAGCCGGTCGAACGCCAGCGGCTGCTCGAGACCCTGTCGGTCGAGGATCGCTTGCGGCGGGTGTTGGTGCACGTCCAACGGCAGATCGCCGTCGCGGATGCGCAGGACGACATCAAGTCGCGAGTACAGGAGGAGCTGGGCGACCGTCAGCGCGAGATGCTACTGCGCGAGCAGATGAAGGCGATCCAGAAGGAGCTGGGCGAGGGGGACGAGGGCACGGAAGTCGAGGAGCTGCGCAAGCGGCTCGCGGCGCTCGACCTGCCGGAAGCCGCGCGCAAGGAAGTCGACCGCGAGCTGAATCGCCTGGAGCGGGCGGGCCGCGAGTCGATGGAGGCGCAGGTCATCCGCACCTATCTCGAGACGGTCGCCGAGCTGCCCTGGGGCAAGCGGTCGGAGGAGTCGCTCGACCTGAAGCGGGCCGGGGAGATCCTGGAAGAGGATCACTACGGCCTAAAGGACGTGAAGGACCAGGTGCTCGAGTTCCTGGCGGTGCGCCAACTGCGGCAGCGCCAGCCCGAGGCCGCCGCGCCCGGCAACGAGGACGACAAGCGCGCCAAAGGGCCGATCCTGCTGTTCGTGGGCCCCCCGGGCGTCGGGAAGACGTCGATCGCCAAGTCCATCGCCCGCGCGATGGGGCGGCCCTACGTGCGCATCTCGCTGGGCGGTGCGCGCGACGAAGCCGACATCCGCGGTCACCGCCGCACCTACGTGGGCGCCATGCCGGGGCGCATCATCCAGGGAATGAAGCAGGCGGGCGCCAAGAACCCCGTCTTCCTGCTCGACGAGGTAGACAAGCTGGGGATCTCCTTCCAGGGCGATCCCGCGGCCGCACTGCTCGAGGTGCTCGATCCGGCGCAGAACGACTCGTTCACCGACCACTATCTCGGTGTGCCGTTCGATCTGTCCGAGGTGCTGTTCATCGCTACGGCGAACTTCCTCCAGAGCATCCCGGGGCCGCTGCTCGACCGGCTCGAGACGGTCAACTTCGCGGGCTACACCGAACGCGAAAAGCTGGAAATCGCCAAGCGCTATCTCGTGCCGCGGCAGCTGCGAGAGAACGGCCTCCACCTCGAGCAGCTGACGGTGAGCGATGAGGCGTTGAGTGAAGTCATCGCGAGCTATACCCGCGAGGCCGGCGTACGCCAGCTCGAGCGGGAAATTGGCAAGCTGGGCCGCAAGGTGGCGCGGAAGATCGCCGCCGCCGAGGCCGAGCGCGTCACCGTGGTGCCGGCGGACGTTCCCGAGCTGATCGGGCGGCCGCGGGTGCACCCCGAACGGAAGGCGCGGGAGGATCAGGCAGGCGTCGCGACGGGGATGTATTACACGCCGGTAGGCGGCGACATCATGTTCGTCGAAGCAAGCGTGATGCGCGGTAAGGGCGACCTCGTGCTCACCGGTCAGCTGGGGGACGTGATGAAGGAGTCGGCGCGCGCGGCTCTCACGTATGCCAAGTCGCACGCCGACCAGCTCGGCATCGATGAGGAGACCCTCACGGGCACCGACGTGCACATCCACGTGCCCGCTGGCGCGATTCCCAAGGACGGACCGTCGGCCGGCGTCACGATGGCGACGGCCCTCGTTTCCGCGCTGTCGCGTCGGCCCGCGCGGCACGACATCGCGATGACGGGAGAGGTCACCTTGCGTGGCCGGGTGCTGCCCATCGGCGGCGTGAAGGAGAAGGTGCTCGGCGCCGTGCGGGCGGGGATCAAGACCATCATCCTGCCCAAGGAGAACGCGGCGGACCTCGAGGATCTCCCCGAGGACGTCCGTAAAACCCTCGACGTGCATCTGGTCGAGGAGCTGGGCGAAGTGCTCACACTGGCGTTGCGGGGGGCACGGTTCGAGGCGGGACACCTCGTGTTCGAGGGCCAGGCCCCGGTGGAGCCCCGGATGGTGAGCAAGAACTAGGCGGGTTAGTTTTGGTGACATGAGTCACCCGCGCTTTTCAATCGGCGCCGCGGCGGGCATCCTCTTGGCCGTCGCGGCGCCGTTGCTTGGGCAGGCGTCCAAGGCTTCGACGTCGCGATTCGTCATCGACTCGGCGACCCTGCACAACCTCCCCGTGACCGATCCGCGCGAAGCAGCCGCCCTGTTGCCGGGCGTCTTCGCGCTCGTGGACGCACGGGATCTGTCGATCCGGGGCGGTCACTCGGGGGACATCGTCGTGCTCGTTGACGGGGCGCGGCTCCGCAACGGTCAACGGGGCGCCAGTGAGCTCATCCCCAGCATGAACGGCATTGCCGATCTGACCGTGACGACTGGCGTCGCTGGCGTCGCCACGGGCGAGGCGGTGTCTGGGGTGCTTTCGTTCGCAACGCCGCTGGGCGGCCGGCGGGTCGTTGGCTCGCTGCGATACCGTGCCGACGACATCGGCCTGGACCTGTGGCGCAACGTCGGCTTCAATCGCGTGGAAGCGACGCTCGGTGGTCCCGTGCGGGCCGGCGTGACGTTCTTCACGGCGCTGACGCTCGACGGCCAGCGGTCGCTCGAGACCGAACAGCTGCGAGACGTCCAGGCTCCGGTATACGTGGCGAGCGGCGTCGACACCATTGTCCGACAGCCGGCCACCGTCGGCGACCCCTTGAGTGATACCATCGATCTCGCCATTCCCCGGTTTGTGCAGTACAGCGGTTACTGCGAGCGATCGAGCAACTCTGGGGCGGGGTGTCAGGGGCTGCAGCTGCCCTTCACAGCGCGCGGTTCGTACGCCTGGCAGGCAAAGGTGCAGCGCGCGTACGGCGCCGGTTCCCACGTGAGCGTCACGGGCCTCGCCAACCAGACCGAGGCGCGTGAGTTCCCTTGGGCCGCTCTGTACAATCCCGGGAACCGCGCCGCGACCCACGCCAGCAATCGTGCTCTGATCCTCGATTGGACGCACGAGCTGACGCCGGTGCTCGCCCTCGACCTGAACGTCTCCTATCAAGCGGACGATCGGATTTCGGGACCGCTCACGCAGCAATCGGAGCTCGACTCGCGCGACCCTGCCGGCGGTTTCTTGCTTGGGGGGCTCGACTTCGTGGCCGGCTTCGACGCCTCCCACGCCGTAACGATCGCTGGTACGACGTACCCGGGCGTGAAGTACCTCGAGGACCGGCAGATTCAATGCCTCCAGGCGGGCGGGGCGGCGTGTCAGGATCTTGCGCCGTATCTCGATCGCAACGACCTCCTCTCCTCGCAACCGTACCGGATGAACCCGTACGGGGTCGAGCTGGATGCGTTGTTTCCCCTCTATACCCGGGGCCTGGACGGCACGTTCGACTTGAGCCACGAGCGCCGCTGGCTCGCGCGCGCCGGTCTCGACTGGCAGATACGTTCCTCCCAGCGGCTCCAGGTCGGTGGTGAATTTGAGCGGTTTGATACCCGGCGCTACGCGTCGGGCCTGATCAGCGCGTTCGGGGTCAACGCCTACGTCGAGCGGCCGGTCCGCCAGGGTGCCTGGGTCGAGGATCGCTTTGAGCTCGGGGCGTTGGTGCTTGTGGGCGGGCTGCGCTGGGACCGGTTCGATTCACGCGCGCTCTATCCGCGGACCCCCGGCCGGATCTCCAGCGATACGGTGGCTTTCGATCCGGCAGACCCCACGCGCTACTTCGTTCGAGCACCGGCGCACACGGCGTGGAGTCCGCGGTTTCAGGCCGAGTACGCCCTGTCGACCCACACGCAGGTTCGCTTCTCCGCGGGCCAGCAGGTGCAGACGCCGGCCTTCGAGTGGCTGTTTCAGCGTAAGAACACCGATCTTGCACAGTCGAATCGCTCGATGGCGATCGGCCGCGATCTCGACTTCTCCCGCACACAGACCTTGGAGCTGGGTCTCCGGCGCGAGCTCGACAGCGCGACGGTGCTGGACCTCGCGGTTTACACCAAGGACATCCCCTCGGGCGTCGTCATCCGATTGACGCGGCTCCCGGATCCGGCCTTCGGAGGAACGCCGGCCGACTTTCGGCTGTTTGCCAACGAAGACGTAGGATACGTTCGAGGAATCGATGTGCGGGTCGAACATCGAATCTCACCGTTGCTGGCGAGCTGGTTGGCCTATACCTACCAATCGGGCTCGGCGCTGGATGAGAGTCGCCAAGTGGTCGCGGGATCCGCCGCGCTGACCCTGCCGGACGGCTGGCGGGGCGGCACGCGCCTGGGCGCGATCCTCGAGAACACCGGCGTGTTCGCGACGTTTCGACTCGGGAGCAACCGGCGCTACACCCGGGAGTCCAACCAGGGTCTCGGCCTCACCATCGGCGAGGGCGTGTTCCCGATCGGTGAGGTGAACGGTAGTGCTTTGCCCACGCTCAGGACTGTGGACGTGCGCGTGACCCGTGCCTTGAAGCTCGGGCGCTTCGGCGGCACGTTCTTCGCCGAATCGCGGAACCTGTTGAACTGGTCCAACCTGGTGGACATCTTCACGGAGACCGAGTCCGTTACGAACGCCGCGTACCGCAGTCGTTTTCTCAGCGATCAGGCAGGTCAGTTGATGGCTGAAGCGGGAGACAACGGCCTCGCCACCACCGACCCTCTCTCGGGTGACCCGGCGGTTGATCTCTCGCAGCCGGGCGTGTGTGCCGGTTGGACCTCGCGCAACTCCCCCGGCAGCTACGCCGGCGGCCCGGCCGACTGCGTCCTGCTGCAGGGCGCCGAACGGCGGTTCGGCAATGCCGATGGGTTGTTCACGCAGACCGAGTTCACGAAGGCGTTCGGGGCCTGGTACGACTTGGCGAACGCGCCGTACCGGTTCTACGGCTCGGGGCGGCGCATCCGAGTCGGGATGGAATTCCGGTTCTAAGTCGCCCGCACCCCGTTCACCACCAGGTCCACCGCGGCTTCCTTCCACCGCTCCCTCAGCGCCGGCTCATCGGCGCCGAGGGGGCGGGCGCTTGCCGCGATGACCGATTCCATCCCCAGGTAGCCCACCATCAGGACAAGGGCTTGGGCAGCCGTGACGTGCGGGTCCAAGTCGTCGCGAACCTGGCCGAGGCCCTGCCCCTCGGCGAGCAACACGACCAATCGCTTGATCGCAGGAGCGAAGGCTCCCCCTGGGTCGGGATGGTGCGCCAGAAAGTCGAACAGGGCCGCGAGCGTGACGCGGAGGCCATCGAGTGGCCGGCCCGACGGCAGCGCGAGGGCGGCGAGCGCGCCCTCGAGCTCACCCGCCGCCTGCGCCAGCACCGCTTGAAAGAGACCGCGCTTCGAGTGGTAGTAGTAGAACAGCAGCTGCTTGTTCACGCCCGCCCGGCGAGCGATGTGCTCCACGCGCGCCCCCGCGAACCCGCGCTTGGCGTACTCCTCTCGCGCCGCTGCGATAATCCGTAAAGCCCTACTGTTACTTAGCTTAGGTGACACGGTCTCATTTCCTCAACCAGTTGGTTGAGGAAATCTAATGCCCTTCGGTCGGCGCCGCCACCGCCCGGCCGCTCGGCTTCAGGGTGGTCGGCCAGCCCACGCCGAGATCGTTCCAGTTAAGGATCGCGTTGAACGCCAGGGCGAAGCTCCCCTGGGTCTCCCACCGCCAGAACGGCCGAATCGCGAACAACACCACGTGCCCCTGGCCCACCGGCGCGTCGAGCACCGCGGGACGTCCCGCCAGCTCTTCGCCCGCCACGAGCAGGCCGGAGAGCCGCAGCGAGTCCTTCTTCTGATGGAAGCTTAGCACCACGCGCGGCCGCGCCCGCGCCTGCTCCCGCGTCAGGTCGGCGTCCTGATCCTCAGGCACCTCGGTGCTGGTGTCCACCTGGAAAAGGGGTGTCTGGTTGAAATACACCGCGAGCGTATCGGCGTACCCGTAGGCGATTGGGCTCTTCGAGTCCCGCGTCACAGCCCGGTAGATCCCCCCCGACGCGCGCAGCTGCCGCGCCGGAGTGATATCCACACCTCGGGTGATGCCGTAGTCCGTGAAGACGGCGGCGGTGCCCCCTTCCGTGATCAGTACGCCGCCTGCCGACACCCAATCACGCACCGCTCCCATGCCGTCGAGCCCGATCCCGGGTCGAACGTCATCGGTCGAGTCGATCCCTCCCAGGTTCGGCGTCTCGGCCGTGCGCTGCCACGGAATCTTGGGTCCCGTCATCGGCAACCCGTTGACGATTGCCTGAGCGTTGTTCGTCACGTATGGGAAGACGAGGACGTCGAACCGCTTCAGCAGGTCACGGTCCTTGAGCTGCTGCACGCTCAGATAGCCGTACGGGATGCGCAGCACATCGAGCGCGTAGCGCACCCAGCCTTCATTCTGCGTGTTGAGCCAGGAGTGCACCAACCCGATCCGCGGCACGTCGAGCTCGTGCCGGGCTACCTGCGGCACCGCGCGCACGCCGGTGACCGTGAGGCCAAGCGAGTCGGCTGCCTGGGAGATTCGCCCCTCGACCCCGGGAGTCGCCGGGATGATCGTCGTCCCCCGTCCCCACACACGCCGGTCCACACTGAACGTGTCCTCGCTCGCCCACATCCTCACGTCGCGCAACGCGAATCGCAATTGGGTGAGCCCACTCTCCGTCGTCGGCGCGATGAGATAGGCACCGGCGCCCTTGACCCCGGACACCTGACCCCTGACCCGGGCATCGGCCCTCAGCGGCGCGAGCGGAGCCGTGAACACGGTGGTGTCGGTGATCGGGTGCAGCACCACATTGCGGACGTACTGCAGCGTCCACCCGGTGTCGTCGTACGGGCGCGGGTCGTCGGGCCCGTAGTCCTGTCGGCTGAAGTAAGTCTTCGCGAGCGAGCCGTACGGCTGGTCGAGCCGCACCACGTAATCGCCCGTCGCGACGTCCACGCCGCCCGCCTTGAAGGGCCGTTCGGCACGCTGCACTTCGAGTCCGTGGAAGCGGAGCAGGTTGACGAGATTCGCCGCCTCCACCGGTCGCGCCTGATTGGCGGGAATGTGGAAGGCGTTCGGACCGTCCTTGGCGCGTCCGCGCTCCACCCCCCGCACACCCTTGCGGTAGAACTGATCGAGATAGCGGTGCCCGTTCCGGGCCATGTAGTTCAACGCGACGAGCAGCCCCGACTGCTGGTAGTTGATGTTGTTGCGGATGCACCAGCGCACGCCGTTGAGGGGCGGGTTGGGCCGGAACCACTCGACCGACGTCTGCCGCTCGGGGAGCCGCACGGTGTGGCAATCGGCCCCGCGCGACGTGTAGGTCTCGTAGAACCGACCGATCGAATTGTGCCCGTTCGCCACCCAGAACATGTAGTTCGGCGTCCACCCGTCGTAGAAATCATGGGTCCACACGCCGGGGAGCCCCCGCTTGGTCAGCTCCGTGATCTCCTGAAAGGCCAATTCGTGCCATTCGTCCACCACGATCGGGTCGAGCTCCCGGTTGTAGGGCCCGGTGCCCGTGGAGGTGTACAGAAACGGGACCGACTCGTGGAGGTCGTGCAGGACCGTCGGGTGCCAGGTGAAGAACCCTTCCATCATCGTCCGGGTGAGGACCTGCGACATCACGATCCCGTCCCGGTTGTTGTCGTGCGCCGTGTACCGGCCCCAATAGATCAGCCCCGGACCCACGTTCTTATGGGCTTTCCGATAGCGGTACGTGTCGACCATCCGGTCCCGGCCATCGACCTCGGTCACTGGTGTGATGAGTGTGATGATGCTGTCGCGTATCTGTCGGATGAACGGGGTGTCCTCCACGGCCAGCCGATAGGCCAGCTCCATGAGCATTTCGGGGGAGCCCGTCTCGGGCGAGTGGATCGATCCCGAGGCCCAATAGATCGGCTTGCCGGCGGCGATGAGGCGCTGGGCCGAGTCGGCCGACAGCTTGCGCGGGTCGGCGAGCGCGGCCGTGATCTGCCGGTACGACTCGAGCCGCGTGATCGTCCCGGAGTCGGCGATGGCGGCCACGATCATCGGCCGCCCTTCATCGCTCGTGCCCAAATCGAACACCTTCACGCGTGGCGACGCGTCGTCCAGAGCGCGGAAGTAGCGCGTGATGTCGGCGACGTAGGACAGCCGGCCGACCGTTCCCGGCACATACCCAAGCACCTGCAGCGGCGTCGGGACCTTGGGGTCGGCGGGAAGGTGGTCGGTGAGCTCGGTGTTGAACCGCGGTTCGGTCGTCAGCTCGCGGATTTTCGCGGTGTAGGCGGAGTCCACACGCGCGGGCTGCTGGAGCGCGATGAGCGCCAGGACGGCGTAGACCATGCCAGGTTCTCCGGAATGCGGGGGAGGCCTTCCTTCAGAAACGCGATCACGAGCCGGTTCACTTCGTCGGGGGCTTCCTCGGCCGCGGCGTGCCCGGCGCGCGGGATGACGATGAACGCCCCACGCTGCAACTCTGTCACGAGCCGGCTCCCGTCGCGCACCGGGATCCAGCGATCCTCGGCGCCCCACACCACGAGCGTCGGCGCGGCGACGGCGCCGAGCCGCCCGACCAGCGTGTCGAACCTGAACTCCCGCAGCACGCCTCGCAAGGCGCGCCCGAAGCCCGGCTCCGACACCGGCGCGTAATACTGGTCTACGTCCGCTTCCGTCACTTTGCTGGGATCCGCATACGTCGAGCGCAGCAGGCGCCCCGTGATCCAGCGCCCCCGTAGCGCCGTCGCCACACCGCCCGCTCCCGGCCACCGACCGACCTTCAGGATCGCGGGCCACCGCACCCCGAACCCGGCGGCGTCGATCAGTACGAGCCCCCGCACGCGGTCGGGATACGCGAGGGCGACCTCGGCGGCGATCGCGCCGCCCATCGAGTGACCGACGAGCACGGCGGAAGGCACGCTGAGCGAGTCGAGGAGCGCTGCGACGAGCCGCGCGTACGCAGCGTTCCCGTAGCCGCGCGCCGGCTTGTCGGAGAATCCGAAGCCGCGGTTGTCGAACGCGATCACGCGATACCCCGCGGCAAGGACTGCCGGAAGCGTCTTGCGCCAGCTGTACAGCGACGCCCCGAAGCCATGGATGAACACCACCGGCGTGCCTTGCCCCGTGTCGATTACGCGGAGCCGCGTGCCGTCCACGACGCGGTACTGCGCGCGGAACGGCGTACCGGCCGGGTAGCGTTCGCTCGCGGGCATCTCCGCCGCGCGACATGCGGCCGCGGCGAGGCACAGCGCTGCCAACGAACGACGCGCAGTCACGTGATCGTACGCAGCGCTCGGCGGGCGAGCGCCGCCAGCAGTGGGTGGGAGCTCCACAGGCCGGCAACCTGATCGCCGGTGCCGGCCGTCACGACGACCTGTGCTTCATCGACGACGAGAATGGTTGAGGCGTCGGCCGGGGCGGAGATTGCTTCGGAGACCAGGCCCTCCGCGTCGGCCGGAAGCTCTCCGGCAACCCGCAGCTCGACCGTCGCGCCGGCCGCCCCGCGCTTCGCCGCATGCCGCCAGGCGGGGAGCGTGGGCCGCCACAGGTCGGCGGCGAGCACGCCCTCCACCCGTTCGGCGCGCGCCACGAGCTGAAGGATCAAGTTGGCCACGGCGCGTGCGCCGGCGACCTCCTTCGTAACCGGCTCGAGCGGATGAGACGCGTCGCGCAGCGCCCGGGCGAGGCGGTCCAGCGCCTCTCCCTGCAGCGTCGCGAGGGCGGCGAGGAGCGCCTGCGGATCGGTAGGCTGGTAGCGTGTGGGCCGGCCCACTGCGCGGCGCGCCGCTCCCCGGGTCACCAGGCCTTCGAGCGCTCCATACGCATTGGCGCGCGCCACCCGGGCCGCGCGGGCGACGGCGTATCCGGTGGAGGGTCCCAATCGGAGCAGCGTTGCGTATACGAGGGATTCGGTCGGCGTGAATCCAAAGGGCGTGAGGTCGAGGCGTGACATTCGTAGTAGTGAATACTACTACGTCAGCGCACTTGCTCGCGCAACCCCAGGCCCCCAGGCCCTAGGCTCGAGCCCTCTCAGACCACTTCGACCGGGATTCCCAAGAGCCGGGCGATGAGTGCGAGCCGAAACGTTACGTCGGTCTGTCGCTGCGCGGGACTCTTCCCCGGTCCCTCGAGGGGGAAGTAGTGCGACACCACCGGGTTCGAGGACCTGGGTAGCATGCGCAGGCTCTTGGGGCTCCAGATTCCTTGGTCGTCGGTTTCACTATAGAGCCGTGCCAGCACCTTCGAGGCGCTGGGGACCTGGCGGAGGATGCCGAGCCGGGCCAGCAGCTCGAGCCAGTACACGGCGAAGGGCACATCAGTGATCCGCCCCTGCGCGTCGGCGTGAAGGGGATCGCCGAGGATTTCGAAGGTCGGCTTGAGGAGCTTCTTTCCGGCCAGAATGAAGAACGCCCGGCGCGGCGACGGCGTCGAGAAGTAATGCGCCAGCCGTTCCAGAAAGCCGGCCCGCTCCCGCTGCACCGCGGGCATGAACGCGAGCGTCTCGACGGAGAACACCGTCGGGGGGTAGGCGAGGGGGTCGAGCACCGTCTTGCGGTGCGCCTTCTTGAACGGCTTCAGGGCCAGCTCGCTGCGCAGGTAGAGCGAGATGTCGCTGGCGAGGCGATGGGCCGCGCCGCGCAGCCGCGGGTCGTCCACGTGAGCGCCCCGCGCCAGCGCGGCCCCTGCGGCCTGCACTCCCATCCCCCGCGCCCACAACCCGAGTCCGCGGTCGGTCTTTGCGGCACGCTGGAACTCGACCAGCAAGGCCGGGTCCTCGTCACGCGACAGCAGCCGGAATAGAAAGCGGTCGGCGAAGCGGAACGGGCGCATGTCGCCCGGCCAGCCCAACTCGAGGAGGCGGCGGTATTGGTAGACCGTGCCCGTCTCCTTCCACCCCATCGCCTTGGACGGACCCGGCGCCAGCAGGTTGGCGCCCCACAATCCTGTCTCCTTCTGCTTCCGAACGATCGCCAGCGCCTCCTTGTACTGGAGCAGCTGGGCCTGAAGTGCCGCGACCCGTTCCGGATCGCGTGCCGATTCGGGGGCCACCTCGGTGAGCGCCCGGTACTGAATAGGTAGACTGGCGGCCTCGAACAGCCACGAAAGGGGCAGCTTGTGCGCGGAGGGAATCTCCAACGGGCCGCTCCAGGGGTGCGAGGGGAGGGGGCAAGGCTAAAACGGGCGCTAAGTTACGTGGGACGGGCGAGATCGGCAATCGCCTGAAGTTCGGTCATCGCGCCGTCGTGTAAGTGTCTGCAGAATATACTGTTGCGTACTGCCGTCAGTTATGCAGATTCCTGCACCTGCGGGTTACGGCGCACGGCAGACGACCGTGTGGATCGTACCCACGCGCCCCGCCCCCACCCCTGCCTCGCTCGTCAGCACCATGGTCGAGTCGTCGCGAAAGTCGATCGCCTCACCCTGCACCTCGAGGCCCGCGATGTCGCACGGGCGTTCCCGGGCCGGGCTGAGGCGCCCCTCGGCACCGGCGATGAGCAGGTAGATCTCCGTATACGTGCGGATCGCGACAAGACGCCCGTCCGGCCGAATGGCCGCGCTCGTCACTAGGCGACCGGCCTCCCCATTGGGGCGGATGTCGAGCGTTTGCACGAACGCCGCGGTAGCAACCCCTTGCTCCGCCCACTGCGCGCGCGTCACCCGATAGACACGAATCTCGCCCGTGCGTCCCTTGCTCACGAGGTAGAGCGCACTGTCGTGCGGGGAAACGTAGATCGCCTCGACGTCGTGCGCGCCGTCCGGGTAGCGGAGGCGCAGCACCGCGGGGGCGGCTGTGGTGCGGAGTGTGTCGCCGGGCCCCGTCGGCGGATCCGGCTCCGCGACAGCGTACACGGTGACCGAGGACCGCTGCTCTTGATTGTCACCGGTATCGGCGAGATAGACGCAGCTTCCTGTGCGCCGCGGCCGGCTCGGTCGGGGGCAGGGCCCGATCGCCATGTCCTCCCAGTCGACCGCGTCGGCGCCGGGCACAAGGAGAAACCCGAGGTCGCGCCCGCGCAGGTCGGTCGCATAGAGGTACGGGCCGTCGCCCGAGTCGTTGTGGGTCCAGATCACGGCGGGATGCGCGCGGCTTACCGCGACGCCGGAGCTTTCACGGACGCGAGGACTCGCGAACGTCCCCGTCTGGGCGGCGGTCGCGGCCTGCACGACGAGCAGTGCGGAGAGCAGCATGGCCATCAAGAGAATCGGCTTGCTCGCCCTCCGGCAAGGGGTGATAATTCGCGGATGCTCGAGGCGTTGCGCTCACGTCCCGTCGCGAAACTGCCGGCCCACGTCCGCCTGTCAGGTCGCATCCTGTTCCTCTGCGAAGACGCCGCCCTGGTCAAGAGCCAGCTCGCGGGAACGGACCTCGCGTGGACACCCGCGATCAAGTTGCGCAACGACATTTCGACCGACGAGATCACTCCCGCCTACATCTGCTACTACTACGACGACACCCTGGGGGAATTCCCCTACCTCGGCCTCAAATGCGGCGAGGAATTCCCCGTCACGCGCGGGACGGTCAAGCGCGGCGGGTTCGTCGCGTCGGTGAGCGGCAAGCGGCGGGGCAAGGGCTCCTCCCGCGAACAGTCGCCCTACGCCGAGATGTGCGCCGGCGTGAAGCTGGTCGTCGCGGAGAACATCGAGCGTATCTACCGGGAGAACTGCCAGAACCTCGGCATCCTCACCACGACCGACTTCTCCATCATCGACAAGGTGCGGCGCGGCGAAGAGATCCCGCTTTCGACATTTACCGACGGCGAAGGCGAAATCACGCGCGGCATCATCGAGTACGGTGGGCTGTTCAACTACAACGTCGCGCGGCTGCAAGGCAAGGTGGTGCTCACGCCACCGAGCACCCCTCGACGCCCAATGACCCTGGGCGAGAAGATCCTCGCGCGGCGCTGGGTCGTGGATCCCTCCAAAGGGAAGATCGGCGTCCCCGCGGTGAAGCCCGGTGATGAAGGGTTCGTCCTCACCGACATCCGCTTCAGCCACGAGTACGTGACGCCGATGGCGGCGATCTTCTTCGAGCAGCTCGTCGGCAAGGACGCCAAGGTGAACGACCCGGGCTCGATCCTCATGTTCCGGGACCACTTGACGTTTCTGCCCGAGGCGATGACGCCGGAACGGATCAAAGAAGGGTTGCTCGACGTGGCGTTGCAGCTCGAGAAAAAACAGCGCGCCTTCGCCGAGGCGCAGGGGATCAAGCTCTACGGCGAGCTGCGCCTGGGCCACCATGGGTCCGAGGCGATCTGCCACTCCAAAATGCTCGAGTCCCATGCGCTCCCGGGGCAGGTGATCATCGGCTCCGACTCGCACACGCCGCACGCGGGCGCCGTGGGGTGCGTGGCGTTCGGCGTGGGCACGACCGCCATCTTCAACTCCTGGATCACGAAGGACGTGCGCCTGCAGGTCCCCGAGACGGTGAAGGTCGTCGTGCGCGGCAAGAAGCTCGACAACGTCACCGCCAAGGATTTCATGCTCGAGATCCTGCGCCACCCGTACGTGAAGAGCGGCCGCGCCATCGGCAAACTGGTGGAGTACTGCGGCGATGCTGTCGAGTCGCTGTCGGTGGACGAACGCGCCACGATGACGAACATGACCGCCGAGGTGGGCGGCTTCACCGGCTACGTGGCACCCGACGCGAAGACCGCCGACTACCTGATGGACTATCGGGGCATGTCCCGGGCGGAGGCGGAGCGCCTGAGCATGGGCCTGGCGAGCGATCCCGACGCCGAGTACTGCGAGGTGATCGAAATCGACGCGGGCGAAATCCGGCCGATGATCGCCCTCCCCGGCGACCCGGGGAACGGGCTGCACATCGGCGCGGCGGAAGCGCGCATCAAGGTGGACATCGCCTACGCCGGGTCCTGCACCGCGGGCAAGAAGGAAGACATGGACATGTACGCGCGCGTGCTGCGGGAGGCGACCGCACGCGGGGCGCGAGTCGCGCCCTGGGTGCGGTTCTTCATTCAGTGCGGGTCCCAGGATGTGAAGCGGTACTGCGAGGAGCGCGGATACCTCGAGATCTTCCGGCAGGTCGGCGCCACGTTTCTCGAGCCGTCGTGCGGCGCCTGCATCAACGCGGGGCCGGGGGTTTCGAAGACGCGGGATGAGGTCACGATCAGCGCCATCAACCGCAACTTCCCGGGCCGTTCCGGGCCGGGCCAGCTCTATCTCGCCAATCCCTACACCGTCGCCGCGTCGGCGATTACCGGCTACATCACGCCGTGGGAGCCCTCGTCGAGCTAGGGCCTACGGCAGGCTTCCCCGGATCCGTACCTTCAACGCCCGCGCCCCGCTCCCGAAGTCCTTCGCCGAGGTAACGGTACTGATCGTCGAGTCGGGGACTTGTTTCGCCGTGATTGCGAACGCCCCGTTCATCGTCCCGCGGAACGTGGTGAGCTCCAGTCCACCGCCCGACTGGGTCCGCCCCCTGCCGTAGGTCGACGCCGTGGTGCGGAGGTGCCCGCCGCGCGCGAGCCACGCCCTGACCGACGAATCCGCCTCCTGGTGGATCATGAAGCCGGTGCCCGTCCCCGCGGTGTCCGGTGCGAAGCGCGTGCTGAGCGAATCGTCCACCGGCGCCCGCCCCGCCCCCAGGATAAAGAATACCGAGTCCACCGTCTGCGTCGTCGCGCTGTAGCCGTTCCAGCCGAGCACGGCGCTGAGATCGGCGATGACCGAGTCACCGGCTTGTGTGGCACGGATATCGAGCTCGATCCCAACGACGCGAGTCGTGTCACCCCCGGCGGCGACGCGGGACGCGCGATCGATGTAGGGGAACACGAGCAAGGCCAGCGTCGGAAACAGCGTGTCGCCGATCAGGGCCGAATCGAGGGCCCGCCGGACGGCGGCGATCTCCGGAGTGGCGATGGCGTCGGGGTCCACGCCACCCGCGTCGGAGCAAGCGGCGATGACGGATCCCAGCGCGATGAAAAACAGCAGCAAGCGTCGCATAGCGGGAATATGACGCTACTCGGGGTTCTCGGATACCGCCGGTCGCACGTCGCTGCGATAGGGACGCAGCGCGTCGCGCTGATACACACTGCGCGGATTCCACAGGACCCACGACATGATCCCCAACTCCTCGGCGGCACGGATCTGCTCGCGGATCTCATGCGGCGTGTAGCGGGGCAGGCGGCGGCCCAGGGTGAACGCCTGGAGAAACGGCCGGATCGCCGCGGACCGGGCCTGCGACCGCGACCGTTCGATCGCCTCGCGCAGCGCGCGCTTCACGATCGCGTATGGATTCGCGTTGGGCCGCTCGTAGCCGTACGCGCCCCGGTAGTAATGACTCGGGTACACCATCGGCAGCACCACGTCGGCGACCGTAGTGAAGTCCTCCCACACCTGCCCGATCCCGAGGTCGCCCCCCCCGGTCGCCGACGCCGTCAGACCGAAGATGTCGAACGTCACCGGCACGCCGAGCGGTTCGAGCCGCCGCACGAGCAGCTGCACGCTGGCACGCACGGCCGCCCGCTGCGTCTCCCCCGCCCGGCGCGAGGGAAAGATTGCCGTCGCCATCATCTCTTTCGGCTCATCGGGGAACCGCACGTAGTCGAACTGCACCTCGTCGAACCCCAGCCGCACCGCCTCCTCGGCGAGCTGTGCGGCGTAGATCCATACCGAGTCGTTGTAGGCGTCCACCCAAGCGCTGCCGATCCGGTCGCGCCACAACCCGCCGATGTCGCGCTGCTGCACCGACCACTGCGGCCGCCGCTCCGCGAGGAGCGGGTCCTTCGCCACGACGATGCGTGCGATCGCGTAGATGTGATGCGTCGCCAGCGTGTCGAGCCGCCTCCGCGCGTCGCGCGCCCGCAGGCACCGCGTCGCGCCGATGTCGCGTGCGATTTTCACCTGGGAGTCGTACAACATGCAACCGGTGTCGTCCTTCACGTCCACGACGAAGGCGTTGATCTCAGTCGAGTCAGCGAGGCGCACCAAGTGCCACAGCTTGCTCGACCCGAATGCCCACGCGTTGACGTACAGCGCCTTGATGGGGGGAGCGGCGGGCGATGCGCCGAACAGCGGCTCGGGCAGGACGTAGCGCAGCTCGGCGCCGCGCAGCCGCAGCCCGTCCGACGACGCGGGGATCGCCTGGGCAAAAAGGCCGCGACTTGAGATCGCGGCCCAGAGCAAGAGTGCACCTGCCTGCCGAGCCAACTTCATAGGGGGTATCACGATAGGAAACGGCACCCCGCTAGGCAAGCAGCCGGGCTACCGCAACTGTAAGCTCTTGAACAGCAACGGGTAAGTCGCCAGACTCTGGCCCCGGTACTGGGGCCGGAAGCCGAACAGCATCACCCGTCCGGTTCCCTGGCGCACTTCGAGCAAGCCGGCCTTCCCCGCGACGCGCTCGGGATGCAGCACCCAGCCCGAGAGCAGGACACGCTCAGGGTCGTCCGGCCACCGACCGATCACGCGGACGACGCTCGAATCGAGCACGTCAAATGCGGGCCCGCCCTGAAACCAGACTGCTGTTTGGCGAGGCATACCGCTGGCCACGGCGTTCGTGGTATCCAGCTCTAGTCGGAAGATCGAGCCAGGGGCGTAAAACTCCTCGTCGGGCACGCCCTCCAGCACGTTGCGCACCGGCAGGAGCAGGGCCTGCACCGCGAAGCGGCTCGCCTCGTTCAACGCGACGAGCGTCCCGCCGTCGAGCACGAATTGCCGCAGCGCCTGCGAGCCGTCGGGGCCGATGCCGCCGGCGTACGGCGCCGGGTAGCGGGGCGCGGGAAGGCCCTCGAGGATTTCGCTCGGCGACTGATCGGGCAGGACGATGACGTCGAACTTCTCCTTGAGCTTCCCGGCGCGGACGACCGAATCCACGAGGGGCTGGTAGGGCACCTTCCACGTGTCGAACACCCACCGAGTCCACCCTTCGTCCATCGCGGCGTCGTACGATTTGTAGAGCGCCACGCGCGGCACGGTGACGAGGTCAGTCGCCACGAATCCCGGATACGCGGGGGTTGCCCTCGGCGCCGCAACGGGCGCCGACAGCGGCACGCGCAGCGAGTCCGCCGCGGCTACGGCCGTCACACCCATCAGCAGCGGCAGCGTGTGTGCCGTCACGTCGTACGGCCGCTCCGGCGGCCCGCCCGGATAGAGACGCCGGTCCGGGTAGCGCTGCACCTCGAGCAGCGCTTTCGCGAACGCGGCGTACGGTTGGCGCAGCACGACGACGTACGTCCCCGCCGCGTGCCGTTGCCCCTGCAACGTGAACGCCTGTTGGGCGGTGCGGAACTCAACCTGTCCGCGCTGCAGGATGCCGAGCAGTGTGGCGAGCGCGATCGAGTCCTGCCGCGCGGGGATAACGTACGCGTAGGGCCAGTCCCGCCATCCGCGTACCGCGCGCCGCTCCACCGCCAGGAAGCTCGCGAGCCAGCGGTCGCGATCGCGGGCGGCGTTCACCAGCAGCGCGTACGCGCCGTCGGTCTGGTAGGCCACGATGTCGCGCAGCGTCCAGCGGCCTCCCGGCCACGGATGGGGGAAATTCCAGGAGCGTTCGCGCGGATTGAAGCCCCGGGACCGCGCCTGCAAGCGGTCGAACGGCACGTCGATCGGGGACGCGAGACGCCCACTCGCGGTTTCGGAGAGGATGCGCACGCCGCCGTGGTAGTGCTGGTACGCCCGTGCCGGCGTCCACGCGTCGTACGTGGAGTTGACCGAGATCCCCGTCTTGCCCTGGCTCGCGAGGTCCCACGCCATCGCCGAGCCGAGGGCATTCACCCCGTCGATGAGAAGCGGGTCCACGTTCGGCTCGACTGGGTCGAGATAGGGCGGCAGGAACAGGCGCGCCCCCTCCGACCCCATCTGATGGATGTCGTGCACGATCTGCGGGTGCCACACGTTCTGCAAGGAGTCGACCGTGAGCTGGGTTTCGACCTGCGTGAACGCGTACCAGTCGCGGTTGTTGTCGTGACCCGTGTAGTGGTGGTATAGCTCCGGCGGCTCGCTGCCCTCGGCGGGTGTACCGAGCGTCCGGTTGTACCACTTCGTCACGATCGTGACCCCGTCCGGGTTCTGAGACGGGACGAGCCACAGGATCACGTTGTCGAGAATCGCCCGCGTGGTGGCGCTGGTGTCGGTTGCGAGTCGATAGGCGAGCGCGACGGGGGTCAGGTGCCCCCCGACTTCGGTCGAGTGGATGCTCGACGTGATCAGCACGATCGTCTTGCCATCCCGGAGCGCTTCCTGCGCGGCGCGCGTCGTCCGGAGGGTGCGGGGGTCCGCGAGGCCGGCGTTCAGCTGCCGATAGCGATCGAGCTGTCGGAGGTTGCGCGGGCTCGAGATGACCAGCGCGACGAACGGCGCACCCAACGTCGTCTTGCCCAGCTCGCGAAAGTCTACGCGGTCGCTCGCGCGCGCCAGCGCTTGATAGTAGCGCACCAGCATCGGCCATTCGGCAAGCTTGCGGTCGTCGCCCGGATCGAAGCCGAGCACCGAGCGCGGTGTGGGGATCACCGGCCGCTGCGCGGCCTGGGCAGCGGCCGGGGGGGGGAGGGGGCGGCGCGCCGGTGGTCGAGGACGCTGGGCGGCGAGTGGCACGGTGACGGCCAGCCACATCGCCGCCGCCGCTCCCAGCACGGGGCGGGACTGCCGCATCAATGTACGCTGCCCGCAGCCGCCGGCGGCGCGTCTCCCGTGCCGATCCAGTGGGCGAACCAGGTCCGGATCCGCTCCAGCCGGTCGACCAACAACCACGGCGGGCCGGTGCGGGACAGCCCGTGGTAGGAGCGCGGGTAACGGACGAACTCCGCCGGAATCCCGCGCTTGCGAAGCCACAGGAACAGCTGTTCGCCGTCGGTGATCGGGGTGCGCTTGTCGTCTTCGCTGTGCACGATCAGCATCGGCGTGCGGATGTTCTTTCCGAACGTCATCGGCGACAGGGTCCGGTACAGCGAATCACTCTCCCACGGCACGCCGAAGAACTCGTAGTCGGTGAGCCCCTGGGCGTCGGACGAGCCGTACCAAGAATACCAATTGAAGATGGATCGGTCGGTCTCAGCCACCCGGAAACGGTTCGTGTGACCGACGATCCAGTTTGTCATGAAGCCGCCGTAGGAGCCGCCCAGCACCGCCATCCGCGTCGTGTCCACCCCACCCTTCGCGATGACGACGTCCACGGCCTGCATCAGGTCCTGGTAGTCCTCCAATCCCCACCGTCCGCGCGTCGCGTACGTGAACGCGTGCCCGTACCCGGTCGAGCCGCGGGGGTTGGTGAACAACACCCAGTACCCCTGGCCGGCGAGCATTTGGAACTCGGGGAACAGCACGTTGCCGTAGTTTGAGTGCGGGCCGCCGTGAATCGACAAGACCAGCGGGTAGCGCTTCCCCGCCTGGTAGCCGTGGGGCTTCATCAGCCAGCCCTGGATGCGCAGCCCGCCCGTCCCCGTAAACCAGAAGGTGTCGGCCGGAATCACCGCTACCGCGCCCACCAAAGAGTCGTTGAACGACGTCACCCGTCGCTCCAGCGCCGGCGTCGCGACCGGCGCCACCCACAGCTCGGTGGGATGCGTCACGTCGCTCGCCGTGTAGGCGACCGAGCGGCCGTCCAGGCTGCGCGAGAAGCCGCGCAGCTGCCGCTCCCCCGTCGTCACCTGTCGCACCGCTCCGCCCGCCACCGCGACGGCGAACAGCTGGACGGTGCCGCGCGTGTCGGCGTCGAAGTAGAGCGTTTTGCCGTCGGGCGACCAGGCCGGCGCGCCGGGGTCGAGCGCCCAATCGGCCGTCAGGTTGCGCGCCGGGCCGCCTGCCGCCGGAATCAGGCACAGGTCGTTCTCCTCGCCCCGGCCCTTGGCGCAGGTGAACGCAATCGTCTTGCCGTCGGGGGACCAAGCCGGGTCGGTGCTCTCGGTGAAGCCGGTCGCCAGGCGGCGTATCGCACCGTCGGCCACGGTCAGCAGATAGATCTCGGGGCGCATCACATCGCGCACCTCGAGTGTTTCCGTCGAGTCTTGCACGAACGCGATGGTCTTGCCGTCGGGCGACCACGCGGGGGCGTTCTGGCTCAGATCGCCGCTGGTGAGTTGGCGGGGCGCACCGCCCTCGAGCGGCACGGTGTACAGGTGGCTCGGCCGGCGCGTCTCGCGCGGTGGGAGGAAGCCGCGCTCGTCCGCCACGATCGGAATCGACGTGTACACCCGGCCGTCGAAGCGTTTGGGATCGGGCCCGCGCGTGATCGCCGTGGGCGATACGCGCGTCCGCCACGGCTGCTGCTTCGCGCTGTCGGGCTCCGCGCCGCGCCAGCCGAACAGGAGCCAACGCCCGTCGCGGGAGAACGTCGGCGACCCGTGCACGCCCTTGATCTGAAACGCCTCGCCCCCCGGCGCACCCGTGCGCAAGAACCAGATGTCGTCTTCCGATCCCTCACGCCGGCTCGCAAACGCCAGCAGTGAGCCGTCGGGCGACCACGCCGGACTCGACGCTTCCGTCGAGGGGCTGGTGTAGCGGTAGGCCGGCGCCGTCCCGTCCGCCGCCGCCATCCAGATCTCGCTGTGGCGCCGGTCCTTGTCCTCGACAACCGTCGTGACCGTGAACGCCACGCGGCGGCCGTCGGGCGACAGCCGCGGGTCGGCGAGAAACGTCAGTTTGTAGTAGTCGGTCGCCTGCCAGGGGCGGGGAGTCTGGGCGGAAAGGCGGTCGGGCGGACGGGCGGTCAGGGTAAGGGCCGCGATGACGAGCTGCCAGCGGGTCTTCATACAGAGACGCTCGGCTGAGGTCTGGGGACAGGAAAACTACGGCATCCCGCCCCGAGACGCGACGGGCGGCCGGCTGCATGCCGACCGCCCGACCGCCCGACCGCCCGTTACGGCAGTTTGTGCAGCTCCACGCGCCTGTTCTGAGCCCGTCCGTCCGGCGTCGTGTTCGTCGCCACCGGGTTCGCGGGGCCGTAGCCGCGCGCGGTCATCCGGGTCGGGCTCACGCCCTTGCGAGCCAGGTAGAAGCGCACCGCGATCGCCCGATTGCCCGACAGGCGGCGGTTCAGGGTCAACGATCCGGTATTGTCGGTGTAGCCCGCGATCTCGATCCGAATCTCGGGATTCGCGATCAACGACGCCGCCACCTGGTCGAGCACCTCGTACGAGGCCGTCGTCAGGACGGAGCGCCCCGTCTGGAAGGTGACGCCCCTGAGGATGAGCGTCGGCCGCGGGGCCGGTGCGCCCGGCGTCGCCGCGGCCGGTGCGCGCTCCTCGAACAGGAGCAGGCAGCCGAACTGGTCCACCCGGGAGCCCGCCGGCGTGTTGGCGCACCGGTCCTGCGGATCGACCACGCCGTCGCCGTCGGTGTCCTTGGCGATGGGGCACCCGTTCGCGTCCACCTGCGTCCCCGGCGCCGTGTTGGGGCAGCGGTCGAGGTTGTCCGGCACCCCGTCCGTGTCGCTGTCGGCCGGACAACCGGTCGCGTCGACGGGCGTCCCGGCGACCGTGTCGGGGCACTTGTCGATGCCGTCGGCCACACCGTCCCGGTCCCCATCCAGGGGGCAGCCGGTCGCGTCCACCACCGCGCCCACGGGCGTGTCCGGGCACTTGTCGACGCCATCCCACACCGTATCGTGGTCGGAGTCGAGGGGGCAGCCCGTCGGATCGACTGTAGCACCTGCGGGGGTGTCCGGGCACTTGTCGAGCCCGTCGTCCACGCCGTCGCCGTCGGAATCGGGCGGACAGCCCTTGGCGTCCACCGCAACGCCGGCCGGCGTGTCGGGGCACTGGTCGAGGCCGTCGAGAACCTTGTCGTTGTCCTGGTCGTGGGGACAGCCGGTGGCGTCCACCGTCGCGCCGGTAGGCGTGTTGGGGCAGCCGTCGGTGCCGTTCAAGACGCCGTCGCTGTCGGCATCGCTGGGGCAGCCGCGCTTGTCGACGGTCGCGCCGGTCGGCGTGTCGGGACAGGCGTCGCGCTTGTCGCCGACGCGGTCCTTGTCGGCGTCGGACGCCGGCGTGGCGTCTGCCTGGAACATCGCGAACCCGACCGAGCCCACGAGGTGGGTGGCCGACTTGTTGCTGAACAAGCCGCTCGGTTGCGGGGTGCCGTTGGTCGTGGGCGTATAGATGCCGCGGCCCTCCACCCGTAGTGCCACGCGATCGCTTAGGAAGATTCGGGCGCCCGCGCCGCCATGCACGCCGCGGTCGGTGAACTTGTAGGGGTTGGTGCCGCCGAAGTCGAGCGCCGAATAGCCGCCCAGGACGTAGAACGAGAGCCGGTCGCGGTTCAGGGGGCTGAGCACCAGGCTCACTCCGCCGATGATCGGCTCGATCTCCGTCGAGGGTCCAACGCTGTGCGGCGGCTGGAACAGCACCTCGAACTCGAGGCCGATGGCGGGGCCGAGCGCGTACGCGAAACGCACGCCGCCCCCGATCTTGTCGTCCAGGCCAAAGGCCTTGTCGTATTGCGTGAACGCTCCGAACGCGCCCACCTCGTAGCGCCGTTGGTACTGCGCCGCGAGCGCCGACGCGCCCAGGGTCATCGCCAGGCCTACCGCCGCGAGAGTCCGCACGGATTCCTCCGCTCTAGAAGAGCTGGCGCAGCTCCACGCGCCGGTTCTGGGCTCGGCCCGCCGCCGTCGTGTTCGGCGCGACCGGGACCGTCGGGCCGTACCCCTTGGCGGTCATCCGCTCGGGGGCGACGCCCTTCTGCGCGAGATACGCCCGCACCGCCTCCGCTCGCGACTGGGACAGCCGCTCGTTGGTGACCGAGGACCCCGTGTTGTCGGTGTGCCCGGCGATCTCGATGCGAATGTCCGGGTTCGCGACCAGCGATGCCGCGACGATGTCCAGCACAGTGAACGATTCCGGCTTCAGAGCCGACTTGCCGATCTCGAACGTCACGCCGCGCAGGATGACCGGCGTCCGCGCTTCGGTGAAGAGGATCGGGCAGCCGGCGGCGTCCACGCGCGTACCGGCCGCGGTGCCGGGGCACTTGTCCTTCGAGTCGTCCACGCCGTCGCCATCGGTGTCCTTGGAGCGTTGGCACCCGGCGCTATCTACCTCGGTGCCGGCCGGCGTGCTGGGACACTTGTCCAATCCGTCGGGCACGCCGTCCTTGTCGGAGTCGGTCGGACAGCCCGTCGCGTCCACGGTAGCACCCGCGGGCGTGTTGGGGCACTGGTCGATGCCGTCAGCCACGGCGTCGCCGTCGGCGTCCGTGGGGCAACCCTTGGCGTCCACCCGCGCCCCCGTCGCCGTCGCGGCGCACTGATCCAGCCCGTCGAACACACCGTCCGCGTCCGCGTCGGTCGGGCACCCGCGCGCGTCCACCTGCGCGCCATCGACCGTGTTGGGGCACGCGTCCAAGCCGTTGTAGACCTTGTCGCGGTCGGAATCGCTGGGGCAGCCTTGCGGGTCCACGATCGCCCCGGTCGGCGTCCCGGGGCAGGTGTCGCGCCGGTCGGCCACGCCGTCCCTGTCCAGGTCGCGGATCGCGCCGGACCCGGCGAAGATCGACAGGCCCACCGAGCCGACGACGTGCCCCGCCCAGTCGCCTCCCGCGAAGCCCGTCTTTGGAGCGTAGATCCCGCGCGCCTCGAGGCGCAGCGCGACCCGGTTGCTCAAGAAGATCCGGTCGCCGATGGCGCCGTGCGCGGCGTCGTCGGTGAATCGATAGGGAGCGGACTTCTCGAAGTCGAGCCGCGAGTAACCGCCGAGGATATAGAAGATGTTCCGTTCGCTGCCGAAGTTCAGCACCAGGCTGACGCTGCCGAGCGTGAGGGTGGGAGTCGCGGGACCCACCGTGGCGCTCGGGGATTGGTATCCCACTTCGCCCTCGATGCCGACGGTCCGGCCGAAGAAGTAGCCGATCCGGCCGCCGCCTCCGAGCTGGTTGTCCAAGTTGAAGACTTGGTCATACCGGGTGTATGTCCCGAACGCGCCGATCTCCCACTGGTGCGCCCGCTGGGCGGCCAGGGGGGAGGTCGGGGCGGCGGCGATAGCGAGCACCACGAGGGTCATCCGTGCGCGCATGGCGTAGGCTCCCTTCGGTGACGGGCTGACGGTTTTCCCACGGCTAATATAGTTAGCCGCTGGATTAGAAACCCCAGGTACAGCTGCGGCGCTGCCGTGTGACCAGGTCGACCCCTCCCAGGACCAAGCCGCGCGACGTCCCGTCGACCTCCCGCCACGTGATTCCCGCGGGCTCGACGAGGGTTCCCGCCCCCTGCGTGCCGCACATCTGGGTCCAAATCTGGGTGCCGACCGGGCCGGAGAACGCGCCCAGCGAGTCGCCGGTCACGACCGCGGCCATGGTCTCGGCGGCGTTCGTCGCCGCGCCGGCGTACATCCCGCCGACCAGGAGCGCGGCGTTCCCGACGTCGAGCAGGGCGAACTGGGAACGTCCCTCGGGCAGGACGCCGGGGGCGGCGGCCCAGGGGCCCGTGAAGAATCCCGACACGAGGCTCAGGGGCGCCGTGTCGCTCGTCACCAGCCGCTGGGGCGTGGCGTCCAATCCCCCGCCCGGCGGCACGCTGTCGGCCACGCCTCCGATCGTCACGACCCGCCCGTCCCGCACGAGCCCGCCACCGTAGGCGCGGGGACCCGGGAGCGCGGGCTGCTGGTACCAGCCGTCGATGTGCCCGTCGACGCCGATGCGCCCGACGTACACCGCACGCTGCGGCCGCCCTTGGCTATCCGTCCCGCCAAGTACGTAAATCCGCCCGCGGCGGACGACAGCGATGGCGCCGGCGACCGGGGCTGGCAGCGGCTCCAATAGCAGGAAGCGGCTGGTGACGAAGTCGGCGGTGACGTCGGCGCCCAGCACCGTCGCCTGGGCCCGGCCCGCCGCGTCGATCCCACCGATGACGTAGAGGGCACTCCCCGGGACCCGCGAGTTGTGGCGCGTGGCGACCGCCGCGGCGGCGAACGCCCGAGGCACGGGCAGCACGTGACTCAGCGTCGCGTCGGTGGTGTCGCGCTGGCGCACCCACGGGTCGATCGCGCCTCCTCCTCCCGCCGTGGCTCGGGCGACATAGACGCCCGAGTCCGGGGACATGATGATCTGGCCGCCGCTCGAAGACGGCTCCGCACCCCCGGCGGCGTACAATGTGGTGCTCAGCGTGGCTCCGGAGGGGAACTCGGCGGCGGCGAGCGCCACGCCGACCGGCGCGCGGGGGAAGGGTGCGCGGGGCTGCCACACGAGGGCCGCGGGATTGAAGGTCGGGGCCGGGAGGACGTGTATCGTGGCGGTGAGGCGGTGGCCGGTCCCTGTGATCACCGTGAGCGTGCCGGACGCCGCGGCGTCGGGAACGGTGGCGGTGATGGTGAGGGCACTCCAGGTGGAGTCGGCGATCAGGGCGTCGGTCTCGCCGCCGCCCGACCGCGGGAAGCGCACGGCGCCGCCGTTACGTGACGCGCCGAACCCGAATCCCTCGAGGACGACGCGCTGGCCACGGACGAGGATCGGCTCGATCGCGCCATCCACGTAATCGAGGCGGGCGCTCTCGAGGACAGGTCCCGACCCGTCGCCGCCGCAGCCCAGCATGACGAGGACGGCGGCGGGGAGCAGCCTACCGGTGGCCGTTCTCCCCACGCATGAACCGGAGGGCCTGGGACAGCTTGTCGGCGAGGGCCGACAACTCGGTGGCGCCATGGGCGAGATCTTCGATCGCGCGCAGCTGCTCGGCCGCCGCTGCCGCGACCGCTTCGGCTTCCTGAGTAGAGGTTTGCGCGGCGGTGCGCGCCTGTCCGAGCGTGTGGGTGATCTTGGCCGCGAGCTCGACGCTCTGGCGCCCGACTTCGGCGACCCGCTTGCCGGCCCGGGCCGTCTCCGCCGCCGCTTCCGCGATGCGGTCGAGGTCTTTTACCCAGTCGGCCGAGTTTAGTACCACCTGGGCCAGGTCGCCGCGGATGCGCTCGAGCAGCTGGGCGGCCCGGTCGAGCGCCCGGCGTGTGTCCTGCACCGACTTGCCGACGTTGCGCGCTTCGCGCCCGCTTTCCTCCGCCAACTTATGGACCTCGTCGGCGACGACCGCGAAGCCGCGGCCGTGGACCCCGGCCCGCGCCGCCTCGATCGTCGCGTTGAGCGCCAGCAGATTCGTCTGATTCGCCACGAACCCGATCGTCTCGGAGAACTTCTCCACTTGCGTGGCGACGTCGCGGAGCCGCCGCACCTCGGCCGCACTCTCTTCGGTGGTGGCCCCGAGATCGGTCAGTTGGCGCACCGCCCCTTGCGTCCCGGTGCGAACCTTCTCGGCCGTCTTCTCCATTTGGGCGCCGGCGTCGCGGGTCCGGTCGCCCGCGGCCGCGAGCTCGCCGGCGCTGTCCTTCAGCTGCTCGGCCTCGCGGCCGGCTGCGGTGACCAGCTTCGCCGCCTGGGCCGCGCCGTCGCTCGCGCGCTGGGCGGACGCCGCCACCTCCTCACTCGAGGCATGGATCTCTTCGGTCGTCGCGGTCAGAGTCTGGACGTACTGGGTGGTCTGGTCGGAGGCGCCCGTCACGGGCCGCAGCGAGCCATCGATGGCGACCATCAGCGCGAGCTGGGGCGCCAGCAGCTCCAGCAGCTCCCCGTCCGAATCCCGGTATATCGCCGGGTCGGAGTGCCGCACGCTCCACAGGCCTACGAGCTGTCCGGCATGATACAGCGGCACGAGCATCTCGGACCCCGGCGTTTCGGCGCCGGGCACGACGACCTGATCCTTCGCGAGGCCGCGCGCGACGACCGCCCGCCGCAACCGCAGCGCTTCGCCCGTCAGCCCGGCGTCGGCGTCGAAGCGGAAGACCGCGCCGGCCTGCGCTGCGGTGTCGGCCAGCAGCTCCATCTGCCGGGTCCGCGGGTCATAGCGGGCGAAGCCCATCTGCTCCCAGGGCACGAGCTGTCGCGTCAGCTCCTGCACCCGGCTGAAGCTGCGGCTCAGGTTCATCTCGGCGGCAATCACCTGGGCCAGTCGCTGAATCAGGTGCAGCTCATCGGCGCGGACGCCGAGCCGGATCACGTACAGGCTGCCGGCGCTGACCACGACCAGGCCCGCGGCGAGGAGCGCGGTAACGCCCGTGGGGAGCGCCGCGTGCAGCAGGGCGAACCACGCCAACGTCAGTGCGACCGACGCGACGTACACGATGGTCTCCCACCGCAGCGTGAGCTGCGCGTCCACCCACGCGATCGTCTGTCCCAACGCGAGATCGAGATAGAACGTGCCGTTCACCAGCATCGGCAGGAGCACCATCACCAGCGCGACGAGCCACAGATTGCCCACCGTCAGGGCCGCGGCTCCCGTCTGGCCGCCCAGCTGCGCGTACATCAGGCCCACGAGCGTGGTGCCCGTCGTCAAGTGCGCGGCGTTGCTGAGCGCGGCCCGCAGCGGCACGCGCCGCCACAGCATGTCCCCCACCATCATCGCGAAGGGTGCGAGCAGCGCGGCGAAGGCCCACCCGCGATCGAGGAGGGCGTAGAGCATCACGCCCATGACGTAGGAGGAGAACCCGTTGCCCGGCAGCGCCACCCCGTAGCGGCGCGTGAACGCGGCGGCGACGATCAGCGCGATGCTGACGAGGGGCAGGTTCTCACCCACCGCTGCCGCACCGCTCGCGTAGGCCGCGATGCCCGCGCCGAAGCACGCGAGCCCGGCCAGGGAGACGGCGACCCGGAGCACCAGCGCTGCTTTCATAGAGGGTGTTGGCGCAAGCTCGGGCACGTGGCGCGGCATGTCAAGCACGACTATCGTTTACGACATGAAGGTGACGATCGAGTACTGCGTCGTCTGAAACTACGAGCCTCGGGCCACCGGTCTGGCGGCCGAGATTCGCGACGCGTTTGCTCATGCGGAAGTCAAGCTCATCCAGTCCTCCGGCGGCGTGTTCGAGGTCGAGGCGGACGGCCAGCGTGTTTTCTCCAAGAAGGCTCAGAAGCGCCACGCGGAACCCGGCGAAGTCGTGCGTCTGATCCAGCAGGTCGTTTCCGGTCCGCGGTGAAGATCGCAATCTCCACCGGAGGCGGTGACGCCCCGGGACTCAACGCCGTCATCCGCGGCGTCGTGCTGGCCGCGGTCAACCGTGGCTGGGCGTGCGTCGGGATCCGGCGCGGCTTCGACGGCTTGCTCGGCGACGACCAGGTCATTGCGCTCGGCCCCGCCGAAGTGCGCGGCATCACCCACCTGGGCGGCACCATTCTCGGCACCACCAATCGCGGCGATCCCTTCAAGTGGCGCAGCCAGCGGCCCGACGGGACCTGGGTCGAGCGCGACCGCTCCGACGAGCTCGTCGCGGCGTTTCGCGCGCGCGGGCTCGACGCGCTCATCGCGATCGGCGGCGACGGCTCGCTCAGCATCGCCCTGCGGCTCATGGCGAAGGGCATTCCGGTGGTCGGCGTTCCCAAGACCATCGACAATGACGTCGGCGGCACCCTCGCGACGTTCGGCTTCGACACCGCCGTGGCCACCGCCACCGACGCGATCGACCGGCTGCATTCGACGGCCGAGAGCCACGAGCGCGTCATGGTGGTGGAGGTGATGGGCCGCCACGCGGGCTTCATCGCGCTGCACGCCGGGATCGCCGGCTCAGCCGACGTCATCCTGATCCCCGAAATCCCGTTCGACATCGCCAAGGTGTGCGAGAAGATCCGCCGGCGGGAAGCCGAAGGACGCCACTTCAGCATCGTCGTCGTCGCCGAGGGCGCCGCGCCCAAGGGTGGCGCCGTTTCGCTGATCGATCCCGAGCACCAACGCCTCGGCGGCATCGCGGACAAGGTCGCGCACTCGATCGAGCAGATGACTGCCAAGGAGACGCGCTCCCTCGTTCTCGGTCACCTGCAGCGCGGCGGCAGCCCGACGACCTTCGACCGTCTGCTCGGGCTGCGATTCGGCGCCGCCGCCGTCCGCCTCATCGCTGAGCGCAAGTTCGGCTACATGGTCGCGCTGCAACCGCCCACGATTGCCGCGGTGCCACTCAAGGAGGCCCTCGCCGCGCCGAAGCGCGTCCCCCTCGATTCCGACACGATCGCCACAGCCCGAGACATCGGGATCAGTCTGGGAGACTGACCCGCGACAGGTGTACCCGCCGGCGCACACGCCGGCGGTGCGGGGTGCACACCGGGGGGCACACCGCCTAATATTGCGTCGTGCGCATCCCCCGCGACCACTTCCTTCCCCCCGATCCCCAGGCCTACCTCGCCGCCGAGCCTGCTACCGGTCGGGTGATCGTCATCGCGCCCACCCGCGCCGCATGCGAGACGATCGAGCTGGCCTTGGGCCTCCGGATCGAGACGCTGCTCGAGCGCGAGCATGGCGATGACATCCGCCGCCTCGCCGCCTCGGGTTCGCAGGGAGGAAGTGGGGGATTCGGGATCGTGGCGGGAACGGGGACGGGGAAGACCCTGGCGATCCGGAGCGTGGCCGAGACGATCCTCCAGGCGCCCCTCAAGGTGGGCGTCGTGAATCGCGAGCGGGAGGCGACCCCCGAGACCCCGACCTGGAACGTGGTCATCATCACGACCGGCATCGCGCGGCGGTGGTTCCAGGACGGGCTGATCACCGCGCAGGACACGCTGGTGGTAGACGAGATCCACCAGACGTCGGCGGAAATGGAACTCTGCCTCGCCCTCGGCAAGCGGGCGCGGTGCCGCTTCATCTGGTTGTCGGCTACGGTCGACCCCACGTTCTACGCGGACTATCTGGGCTCAGCCGAGGTGCTCGAGACCCGGGCGTTCGACCCGGCCAAGGCCGCTGACGTACAGGTGTTGGCGCAGCGGCCGCTCGAGTTCCTGAGCGACCGGTTCATGAAGCGCGTGCTCCGGGAGCGCCGCGGCGTGGCGGTGTTCGTGCCCACGCGGGCCGAGGTCGAACAGATCGCGCGCGAGCTAGGGGATCGCTGGCAGGCCTTGGCGACCGCGTTCTACCACGGCGGCGAGCCGATCCGTGTGATCCGGCCCTTTCTTGACGGTTTGGTCAAACGCCCCTTCCTCTTGGCGATGACCGCGGCGGGACAGTCGGCCCTCAACATCCGCGGCCTCGACACGGTCGTGGTCTATGACGCCCGCTACACGAACGTGGTGGAGCGCGGCAAGAACGTCCTGACCCGGCTATACCTGGGTGCGAACGAGATCCTCCAGATGGCGGGGCGAGTGCACGGCCGCGTCGAGGGGGGCGAGGTCTACATTCTGAGCGACCGGGAGCTCGTGTTCGAGGAGCTGCGGCCCACGGCACCCGAGTTCCAGCTCGCCGGAGACGCCGAACGCGTGGCGATCACGTGCGCCGCTATCGGCGTGGACGCGGCGGAGCTCGACCTGCCGGTCCCGCTCGACCGCCGCGCCTACCGCGACGCGGTCGCGCTCCTGACCGAGCGCGGCCTCATAGAACACGGCCGGTTAACGAGTTACGGTCGCGACGTCGAAGCGATGCCGGTCGAGCGGCCGTGGGGGGAGCTACTCTATCACGCCGATCCCCCACTCATCCCGATGGTGGCGGTCGCGGCCAACATCGAATCGCTGCACCGCATGACCCGCGAAGAACGCGAGCTCAAGGGATTGATCCTGCCGGGGTCGGACCACCTGACAGCCTACAACGTGTACGCCGAAGCGGTGAACAAGCACGCCTACCTGGGAGAGGTGTACGGCTTGCCACGTCACCTGTTCCGCGAGGAGATCGATCGCTGGGCGGAAGGACGGGGCGTACTCGTCAAGGCGATCGAGGACATCGCGCTCGGCACCGCTTCGGTTTACCGCCAGCTCGAGCTGCCCCTCCCCGCCCGGCTCCCCTACGCCGACCAGAAGGCGCTGGAGCTTTTTGCTGACCTCGTGGCCAAGATCATGCCGTTCGATCTCGTCATCGACGAGCAGACGGCTGACGGGCGCGAAGCGCGGGTCAGCCGAAGCTCCGTCTGCGGGAGTTGGGGAGCGGTGGCGGGGGCGCTTCGTTACTTCGCCGACCGGTTCGGTGTGCCGCGGGCGAGCATCGAGGGAACGCAGATCCCCGAGCGGGCCATCCGGCGCTACGCCCGGCGCGGCCCGCCGGAGGTCGTGTTCGAACGACACCGGCGACGCGAAGGTCTGATGGCGGTGCGGACGGTGGTCTACTCCGGGTTCACGCTGGAGCGGGAGGTCGAGCCGCTCCGCAGCCCCTTCCCGGACGACCTCGCGGACGCGGCGCGCCGGGCGCTCGTCCAGGCGCTCCTTGCCGGGGAGACGCCGCACCCCGATCAGGGGAAGCTGCGCCGCGCGCTGGAGCGTTTCGGGCACTACTGGCGGCGCTCCGGCGGGCGGTTGACGCAGGCGCACGGGGACCGGCTCGCGGAACGCGTCGCGGAACAGGTCGCCCAAGTCCGCTCCTGGGACGACTTCATCGCCGCGCGCATTACGCTCGACCCCGACGCGAGCATCCCGGCGGTTGAGCGGGCGCGACTCGACGCGCTGCCCGCGTCGCTGTCGTTGTACGGGGACCGCGTGCCCCTGGACTACGAAGTGGACCAGGGCGTCGGCGTCGTGCGGCTGCGACTCAAAGAGGGTCAGGCCCGGCGACTCAACGCGGGAGACCTGCCGCCGCTCGACCGGCCCGTACAGTTCACTGTCACGCGCGGCAAACACGATGCGGTACGCGCGGCATCGCTCGAGGAGCTACGCGAATCACTGCTGGGCTTAGGACGGAGCGCCCGTGCCCGCGGGGTCAGGGAGGGTGCTAGCCGAGGCGGCCGCGGGGGGCCGGGGGGCGGGGCGGGCCGCGGGGGCCGCGGGGGCCGGGGGGGCCGGGGGGGCCGGCGACGT
>Ga0210382_10000006_pt1 | contig 117800 bp, 119 predicted proteins | sample PLMedo_FD_155452 | JGI IMG/M metagenome (GOLD analysis project Ga0210382, IMG submission 155452) | Groundwater sediment microbial communities from an aquifer in East River, Colorado, USA - PLM0_60_coex redo | ecosystem: Environmental > Terrestrial > Soil > Riparian zone | place: USA: East... | reverse complement strand
TGACGGCAACGACAATGTGCTCGGCGGCGCCGGCAGCGACGGCCTCACCAATACCGGCAGCGACACCTTGATCCTCAGCTATGGCGCCGCCACTGCCGCAGTCCACAATGTCGGAGCGATCCAGACGACCTCGCCGACCGGCGCCTCGGGCCAGTTCGGCGACGATTCCACCCGGCTCGCGACCTTCATGGGGATCGACCATTTCCTGATCTCGACCGGCTCGGGCAACGACAATCTGACTACGGCCGGCGGGGACGACGAGCTTCATACCGGTGCGGGGAACGACATCCTGGCGACGATGGGCGGCAACGATACGCTCGATGGCGGCATCGGCGCGGACAGCATGACCGGCGGTTTGGGCGACGATTATTATTACGTCGACGATGCCGGCGACAGCGTCAACGAGAATGCAAATGAGGGCATTGACGAGGTCCGCACCGCTCTCGCCGCTTACAGCATCGCGGGCTTGGCCAATGTCGAGAACCTGACCGGCATCTCTACGGGCGCGCAGGATCTGCGCGGCAATGGCGGGAACAATGTCGTGACCGGCGCGGGCGGCAACGACTTCATCCGCCTGCAGGATGGCGGCGCCGACACCGGGATCGGCGGCGGCGGCAACGACGTCTTCCTGTTCGGCGCGTCGCTGACCTCGGCCGACAAGGTGGACGGCGGCGCCGGCACCGACCAGATCGCCATCCAGGGCGATTATTCGGGCGGCGTCACGCTCGGTGCGCAGTTGGTCTCGATCGAATCGCTGGCGATATTGTCCAGCACCGACAACCGCTTCGGCGGCGGCGGCGCCGGGCCGTTCGACTATCGCATCACCACGGTGGACCAGAACGTCGCCGCCGGCGCCACCATGGTGGTCGACGCCAACCTGCTGCAGGCCGGCGAGGACTTCACCTTCGACGGGTCGGCGGAGAGCGACGGGTCGTTCTTCACCTACGGCAGCCGCGGCGTCGACGATCTCACCGGCGGCGCGAAGAACGATGCTTTCTATTTCGGCGAGGGCCTCCAGTTCGGAGCCAGCGACAAGGTGAATGGCGGCCCCGGCGGCACCGACCAGCTCGGGCTTCGCGGCAATTACACGATCGTCTTCGGCGCCAGCCAACTGACCAGCATCGAAAGCATCGGCCTCGTCTCCGCCAAGGACACGCGCTACGGAGCGCTCGGCTCCAACTACAATTACAACCTCACCATGAACGACGGCAATGTCGCGGCCGGCCAGCGCATGACGGTCGACGGCGCGCCGCTGCGTTCGACCGAGACTTTGACGTTCGACGGCAGCGGCGAGCTCGACGGCTCGTTCCGGGTGTTCGGCGGCGCCGGCGACGACGTCATCCGCGGCAGCCACGGCAACGACGTCCTCTCGGGCGGAATGGGCACCGACATGCTCTACGGCAATGCCGGCAACGACGTCTTCCTCTACCGCTCGGTGGGGGAATCGACCGCGGCCTCGCGCGATCGCATCCAGGACTTCGCGCTCGGCGACAAGGTCGACCTCTCCGGGATCGACGCGATCGCCGGCACTCCTGCCAACGATGGGTTCACGTTGATCGGCGCCAACGGGTTCAGCGGGGTTGCGGGCCAGCTGCGCTACGAGAACACCACCGGCAACATCTGGGTGGTCCAGGGCGACACCAATGGCGACGGGCTCGCCGATATCGAGCTGGTCATCGTCGCCGCCGACAGCCACCAACTCACCAGCGGCGACTTCTTCGGCTGAGCCCGCCGTCGCGACGGTGTTTGGCCAGGGGGGCGAATCAATTTCGCTTTGGTCCGTGTCTTATGCGGACCAAAGCGGCGGCAATATGCGATGTGCAAGGGGCCGGGAACCGCCCCCGGGCCCGTACCGCCCTAGGAAAAGCTGACCCCGAGATCCGTATTGGGCGGGCTGCCGCCTTGCTCGGCGCTTCCGGCGTCCATCCGCCGCACCTCGGGCTGGATCCACTGCTGACGGCCGATATCCATGCCGGATACACGATCGGCGCGGACTGCTTGTTCTTCCCGTGGAGCGATCATATCGAATCCTTTGTATCGCTTACAAATTGCTCTTGTCCCGTAACGCCCCCGAGGGACGGCTGTCAACGAGGCTCGATAGGACGGGACGGCACCTCCCGGTTGCGGACCGGTGCGGCTCGGCGATATAGCGGGCGCGCAATTCCCGGAAAGGAAAGACGTGACGGAAGTGTTGGTGCAACGCCGCGGGGGACTGATCGAGGCCGAGGTGGACGGGGAAATGGTCGCCCTGCACGTCGACAATGGCGCCTGCTATGGGTTCAACCACACGGCGACCCGGATCTGGTCGCTGATCGAGCAGCCGCAGCGCCTTTCGGACCTTCGAGACGCGCTCGTTCGGCAGTTCGACGTGGAGCCGGAGACCTGTGAACGGCAGCTGCTCGAGCTGCTGAAGGAGCTCGAGCAGGACGGCCTCGTCGAGATGCGGCCAGTTCCGACGCAGCCATAGACGATGACGGCCCTGGCCGGCTTCTGGACACTCGGCGGCGCGGCCGGGGCGGGCGATGCGTGCGAGCGCATGCTGAAGGCGCAGCAGGTCTATGCGCCCGATCGGCCGCTGTGCTGGGCGGACGGCGATATCGCCATGGGGCGGCGGCTGTTCAAGCTGCTTCCCGAAGACGCCTACGATCGCGGCCCGGTCGTCGAAGCGGGCGGCGGCCGGGTCCTGGTCGCCGACGTCAGGCTCGACAATCGGGAGGAGCTTTGCGCCGCGCTCGGCATATCCGGCGGCGAGGCGCGAACCCTCTCCGACACCGCCATCCTGATGCGGGCTCTCGACCGCTGGGACGAGGAGGCCGTCGACCGCCTGGTCGGAGATTTCGCCTTCGCCTTGTGGGACGGGCGGCGCGAACGGCTGCTGCTGGCGCGCGATTTCCTCGGCCAGAGGCCGCTCCACTACCATCGCGATCGCGCTTTCTTCGCCTTCGCATCGATGCCCCGGGGGCTGCACGCCCTCGCCGAAATCCCGGTCGCGCTCAACCGGCAGGCGGCGGCCGATTTCCTCGCGCTCATGCCCGAGAGCGGCGCCGAGACCTTTTTCGAAGGCGTCGAGAAGGTGCTGCCGGGACATCTCGTCGTGGTGACGAGAGAGCGGACGTCGTCGCGCAAATATTGGAAGCCGCCTTTGCAGCCGCTTCGGCTGAACAGCAGCGAGGACTATCGGGAAGCGCTTCGGGACCTGCTCGACAAAGCGGTGGCGGCCCGGCTGCGCGGCGCGGACGGCCTTGTCGGGGCGCATTTGAGCGCGGGTCTCGACAGCAGCGCAGTCGCCGCCACCGCCGCCCGGCTGCTGGCCGCCCAGGGCGGCCGAGTGACCGCGTTCACCTCGGTCCCACGGCCGGGCTATCAGGGCGGCCTGAGCAACGCCATTTCCGACGAGGGTCCGCTCGCCGCCGCCGTAGCCGACCTCTATCCGAACATGGAGCATGTCCGGATCAGCGCCGGCGCGAATTCCCCGCTCGCGGCGCTCGACCGCAATTTCTATCTCTACCAGCGGCCCCTGCTCAACCTGTGCAACGCGGTGTGGGCCGATGCGATCCTGGACGCCGCGAAGGAGCGGCGCCTGCCTGTGTTGCTCAGCGGCGCGATGGGCAATCTCACCTTCAGCTATGACGGCATGCCATTGCTGGCCGATCTGCTGGCCGGGGGACGCCTCATTCGCCTGGCGAAACAAGTCTATCTGTTGCTGAGAGGCGGAACCCGGGCCGGCACGATCGCTTCGCAGACGATCGGGCCCTTCCTTCCCAAGGCGGTGTGGGCGGCGATCAGCCGCGTTCGCGGCAAGGCTGGAACCATCTCCGAATATAGCGCGATCAACCCGGCGAGCGCCGCCGAGTTCGGCGTTGCCGAGCGGGCGATGGCGCGCGGGCTGGACCTGTCCTACCGGCCGCGCCGCGATCCGGTCGCGACCCGCTTGTGGGCGCTCGGACGCGTTGACCTTGGCAATTACAACAAGGGCATGCTCGGCGGCTGGGGGGTGGACGTCAGGGACCCTACCGCCGATCGCCGCCTGGTCGAATTCTGCCTTGCCGTTCCGGTCGAACAATTCCTCGCGAGGGGAATACCGCGGGCGCTGGCCCGGGAGAGCATGGCCGACCGGCTGCCCCAGTCGGTGGTGCGCGAGCGGCGCAAGGGCTATCAGGCGGTCGACTGGCACGAAGGGCTGAGCGCCGCGCGCGGCCAGCTCCGCGAAGAGATCGAGCGGCTGGCGGCCATTCCGGTGGCGTGCGAAGCGCTGGACACCGAGCGGATGGCGCGGATGATCGAGGACTGGCCGGCCGGCTCCTGGCACAAGGACGAGACCACGAGCCATTACCGGCTCGCCTTGCTGCGCGGCGTCTCCACCGGCCATTTCATCCGCAAGGCGGCCGGAACCAATCGCTAGCCCGCGTCGGGCCGGCTCTCAAGCGGAGAGCTTGCCGGCGCGTTCCGGGAGCTTTCGAGCCGGTTGCCAAGCAGCGAGCGAGAGTCCATTAGCCGGCGATGCTTTCTCAACGAACGCGGTATACAATCCGGGCGCTCCTCCATCTCGCCGACCGTTACGGGGAGGGGCCCGTGCAGCTCAGCGAGATTGCGGACGCGCAGAAGATCCCGCCCAAGTTCCTGACCGTGATGCTTTCGCAGATGATCCGCGAAGGGCTGGTCGCGAGCCGCCGCGGGCGTGACGGCGGCTATTGGCTCGCCCGGCCGCCCGGCGAGATCAGCTATGGCGAGCTGGTCCGCCTCACCCGCGGATCGCTCGGCCTGCTGCCCTGTGCCAGCCGTTTCGCCTACGAAAGCTGCAGGAACTGCATCACCGAGGAGAGATGCCGCCTCCATCGGGTGATGCTGATGGTGCGCGACGAGACCGCCCGGATCCTCGACGGGCTGACCCTCGCCGATGCGATCCCGGCGGACGCCCTCGCAGCGGATGAGGCGTGACGGCGCGGCACGTCGCGGTCATCGGCGCGGGCGCTTCGGGCGTGCTGCAGGCGCTTCACCTGCTTCGCCTGGGCGTCGAGCGGGTCAGTTTGGTCGAGCGTGAGCGCGAGCCCGGCCGCGGCACCGCCTACGGCACGAGACGGCCCGAGCATCTGCTCAACGTCACCGCCCGGCGGATGATCGTCTATCCCGGCGATCCCGACCATTTCGCCCGCTGGTTCGCCGCGCGCGGCGGAGAGCCCGACGATTATGCCCCGCGCAGCTTGTTCGGCGACTATCTTTGCGAGCTGGTGGCGGCGGCGCGGGGCCGCATCGCCATCGTCGCAAGCGAGGCGGTGAATGTCACCGCGAGTGGCGGCCAGGAGGAGATCGGGCTGAGCGACGGCCGGACCATCCCGGCCGATGCGGCCGTGCTGGCCCTCGGCAACCTCCGCCCGGCGAGCCTTGCGGGAATCGAGCCCGCGCAGCTCGGCGCCCTCTATGTCGAGGACCCGTGGTTCGGCGGCTTTGCCGAGCGGCTCTGCGCCGAGGACACCGTTCTTCTGATCGGCACCGGCCTCACCGCCGTCGATGCCGCGCTGACCCTCGACGCAACCGGATTTGAGGGCAGGATCCTTGCCATTTCCCGCCGCGGCCTGGCGCCGCGCGCGCATTTGCAGCGCGAGCCAGTGGCGGAATCGCCGACCGATTTCCCGCGCACCTGCGTCGACCTGCTCCGCGCGATACGAAGGCGCGGCGGGGAGATCGGCTGGCGCGAGGCGGTCCACGAGCTGCGCCCGGTCACGCAGACGCTGTGGAGCGCCGCGCCGCTCGCCGAGCGCCGCCGCTTCCTCCGGCATCTGCGTCCCTGGTGGGACGTGCACCGCCACCGGCTCGCCCCGGCCGTCGCCGACCGTATCGAGGCAATGCAACGCGAGGGACGACTCGCGGTCGCGGCAGGCAGGATCCGCTCGGTCGAGGCCGATGGCGGGACGGCGGTCGTCGCCTGGCGCCCCCGGGGACACGACGAGACGGAGCGCCTGCGGGTGCGGCGGATCGTCAACTGCTCGGGGCCGGAGCTCGATATCGCGCGTGCCGGCGAGCCCCTGCTCGACGCGCTCCTCGCCGCGGGCCGTATCCGTCCCGATTCCTGCCGCCTCGGCATCGACGTCGACTCGGAGAGCCGGGCGGTGATGGCCGACGGGACTCCAGGCAGCCTCTACGCGATCGGCCCGATGACTCGCGGCGCTTTCTGGGAGAGCATCGCCGTCCCCGACATCGCCGTCCAGGCGCAGGCGGTCGCGCAGCGGATCGCCGGGCAGCGCGTCTAGATCAGGATCCGGAACAAGGCGCCGCCCGCGCCGCTTTCGCCGAGGCCGATCGAGCCGCGATGGGCGAGCACCACCTGGCGGGCGAGGCTGAGGCCGACGCCCGTCCCCTTCGCCTTGGTGGTGAAGAATGGGAGAAAGACGTCCTGGCGCAGCGCCTCAGCAACGCCGGGGCCGTTGTCGGCGATCTCGATCTGCGTCCTGCCGCCGCTGATCGGGGCGAAGCTCAGCGAAACGGCCGGCGCTTCGGCATGGCCGCGCGCCGCCTCGGCGGCGTTGCGCAGGAGGTTGATCAGCACTTGGCACATCAGGTCCGGGTCCGCGTCCATGACGAGATTGTCGGGGGCCACGCTCAGGGCGAAGCCGACTCCCCCGGACATATCGTCGGCGCGAAACAGCGATTCGAGCTCCCGCGCCCAGGGGAGTATCTCATAGGCGCGCCGCCGCACTTCGGGGATGCGGCTGATCTGGCGGTAGCTTTCGACGAAGTGCATCACCCCGTCCGCGCGCCGCGACAGCGTGTCGACCGCCGAGCGCGCATCGCTCACCGCCGGATCGTCGCCTTTGTCCGCCTCGGCCATCAGGTCGGCGGCGGTATGGGCGAGCGAGGTGACCGGAGTCATCGAGTTCATGATCTCGTGGGTCAGCACCCGGACGAGGTCGCTTTGCGCGGCGATCTCGACCGCGTTCAGCTCGCCCTGGATCGGCTGCACCGCCAGCACCCGCACGGTGCCGCCGAGCCGGTGCACCGCCGCCACGCTCACCATCGCCGTCTGCGGCACCGCGTCGAGCGTCAGCGGGACGAGGCGGGGATGACCGACATTGTTCTCGCCCAGCATTTTCGCGAAGGCGTCGCCATAGCCGGCGAAATCCGCGACGCGCACGCCCTTATGCTTGACGAACAGCCGCCGCGCCGCCTTGTTGGCAAGCTCCACCCGCCCCTCTCCGTCCACCGTCAGGAGGGGCGTCGGCGCGTCGTCGAGGACCGCCTCGAAGAAACGGCCGGCGTCGCTCAGCCGGTGCCGCTCCTCGCGCAGCGTCCTGATGCCGAGGTCGAGCGCCTCGCCGACCTCGGCGAAGCCGCTGCCTTCCTTGCGGTGGGAAAAGCTTTGCGAGAGGTCGCCGAGGCGGACCGCCTCGAGGAAACGGGCAAGCTCCCGGTTGGTGCGCTGGATGAAGCGCCAGAGCTCGGCCAGCGCCCAGACGAACAGAGCGCCGGCGAGCAGCCGCGCCGCGCCGAGGCCGGACCTCTGCAGCGATTCGAAGAAGGCGAAGGCGGCGGCGAGCATCATCGCCACCCGCCAGGCGAGGCCGGCGACGAAGCGGGCCCTAAAGGCCATGCTTATCCATGCGGCGGTACAAGGATGCGCGGGTGAGGCCGAGCTCGTTCGCGGCAAGCGAGATGTTGTAGGCATGCTTCTTGAGCGCCTGCTCGACCATCTGCTTTTCGGCCCGCTCGAGATTGAGGTCGCCGCCGACGGCGGGCGGCGGACTGGTCGTGGCCGGACGCGCCGGCGCGCCCCGCGACAGCGAGAAATCCTCGACCGTGAAGGCGGTGTCGGAGGCGAGGATCACCGCCCGCTCGGCCGCGTGGCGAAGGGCGCGGACATTGCCCGGCCAGTCATAGGCCTGGAGCGCGGCGGCCACATCGGGGGCCAGCTCGCGCGCCGGCTTGCCATATTTCCTGGAGTAGAAAGCGACGAAATGCTCGGCCAATGCGGGTATGTCCTCGCGCCGCTCGCGCAGCGGCGGAAGCTCGATCTCGACCGTGTTGAGCCGGAACAGCAGGTCCTGGCGGAACAGTCGCTCGTCGGCGAGCCGCTCGGCCGGAAGGTTGGTCGCGGCGATGACGCGGACGTCGATCGGCACCGGCCGGTTGGCGCCGACCGGGATCACTTGGCGCTGCTCGAGCGCGGTCAGCAGCTTGGGCTGCAGGTGGAGCGGCAAATTGCCGACCTCGTCGAGGAACAAGGTCCCTCCGTCGGCCGCCTGGAGGCGGCCGACGCGGTCGCCGCGGGCGTCGGTGAACGCGCCTTTGACGTGGCCGAACAGCTCCGATTCGAACAGGTTCCCGGCCACCGCGCCCAGGTCCACCGACACCAATACGCCCTCGCTTCGGCGCGAGCGGTTGTGCAGCTCGCGCGCGACCAGCTCCTTGCCGGTGCCGTTCTCGCCGAGGATCAGCACATTGGCTTCGGTTGGCGCCGCCCGCTCGATCAGCGAATAGACGCGGCGCATGGCGGCGGAGTCGCCGAGCAGCGGCGTCTCTCCCCCCGCCGCCGGCGCGGCGATGGCGACCGCGCGCTTGCGCTCCCGCGCCGCGGTCTGGCGCGAGCTGCGCAATGCGGCGGCGGTGCGCACGGTGGCGAGCAGGCGCTCGTTGGACCAGGGCTTGGAGACGAAATCGGTCGCGCCCCGCTTCATCGCCTCGACCGCGATCTGAACGCCGCCATGGGCGGTGATCATCACCACCACCGCCTGGGGATCGCGCTTCAATATCTCGCCGAGCCAGTGGAAGCCCTCGGCGGCATTGGTCGCGCCGCGGCCGAAATTGGCATCGAGCAGGAAAATATCGGCCGTATCGCTCTCGATCGTTGCGATCGCTTCCTCCGGCGACTGGAAGCAGGCGACCTCGTCGAACAGCTCGCGCAGCAGCAGCCGCGCCGACAGCAAGATGTCGGGATCGTCGTCGATGATGACGCAGCGCCCGAATGCTTTTCCCCGCACCACCGTCCGACTCCTACAGCCTGGCCGGTTCCCGACAAACAATTTCCGTGCCAGTCGCGTCCGGCAGCGGACAGTCTCGTCCGGAAGCGGACAGACGGCGCGCTCCGCCGCAGCCGGAAATCCCGGAAAACCCGCATTTTCGGCATTTGGCGCGGCTTCTGCTGGTGAGCCGGCACAGGGGAATGCCTCTGTCCGGGAGGAATTGAGATGCGCAATTGGGAAGCTTATGCAGGCGCCCTGTGGATGGCGGTGGCGACCTTGCTGGCGTCGGCGGCGTTGCAGCCGGTCGAGATTAGCGCGGCGTCGGCCCGGCCCGAGTTGCACATGGCCTCGCTCCGCGCGCAGGGCGGCAACGCGCTCGCCACGGGCTGTGACAGCCTCCGCTCGTGACGAAGCCTTTGTCCGGGCGCGGACAGTATCTGTCCGAAAACGGACACGCCAGCCGCTTTGCATCGTTCCGCCCCGCCGTTGCAGCGGATGCGGGCGCTGGCACGATGATTGCTCTGTTGCCCGGATGAGGTTTAGATGAGCGTAATCCGCATGCAATCGTCAGACAGCAAGGGGAGCCCGCACAGCGGCGGCGCCATGGACCGCGCGGTTGCTCCCACCGGCTTGTCGAAGCGGACCAAGATCGCGATCGGCGCTGCGCTCGCGCTCGTCGCCGCGATCGCCTTCTATTGGTTCGCGCCAACGGCCAACAGCCAGAGCGTTGCTGCCGCGCGCCTCACCGTCTCGATCGTCGCGAAAGGCCGGTTCGACGATTTCATGCCGCTCCGCGCGCGGGTGACGCCGCTGGTCACCGTCTTCCTCGACGCGGTCGAGGGCGGAAGGGTCGAGAAGCTGATGGTCGAGGACGGCGCGATGGTCCAGCAGGGCCAGCTGCTCGCTGTCTTTTCAAACTCGGACCTGCAGTTGAACCTGCTGGCGCGCCAGACCGACGTATCGCGCGAGGTCAACTCGATGCGCAGCCAGGAGCTTGCGCTCGCCCAGACGCAGATCCAGGATGAGCGCGCGGTCATCGAGGCACAGCTCGCCGCGGAGAAGTCCAAGCGCCAGTACGAGGTGCAGAAGCCGCTCGCCGAGAAAGGTTTCATCCCGGCCAAGGTCTTCAACGACAGCCGGGACGAATATCTTTCCAACCGGCGCCGCGCGGAGGTGCTCCGCCGCGCACAGGCCATCAACCAGCGGCTGCAGACAAGCCAGCTGGCGCAGCTGCGGACATCGAACGCCGCGCTCAGCGGCAGTCTCGACATTGCCCGCGCGACCCTCGACGCGCTCAACCTGCGCGCGCCGGTCGCCGGGCAGCTCACCGCTTTTTCGATCCAGGTCGGCCAGTCGCTCAACCGTGGCGAGCGGCTCGGGCAGATCGACAGCGCGGGACGCAACAAATTGGTGGCGAGCGTCGACGAATTCTATCTGGGCCGCGTCCAGCCGGGACAGATCGCCACGGTCGAAGCGGGCGGCAAGACCTACCGCGCGAAGGTCGCCAAAATCTACCCGCAGGTGCGCAACGGCGCGTTCGAGGTCGACCTTCATTTCATCGCCGGCGAGCCCGCCGACCTGCAGCGCGGCCAGACGCTGCAGGTCAAGCTCACCCTCGGCGATCCGACGCCCGCTCTGCTGATCCCCAACGGCGCCTTCTACAACGAGACCGGCGGCGTCTTCGTCTTCGTGGTCACGCCCGACGGCGGCAGCGCGGTCAAGCGCCCGGTCCGCCTCGGCCGCCGCAACGCCGACTTTATCGAGGTGCTCGAGGGCCTGGAGCCCGGCGAGCGCGTCATCACCTCACCCTATACCGGTTTCGCCGACAAGGATCGGCTCGACCTCGAGACATGATGAAGGAGCCGATTCAATGCTGACCATGCGCGATCTTTCCCGCGTCTACCGCACCGACACCGTCGAGACGACGGCGCTCGACCGCATCGACCTCGACATCGCCGACGGCGAGTTCGTCGCGATTATGGGCCCGTCCGGCTGCGGCAAATCGACGCTGTTGAACGTGCTCGGCATGCTCGATTCGCCCACCGGCGGCTCCTACGTCTTCGACGGCAAGGAGGTGGCCGGGCTCCCCGAGGGCAAGCTCGCCGACGTCCGCAAGAAGAATATCGGCTTCATCTTCCAGAGCTTCAACCTGGTCGACGAGCTCAGCGTCCGCGAGAATATCGAGCTCGCTTTGCTCTATCACGACGTTCCCGCCGCCGAGCGCCGCCGTCGGGTCGAGGAAGTGATGGACAAGGTCGGCATCGCCCACCGCGGCAAGCACCGGCCGAGCCAGCTCTCCGGCGGCCAGCAGCAGCGCGTCGCCGTCGCCCGCGCTTTGGTCGGCAATCCCCAGCTGATCCTGGCGGACGAGCCGACCGGCAACCTCGACACCCAGCATGGCGAGGAAGTGATGAAGATGCTCCAGGCGCTCAATCGCGAGGGCTCGACGATCGTCATGGTCACCCACTCGCCCGGCCACGCCGATTATGCCGGCCGCGTCGTCAACATGCTCGACGGCAAGATCCTGATCGAGCGCCGGCGCGCGGCGTGAGCCGGCCGGGCGCGACAGGCGGCCAGCAAGGGAAGGGAAGGGAACGGGGCAGATGTGGCGCAATTATCTGACGGTCGGCATTCGCGCGCTTAGCAAGAACAAGACCTACGCCTTCATCAACGTCTTCGGCCTGGCGATCGGCATGGCGGCCTGCCTGATGATCCTGCTCTTCGTCCGCTACGAGATGAGCTACGACCGGTGGATTCCAGGATCGGAGGACAGCTACCAACTCCAGACCTGGTTCAAGTCGAAGGAGACGGGCGAGGAGCAGCAGCTCCAGATGACCAATTACGCGGCCGGCCCCGCGCTCAGGAAGGATTTCCCGCAGGTCGAGAAGACGGTCTACGTCTTCTCGAACGATCCGGTCTTCTTCCAGCGGGGCGAAGCCACCTCCACCAAATATTATTATTTTGTCGACGAGAATTTCCTGGACGTCGTCCGGCTGCCGCTGCTCAGCGGCAACGCCGCGGCGCTCGCCCAGGTCGGCAATGCCGTGATCAGCCGGTCCGAGGCGATCAAGCGGTTCGGCACCGATCGGGTGCTGGGCCGGACCTTCACCCTGATCAGCAGGGGCAAGAAGAGGGACTTCAAGATCGTCGGCGTCCTCGGGGACCTGCCGAAAAACTCCCACCTCAAGGTGAGCGCGCTGATGCGCCTCGACTTCCCGGCCTATTTCGCGGAGGAGCCGCGCTTCTTCGAATGCTGGGGCTGCCAGAGCGGCTGGGTCTATGCGCGTCTCCGGCCCGGCGCCGATCCCCGCGAGATCGAGCGCCGGCTTCCCGCCTGGGAGAAAAACAACGTCCCCATCGAGTATGCCGGCGAGGCCCGGTTCTACGCGGGCGACGATACGGACTGGCATCTGGTCAATGTCGGCGACGTGCATCTGGGCAGGGCCCAAAGCGGGGTGATGGCGCCGGGCAACGACCGGACGACGATCGTCACCTTCGCCATCATCGCTTTGCTCATCCTCGGCATGGCGGTGGTCAATTTCACCAACCTCGCCACCGCCCGCGCCAGCCAGCGGGCGCGCGAAGTGGCCTTGCGCAAGGTGCTCGGCGCGAACCGGCGCCAGCTCGTCGCCCAGTTCATCGGCGAATCGGTGATCGTCGCATTGCTTGCCATGGTGATCGCCCTGGCGCTGGTCGAGCTGCTGCTGCCGCCCTTCGCCGCCTTCATCGACGCCGACATGAAGCTGTCCTATTTCGGCCAGGGCGGGATCGCGCTGCCGGTCTTGCTCCTCGTCCTCGTCGTCGGCGTGCTCGGCGGCCTCTATCCCGCTTTCTTCCTGTCGCGCTTCCAGCCCGCCCAAGTGCTGAAAGCGAACCAGTCGGCGGCCGAGACGCCCGGCTCGGGACGCCTGAGGAACATCCTCGTCGTCGGCCAGTTCGCGGTGTCGATCGGCCTCATCATCTGCACGGCCATCGTCTACGGCCAGGCCGCTTATGCCCGGAGCGTCGATCCCGGCTTCCAGCGCGACCACATCCTCCAGGTCGACGAGCTCGGCCGCGCCCAGCTGTTCGGCAAGGAGGAAATGATCGCAGAGCGCACCCGCCGCGTGCGCGGCGTCGATTCCGTCGGCCTCACCACGATCGGCGTCGCCACCGACAATGCCAACAATACGAACGTGATGGTGCCCGGCAGGACCGACCCCGTGCTGATCGGCCTCTATACGGTCGACGAGGGTTTCTTCGATGCGATGGGGCTGAAGCTGGTCGCCGGCCGCTGGTACGACGCCGCGCGGCCGCTCGACGACATGACCCTGCCTTATCCGGCCGAAGCCGCTCCCCAGCGGGCGCTCGGCGCGCGGGGCGCGAACGTCGTCATCAACGAGCTGGCGGTGAAGCGGCTCGGCCTGCGCAGCCCGGCCGAGGCGATCGGCAAGACCTACAAAGCGGGCCTGCTCGAGAACCAATATGGCCTGGTTCCGGTCACGATCGTCGGCGTCGTCGGAGATTCGCGCTTCCGCTCGGTCAAGGTCCCGGTCGACCCGATCCTGTTCCAGAACGCCAATCAGGGCCATTCCAACATGATCGTCCGCTTCCACGGCGATCCCGAGGCGGTCCGCGCCGGGGTCGAACGCGTCTGGAAGGGGGTGACGAACGAGGTGCCCTTCAGCGCCCGGTATAGCGACGACATCATCCTGGAGCTGTACAAGGCGGAGGATGCGCGCGCGAAGACCTTCGCCGCCTTCGCCCTGCTGTCGGTGATCGTCGGCTCGCTCGGCCTGTTCGGCCTGGCCGCTTTCACCGCCGAGCGCCGCACCAAGGAGATCGGCATCAGGAAGGTGCTCGGCGCGCGCGTCCGCGACATCGTCAAGCTGCTCGTCTGGCAATTCTCGAAGCCGGTCATCGTCGCCAACCTGATCGCCTGGCCGGTCGCCTGGTGGGTGATGCGCGAATGGCTGAACGGCTTCGACACGCGCATCACGCTCGGGCCGACGCCCTTCCTGCTCGCCGGCGGCCTCGCTCTGGCGATCGCGATCGCGACCGTCGCCGGCCACGCCTTCCGCGTCGCCCGGTCGAACCCCATCCACGCCCTTCGCTACGAATAGGATCAGGCCATGTGGCGCAATTACATGATCGTCGGCATCCGGGCGCTTGCCAAGAACAAGACCTACGCCTTCATCAATATCTTCGGTCTCGCGCTCGGCCTCGCCGCCTGCCTGATGATCCTGCTCTACGTGCGCTACGAGCTCAGCTACGACCATTGGCTGCCCAACGCCGCGAACACCTATCAGCTGCAGACCTTCTATCACGACAAGCAGACCGGCGAGGAGATGAACCTGCAGGCGGCATCCTTCGTCTCCGGCCAGGCGCTGAAGAAGGATTTCCCGCAGGTGGAAAGGATGGTCTACGCCTCGTCCGGCGGGTTCACCGTCCTGCGGAACGGCGAGGCGATCGCGGTCGAGCACGGATCGCAGGTGAGCGGCCCCTTTTTCGACGTCGTCCGGATCCCGCTCGCCAAGGGGGACCCGAAGACGGCGCTCCTCAATGTCGGATCGGTCGCCCTGTCGGAGACGCAGGCGCGGACCCTGTTCGGCGCCGCCGACCCGGTCGGCCAGACGCTGACCGTGATGCTGCGCGGCAAGCCGGTCGACCATAGGGTGACCGCGGTCTTCAAGGACCTGCCGAAGAACTCGCACATGCGCTTCAACATGCTGGTGCGCTACGACCCGGTCACCTACAGCGCCGAGCAGCCCGATTTCCTCACCCAATGGGGCTGGCAGTCGGGCTGGTATTATCTGACGCTGAGGCCGGGCACCGATCCGGATACGATCCACGCCGCGCTCCCCGCCTGGGAGAAGCGCAACATTCCCGACGAGGATTTCGGCGGCCGCAAATACAATGCCGGCGACGAGCAGGACTATCGGCTGGTCAATGCCCGCGACGTCCATCTCGGCGAGGCGCAGAACGGCGCTACGGTGCCCGGCAACGACCGCCGCACGATCCTGACCTTCGGGGTGATCGCCGCCTTGATCCTCGGCATGGCGTGCGTCAACTTCACCAATCTCGCCACCGCCCGCGCCTCGCAGCGCGCCCGCGAGGTGGCGCTCCGCAAGGTGCTCGGCGCCAACCGCAAGCAGTTGATCCTGCAGTTCCTCGGCGAATCCATCCTGGTCGCGATGCTGGCGATGGTCGTCGCCCTCGCCATGGTGGAGTTGCTGCTCCCGGCCTTCGCCAAATTCCTCGATGCCGACCTTTCGCTAACCTATTGGGGGCGCGGCGGGCTGCTGCTGCCGATCCTCGGCCTGGTCCTCGTCGTCGGCGCGGCGGGCGGCCTCTATCCCGCTTTCTACCTGTCGCGCTTCCAGCCGGCGCAGGTGCTCAAGGCGAACCAGTCGGCGGCGGAGACGCCCGGCTCCGGACGCCTGAGGAGCGTCCTCGTCGTCGCCCAGTTCGCGGTCTCGATCGGCCTCATCATCTGCACCGCGACGATCTATGCCCAGACCCTCTACGCCCGCACCTCCGATCCCGGCTACAAGAGGGACGGCCTCATTCAGGTCGAAGGGATCGGGCGGCGCCAGCTGATCCCGCTCGGCGACACGCTGGTCCGGGAGATCAGGCGCATTCCCGGCGTCGTCGCGGCCGGCCGCACCAATATCGGCATCGCCACGCCCAACAGCTCGAGCACCGGCGTCCAGGTCCCCGGCATCACCGAGCCGGTGACCATCGGCGTCTACAATATCGACTATGATTTCCTGAAGACGATGGGCGTCAAGATGCTGGCCGGGCGCGGCTTCGACGAGAGCCGGCCGATGGACGATGCGACGACGCCCTTCCCCGAGGTTCCCGAGGCCGAACGCGCTTTGGTGGCGCGCGGGGCAAATATCGTGATCAACGAGCTTGCTGCGAAACGAATGCACTTCCGCTCGCCGAAGGAGGCGGTGGGCAAGCCGGTCAAGATTTCGTTCGACGAGGATTATGGCGGCGTCCTCCCCGCGACGATCATCGGCGTTGTCCAGGATTCCCGCTTCCGCTCGGTCCGCGAGCCGATCGATCCGATCATGTTCCGGATCAACAAGGTCGGCCTCGACGAGATATTGGTGCGCTACGATGCGGCCGACCCGCCCCGCGTCCGCGCCGACATCGAGAGGATCTGGAAGCGGATCGCCGCCGACGCGCCGTTCGAGGCCAAGTTCAGCGAGGACATCGTCAACAAGCTGTACGAAGGCGAGGAAGCGCGGGCGCGGACCTTCGCCGCCTTCGCCCTGCTCGCCGTCGTCGTCGCCTGCCTCGGCCTGTTCGGCCTCGCCGCCTTCACCGCCGAGCGCCGGACCAAGGAGATCGGCATCAGGAAGGTGCTCGGCGCCCGCTCGCGCGACATCGTCAGGCTGCTCGCCTGGCAATTCTCCAAGCCGGTGATGATCGCCAATCTGATCGCCTGGCCGGTGGCCTGGTACGTGATGCGCGACTGGCTCAACGATTTCGACACCCGCATCGATTTGAGCCCCGTCCCCTTCCTCCTTGCCGGCGGCCTCGCCCTGGCGATCGCGCTGGGGACGATCGGCGGCCACGCCTTCCGCGTCGCCCGCGCCAATCCCATCCACGCTTTGCGCTACGAATGAGGCCGAGATGAGCGAGATCGCACCTTCACTTATCTGGGTCGGCGGAGCGCTGGCCGGTATCTCCCTGATCTGCTTCACCGGGCTCAAGGCCTGGCGCGGCTGGCTCGCGCTGCGCCGGGACGAGCTGGCGGCGGAGCGGCCGGCGGGAGAGGCGCCCGACCCCGAAATGGGCGCCCGCATCGGCATGGCCGACGTCAAGGAGCGCCTGCGCAAGCTGGAGGCGATCGCCCGCGGCGTCGACCTCTAAACCAGGGACAGTATATAGTTTTCTCCGACGCGGGATCGGCGTGGGCGCCCTCGTGAAAACCATATACTGTCCCTGGTTTAATCCGGAGGAGCGCGCTTGGGAGACGGGAAGCTGAAGCTCGGCAGCCGGCTGCTGCTCGGCGGGATCGCCGGCTTCGTCGGCACGATGGCGATGACGGCGGCGATGCGGCGGCTCCACCAGCGCCTGCCGGCGAGGGAGCGCTACCCGCTCACCCCGCGCGAGATCGTCGATTCCGGTGCCGCCCAGGCCGGAGTGGCGCTGCCCGGCGAAGCGGCCAAGGACCTCACCACCGCCGCCCATTTCGCCTATGGCGCGGCGATGGGGGCGCTGATCGGGGCGATGAATCCCAAGCCCTCGCGGCCGACCGGCGCGCTGGCCGGGCTGGCGGTCTGGCTGGCGAGCTATATGGGCTGGATCCCGGCGGTCGGCATCCTCGAGCCGGCGACCGGCCACCCCCGCCGCCGCAACGCGCTGATGATCGCCTCGCACCTCGTCTGGGGATGGTGGACGGCCGCATCGATGCGCGAGCTTCGCGAGGCCAGGGAGACTATCTTCAGGGCCGGGCCGGACAAGGATGCGGAATAGGGACAATCACTTGGACAAACCAGGGACAGTATATAGTTTTCGCGCTTCGACGCGTTCGGGGCGGGTGCCCGGAAAACTATATACTGTCCCTGGTTTTCCCGGCGCGTGAAAGTGACTGTCCCTGATCAATCCACCTGCGGGTTGAGGTTGGGCGGGTCGCTGGCGGGGAAGCTTTCGTCCGAGGCCTGGTCGACCTTGTCCCAGTCGGGCGGAGGATCGCGCATCGCGTCCGGCCCGGCCGAGCGGGCCGCGCCCGAATCGCCGACGGCGCCGTGGCCGCCGGTGCCGGAAATCGCCGGCCGCCCGGCCTGCTCGTCCTCGCCGCCCCGGCGCCACAGCCGCGCCGCCAGATAGCCGAGCCCGGCCGCCGCGGCGGCGCCGATGCCGGTGACGAGGGCGCCCTTCCGCCAGCTCACCGTCAGGCCTCCGTCAGCGTGGCGAGCTCGGCGGGCGGAAGGCGTCCGGTCGCGGCGCGCTCCTTCAGCTCCGCCTTGCGCGCCGCCATCCGCTCACCGAGAGCATCGAGATCGACGTCGCTGGCGCGCGCCTGCTGGAAGATGTTGCCGCGGATCTTCTCTTCTTCCTCGACATGGTGCTCGATCTGCTCCTGGAGCACCTTCACCTTGGCGTCGTAGAATTCGTCCTCGAAGCCGCCCGCCTCGATCTCGTTGATCAGCATCTTGGCGCCGTCATGCTCGACATAGGCCTCGTCGAGATCGTCGTCCGAGATTTTGCCGCGCAGCGCCGGATAGAAAATCTCTTCCTCGATCATCGAATGGATCTTGAGCTCGGTGCAGATCTGCCGCGCCAATTTCTCCTTGCGGCCGTCGCCGCCGGCTTTCTCATATTGCTCGAACAAGGCTTCGACCGCGCGGTGGTCCGCGGTCAGAAGCTGGGTCGCGTCCTGCTTGCCTTCATTCGTCATATATGCCTCCTCATTTGGCCTCTGGAACATTCGGGGCTAGGGACCGGTTCCCGACGAAAGGCATTGAGGACAAAGATTTGAACGACACCGAGACCCTCTCGCCGGTGCTCCCCAACGAGACCGAGGAGGCGACCCGCCGGCTGCTCGCCAAGGCCTGCGAGCGGGACCTCAAGTTCGCCACCGCCGAGAGCTGCACCGGCGGCATGCTCGCCTCGCTGCTCACCGACGTGCAGGGGGTGGCCCACGCGTTCGACCGCGGCTTCGTCACCTATACCGAGGATGCCAAGAGCGAGATGCTTGGCATTCCGGTCGACCTTATCGAGCGGGAAGGCGCCGTCTCCAGGGCCGTCGCCGTCGCCATGGCCGAGGGTGCGCTGGCACGATCCAAGGCGAATATTGCACTGTCGATCACCGGCTTCGCCGACAAAGGCGACGAGCCCGGCCTGGTCCATTTCGGCTGCGCCCGCGCCGGCCGGACGACGGCCCATCGCGAGGAGCATTTTGGTCCGGTCGGGAGAGGTGCTACCCGTGTCGCGTGCATGCGGGTCGCGGTCGAGATGCTGACGGAGATGCTGTGATGGCGAGGAAGGCGAAGGCGCCCCCCTTCGAGGCGATCCACCGCCACGGCTTCGTCCGCGCCGGCGCCGCCAGCCCGACCGGGTCGGTCGGCGACGTCGCCTTCAACGTCCGCCAGGCGATCGCTTTGGCCAAGGAAGGCGCGGCCCGCGGCTGCGACCTGCTGGTCTTCCCCGAGCTCAACATCTCGTCCTACGCGGTCGATGACCTTCATCTTCAGGAAGCCTTCCTCGACGCCGTCGAGCAGGGGATCGCCGATTTGTGCGAGGAGACCGCCGCCCTTGCGCCGGTGCTGGTGGTCGGCGCGCCGCTCCGCCGCAACGGCCGCCTCTACAATTGCGCCCTGATCGTCGCGCGCGGGCAGATCCTCGGCGTCGTGCCGAAGAGCTTCCTGCCCAATTACCGCGAATATTACGAGAAGCGCTGGTTCGTCTCGGGCATCGGCCTCAACGGCATCGACATCGCCGTCGCCGGCCAGCTCGTCCCGTTCGGCACCGACCTGATCTTCGCCGCGGCCGATCTCGACGACTTCGTCTTCCACGTCGAGATTTGCGAGGATTATTGGGCGCCGCAGCCGCCCTCGACCCTCGGCGCGCTGGCCGGCGCGCTGATCCTGTGCAACCTCTCCGCGTCCAACATCACCATCGGCAAGGCGGACGAGCGGAAATTGCTCTGCGCGGCGCAAAGCTCGCGCTGCTGCGCGGCCTATCTCTATGCCGCCGCGGGGCCGGGCGAGAGCACCACCGACCTCGCCTGGGACGGGCAGAGCGCGATCTACGAGATGGGCGAGCTGCTCGCCGAATCGCACCGGTTCGACATCGAGCCGGAGCTGTGCGTCGCCGACGTCGACGTCCAGCGCCTCCGCCTCGAGCGGATGCGGATGCCGACCTTCAACGACAATGCGGTGGCCGCCGGCCATCCGGAGAAGAATGCGCGCCGCATCCGTTTCGAGCACCGGCCGGCCTTCGAGGATATCGGCTTCGAGCGGGCGCTGCGCCGCTTCCCCTATGTTCCCAACCGGCCGGAGCAGCTCGATCAGGATTGCTACGAAGCGTTCAACATCCAGGTCCAGGGCCTCGCCAAGCGCTTCACCACGACCAGCGGCAAGCATCTCGTCATCGGCGTGTCGGGCGGCCTCGATTCGACCCATGCCCTGATCGTCGCCGCCAAGGTCTGCGATTATCTGAAGGTTCCGCGCTCGACGATCCTCGGCTTCACCATGCCCGGCTTCGCCACCTCGGATGCGACCAAGTCCAACGCCTGGGCGCTGATGAAGGCGCTCGGCGTCACCGGCGAGGAGATCGACATAAAGCCGGCGGCGATGCAGATGCTGAAGGACATGGGCCACCCCTACGCAAAGGGCGTGCGCGATGCGCAGGTCTACGACATCACCTTCGAGAACGTACAGGCCGGCCTCAGGACCGACTATCTCTTCCGCCTCGCCAACCAGCGCGGCGGCTTCGTCGTCGGCACCGGGGACCTGTCGGAGATCGCCTTGGGCTGGGCGACCTACGGCGTCGGCGACCATATGAGCCATTACGGCGTCAACGCCGGCGTGCCCAAGACCCTGATCCAGTATCTCGTCCGCTGGGCGGTGAAGACCGACCAGTTCGATGCCGAGACCGACGCGGTCCTGGGCGCCATCCTCGCCACCAAGATCTCGCCCGAGCTGGTCCCAGCGGGCGAGGGCGAGATGCAGGGCACCGAGGACAAGATCGGCCCCTACGAGCTCAACGACTTCTTCCTCTTCCACATCCTGCGCGCCGGGCAGCCGCCGTCCAAGGTCGCCTTCCTCGCCTGGCAGGCCTGGCGCGACGCCGGGGAAGGCCGCTGGCCCCTCGACTATCCCGAGCCGCTGAAACGGGCCTACGACCTGCCGACGATCCGCAAATGGCTCGAAATCTTCCTGTTCCGCTTCTTCCAGATCAGCCAGTTCAAGCGCTCCGCTCTGCCCAACGCGCCCAAGGTGTCGGCGGGCGGCAGCCTCAGCCCGCGCGGCGACTGGCGCGCCCCCTCCGACGGCACCGCCGATCCCTGGCTCGACGAATTGAAGCGGGCGTTCGACTGAAGCCGTGTTCCCCGGCGAAGGCCGGGGTCCAGCGGCGCAGCCTTGGCAACCTGGGCCCCGGCCTTCGCCGGGGAACAAGCCGCGAGTCATCGCCCTCCCATAACCTGGATCAGCACTAAAAATGCTGCACTGCGGGAACTCATCTTACGGAGCGTACGTTTTCCCCTAAGTCCTTCCATCAAGGGAACTTCCTCCGTTGGTCACCTTTTCCTCCGTTTTTCAGCCGGGGCGAAGCCGGGTTTCGCCCGACGCCGCCACCAATCACACCCTGGTCTGCTTTTCCCACCTGCGGTGGAACTTCGTCTTTCAACGCCCCCAGCATCTGATGAGCCGCTTCGCCGAAGCGCGGCGGGTGATCTATTGGGAGGAGCCCGAAGCGGCGCCCGCCGGCTGCGAACCCGCGCTCGGCGTGCGCGCCTGCGCCGAGACCGGCGTCGTTGTCGTCACCCCGTCGCTCCCCGACACGCTTTCGGAAGGAGAGCGCGAGGCGACGCTCTCCGCGCTGCTCGACGCTTTCCTCGCCGGCGAGAAAGGACCGTTCATCCGCTGGTATTACACGCCGATGATGCTTCCTTTCTCGCGCGGCGTCGAAGCGGCCTGCACCGTCTACGACTGCATGGACGAGCTCGCCAATTTCCGCTTCGCGCCGCCGCAGCTCCTCACCCTCGAGCGGGAATTGCTCGCCGCCGCCGATATCGTCTTCACCGGCGGCTACAGCCTCTACGAGGCGAAGAAGGGCCTTCATTCCAACATCCATCCCTTCCCCTCCAGCGTCGACCGCGCCCATTTCGCCCGGGCCCGCGCGATGGACGCCGCCCCGGACGACCAGGCGCAGCTGCCCGGGCCGCGCTTCGGATTCTACGGCGTCGTCGACGAGCGCATGGACCTGGAACTGCTCGCCGCCCTCGCCGATGCCCATGCGGAATGGTCGCTGGTCGTCGTCGGGCCGGTGGTCAAGATCGACCCCGCCGACCTGCCCCGGCGCGCCAACATCCACTATCTGGGCGGCAGGAAATATGAGGAGCTGCCGGCCTATCTCGGCGGGTGGGACGTCGCCCTGATGCCGTTCGCGATCAACCAGTCAACCAGGTTCATCAGCCCCACCAAGACCCCGGAATATCTGGCGGGCGGGCGTCCGGTCGTCTCGACCCCGATCGCCGACGTGATCCGCCATTACAGCGACCTCGAAGCGGTGTTCATCGCCGACGGGGCGGACGCTTTTCGTAAGGCTTGCGAGGACGCGCTCGCGCTCGGCCGGAGCGGCGATGAATGGCTGCGGCAAGTCGACGCCAAGCTCGCCAATCTGAGCTGGGACACGACCTATGCGCGCATGGCCGGCCTGGTCCATGAAGCGGCCGCCGTCCCCGTCGCCGGCCCGAACATCGTCAGCGCGCACAGCCGCAAGAGATATGATTATCTCGTCGTCGGCGCCGGCTTCGCCGGCTCGGTGGTCGCCGAGCGGCTCGCCAGCCAGCACGACGCCCGCATCCTCATCATCGACAAGAGGCCGCACGTCGCCGGCAACGCCTACGACCATCTCGACGAGGCCGGGGTGCTGATCCACCAATATGGGCCGCATATCTTCCACACCAATGCGGACGAAATCGTCGACTATCTCTCCCAATTCACCGCCTGGCGCCCCTATGAGCATAAGGTGCTGGCGTCGGTGCGCGGCCAACTCGTGCCGATTCCGATCAACCGCACGACGCTCAACCGCCTGTTCGAGCTGGACCTGCGGACCGACGAGGAGGCGGCCGCCTATCTCGCCTCGCGCGCCGAGCCGGTCGGCGAGATCAGGACGTCCGAGGACGTGGTCGTCTCCGCCGTCGGGCGCGAGCTCTACGAGCTCTTCTTCCAGGGCTATACGCGCAAGCAATGGGGGATCGACCCGAGCCAGCTCGACAAGGCGGTGACGGCGCGTATCCCGACCCGCACCAACACCGACGACCGCTATTTCGGCGACAAGCACCAGATCATGCCGCGTGACGGCTATACGGCGATGTTCAACCGCATGCTCGATCACCCCAATATCGACGTGCTGCTGTCGACCGACTATAAGGACGTGATGGACGAGGTCGAGGCCGGCCACATCGTCTATTCCGGCCCGATCGACGAATATTTCGGCTTCCGCTTCGGCAAGCTGCCCTACCGCAGCCTCCGCTTCGAGCACAGGATCGTCGAGGCCGAGCGCCACCAGCCGGTGGCGGTGGTCAACTATCCCGCCCCGCAGACGCCCTATACGCGGATCACCGAGTACAAGCATCTGACCGGGCAAAGTCACCCGAAGACGAGCATCACCTACGAATATCCAAGCGCCGAGGGGGATCCTTATTATCCGATCCCGCGGCCGGAGAATCAGGCCCTGTATAAGCGGTATGAGGCGCTCGCCGACGCCAATCCCAACGTCACCTTCGTCGGCCGCCTCGCCACCTACCGCTATTACAATATGGACCAGGTCGTCGGCCAGGCTTTGGCCGCCTTCCGCCGCCTCGACGAGCGCCGCAAGCTTCAGGTCCGCGCCCCGCGCCCAAGCATCTGGACGGAGGCGGCGGAGTAAAAAACCAGGGACAGTATATAGTTTTCCCAAGCGCCGCGCGGCCCGGCGGACCGATCGAAAACTATATACTGTCCCTGGTTTTCAGGAACCCCGCACCGCCCCCGGCGCGTTGCGTTCCCCATGCCCATCTTCGACAGCTTTTTCATGGCCGGGTTCGAATGCTCGTCGCATCGGCGCAAGGACGGGGTGCGGCTCGACCTGATCCGCGCGACCGCGCACGACCGGCACGCTTTGGACGATTATCGCGCCTGCGCCGCTTTGGGCCTGCGCACGATTCGCGACGGCCTGCGCTGGCACCTGATCGAGACCGCGCCGGGCATCTACGACTGGTCGAGCTGGCTGCCGATGGTCGAGGCGGCGCGCGCGGCCGGCGTGCGAATGGTCTGGGACATCTTCCACTACGGCTCGCCCGACTTCGTCGACCAGCGTTCGCCGGAATTCATCCTCTCCTATGCGCGCTTCGCCGCCGCCGCGGTCCGCCTCCATCGCGAAGTCACCGGCGAGCCGCCTTCGGTCTGCCCGATCAACGAAATCTCCTTCTTCACCTGGGCGGTGGAGACCGGCTATTTCCCGCCGGAGGACACCAAGAAGGGCGGCTGGTTCAAGCGCCAGCTGGTCCGCGCCGCGATCGCCGGCGTCGACGCGATGCGCGCGGCCGAGCCCGGCACGCGCTTCATCTGGGCCGAGCCCCTCATCCACGTCGCGCCGCGCGACCGCAGCCGCGCGGAGAAGAAGCGCGCCAACGATTATCGCCTCGCCCAATTCGAGGCCTATGACCTGCTGACCGGCCGCAGCGAGCCCGAGCTGGGCGGCCGGCCGGACGTGGTCGACGTCGTCGGGCTCAATTTCTATCCCCACAACCAATGGTATTTCAACGGCCCGACCATCCCGATGGGCCATCACGAATATCGCCCGCTCGCCGACATGCTGGAGGAGGCCGCCGACCGCTTCGGCAAGCCCATCTTCATCGCCGAGACCGGCGCGGAAGGGTCGGGCCGCCCGGCCTGGCTCCATTATGTCTGCGACGAGGTGCGCGCGGCGATGGCGCGCGGAGTGAAGTTCGAGGGCATCTGCCTCTATCCGGTGACCGCTTATCCCGGCTGGGACAATAGCCGCCACGCCGAGGTCGGCCTGCTCTCGGTCCCGCTCGCCGACGGCGGGCGCAAGCTCTACGCGCCGCTGGCCGACGAAATGGAGCGGCAGCGCGGCTTGTTCGCAATTCGGTAATCGAATCGGCGCATGGTCGGCCCGAAGGGGGAGGCCGGCATGGGATTCCACGACCGCGGACTGGCAAGCATCCCCATCCCGCGCGCCGACGCCCGATTCGTCGACCAGAGATGCGAGGAACGCCATACCGGGCAGGTCGACGGCGCCACCCTCTTCTTCCGCGGCCAGCAATATCGCGCCGCCGTGGTCAACATCTCCTCGCGCGGCACGATGGTCGAGAGCGACCTTCTTCCCCGCATCGGCGAGAGCGTCATCGTCGCGTTCGACCATTGCTCGCCCATCCACGCCTTCGTGCGCTGGGTGCGCGACGGCCGCCTCGGCCTCAATTTCGGCCACGAGATCGTGCTCGGCTGATTCGCGCCCGGAAGGCCGCTCCCGGCCCGCAAAGTTATCCCCGATATCCTATTTATCCACAGGTCGATTCGGCTTGGCCGACTCGGAAAGACGTGGCAGTTTGTCTTCGTGGCCGGGAGCGGCCGTCCGGCAACGGACGAATGCTTCAAGCCATTGCCGACGCGGAAGCGACGGACATCCGCAAGGGTGAAAGTCGTGGAAGCGATGGCAGGGTGACCGAGGAAGAAGTGTGAGGCTGAGGCGCAAGCCGATGCCGATCCCAATTTCCGAGGAAGTCCAGCGGGACTGGAGCCTTCACGGGCAAAGGTCTCGCGAAAGGGAACCCGCCGAAGCAGCAATGCTTCGGCCGGGAACCCGGACCGCCCGGGGAAATATGCCTTGTCCTTCGGGACTTGGCGGACAGAACCGGGACAGTGGGGGTTGGTGGCGACACCAGCCCCCATTACGTTTTGGGCCTTGCGCCGCGAATCGCCCTGGGCCTGCCCCCCATCGATCCCTGCCCCGCCGCATCGCCATTGCCTCCTTCTCATTGTCCCTCTCCCGGCGTTGACGCGCCCGCCGCCGCGCAGTCCGCGGCCTGTGTGATGACGGCAGACATTGACCTCCCCCCGAAACTCGTCACATTCGCGCAATGACGAACCAGCGCGCGCAACATTCCGATGGCCGGCCCGCCGGTGGGGCGGCGCGAGAGGCGGCGGCGCTTGTCCGCGCCCGCTTTGTCGCGCCGGCGGGAAAGGAACGCGTTTCGTGACCAAGGACGACATTCCCGAACTGGTCGACCGCCTGTGCGAGATGTCGGACCAGTCGGTCGCCTGCCTGCGGACCGCGCTGGCGCGCTATTTGACCAGCGGCGAGCGTCCCGATCCGAAGAAGCGCGCCAACGGCCTGTTCGCTTATCCCGAGCTGCGCATCGATTATCGCCACGACCATCCGACCAAATTTCCCGCGCGCGCCTTCGGCCGATTGAACCAGCCCGGACGCTATGCGAGCAGCATCGCCCGCCCGCGCCTGTTCCGCTCCTACCTGATCGAGCAGCTCAATTTCCTCGTCGAGGATTATGAGGTCGACGTCTCGGTCGGCCCGTCGGCGAGCGAGATCCCCTTCCCCTACGTGCTCGACGGCACCGACGATTTGCGCCTCGACGGGGCGAGCGCCGCCGACCTCGGGCGCTGGTTTCCGACCACCGAGCTCGCCCATATCGGCGACGAGATCGCCGACGGCGCCTGGGATCATAGCTCGCGCCCGACCCGGCCTTTGTCCCTGTTCGACGGTCCGCGCGTCGATTTCAGCCTGGCCCGGCTGCGCCACTATACCGGCACGCCCTCCGAGCACACCCAGCGCTACCTGTTGTTCACCAACTATGTCCGCTACGTCGACGAGTTCGTCCGCTGGGCGGTCGACGAGCTGCAGCGCGAGGGCAGCCCCTATGAGGCGCTGTCGGCGGCGGGCAACGTCTACGTCACCCGCGACACCCCCAATGCGGTCGCGCTGATCACCGAGGGCGGCTGGCGCAGGCATCAGATGCCCGCCTACCATTTGATCGCGCCCGACGGCGGCGGCATCACCCTCGTCAATATCGGCGTCGGCCCGTCCAACGCCAAGACGATCTGCGACCATCTCGCCGTGCTAAGGCCCGAGGCTTGGCTGATGATCGGCCATTGCGGCGGCCTGCGCCCCAGCCAGAATATCGGCGACTATGTCCTCGCCCACGCCTATCTGCGCGACGACCATGTCCTCGACGACGTGCTGCCGATCGAGATACCGCTACCCGCCATCGCCGAGATCCAGCAGGCGCTCTACGACGCCGCCGCCGAGGTCACCGGCGAAGGGCCGCAGGATTTGAAGCTGCGCCTCAGGACCGGTACCGTCGTCACCACCGACGACCGCAACTGGGAGCTCAGGTACACATTGTCGGCGTTGCGCTTCAACCAGTCGCGGGCGGTGGCGATCGACATGGAATCGGCCACCGTCGCGGCCCAGGGCTACCGCTTCCGCGTCCCCTACGGCACCCTGCTCTGCGTCTCCGACAAGCCGCTCCACGGCGAGATCAAGCTGCCCGGGCAGGCCAATGCCTTTTACGAGCGGGCGATCAGCCAGCACCTCAGGATCGGCATCGAGACGCTCCGGATATTGAAGCGCGAGGGCGGACAGCTCCACTCGCGCAAGCTGCGCAGCTTCGACGAACCGCCGTTCCGCTAGGAGCGCGCCACCGCGATCTGGTCGGGGCTGCTGACCGCGACATGGGTCTGGTAATAATATTTCCCCGTCGGCCGGCCGTCGGTGGTGAACTCGATGCGGACCCGCCTGGCGGCGCCGCGTACCCGAATCGCCTTGTTCGCAAAGAAGCGGTCGGCGGGCATGCCGTAACGCTGCGCGAGCGCGTCGGCCGCCCGCGGAGCGATGGCGACGGTGAGGTTGCGCTGGTCGCGATAATCCAGCTCCGAGTTGAGATAGATCTGCCCGCTTTGGCGGCCCGTCGCCCTGACCAGCAGCACGAAGACGCCGTTCACCCCGTTCGGCGCGGCGTCGGCCGCAGCGAGGATCGCCTCCCTCGGCGCGATGCCCCCGGTCGGATCGGTCGCGTGCGGCGGCATTGTGGAACAACCGGCGAGCAGCAGGACGGCCGCGGCGGCCGCCACTAATCCATTGCGAATCATCAAGAAATCCCCTCCCTGTGCCTTCCTATTCGGTTTCGGCAGTGCCGGCTGTCAAGCCCCATGTCGCCAAGGGCCTACCCATTTCCCGCCCGATCATTATGGTCCGGGCCGATGACCGATCGTCACAAGTCGGAAGCCAACGCGCTGGTCGAGCGCGCCCGTGCGGCGGCGCTGGGCGCCTACGCGCCTTATTCCGGCTTCAGCGTCGGCTGCGCGATCGAATCGGTCGATGGCGAGATCGCGGTCGGAGCGAATATGGAGAATGCCTGCTACCGGCTCGGCGTCTGCGGCGAGATCGCCGCGCTCACCGCCGCGCAGCAGGCGTTCGGCCTGGCGAGGATCGCGCGAATCGCGGTGGCCGGCGGCCATGTCGGCCCGGACGGGCGGCTGGCCGGGGCCTCGGTGGTCACCTCCTGCGGCGGCTGCCGCCAGTCGATCCTCGAGGCGGCGCAGCTGTCGGGCCGCGACATCGAAATCGTCTCGGCCAATGGCGAAGGCAGCGAGACGCGGGTGAACCGGATTTCGGAGCTCATCCCCTATGGCTTCGGACCCGCCAACCTCCGCGATGCCGATTCCGCGGCCGGCCCCCAGCGATGATCAAGACGATCGAGCGGCGGCTGGTCTACGAGAATGACTATGTCCGCGTGTTCGACGACCGGGTCGCCTTCCCCGGCGGTCATGAGGGCACTTACTATCACAGCCGCTGGAAGGCCCCCTACGGCGTCGGCATCGTCCCCATCGCGGACCGCCGGGTGCTGCTCATCCGCTCCTATCGCTATGCCGACGCGGCTTATTCGCTCGAGATTCCCCTGGGCTTCGGAGTCCCCGATCGTTCGCCCCGCGAGCAGGCGGTGGCGGAGCTGCGCGAAGAAACCGGGCTCGAAGCCGCAAGCCTCGAAGAGCTGCTCTGCCTGGGCGGGGCCTACAAGACCCACATCTTCCTCGCCCGGATAACGGATCCCGAAAAGGTCAGCCGATTCGGCCAGGAAGCGACGGAGGACATTGCCGGCTTCGAGTGGATGGCGATGGACGATCTCACACCCGCTGGCCTCGCCGCGCGCGGGGTCTCCGATCCGATGACGGTCGCGGCCCTTCTCGCCGCCCGCGCCTCGCTATGAGATGATGATTTCCTTGCTGAAGGATCTGCCCTCCACCGGGCGGTCCTCCACCTTAAGCTTGTCGGCAGCGCCGACGCTGTCGAGATGTTCGGCCAGCCGCCGCTTTATCATCTCGCGTTCCACCGTGTCGGCCGGGAGCGAGCGGACCCCCCGCGAGGGCCAGATATCGAGGATGAGCTGTCTGCACAGGGAAAGCGGCACGACGGGACAGATCATGCCGACGAGGATTCCGAACAGATCCTCCGCCCCGGCCGCTGCATAGTTTTTCGCCTTTTGCTTGTAGAAGATACGGTCCGCATCGGCCGGGCTGTGCCGCGCGATCTCGGGGAAACGGGTCGCGATCCGATCCTCCACGAGCAGGTTGAATTCGACGAAGGCGTCGAACGCCTCGTGATAGTCGCGCTCCTCGCGAATACCGCCGCTCGACAGGCGCAAATAGCTCTGCCGCGCCGGAACCTCCTGCAGAAACAGGATATCGTCCACATTGAGCCGGCACAGCCCGGCGACATGATGCTCATGGTCGAAGCGGGAAGGGGCCTTCACCTCGCCCGTCGTCTCGAACGCATGCCCGCCACCCCGCATCAGGTCGAACGAGGCGCGATGCTCGTCGGCATAGATGGGGTTGAGGCCGATAGAGGCGGGGAGATTCGAGAGATAGGGCGCGTCGGTGCATCGCCGAATCAGGTCCCGCCGCTCCTTGCCGACGGAAATGCCCGACCGGCGCATCCGCAGATGCAGCCGATTCTGGAGAAATTCGCGGCCGAGCCCGGAATCCCGCTCCTTCTCGGCAGCGAGGATTTCCCGAAGCTGCTCGAATTCGGCGTCGGTCAGCAACGGCCGGAACTCGCGAAGCAGCAATCGCTCGCAATTCTCGGTGTAGCTGCTTCGGACGGCCGTGTAGGACCAGGGGATGGCGCGCGCGCAACGCTCGATCAGCGCCAGCGCCGGATTGCCGTCATAATCCTTGGAGGCGAAGCGGATCTTTTCCTCGCACACGAAGGCCTCGTGCACCGAACGGAGCGAGGCGCGGCCGCTCTCCGCGTCGAAATCCGCGCGGATGGCAAGATCGAAGAAGCCGTTCTCGAACAGCGCGATCACGGTCGGGTCGGCAGCCGCGAGCTCTTGCAGGTTCGAGCTGCAGATGACCTGGTTGTCGGAAAAGGCGATCCGGCCGTTGAGGATGAGGTTGTAGACGAGATGCGCCTTGAAGCTGTCCTGCAGCGGAAGGCTGTTCGAGAAGCGACTATTGTCGTCGGCCAGCAGCGTATAGCAGCCCGTCAGCCGTTCCATGGGCCCTCCCCGCGCGCCGATACTTGCCCGGCCTGCCGAATTTCGCAGGCGCTGGCTTCAGACTGGGCAGGCGGCGATTGAAGTCAAGCGCAATCGGGGCCGCGGCCAGCGCGTCCCCGGCCGATTCGCTGCCTCAGACCAGCTTGATCTCGCGCAGCCGCTCCTGGAGGAAATCGTGGGCGGTGATCGACTCGGGATAGAGGTCGGGCTTGCCGTCCGTGCAGCCGGGCAGGGTCTCGATCAGGAAATCCGGCCGGAAATGGAGGAAGAAGGGCATCGAGTAGCGCGACTTGCCGCGCCGCTCGGGCGGCGGGTTGACGACGCGGTGGGTGGTCGAGCGGAGCACGTTGTTGGTCAGCCGCTGCAGCATGTCGCCGATATTGACGACCAGCTCGCCTTCCCTGGGCGTGACCGGCAGCCAATTGCCGTCGCGGTCGAGCAGCTGCAGCCCGGCTTCCTCGGCGCCGATTAAGAGGGTGATCGTGTTGATGTCCTCATGCGCGCCGGCGCGGACGTTCGGCCCGTCGCCGGGGATCGGCGGGTAATGGAGCAGGCGAAGCACCGAATTGCCGTCCTTGACCGTGTCCGCGAAATAATCGGGCGCGAGGCCGAGGTGGCGGGCGATCGCCTCGAGGATCCTGAGGCCGGCGGTGTCGAACGCGGCGAACAGTTCGAGGAAGGTGTCATGGAACGACGCCACCTCCTTCGGCCAGACGTTGGGGGCCATCGAGTCGCTGTAGGGGTGGCCCTCCGGAAGCTCGCGGCCGACGTGCCAGAATTCCTTGAGGTCGTAATTGGCCGCGCCCTTGGCGGTCTCGATTCCGAACGGCGTGTAGCCGCGCGCGCCGCCGCCGCCAGCGATATGGTAAGAGCGCTTGATCGCCTCGGGCAGGGCGAAGAAGGCGCGCGCTTTCTCCTCGGCGCGGGCGATCAGGTCGGCCGGGATGCCGTGATCGGCGATGATCGCGAAGCCGAAGCGTTCGAACGATTCGCCAAGCTCCCGTGCGAAGCCTTCGGGGTCGCGGGCGGACTCCGTGAGGGAGACCGAGGCGATGGCGGGCGGCGGGGTTGCTAAGGTGGACATGCCCAAGTCTTAGCCTCTTGTGCCGGTCAAGCCAATTACCCGTCGGAATAATGGCCGCGGATGTGCGCCCAGGCTTCCGCGGCGGTCTCGACGAAGGTGAACAGGCCGAGGTCGTCGGGGGCGATCACGCCTTCCTCGACCAAAGCCTCGAAATCGATCACTCTCTCCCAGAAGCCGCGGCCGAAGAAGAGGATCGGCATCGGCTTGACCTTGCCGGTCTGGATCAGCGTCAAAAGCTCGAACGCCTCGTCGAACGTGCCGTAGCCGCCCGGGAAGACCGCGACCGCGCGGGCGCGGAGCAGGAAGTGCATCTTCCTCAGCGCGAAATAATGGAACTGGAAGCTCAGCGACGGCGTCACCCAGGGGTTGGGCAGCGCCTCGTGCGGCAGCACGATGTTGAGGCCGATCGACTCGGCGCCCTCGTCGGCCGCGCCGCGATTGGCCGCCTCCATGATCGACGGCCCGCCCCCCGAGCAGACCACGAATTGCCGCCATCCCTGCGGATCGCACGGCTCGCGGCTGGCCAGCCGGGCGAGCGCGCGGGCCTCGTCATAATATTTCGCCTTCGCCTTCAGCCGCTCGGCGATGAGGCGCTGGTGGTCGGTCGCGGCAGCGGCGATCAGCGCGTCCGCCTTGGCGGGCTCGGGGATGCGCGCCGAACCGTAGAACACCAGGGTCGAGCCGACCCTGGCCTCGTCCAGCAGAAGCTCGGGCTTCAGCAGTTCGAGCTGGAAGCGGACCGGCCGCAAATCCTCGCGGAGCAGGAAATCCATGTCCTGGAAGGCGAGCCGGTAGGCGGGATGCGCGGTCTGCGGGACCGGCGCCTGCTGGCTTGCGGTCTCGGCTTCCTCGCGGGCGGGCTGGAAGACCCGTTTGGGCGGTACGATATCGGTCATCAAGGCTCTCTAGCGGCAATCGGGGCGGCGGCTCATGCCGAATGGAATCGCGGGGTTCGGCAGGCGGTCACCTTCAGACCGGCAGCAGAAGCCCCGCGAAGGCGGCGCTCATCAGATTGGCGAGCGAGCCGCCGATCAGCGCCTTGATGCCGAGCTTCGCGATCATCGGCCGCTGGTTGGGCGCGAGGCCGCCGGTGACCGCCATCTGGATCGCGATCGAGCTGAAATTGGCGAAGCCGCACAATGCGAAGGTGACGATGGCGACGCTGCGCGGGCTCAGCTCGGAGCCCTGCATCGCGCCGAGGTCGATGAACGCGACGAACTCGTTGAGCACGACCTTGGTGCCGAACAGCCCGCCGGCGGTCCCCGCCTCGTTCCACGGCACGCCGATCAGGTACATGATCGGCCTGAAGATGAAGCCGACGATGTACTGGAAGGTGATCTCCGGATGGCCGAACCAGCCGCCGATGCCGGAGAGGAGGCCGTTGGCGAGCGCGACCAAGGCGACGAAGGCGAGCACCATGGCGCCGACGGCGACGGCGAGCCTGACGCCTGTCTGCGCGCCCTGCGCGGCGGCCATGATGACGTTGGCGGGACGCTCCCCCTCCTCGAACGTGTCGGTTATCTCGACCTCGTCCTCCACGACGGTTTCCGCGCTTCCCTCGGCAAGCGGGAGCTCCGGCTCCCGCTTCGGCTCATCGGGCATCATGATCTTGGCCATGAGGATCCCGCCCGGAGCGGACATGAAGGCGGCGGCGAGGAGAAAGGGGAGGGATTGCGGCCCGAGCATGGCGGCATAAGCGGCGAGGATCGTGCCGGCGACGCCGGCCATGCCGACGACCATGACGGTGAACAATTGCGGCGGGGTGAGGCTGGCAAGATAGGGACGGATGACGAGCGGCGACTCGCTCTGGCCGACGAAGATGTTGGCGGCGCCGCACAGCGATTCGACCTTGGAGATCCCGGTCACCCAGCCGATCGCGCCCCCGACCCACCGCACCACCCGCTGCATGACGCCGAGATAATAGAGGATTGCCACCAGCGAAGCGAAGAAGATGATGACGGGCAGCGCCTGGATCGCGAAATTCTGGCCGAGCGGATCGCCGGCGAGCTTGCCGAAGAGGAAGGTCGTGCCGGCGCCCGCATAGCCCAGCAGGCTGGCGACGCCGCGCGACATGCCCTGGATGCCCGCTTTGCCCCAGGATGTGTAGAGCACGAGGATCGCGATTCCGGCCTGCAGCGCGAAGGCCGCGCCGACGACCCGCAGGCGGATCGCGCGGCGGTTGGAGGAGAGAAGCACGGCGAGGGCGAGTATCACCGCCATCCCGGCAAGCCCCATCAGTACCCTGATCATCAAATCCCCCTCCCTCGTTCGTTTGGCCGGTTCACCAGACCATCTTCTTTTCGGCCGAAGCCAGCGCCGCGTCCAGCATGTCTATGGCCTCGCCGATGCCGTCCGCCACCAGCAATTGCGCGCGGCGGGCCGGCGACAGGAACCCGCTCGCGGCGACATGGTCGAGAAAGCCCGCCATCTCGTCCCAAAAGCCCGAAACGTTGAGCAGCGCGAGCGGCTTGGCATGATAGCCGAGCGCGTTCCAGGTCCAGGCCTCGAACAATTCGTCCAGCGTGCCGATGCCGCCCGGCAGGCAGACGAAGGCGTCGGTGAGGTCGGTCATCTTCGCCTTGCGCTCGTGCATGTTGGCGACGATGTGGAGCTCGGTGAGGCCGGTGTGGGCGACCTCCAGGTCGATCAGCGCCTGCGGTATCACGCCATAGGCCTCGCCGCCCGACGCCAGCACGGCATCGGCGACGATCCCCATCAGCCCGAGCCGGCCGCCGCCATAGACCAGGCCGATGCCCCTCGCGGCCATCTCGACGCCGAGCGCGCGCGCGGTATCGGCGAAGGCGGGGTCCGCGCCCAGGCTCGACCCGCAATAGACGGCGAGGCGTCTCACAGCGCCGCTGCCAGCGCTTTCAGGTCCGCCTCCGGCCGCGCGCCGAAATGGGAGATGATCTCCGCGGCGGCGATCGAGCCGAGGTGGAGGCTGTCGGCGAGCGATTTGCCCTGGGCCTGACCGACCAGGAAGCCGGCCGCGAACAGGTCGCCGGCGCCGGTCGTGTCGACCACGCCCGAGCCGATTCGGGCGATCGGCACCGACACAATGCGCCCATTCTCGACCGCCAGCGCGCCCTCGCCGCCGCAGGTGACGACCAGCAGCGGTACCTTGGCCTGGAGCGAGGCGACGGCGGCGTCGCGGTCGGCCTTGCCGGCCAGCTCCATGATCTCGGCCTCGTTGGCGAACAGCAGGTCGATCGCGCCCTGCCCGATCATCGCCATCATCTCGGCGCGGTGCGGAGCGATGCAGGCGATGTCGGACAAGGTGAAGGCGACCTTGCGGCCGGCCGCGCGGGCGATGGCCATCGCCTCGTTCATCGCCGCCCGCGGCCCCTCGGACCGCCACAGATAGGCTTCGAGATAGAGAATCTCCGCGCCCCTGATCTGATCCGGGTCGAGCGCGGCCGCCGACAATTCGTGCGCCGCGCCGCGAAACGTGTTCATCGTCCGCTGCGCGTCGGGCGTCACCAGGATCAGGCAGCGCCCCGTCGGCACGCCCGCGTCGATCGGCGGGGTGAGGAACTCCACGCCAAGCGCGCGGATGTCATGGGCGAAAATCTCGCCCAGCTGATCTTTCGCGACCTGGCCGACGAAGCCCGCGCGGCCGCCCAGGGCCGCCACGCCGGCCATCGTGTTCGCCGCCGATCCGCCGCTGGTCTCGCGCGCCTGGCTCATTTGCGCGTAGAGCCGCGTCGCGCCGTCCGCGTCGAGCACCTGCATCGAGCCTTTGACCAGCCCCTCCTTCTCGAGGAACGAATCGTCGGCGGTGGCGATCACGTCCACCACCGCGTCGCCGATCGCCAGCACGTCCAGACGCGTTTCAGTCACGCGAGGCGTGATGGCTGGAATATGGCGGGACGGAAAGCCCTTTTTGCGCGGCGATAAACGCGTTACGCATCGACCATGAGCACCGCCCCCGCACCCCCGATCTCCCGCTCCCTCTGGGTCTTCTCGATCTTCTACGGCGGCATGGTCTGCATCGCCGGCGTGCTCGCCAACAAGCAGATTGCATTGGGTCCCCTCGCCGTCGAGGCGGGCATCCTGGCTTTCCTTCTCCTGGTCGTGGTGTCGAGCACCGTTGCCGAGCTGCACGGACGGGATACCGCCAACCGGCTGGTGCGGTTCGGCTTCATTCCGCTGATCGGCTCCATTTTGCTGATGCTGCTGGTCCATATGCTCCCGGACGCAATGCACGACAGGCCGGCCGACCTCGGCCACATCCAGGCCATTTTGGGCCAGAGCCCGCGGGTGATGATCGCGGGCATCATCGCCTACGGCACTTCGCAGACGCTCAACGTCATGATCTTCAGCCGCCTCAAGGGCGAAACGGGACAGCTGCTTTGGCTGCGCGCCGGGGTCGCCAGCATCCTGTCGCAGATCGTCGACACCCTGCTTTTCATCACCATCGCCTTTTACGGGCTGTTTCCGATCGGCACCCTGCTGCTCGGCCAGATGCTCGCCAAAGTGGTCCTCTCGGCCGTGATGGTGCCGCCGCTCATCTATTTGTTCGTGGCGATCGGCCGCAAGCTCGACAGCCGCGGCTGAATCCGGGGGTTCTGCGTGTTCGCCCGGGAGCCGGTGTGGCCCAGCCGACACACAAATCGGCCAACCGATTCTTTTCAACAACATTTTTCGGCAGCAAGCTCAATCAGAGTCTTGGAACGGTCAAGATTGGGCTATAGCGACTGCTACGGAAGGCGATTCTGCCTGGGGGGTTTGCATCTCATGAAGAAACTGACGCTGCTCTGCGCAACCACCGCGCTCGTCATGCCGACCATGGCATTTGCCCAGTCGACCGGCTCGGTCGATTTCGAAGAGGAAACCGAGATCGTCGTCACCGGCAGCCGGACGCAGGATGTCGGAGGCATCACGGCCCCCGACACGACCAAGGCCAAGGCGGCGCTGACGCAGGAGGTGATCGCCCATCAGAATCCGGGTCAGACGATCCTGGATACGATCAACCTGATTCCGGGCGTCAGCTTCCAGAACAATGACGCTTACGGCTCGTCGGGCGGCACGCTCAACATTCGCGGCTTCACGGCGGACCGCATCTCGCTGACCGTCGACGGCGTCCCGCTCAACGATTCGGGCAATTACGCGATCTTCTCGAACCAGCAATTCGATCCGGAGATTATCGGCGAGGTCAACGTCAACCTCGGCACGACCGATGTGGACAGCCCGACCGCCTCGGCGGCGGGCGGCACCGTGAATTATCGCACGATCGTTCCCCGCAAGGAGCTCGGCGCGATGTTGTCCGCATCCTGGGGCGAGTATGATTTCCATCGCGTGTTCGGCATGATCGAAACCGGCACTTTTACCCCGTGGGGCACCCGCGCCTTCGTCTCTGCTTCGAAAGCCACGAATGACAACCCGTTCAACAATTACGGCAAGGTCAACAAGCAGCAATATAACGCAAAAATCTATCAGCCGTTCGGATCGGGAGGCGACTTCATTGCGCTTGCCGGCCACTATAACCAGAACCGCAACAACTTCTTCGGCTCGTCGCCGCTCCGTAACGACACGGTTCGGACGCTCGGGGCGCTGCAGGTGCCGCGCATTGTCGGCGGCCTCGCGCAAAACCGCTATCCGGCGAACAATGACGAGCGCGAATATAATATCAACTTCCCCTGCTTCGTCGACGTGGCGCAGGCGGGGGTCGCCGATGCTCCGGCCCCGACGTCCGGGCCGGGCGGCACGCCCGATCCGAACGGGGACTATGCGAGCTGCGGCACCGAGTTCGACCGGCGCTTCAATCCGTCGAACACGGGTAACATCCGCGCTTCCTCCCGCTTCTCCTTCGGGCCGTTCACGCTCACCGTCGATCCTAGCTTCCAATATGTGAAGGCGAATGGCGGCGGCACGGTCACCGCGAACGAAGGCGCGGTCCGCGACATTAATCCGGCCGGCGGCACCGCCACGCCGGCCCAGTGCCGGACCACACCCAACAGCGCGACCAACACCTGCGTCTCCGGCTATCTCGGCGGCACGCCTTTCGTCGGCAGGGATGTCAACGGCGACGGCGACACGCTCGACACGGTGAACGTTCTTGCGCCGAGCCAGACGCAGACGAATCGCTACGGCCTGATCGCGGGCGTGCGCTGGGACGTCAACGACGATCACGCCGTCCGCGCCGGCTATACGTTCGACCGGGCGCGCCACCGCCAGACCGGTGAGGTCGGCCTGCTCAATAATGGCGGCTCGCCTCTCGACGTCTTTCCGATCAACGATCCGCTGGCGGACGTAACGGGCGTAAATCTCGAGAAGCGCGACCGCCTCTCTTTCGCGATCCTGCACCAGTTCTGGGGCGAATATCGCGGCGAGTTCATGGCCGGCAAGCTGGTCCTGAACGCCGGCCTGCGCGCGCCCTTCTTCAAGCGCGATCTCAACAACTTCTGCTTCACCAGCTCGGCGAGCGGGTTCGTGGAATGCTTCGGCCGCGGCGACCCGCGCAACGCGACCTTCGCCGCTCTCAACCCCACCCTTCAAGGCCCGCAGCAGCGCGTCCTCAAATATGACGCGATACTTCCCAATGTCGGCTTCACCTACGATTTCATGCCTCAGATGAGCGTCTTCGCGAACTACGCGAAGGGCCTTTCCGTGCCGAGCACGGACAATCTCTACAATTCGTTCTTCTTCGCTCCGAACACCGCCGCGGCGCAGCCCAACCCCGAGAAGACCGACAATTTCGACGTCGGCGTTCGCTACCGCAGCCCGCAAGTGCAGGCCCAGCTTGGCGCGTTCTTCAACCGCTATACCGACCGCACGGCCTCCGCGTTCGATCCGGAGCTGAACGTGAACGTGTTCCGGAACCTCGGCAAGGTCGATAAATACGGCGTGGACGGCTACATCTCCTACCAGCCGATCAAGCAGCTCAACCTCTACATCTTCGGCTCCTACCTGAAGTCGAAGATCAAGGACAATTTGATCATCGGCGAATGCTCGGCGGCGCAGGTCACCGCCGGCTTCCCCGGCTGTGCCGCCGCGAACGACCCGATCTTCGCCCTGACAGCGGGCAGGCGCGAATCCGGGTCGGCGAAATACACGTTAGGCGGCACCATCCGCGGCACGGTTGGGCCGGTCGAGCTCGGCATCACCGGCAAGCGGACCGGCCCGCGCTTCATCTTCGACACCAATGATGCGGTGCACGCGTTCGTCGGCAACCCCGCGGTGGACACCGTGGTCTTCGGGGCGAGCACGCCGGCCTACTGGCTGGTCAACCTGGACGCCCGCCTCAACCTCGGCCTCGAGAAGACCTACATCCAGTTCAACATCTACAACCTGTTCGATAAATTCTTTGTCGGCGGGTTCGGCGGCGGGCTCAATCAGGCGATCACCCGCGCCAATAACGGCACGATCACCGCCTATGGCGCCCCTCCGTTCGTTCAGATCGGCGCGCCGCGCACGATCAGCGCCACGCTCGTCGTCGGCTTCTGATCCCACGCACCCGGAAAGCGGCCGCTGCGACTGATGTCGCGGCGGCCGTTTTTTTTCGTGGTTCAGCCGGCTTTGCGGCGCGGTTTCCTCGGCGGCCCGCTCGAGCGGATGACGCTTGCCACAGGGCAACGCACCCCTTGCGCCAGGATCGCGCCATGGCGGTCCAGCTGGTTGAGTGCGGAGGTCTCGAAGCCGATCGCACGGGTCGCCAGCAGCCGGGTACAGCGATTCGTCGTCCGCACGAAATACCAGCTGCCGTTCCCGCCCCTGACATAAAGCGCGTCATCGGAAGCCGCCTTCCACTCCACGGATCCAATGCTGCTGACGAAGGGAATGGCGGTTTCGCCGGACGCATCCTCGGTGGCCGCGGTCGCGCACCCGGCGCCAAGGCCGAGGAACAATAGGCTCAGGCTTGTTCGCATCGTTCGCCTCCTGCTTCCGTTCGAAGATAGGATGCCTCGCGCCGCTTTGCCAGAGTCCGTCTCTCCCTCTACGGCGGCCGATGAAGTGTCCCATCATCGCCGCCGACCGCGGCGCGCGGCCTTGATCCTCGGCCTCCACGACTACACCCGCCTGTAGCTCAACATCACCAACGTCTTCGACAAGCGCCATGTCGGCGGCTCCGGCGGCGGCATCCAGAGCTCGACGATCAACGGCACGACCGGCGTGATCACCGGCTATGCGGCGCCGCCCTTTCCTATTTCACCTTCGCCAGCGGTTCGGCAGAAGTCTCCGGCCCGGGCGGCCGCCCCAAAGTGAGCCGCAACTGCTCCTCCTCGGCCTCGCGCATCCGCTCCATGAAATGGCGGCGGCACAGCGAAGCGTAGCGGTCGTTGCCGCCGATCTCGGTCTGCGCGCCGCGCTTGACCGCCCGGCCCTCCTCGTCGACGCGAAGGTTCATCGTCGCCTTGCGTCCGCACTCGCAGACCGCCTTCAGCTCGACGAGCGTGTCGGCCAAAGCGAGGAGATTGGCGCTCCCCTCGAACAAATTGGCCTGGAAGTCGGTGCGCAGGCCGTAGGTGAGGACGGGGATGTTGAGCCCATCGCAAATGGCCGCGAGCTGGAGCACCTGGGCGCGGGTGAGGAACTGGGCCTCGTCGATCAGGACGCAGTGCACCGCCCGCCGCTTCAGCTCCTCGCCCACCTCCGCGAAAAGCTCGGTCGCGGCATCGAACACATGGGCCTCGGTGAGCAGTCCGATTCGCGATCTGACTTTGCCAAAGCCCGCCCGGTCGTCGACCGCCGCAGTATAGAGCATCGTCTCCATGCCCCGTTCGCGATAGTTGAAATCGGCCTGCAGCAGGTTGGTCGATTTCCCCGCATTCATCGACGCATAATAGAAATAGAGCTTGGCCATCGCAGCTTCTTAGCCCCGCCACGATCCTTGTCCATGGCGGCCGATCAGCGGCGGTTCTCGGGTGGGAAGCCGGGCGAGCGCGCGAGGCTGGCAAAGTGGCGGAGCGGGAGGGATTCGAACCCTCGATACGGTTTTGCCGTATACTCACTTTCCAGGCGAGCGCCTTCGACCACTCGGCCACCGCTCCGCATGTCCTGGAAGAAGCGCCCTCTAATGGGCCGTCTCCGGGAGGGCAAGCTGAGCGGCGATGGCGTCGATGCTTTTCGCCAGCGCCACGTCGCGCCGGGTCAGGCCGCCGGCGCTGTGGGTGGTGAGGCTGATCTCGACCCGGTTCCAGCTGTTCGACCAGTCGGGATGGTGGTCGGCCTTCTCGGCGGCCAGCGCCACCCGGGTCATGAAGGCGAAGGCCTGGCTGAAGTCGCGGAAGGTGAAGCTGCAGGCGATGGCGGCGCGGCCCTCGTCATAGGCCCAGGCCGGGAGCTCCCGCAAAGCGGCTTCGCGTTCCTCGGTCGAAAGCATCAAAACCTCCCTTGCTGGCGCGCGCCGCGCTTCCCCTTTATGTCGCGCAGCATGAGCGAGCGTCAAACCCTTGCGCCCGACGCGGCCGAGATCGAGCGGCTGGCCGAGGCGGCGATCGCGCGGATGCCGGAGCATTTCCGCCGGCACCTTCGCGGGGTCGTCCTCCAGGTCGACGAATTCGCCGCCGACGAGGCGCTCGACGCGCTCGGCATCGAGGATGCGTTCGACCTCTCCGGCCTCTACACCGGCCGGCCGATCGGCGAGCAGAGCTCGATGCTGTCGGGCGAGCTGCCGGCGATGATCCACCTCTACCGCCGGCCTCTGCTCGACGAATGGGCGGAGACGGGGGTGAGCCTGGAGGCTTTGGTGACCCATGTCATCGTCCATGAGGTCGGCCATCATTTCGGCTTCTCCGACGCCGACATGCACGCCATCGAGGACGCGGCGGGGTGAACGCGAAGCCGCTGCTGAAGCTGGACCAAGTCTCCTGCGTCCGCGGCGGGCGGCTGCTGTTCGAGAGGCTGAGCCTGATGCTCGCGCCCGGCGGCGCGGCGCTGGTGACCGGCCCCAACGGGGTCGGGAAATCGAGCCTGATCCGGCTGGCGGCGGGGCTGCTGCGGCCGGCCGGCGGCCATGTCGGACGGGTTTGCGCGCTCGCGCTCGCCGACGAGGGCCTGGCCCTCGACCCCCGGCTGACGCTCGGCCGGGCGCTGGGCTTCTGGGCCCGGATCGACGGCACGCGGGCGGAGGCCGGGCTGGAAGCGATGGGGCTGGCCCGCCTCGCGCAGGTGCCGGTGCGGATGCTTTCGGCGGGGCAGCGCAAGCGCGCGACACTGGCCCGGGCCATCGCCTCGGGCGCGCCCTTGTGGCTGCTCGACGAGCCCGCCAACGGCCTCGACGGCGACGGCGTGGAGCGGCTGGCCTCCGCCATGGCCGGGCATCGGGCGAAGGGCGGCGCGATCCTCGCCGCCTCGCATTTGCCGCTGGCGCTCGACGGCGCGGCGATCGTGGCGCTGGCATGAGCGCGCTGGTCCTGCGCGAATTGAGGCTGGCGGCGACCGGCGGCAACGCGTCGCTGCCGGTCATCTTCTTCCTGCTGGTGGCGACGCTCTTCCCGTTCGCGGTCGGGCCCGACGCGCCTTTGCTGGCCCGGACCGGCGGCGGCGCTCTGTGGATGGCCGCCTTGCTGGCGGCCCTGCTGCCGGTCGACCGGCTGGTCGAGCCCGACCGGGCGAGCGGCGTGCTCGACCAACTCGCCGTGCGGGGGGTGAGCGAGGAGCATGTCATGCTGGCCAAGCTCGCCGGCCACTGGCTGAGCTTCGGGCCGCCCCTGATGCTGGCGGCGGTGCCGGCGGCGGCGCTGATGAAGCTGCCCCGCGAGGTGCTGATGCGGCTGGAATTGGGGCTGCTGGCCGGCACGCCGGGCCTGGCGGCTTTGACCCTGATCGTCGCCGCGCTGACCGCGGGTCTCAGGGCAACGGGCGCGCTGGCCGGCCTGCTGATGCTGCCGCTGGCGGTGCCCGTGCTGATCTTCGGCGCGGGGCTGATCGAGCAAGGCGGGAATATGGGAGCATTGAAGCTGCTCGCGGCGGTATCGCTGCTGCTGGTCGCGATGGCCCCCTTCGCCGGGGGCGCCGCGATAAGAACGGCGCGGGATTAAGGGACAGTTACTTTCACGCGCAGCGGCACGCATTCTCGCACTTCACGGCTGAAAGTAACTGTCCCCACCTACTCCCGCGACCACCTCGCGAAGATCGCCGTCGGCAGGAGCAGCCCTCGCGCTTCCTCGCGGACCGCCATGTCGCCGCATTCGATGCGGCCGCCGAGGCCGGCCAGCGCCTGATCGAGCAGCGCGCCGAGGGCCAGGGCGGACATGCGCACGGCATAGACGGTCAGCACCAGGAACTTGCTGTCCCGGTCGAGCAGCCGGCGGCAATCGGCGACGAGGCCGGGCAGGCCCTCTTCCAGCCGCCAGATCTCGCCGGCCGGCCCGCGGCCATATTTGGGCGGGTCGAGGATGATTCCGTCGTAGCGGCGGCCGCGGCGGACCTCGCGGGCGGCGAACTTGGCGGCGTCGTCGACCATCCAGCGGATCGGCCGGTCGGCCATGCCCGAGAGGCGCGCATTCTCCTTGGCCCATTCGACCGACTTCTTCGAAGCGTCGACATGGGCCAGGCTTGCCCCTTTGGCGGCCAGAGCGAGCGTGCCGACGCCGGTATAGCCGAACAGGTTGAGCGCCTCGGCGCCCGGGCCGGTCCGCTCCCGCATCCACGCCCATACCGGCGCCATGTCGGGGAAGAAGGCGAGGTGGCGGAAGGGGGTGCAGGACGCGCGGAAGCGGACCTCCTCCCAGGCCATCTCCCAGCCGTCCCTGGGGACGGGGCGGGTGAAGGTCCAGCGGCCGCCGCCCTCCTCGTCCGAGCCGGGGACGAACGCGCCGTCCGCGTCCCAATCGGCATGCGCCGGCGCCCACATCGCCTGCGGCTCGGGGCGGATGAAGCGGTAGGGTCCGTAGCGTTCCAGCTTGCGGCCGCCGCCGGAGTCGAGGAGGCCGTAATCGCGCCACGGCTCCGCGACGAGGGTGGCGAGATTCATGCCGCGCGGACGGCCGGGAAGCCGATCGTGGCGCGGGCGCGGGGGCCCGAGAGCATGTGCGCCCCGGCGGCGTGGACCTGGTTCAGAGTCACTCTCTCGAGATCGGCGATCACCTCCGCGGGCTCGACCAGGCGGCCGAACAAAGCGAGCTGGCGGGCGACATAATGGGCTTGGCCCCAAGGGCTCTCCAGCGACATGAGCAGGCCGGCCTTGGCCTGGGTGCGGACCCGGTCGAGCTCGCGCTGGGTCACGGTCGCGGCGGCGCCGGCGAGGATCTCCTCGATCAGCTGGGCGGCGGCGGCGGACTGGCGGCGGGCGGTGGCGGCGTAGATCGCGAACAGGCCGATGTCGCGCCACGGCTGGAGCATCGAATAGACGGTGTAGGCGAGGCCCTTCTCCTCGCGCAGCTGCTGGAACAGGCGTGACGACATGCCGCCGCCGACGGCGTCGCTGAACAGGCGGGCGGCGTAATAATCCGGATCGGGCTGGCCCGGGCCGCCGAAGCCCAAGGCGAGATGGGCCTGGTCGCTGGCCGTGCGGCCGACCCGGTCGCCGCCGGTGAAGGTCGCCGGCTCGGGCAAAGCGATGGCGCCGCCGGGGAGGTCGGCGAGATGGCGCTCGGCGATTTCGGCGAGGCGGTCATGATCGACCTTGCCGGCGGCGACGAGGGTCAGGCTGCCGCCGCGATACTGGCCTTGCCGCCACTCGTGAAGGTCGCCCACCGTTATGCTGGCGATGCTCTCCTCGCTGCCGAGGATCGAGCGGCCGAGCGGCTGGTCGGCGAACGAGGCGGCCTGGAGGTCGTCGAAGATGATGTCGGACGGGGTGTCGCGCGCCTCGCCCAGCTCCTGCAGGACGACGTCCTTCTCGCGCTCCAGCTCGGCCGGGTTGAAATGGGCGCGCAGGACGAGATCGGCGATCAGCTCGACGCCGAGCGGGATATGCTCGGCCAGGACCGAAGCGGTGAAGCTGGTCGAATCGCGGTCGGTGGCGGCGTTGAGGTCGCCGCCGACATCCTCGATCGCCTCGCTGATCTCCCGCGCCGAGCGGCCGCCCGCGCCCTTGAACACCATATGCTCGAACAGATGGGCGATGCCGTTGAGCAAAGCCGGCTCGTAGCGCGAGCCGGTGTCGGCATAGAGGCCGACCGCGGCGGTCTCGATGCCGGGCATCTCGCGGCTCGCGACCTTGAGGCCGGAGGGAAGGATGGAGAGCTTCATCGCCGCTGGGCCTAGGCGGGCCGGGGACCGGCATCAACGCCTTCCCGCCGCCGCCGGCGCAGCGCAAGCGTGTAAATGATCGCGGCGGCGGCGGCGAAGAAGAACCATTGGAGCGCATAGAGCATATGGTTGTTGGACATGTTCGCCGGCGAGGGCGGCGCGCTCGGCTCGAGGCCGGGCGCGGCCTTGTCGGCGACCAGGCGGATGCGGTGCTTGCGGTCGGGGACGATCAGGCCGCTGACCGCCCCGCCCCGCCAGCGCGGCGTCTCGAACGATTTCGACCAGCCGATATCGACCTGCATGCCGGGCCCTTCCGCGCCGGTGCGGCAGGCGGCGACATGGCTCCAGCCCGGCTCGTCCCTCAGATTGCGCCCGGCGACGGCGCGCCATCCGACCGGCTGGAGGCAGAAGCCGGCGGCGCGGCGGTAGAGCAGCCGGTCGTCCGCAGGCGGCAGCGCCGGCCAGGCGACCGGCGGCAGCTTCGCATTGGCTTCATATCGGGCGATCAGACCTTCCTTCCAGTCGGCGCGGCGGAGCTGCCAGATGCCGAGGCCGATCATCGCCGCGACGGCGGCGGCGACGACAAGGGTCGGAAGAAAAGGCAGGCGCATCACTGGTCCTTTGGCTCCTCGGCGGGACGATGGCGATATTCGAGCGCGAGCAGCAGGCCCTTGGCGACGCGCAGCGACACGATCACCGCCGCCGTCGTGATCGGCACCCAGAGCAGGATATGGACCCAGAACGGCGGGTGGAGGCCGAGCTCGACGGCGATGGCGAGGCCGGTGATCAGCGCGCCGACGATGAGGGTGAGGAAGGCGGCCGGCCCGTCGCCGACGTTGAAGCCGGAAAAATCGAGTCCGCAGACGCGGCACCGCGGCGCGAAGCTGGCGACACCGGCGAATAGCGACTTGGCCCCGCAGCGCGGACAGAGGCCGCGGAGGGCGACCTGGAAGGGGGCGGGGCAGCCCGTCATCCCGACGGAGGCCGGGATCTCAGGTCGTAGGGTCACGGCGTTTCTCCGCGAGATTCCGGCTTTCGCCGGAATGACGAGTGGCTGTCACCCGTAGGACGCGCCGGCGCCGCCCCAGACGTAGATGCACAGGAACAGGAACAGCCAGACGACGTCGACGAAATGCCAATACCATGCCGCCGCCTCGAATCCGAAATGCTGCTCGGGGCGGAAATGGCCCTTATAGGCGCGGATCAGGCAGATGGTCAGGAAGATGGTGCCGACGATGACGTGGAAGCCGTGGAAGCCGGTCGCCATGAAGAAGGTCGAGCTGTAGATGTTCTGCTTAAACGCGAACGGCGCGTGGGCATATTCATAGGCCTGGATGCTGGTGAACATGGTGCCCAGGATGATCGTCGCCCACAGCCCCATGATCAGGCCGCGGCGGTCGTTGTGGATGAGGGCATGGTGCGCCCAGGTGACGGTGGTGCCCGAGCAGAGCAGGATGAGGGTGTTGAGCAGGGGGAAGTGGAACGGGTCGAGCACCTCCATGCCCTTGGGCGGCCAGACCCCGCCGATCGAGTCCGCCGGGGAGGGGAAGAGCGAGGCGTCGAAGAAGGCCCAGAACCAGGCGAGGAAGAACATCACCTCCGAGGCGATGAACAGGATCATGCCGTAGCGCAGGTGGAGCTGGACGATGGGCGTGTGGTCGCCGCCATGCGCCTCGCCGATGACGTCGCTCCACCAGCTGAACATGACGAACAGGACGGCGATCACGCCGGCGGAGAAGAGGTAGCCGCCATAAGCGTAGCTGTGCATCCACATCACGCCGCCGCTGGCCATGCCGAGCGCGCCGAACGCGCCGATCAGCGGCCAGATGCTCGGGGACACGAGGTGGTAGGGATGGTTCTGCGCTGCGGCCATTCTGTCCTCGCGTCATGCCGGCGAAGGCCGGCATCTCGTGTCAATAATGCCTTTCCTCCACGAGATCCCGGCCTCCGCCGGGATGACGTGCGGTGCGTGTCTCTAACTGCCCTTTTGCGGCGGGTCCACGGGGTAAAAGGTGTAGCTCAGGGTGATTTCGCTGATGTCGCTGGTGTCGGGATCGTCGACGAATTTGGGATCGACGTAGAAGACGACCGGCATGCGCACCTCCTCGCCGCCTTTGAGGGTCTGGAGGTTGAAGCAGAAGCACTGGATCTTGGTGAAATATTTGCCGGCCTGGGTCGGCGTGACGTTGAAGGTGGCGCTGCCGGTGACCGGCTTGCCGGAGAGGTTCTTGGCGGTGAAGAAGGCGATCTCGCGCTCGCCGATGACGACCGGCTCGGTGGTCCGCTCGGGCTCGAAGCGCCACGGCATCGCCGGCGCGATATTTGCGTCGAAGCGGATCGACACGGTCTTGCCGGCGACCGCGCCGGGGACGCCGCCGCCGCCGGCGCGCATGGTGGTGCCGTCGAAGCCGGTGACCTGGCAGAAGATCCGGTAGAGCGGTACGCTGGCGAAGGCGAGGCCGGCCATGAAGGCGACGAGCAGGGCCGCTAGCGCGGCGGTGCGGCCGTTCCTGCCGGCGAGCGCGGTCATTGGTTGACCGTCATCTTGGCGATGGTGACCGCATAGATCAGCAAGGCGACGGCGGCGAGGAGGAGGCCGATGACGAGCGCGCGGCTCTTCTGGCGGCGGCGTATCTCCTCATCGTCGGGGCCAAGCGGGGTCATGCGATCAGCCAGCGGTCGAGGACGAGCGCGCCGAACACGCCGAACAGGTAGAGGATCGAGAAAGCGAACAGGCGCTTTTCCGGCTTCATCGCCGCCGGCTCGACGGCGCGGTTGGCGAGCACCTGGAGCGCCAGCGCGAGGAACAGCAGGCTGAGCGCGGCGGCTGCGATGCCGTAGACCGGCCCGGCGAGGCCCAGCGGCCAGGGGGCGACCGCCGCCGCCGCCATCGGCAGCGCATAAAGGAGGATGTGCTGGCGGGTCACTCTCGGTCCGGCGACGACGGGCAGCATCGGCACGCCGGCGGCGGCGTAATCGGAGCGGACGAACAGCGACAGCGCCCAGAAATGGGGCGGCGTCCACAGGAAGATGAGGGTAAAGAGGAGGATCGGCAGCAAGGTCACGTCGCCGGTCGCCGCCGCCCAGCCGATCATCGGCGGGAAGGCGCCGGCGGCGCCGCCGATGACGATGTTCTGCGGCGTCCGCCGCTTCAGCCAGATGGTGTAGACGAAAACGTAGAAGAGGATCGAGACGGCGAGGATCGCGGCGGCGAGCCAGTTGGCCGCAAGCCCCATCAGCAGCACCGAGAAAAAGGCCAGGCCGACTCCGAAATGGAGCGCCGACTGGCGGTCCATGCGGCCGGCGGGGAGCGGCCGCGAGGCGGTGCGCTTCATCAGCGCGTCGATATCGGCCTCGTACCACATGTTGAGCGCGGCCGCGGCGCCGGCACCGAGCGCGATGCACAGGATCGCGGTGAAGCCGAGCACCGGGTGGATCGGCGTCGGCGCGACGAGCATGCCGGCCAGGCCGGTGAAGACGACCAGGCTCATCACCCTGGGCTTGGTCAGCGCCAGGAAATCGCGCCAGTCGGCGGGCAGGGCGGGGTTGTATGGAAGTACGGTCGTGCTCATTCTAGCTCCTCCCCTCCCGCTTGCGGGAGGGGCCGGGGGTGGGCTTGGGACAGGCTCAGCAAGCCCACCCCTTTATCCCCTCCCGCGAGCGGGAGGGGGAATGGTCAGTCGATCCTCGGCAGCGTCTCGAACTGGTGGAAGGGCGGCGGGCTGGGCAGGGTCCATTCGAGCGTCGTCGCGCCCTCGCCCCAGGGATTGTCCGGCGCCTTCCGGCCGAAAAAGAGCGACCAGAAGATGTTGGCGAAAAAGAAGGCCATGCCGGCGGCGACCATCATGAAGCCGATCGTCGCGATATGGTTCCAGCCGGCATAGGCGTCGGCATAATCGGGAACCCGCCGCTGCATGCCGTCGAGGCCGAGGAAATGCATCGGCATGAAGAGGATGTTGACGCCGATGAAGAACAGCCAGAAATGGATCTGGCCCATCCATTCGACGTACATCCTGCCCCACATCTTGGCGAACCAGTAATACCAGCCGGCGAACAGGCCGAACACCGCGCCCAGCGACAGCACGTAATGGAAGTGGGCGACGACATAATATGTGTCGTGCATCTCGTTATCGATGCCGCCGTTGGCGAGGACGACGCCGGTGACGCCGCCGATGGTAAACATGAAGATGAAGCCCAGGGCCCACAGCATCGGCGTCTCGAAGGTCAGCGAGCCGCCCCACATGGTCGCGATCCAGCTGAAGATCTTGATGCCGGTCGGCACCGCGATCACCATCGTCGCCGCGGTGAAGTACATCTTGGTGTTCACGTCCATGCCGACGGTGAACATGTGGTGCGCCCAGACGACGAAGCCGATCACCCCGATCGCGACCATCGCATAGGCCATGCCGAGATAGCCGAACACCGGCTTGCGGCTGAACGTGGCGACCACCTGGCTGACCATGCCGAAGCCGGGCAGGATCATGATGTAGACCTCCGGATGGCCGAAGAACCAGAAGAGGTGCTGGTAGAGGACCGGATCGCCGCCGCCCGAGGCGTCGAAGAAATGGGTGCCGAAATTGCGGTCGGTGAGCAGCATCGTGATCGCCCCGGCCAGCACCGGCAGCGCCAGCAGCAGCAGAAAGGCGGTGACCAGGATCGACCAGACGAACAGCGGCATCTTGTGCAGCGTCATGCCCGGCGCGCGCATGTTGAAGATGGTGGTGATGAAGTTGATCGCGCCGAGGATCGAGGAGGCGCCGGCGAGGTGGAGGGCGAAGATCGCCATGTCCACCGCCGGCCCCTGGTGGCCGCTGGTCGAGAGCGGCGCATAAACGGTCCAGCCGGTGCCGGCGCCGTTGCCCTCGCCGCCGGGCACGAAGGCGGAGCCGAGCAGGAGGGTGACGGCCGGGATGAGCAGCCAGAAGCTGATATTGTTCATCCGCGGGAAGGCCATGTCGGGCGCGCCGATCATCAGCGGCACGAACCAGTTGCCGAAGCCCCCGATCATCGCCGGCATGACCATGAAGAAGACCATGATCAGGCCGTGGGCAGTGATCAGCACGTTCCACAAATGGGTCACCTCGTCCGCCGACGCGCCCGCTCCCGCCCAGGCCTGGAGATATTGGATGCCGGGCTCGGCGAGCTCGGTCCGCATCAGGCCGGAGATGGTTCCGCCGATGATTCCGGCGACGATCGCGAACAGCAGATAGAGGGTGCCGATGTCCTTGTGGTTGGTCGACATGAACCAGCGCACGAAGAAGCCGGGCTTGTGGTCCGCCTCGTGATGGGCGGCGTGGGCGTGGTCCGCCTCGAAATGGCTGGCATTGGCTGTGGTGTCGGTCATGCTATCGGTTTCCGCGGCTGGATTCGGCGCCCTGGCTGGTCACCGCCGGAGTGGCGGTTCCGGGCGTGAGCGTCGGTTCGGGAGTGGCTTCGCCCCCGCCCGGAGCGGGCGCGGCGGGCGGATTTGCGACGGGCGAGTTGGCGGTGGCGTCGGGCGAGGCGGGCTTGGCCGCGCCCCGCGCCGTACCGCCCTTCGAGGCGACCCAGGCGTCGAACTGCTGCTGGCTCACCACCTCGACCGCGATCGGCATGAAGCCGTGACGGGCGCCGCACAGCTCGAAGCACTGGCCGTAATAGATGCCTGGACGCTCGGCCTTGAACCAGGTCTCGTTGAGCCGGCCCGGCACCGCGTCCATCTTCACCCAGAAAGCGGGGACGCCCCAGCTGTGGATCACGTCCGAGGCGGTGACGATCACCTTCACGGTCGCGTTCACCGGCACCACCATGTGCTCGTCGACGGCGAGCAGGCGCGGGCCGTCCGCATCGGTGCGGGCGCGCTCGGTGCCGCTGGTATGGCCCTTTTCCTTCAGCATGTACGAGATCAGCTCGAACCCGCCATTGTCGGGATATTGGTAGGTCCAATACCATTGGTTGCCGATCACCTTGACGGTGAGGTCGGCCTTGGGCGGCGAATATTGCTTGCCGAGCAGCTTGATCGAAGGAACCGCGATCGCGACCAGGATCAGCACCGGCACCAAAGTCCAGACGATCTCCAGCGTCGTGTTGTGGGTGGTGCGCGAAGGCACCGGATTGACGCCGCGGCGGAAGCGGATGATGACGAACAGCAGAAGGCCGAGCACGAACACCGAGATTGCGGTGATGATCGGCACCAGCAGCACGTTGTGGAACCAGGCCGCCTCGACGCCGATCGGAGTCACCTGCTCCTGGAGGCCCATGCGGCCGTCGGGCTGGCCGATGCCGGGTTCCGGCTTGGCCTGGCTTGCCGGCGCGGGCGCGGGCGCGGGCGCGGGAGTCTGGGCATTCTCGGCGGTCGCCGCCTGGAAGGGCCGGACGTTGGCGGCCTCGCCGGCGGGGGCGGGCGCCGCTTGCTGCGCGGCCGCTGCCATGGGGAGCATGGCGAAGGCCGCGGCGGCGGCGGCGATCTTGAGCAGAATCTTCATCTAAACCCCTTGGGCCCTCGGCGGAGCGGGACGGATTCGGGCCGTGACGGCTGATTGCGGCGCCTTATAGGCAGGCGGGCACCGCTCCTCAAGCGTTGCGGAGCGGCTTTTTCGGGCGCTTGATGGCGCTCCCGGCCGGCCCTATCAGGCGGTCGGCCGAGGCGCAGCGGACGGATGCGATGACCGAAGACGAAATACTCGCCGAATTCCGCGCCGCGGACGCGCTGCTGGAAGGCCATTTCATCCTCTCCTCGGGCCGCCACAGCCGGCGCTACCTGCAGTGCGCGCGGGTGCTGATGGACCCGGTGCGCGCCTCGCGCCTGGCCTCGGCGCTGGTCGCGGCGATGCCGCGCGACCTGCGCGGGGCGATCGAGATCGTGGTCTCGCCGGCGATGGGCGGCATCATCGCCGGTCACGAGATGGGCCGGGCGCTCGGCGTCGAGGCGGTGTTCGTTGAGCGGCCGTCCGGCGCCTTCGAGCTGCGCCGCGGCTTCCGGCTGAAGGCGGGGCAGAAAGTGCTGCTGATGGAGGATGTGGTGACCACCGGTTTGAGCTCGCGCGAGGCGATCGCCGCGGTGGAGGAAGCCGGCGGGGAGGTGATCGCCTCCGCCGCTTTGGTCGACCGCTCGGGCGGCGCGGCCGATCTCGGCGTGCCTTTCTTCCCGCTCATCCGCCTCTCCATCCCGACCCACGAAGCGGACGCGCTGCCGCCGGAGCTGGCGGCGCTGCCGGCCGAGAAACCGGGCAGCCGCACGGCCGCGTGACGCGCCATCTCCGCCTCGGGGTCAATATCGACCATGTCGCGACGATCCGGAACGCGCGCGGCGGCGACCATCCCGATCCGGTCCGCGCCGCCTTCGCCGCGGCGCAGGCGGGCGCGGACGGAATCACCGCCCATTTGCGCGAGGACCGGCGGCACATCAGGGACGACGACATCTCGCGGCTGATGGCGAAGCTCTCCATCCCGCTCAACCTGGAGATGGCGGCGACCGAGGAGATGCTCGAAATAGCGCTCCGCCACCGCCCGCACGCCGCCTGCATCGTCCCCGAGAAGCGCGAGGAGCGGACCACCGAGGGCGGGCTCGACGCCGCCGGGCAGGACAATCACCTGCTGCCCTTCGTCGCCCGGCTGCTGGGGGCGAATATCCGGGTCAGCCTGTTCATCGAGCCGGATCCGAGGCAGGTCGAGGCGGCGGTGCGCCTTCAGGCGCCGGTGGTCGAGTTCCACACCGGCCGCTACGCCCATCTGGAGGGCGACGAGCGCGCCGAGGAATTGCGGCGGATCGCGGACGCGGCGGCACTGGCGGCGAAGCACGGCATCGAAGCGCATGCCGGCCACGGCCTCAGCTTCGACAATGTCGCGCCGGTCGCCGCCATCCCCGAGCTCGCCGAGCTCAACATCGGCCATTTCCTGGTCGGCGAGGCGATCTTCACCGGCTTCGAGGCGAGCATCGCGCGGATGCGCTCGATCATCGACGAGGCGCGAGGGTGATCGTCGGCATCGGCTCCGATCTGTGCAATATCGAGCGGATCCAGAAATCGCTCGACCGGTTCGGCGAGCGGTTCGTCCGCCGCGTGTTCACCGAGACGGAGCAAGCCAAGGCGCAGCGGCGGCCGCTGACCCGGGCCGGCACCTATGCCAAGCGCTTCGCCGCCAAGGAGGCTTTCTCCAAGGCGGTCGGCACCGGCTTCCGGCGCGGCGTGTTCATGCGCGATATAGGTGTGGTGAACCAGGCTTCGGGCGCCCCGGCCCTCAACCTCACCGGCGGCGCGAAAGAGAGGCTTGACGCGATGATCCCGGCAGGACACGCCGCAGTGGTTCATTTGACGATGACCGACGACTATCCATTCGCTCTCGCCTTCGTCATCATCACAGCCATCCCGATCACAGGAGCATAGGGTGAGCAGCAGCAGCGATCCCGCGATCATCATGACCGAAGACAATCAACAGAGCGCCGGCGAGCCGTCCGATGCCGGGGCCAAGGCCGGCGGCACCGACTGGTGGGGCGAGATCAAGGCCGTATTCTGGCTGATCCTGGCGGTGCTCGCCTTCCACAGCTTCATCGCCAAGCCCTTCTACATCCCGTCCGAATCGATGATGCCGGTGCTGCTCAAGGGCGACCGGCTGGTGGTCAGCAAATATCCCTATGGCTGGTCCTGGGTGTCGCCCAGCTTCCACGTCATGCCGCGCACGGCCGGCCGCCTGTTCGGCCGGCTTCCCGAGCGCGGCGACATCGTCATCCTGACCCCCCCGGGGCGGAGCGACGATTATATCAAACGGGTGATCGGCCTTCCGGGCGATTCGATCGAGCTTCGCGGCGGCCAGGTCTATATCAACGACCGGCCGGTGAAGCGCGAGGCGCGGCCGGCGGCGATGATCCCGGTCGACGACAATGTCGATTGCACCGCCGCCGGCGACGAGCGGGTGGCGGGCGCGGACGGGCACGTCTATTGCCGCCTGCCGATCGTGCGCGAGACGCTGCCCAACGGGCGAACCTACGACACGATCGACATGGGCTATCATGAGCAGGTTGACGATTTCGCCAGGATCGTCGTGCCGGCGGACCATGTCTTCCTGATGGGGGACAATCGCGACAGGTCGGCCGACAGCCGGGTCAGGATCGTCGATTCGGGGCTGGGCGGGCCGGTGCCGTGGGAGAATATCGGCGGGCGCGCCGAGTTCATCACCTTCTCGTTCGACGGCTCGACCCAGTGGCTGAACCCGGTGAGCTGGTTCACCGCGCTTCGCGGCGGCCGGGCGGGGACCTCGCTTCATCCGGCGCAGGCCGGCACCCGGGAGCCGGCCGCCAAATGAGCAAGGCCCCCGACCCTCATGTCGAGCAGAGGGGGCCGAACGAGCTTCGCGACCCGCTGATCCGGCAGGAGATGAAGCGGGCGGCGGTGTGGCTGGGGATGACCGTCTTCCTCCTCGGCATCTTCTTCCTCGCCCAGCCGCTGCTGCTGATCCTGGCCGGCATCGTCATGGCCTCGATCCTCGATGGCGGCACCCGCCTCCTCGGCCGGGTGCTGCCGATCGGGCGCGGCTGGCGGCTGGCCCTGGTGACATTGGCCGGCCTCGGCTTCGTGGCGTGGACATTCTATTATGCCGGCGTGACCCTGGCCGCCCAGGCGGAACGGCTGCGCGAGGTCGTCACCTACCAGGTCGACCGCATCCTCGCCTGGGGCAACGGGCTCGGCATCGTCGAGGGCGGGATGCATATGGACCAGCTTGGCGGGCAGCTGATGGGCTCGCTCGGCCGGCTGACCTCGGCGGTCGGCAGCGCGCTGGGCGCGATCGCCTCGATCATCATGATCCTCGTCATCGGCATCTTCATCGCGGTCGAGCCGCGTCTCTACGAACGCGGCGTCGCCTGGATGCTGCCGCTCAGGAACCGCGAGCGTTTCTACGAGACGACCTCCCATATGGGCTTCACGCTCCGGCGCCTGATGATGGGGCGGCTGGTGGGAATGGTGGTCGAGGGGGTCGGCACCTGGCTGCTGCTGCTGGTCGGAGGCGTGCCGATGGCGGCTTTGCTCGGCCTGCTGACCGGCCTGCTCGCCTTCCTGCCCAATATCGGCGCGCCGATCTCCGGCGTCCTGCTCGTCCTCGCCGGTTTCAGCGTCGGGCCGGAGCAGGGGCTGTGGGCGATCGCGGTCTATTTCATCGTTCAGAGCGTCGATGGCTATCTGATCATCCCCTATGTCGCGCGCCGCACCGTCGATCTCGCGCCCGCGGTCGTGCTCGGCGCGCAATTGCTGTTCGGCGCCCTGTTCGGGATCATGGGGCTGTTCCTCGCCGACCCGATCGTTGCCATGGTCAAGGTCGCGCTCGAGCAGAAATCGAAGGCGGACGAGGCGCCCGCCCGCGAGCGGCCGAAAAAGGCCTAGGCTACATCGCGCCTGGCGGCGGCGCCCCCGGCGCCCCCGGCCCCGGCACGTGGAGCGCGGCGTTGGGGACGACCTGGACGATGGTGACGTCGAAATCGAGGATCGCGTTGGGCGGGATCGGGCCGCCCGGAGGGACGTCGGCGCCGTAAGCGAGCGTCGGCGGCAGCCAGATCCTGTATTTCCCGCCCGGCTGCATCAGCTGCAGCGCCTCGGCGAAGCCGGGCACGACCTGGCGGACGAGCATCGGCGCCGGGCCCTTGCCCCGGGTGGTGTCGAACACCGTGCCGTCGAGGAGGCGGCCTTCATATTCGATGATGGCGCCGTCGTTGATGGCGATGCGCGGCCCGCGGCCCGGCCGCACGGTCTTGATCTGGAGGCCGGAGGCGGTGGTGGCGACCCCTTCCTCCTTCGCGTTGCGGGCAAGGAAGGTGGCGGGGTCTGAGGACAGCATCGCCTCGGTGCCGACCCAGGCGGCGCCGGCCGCGAGCAAGGCGAGCGCGCCGAGGCCGATCCAGAGCTTGGCGACCGAGCCCTTCCTGAGCGGCTGCAGCGGAACGGCGGTGACGGACATGCGGCTTTCCTTGAAACGAAGAGGTCGGCGATGATCTACCGCCGCCCGATGTTGAAGTGAAGCGGCTCGTTCGTCACCCCGGCGAAGGCCGGGGTCTCGGCCGGCAGGTCCGTGACCTCTTGTCCTGGGATCCCGGCCTGCGCCGGGAAGACGCTCAGCGGACGCCGTCGCGCTCCATGCGCTTGCGCTCGAGCTTGCGGGCGCGGCGGATGGCGGCGGCGCGCTCGCGGGCGCGCTTCTCCGACGGCTTCTCGTAGTGACGGCGCAGCTTCATCTCGCGGTAGACGCCTTCGCGCTGGAGCTTCTTCTTCAATGCGCGCAGCGCCTGGTCGACATTGTTGTCGCGAACGATGATTTGCATAGGCTTGTCGTCACTCTCCGGTTCAAAAGCACGGGCGGCGTGCCCGCGGCGGCCCGCCCTGACTTCCGTGAATAGCATAAAAATAGGTTCGTCGCGAGACACATCCCACGCCGTTGGCCGGGCCGATAGCAGGGGGGGACGGCGGATTCAAGAGCCGCAACACGGCAAGACTGGACTTTGCAGACAGGAATCCACTGAAGTGTCCGTACCTTGCGCCCGGTCCAACACCCTTCCCGGTCCGGGGAGGGTGTTGGAACTTTTGATTGCCGCCGGCAATGCCCCGCAGTCCGCAGCCATGCCGGGGGCATGGCGGCCTACCCAATCCCGGCCTTCCCCGGGATGACCTTAGTCCGCCAGGTCGTCGAACTCCGCCGTCTCCTTCTTCATCCGCGCCGCGATCGCCGCCGTCAAATCGGCGCTGACCAGCGCGCCGGCGTTCCACAGGGCGACGTGCCTGAGGCCCTCCTCGACGGTGCGGCCGCGGCTGTAGTTGAGGCTCATCTTGGCGCCGGCGACGGCGAGCGGCGATTTGGCAGCGATCATGCGGGCGAGCTCCAGGCCGGCGGCGATGACGGCCTCCCGGTCCGCCTCGATCCGGTTGACCAGGCCCAGCCGGGCGGCCTCGTCCGCGCCCATCCGCCGGCCGGTATAAGCGAGCTCGCGGACGATCCCTTCGGGGATGAGGTGGGTGAGGCGCTGGAGGGTGCCGAGATCGGCGGTGATCGCGACGTCGACCTCGGCGACCTGGAAGAAGGCGTCGGCGGCGGCGAGGCGGAGGTCGCAGGCGCTGGCGAGGTCGACCCCCGCGCCGATGCAGCCGCCGTGGATCGCGGCGATCACCGGCGGGCGCGCCGCCTCGACCGCGCTGAACGCATCCTGGAGCCACTGGATGTGCCTCAGCCGCGCTTCGGCCGCCCGCCCCGGATCGTCGGTCGGCGGGAATTGCGAGCCGGCATATTGGAGATCGAGGCCGGCGCTGAAATGCCTGCCGCGGGCGGAGAGGAGAATAACGCGGACCTTGGGGTCGGCGCCGAGCGCGCGGAAAGTGGCGCCGATCGCGCCGAAGAAGGCGCCGTCCATGGCGTTGAACTTGCCTTCGCGGACCAGCTCGACATGAGCGACGCCGCCATCGTGGGCGACCGCGATCCTTTCGCTTTCCATTGGCCCTCGTCTCCCCTTAAAGCTTCTCGCCGTCATGACGCGTTTCACCGTGAACGGCCAGCCTGTCCACTACCGGATGGACCCGCAGACGCCCTTGCTCTGGGCATTGCGCGACGCGTCCAACCTCACCGGCACCAAATATGGCTGCGGAGTCGGCGATTGCGGCGCCTGCACGGTCAATATCGACGGCAATGCGGTGAGGAGCTGCCTGGTCAGGATCGGCCAGCTCGAGGGGAGCTTCGTCACCACCATCGAGGGTCTGTCCCGCGACCGCTCGCATCCGGTGCAGCAGGCGTGGGTCGCCCAGTCGGTGCCGCAATGCGGCTATTGCCAGTCGGGCATGATCATGAACGCTGCCGCCTTGCTCGACAAAAATCCCGCGCCGACCGACGCCGACATCGACGCGGCGATCACCAACATCTGCCGCTGCGGCACCTATCCGCGAATCCGCGAGGCGATTCGGCTGGCGGCGCGGGTCAAGTCCGGCCAGGAGCAGATCTCGGCGGCGCCGCCGCCCGGCATCGATCCCAAGGACGCCGCGCGCGAGGTTCCCGCGCTCCGCGACCTCAGGCCCCGCCCGTCGCGGCGGTAGTACCCCGGCGAAGGCCGGGGTCCAGCCTGTTCAAGAAACTGGGCCCCGGCCTTCGCCGGGCAACAACCAGTCGCCGCGGCCGCGTCGGATTCTTTCGCGCACCTGTCGGGCCAGTTCAGCAACGGCTCATCCTTTTTGGCGCACAGGTCACGGCAGGGATGGCGGTCGTCGCCAGCCGAGTGGGATGGAGTAAATCGATGCGCAAGGCGTTGATCGGGATTTTGATGGCCGCGACGGTGGCCACACCTTTATGGGCCGCTCCGGGCGAGCGTTACGAACGCGCCGCCCGCCAGGACGGCGACGATTCGGTGCGCCCGCAGCGCGGCGAACACCAGGCCCAGCGCGCCGAGCGCCAGGCCCAGCGGGTGGAGCGCCAGGCCGAGCAGGTCCAGGCGGCCCCGCAGGTTCAGCCGCAGCAATATCGCCGCGCCGACAGCGGCGGCCAGCAGCGTTGGCAGGGCCGGGCGGACCGCGGCAATGCCGAGGTGCAGCAGCAGCAGCAGCAGCAGCAGTCGCAGGCGCAGCAATATCGCCGCTCGAACGGCTACGGCCAGCAGAGCTGGCAGGGCCGGTCGGACCGCGGCAACGCGGAGGTGCAGCAGCAGCAGCAGCAGCAGCAGGCGCAGCAATATCGCCGCTCGAACGGCTATGGCCAGCAGCGCTGGCAGGGCGGCTCGGACCGCGGCAACGCGCAGGCGGGGCAGCAATATCGCCGCGACTGGCGTCAGGACAATCGCGGCGACCGGCGCGACTGGCGTCAGGACAATCGCGGCCGGAGCAGCTGGAACCGCGGCTGGCGCAACGACCGCCGCTACGACTGGCAGAGCTATCGCTACAGCAACCGCAACATCTTCCGGTCGAGCCGCTATTACGCGCCGTACCGCAATTACAATTACAGCCGCCTGGCGATCGGCCTGTTCCTCGACCAGGCCTTTTTCGGCCGGAACTACTGGATCGGCGATCCCTGGCAGTACCGCCTACCGCCGGCCTATCCCGGCACGCAGTGGGTGCGCTACTATAACGACGTCCTCCTGATCGACGTCTACACCGGCGAAGTGATCGACGTGATCTACGACTTCTTCTGGTAGGCAAGGGGACAGTCACTTTCACGCGCCGGCCTCCTCGAAAGGCCGACCGCACTGCGGAAAGTGACTGTCCCCACCCGCCGAGCGCTCCGGGCTTTTTGCTTGTCAACTCGGCCCGCCAGCCGCATGAAACGGCGCTTCCTCGAGAAGGGTCCGCCATGCGCTTTCGCTTCCTCTTCTTTCTCCTCAGCCTCCTGGCGGCAGCGCCTGCCGCTGCGGAAACGGTGGTCGTCCACGCCGGACGGCTGATCGCCGACGCCTCGCGGCCCGCCACCGGTCCCGCCACGATCACCATCACCGACGGCAGGATCACGAGCGTTACCGAAGGCCTTACGCCGCCGCCCGCCGGGGCAAGGCTGGTGGACCTGTCGGCCAAGACGGTGCTTCCCGGCCTGATCGACGCCCATGTCCACCTGACCAGCATGCCCGGCGAGGCGTTCTGGCAGGACGCGGTCAATCCGGACGAATGGAATGCGCTGGTCGGCGCCCATAATGCGCTGGTCACGCTGCGGGCCGGCTTCACCACCGTCCGCGATCTCGGCTCGGGCCGGGTCACCGGCTTCGCCCTGAGACGGGCGATCAACGAGGGGCTGATCCCCGGGCCGAGGATGCTCGCGGCGGGACAGGCGCTGTCGGTGATCGGCGGCCATGGCGACGTCTCCGCCTTCCGTCCCGAGGTCAATGCCGTGCTCGACGGCCACAACACCTGCACCGGCGCGGACGAATGCGCCGCCAAGGTCCGCGAGGCGGCGCGGCTCGGCGCCGACGTCATCAAGTTCCACGCCACCGGCGGTGTCCTCAGCCAGGGCGACAAGAGCCTTGGCCAGGCGTTCACCGACGCCGAGATGAAGGCGATCTGCGACACCGCGCACGCGATCGGCCTCAAGGTCGCCGCCCACGCCCATGCCGACGCCGGCATCGCCGCCGCGGTTCGCGCCGGGGTCGATTCGATCGAGCACGGCACCTTCGCCAGCGCGGCCACCGTCCGCCTGATGAAGGAGCGCGGCACCGCCTTCGTCCCGACCCTGATGGCGTTCACCGGCATCAGGGAGCGGCTCGGCAAGAACATCTACACCCCGATCGTCGAGGAGAAGGTGCGGATGACGCTCGGCGAGGTCGGCAAGGGCGCGCGGCTCGCCCGGGCGGCGGGCGTGCCGATCGTCTTCGGCACCGATGCAGGCGTCTACGAGCACGGCCGCAACGCCGAGGAGTTCGGCCAGATGGTCGATCTGGTCGGGATGAGCCCGGCCGAGGCGATCGCGTCGGCGACCACCGGCGCGGCGAGGCTGCTCGGCCTCGAGAGCCAGATCGGCCGGATCGCACCCGGCTACTCGGCGGACCTGATCGCCGTGACCGGCGATCCGCTCCAGAACGTGCGCGTCCTCGAGCATGTCGATTTCGTCATGGTGCGGGGGAAGATCGTCGAATGAGCGCGAGGCCCGCGCCCGACCCCTCCGCCCTCTACCGGATGCAGCTCGGCGCCTATGTGAAGCATCGGCTGAACCACACACCGGGCATGTTCAAGCTTCCCGCCCAGGGCCTCGACATCTTCGTGCTGCGCGGCTTCCTGACGCAGTGCGAATGCGCCGCTTTGTGCGGGCTGATCGATGCCGACCGCAAGCCGTCGGGCCTGCTCGCCGACGATCCCGATCCCGAGTTCCGGACGAGCGAGAGCTGCAACCTCAGCATCTTCGAGCCGCTCAACCTCGCGGTCGAGAAGAGGATCGACGCCTTGCTCGGCATCGAGCACAGCCAGGGCGAGACCATCCAGGGCCAGCGCTACGCGGTCGGGCAGCAGTTCAAGCCGCACCACGATTTCTTCTACACCAGCGAGCCTTATTGGCCCGAGCAGGAGCGCATCGGCGGCCAGCGCACCTGGACGGCGATGATGTTCCTGAACGAGCCGGAGGCGGGCGGGCAGACATTCTTCCCCAAGGCGGAGGTGCGCGTGACGCCGCGCACCGGCAACATCCTCATCTGGAACAATCTCGACGAATATGGCGCGCCCAACATGTTTTCGCTGCACCAGGGCATGCCGGTGGAGGCGGGCGTCAAATATGTGATCACCAAATGGTATCGCGAACGGCCGTGGGGCGTGAATCCCGGCACGGCGGCGCCTGCCGGCCCTTATTAGCTCCAATCCAGCGCTTGCCTGGACCGTCTCACTGTTTTAACGGGGCAACACAGCCCGACTTCCGTGAGGTAACCCCCATGCACCGCGCTTTCGCTTCGCTTGCCGCCGTCTCCCTGCTTGCCCTCGCGGCCTGCGCGTCCGCGCCGGCGGAGCCGGTCGTCCAGGCCGCTCCCGCGCCCGCCGAAGCGCCGCCGGTCGCCGCCCCCTCCGCCCAGCAGAGCGAGGACGAGAAGCTCCTCCAGCTGTTCAAGGACAGCGACGAGGCCAATCTGCGCCGCAACCCGATCAGCGGGATATTCCGCGGCGACCTGCGCTACGCCGACCGTCTCGGCGATTACATCACTCCGGCTTATTTCGACGCCGAGCGGGCCGCCTCGCAGGACGAACTGCGCCGGCTGAGGAGCATCCCGCGCGCGGCGCTCACCTCCACCAACCAGATCGCCTACGACGTCTTCGAATGGCAGACGAAGGAAGCGCTCAAGGGTTACGAGCCCGACATATTGGCGCTGACCGCGGTCCGCCCGATCGACCATTTCTTCGGCTTCCACACTTTCTATCCCGGCTTCGCCTCCGGCAAGGGCGCGGCGCCGTTCGCCACGCTCATCGATTATGAGAACAACCTCAAGCGCCACCGCGAATATGTCATCCTCCTCGACCGTTCGATCGGCCGCTTCCGCGAGGGCATGAAGACGGGGGTTGTCCAGCCCAAGCTGGTCGTCCGCAACGTCATCGACCAGCTCAAGCTCCAGCTCGACCAGGGGGTCGAGGGCTCGACCTTCTACGAGCCGGTCAAGCAGTTTCCCGCCGCCATATCGGCCGCCGACCAGGCTCGCCTCAGGACCGAATATGCGGCGATCATCCGCGACGGCATCCGCCCCGCCTACGAACGGCTGCGCGACTTCCTCCAGAACGAATATCTGCCGGTCGCCCGCGAGGGCGTCGGCCTCGTCCACATGCCGGGCGGCCCCAGGCTCTACGACATGCTGATCGAGCAGAACACGACGCTGCCGCTGACCGCCGATTATGTCCACAATCTCGGCCTGAGCGAGGTCGCCCGGATCAAAGGCGAGATGGAGGCGATCAAGAACCAGGTCGGCTTCCGCGGCACGCTGGCGGCGTTTTTCGAGCATATCCGCACCGACCCCAAATTCAAGCCGAAGACCAAGCAGGAATTGATCGACGGCTATTATTCGATCGGCCGGCGCGTCGATGCCAGGGTGCGCGAGCAATTCTCGACCATCCCCAAGACCCCGCTCGAGATCAGGGTCTACGAGCCCTATCGCGAGAAGACCGAGGCCGGCGGGTCGTATCAGGGCGGCACGCCGGACGGGTCGCGGCCCGGCATCTTCTATTTCAACACCTACGATCTGCCCTCGCGAACGACGCCGGGGATGGAGACCCTGTTCCTCCACGAAGCCGTGCCCGGCCACCATTTCCAGATCAGCCTCGCCCAGGAGAATGAGGCGCTGCCCGCGTTCATGCGGTTCGGCGGCAATACCGCTTATGCCGAAGGCTGGGGGCTCTATGCGGAGACCCTGTGGCGGGAGCTGGGCATGGAGACCGACCCCTATCAGCGCTTCGGCGGGCTCGACGACGAAATGCTGCGCGCGATGCGCCTCGTCGTCGACACCGGCATCCACGCCAAGGGCTGGACCCGCGACCGGGCCATCCAGTACATGCTCGACAACAGCTCGATGGGCCGCACCGACGCGACCGCCGAGGTCGAGCGCTACATCGCCATCCCCGGCCAGGCGCTCGCCTACAAGATCGGCGCGCTCACCATCCAGCGGCTGAAGAAGAAGGCCCAGGCGGAGCTTGGCGACCGCTTCGACCCGCGCGAGTTCCACGCCCAGGTGCTGATGACCGGCGCGCTGCCGATGGCGGTGCTGGAGAAGAAGATCGACGACTGGATCGCGGCGAAGAAGGCGGGATAACGCCTATTCAAAGGGCAGGGTCTGCCTCAGGCGCCGTAGGCGGCGATGAGATCGCGGCGCGACCAGATCAGGGCGTAATCGATCGGCAGATAACTGCCTTCGCGATAGCGGTTGCGCCGCTCGGCCGAGGTCGCGGTGGCGTTGGCGATGGCCGCTTCGTTGCTGCCGACCTTCAGGCGACACGCGCCGCGGCCGGCCTGCAGGTTCTGGGCGAAGCCGATGCGCGGGCTGATCTCCAGAATCGCCGGATCGTAGAACCAGGCCGTGCCGAAGACGCCCCGCGCCTTGGGCAGCGCCGGCAGCGCCAGCGCCGCCAGCCGCAGCGCCTCGCCCCAGCCCGCCTCGTTCCAATAGGCTCTCGCCATCGGGTCGTGGGTGTGGCCCTCGAGGAAGGGCCGCCGCCCGCCGCAGCGCAGGAACACATGGGCGGCCGCCGCCGGGCCGCCGCGAAGCACCGCCTTCGCCGATAGCCCCGAATGCGGCCACCAGACCTGCGCGAAGGCGGGGATCATGACCAGGCGGGCGATCCACAAATCCTTGAGGAAGCTGTCGCTGGCGAGGTCGGCGAAACCGGCATCCTTGTCGATCTGGTCGAGGATGCGGTGGAAGGCGTCCGCATAATGGAGCGCGAGCTCCTCATCGAGCCCGGTGGCGGCGAAAGCCTCGCCGAAGCGGCCGATATGCCAGGCCAGCAACGCGCACAGCCAGGGCGCGCGGATCGCCTCGGGCAGGCCGGCGACGAGGGATGCGGCCTCGCCGGGCACATCATTATATTTGCGCACCGTGCCGCTGAGGCGGTCGGCCGCCTCGAAGCGCTCGAAGGGTAAAGCGGCGACGGCCTCGGCGAGGCCCGGATGCGCCTCGGCCAGCCCCTCCGAAACGGCGCGCAGGCGCTCGGCATAGGGCTCGCGCCCGCGCCAGGAGGGGAACAGGGCCTCGGCCGGGACGGGCCGGGCGGCACGGATCGGTTCGACGATCATCCGCTCTGCATAGCGGGCAAAGCTTGCCAGCTCGTTGCCCACCGCCTCGGCCTCGGCAACAGCGCGCGCAGCGGCGCGGCGTAATGGAGGATTCCGGAGAGATAGGCGTCGAATTCCGCGTCGCTGACGCTCCGCCCGTCGAGGAAGCGGCGAAGCGCATAGGGATCGGCGCCGGGCGCGTTCAATCCCGGCTCGACGAGAGTGGCCGACCGCACCCCGTTCGCGGCGAGCAGCGCCTTTGCTTTGGGATGGGTAGCGCCGCCCGGATAGCAGAAATGCGTGAGGGGCGCGTCGCCGATCGCCGCGCCGAGAAAGTCGCGATTCTCGGCGAGCTCGCGCGGCAACGCGTCGACATGCCTCTCCACGTCGATATGGCGATGGGTGTGGAGCTGGACGTCAAGGCCGCGGCGGCGCGCTTCGGCAAGCTCGTCGGCCGACATGATGTTGAACTGCCGGCACTCGAGCCAGGCTTCGTCCACGCCAAGCTCTCCGCCGAAGCGTCTGAGCGCCTCGAGCCTTTGTTCCACGGGAAGGGCTTCGATCTCCGCGATCCTGGCGGTGCGATCGATGTCCGGCCGGCCCGCGGCGGCCCGCAGATAGTCGACGGCGACGTTGACCACCGGGAGCGCGCGGCCGGCATACCAGGTCGTCGCGTAGAGCGTCGCCGGCAGGCGGTACGCTTCGAGCACCGGCAGTATATGGGTGAAAGTCGACACCCAGCCGTCGTCGATGGTGATGACCACGGCCGCCTCGGGAAGGCCGCCGTGAGCGAGACGATCGACCGCCTCGGCCAGCGGCAGCACCGGCAGGCCGGAGCGCTTCAGCCGAGCCATCCGCGCTTCGAACTGCCCGGGGGCGATGAACGTCCGGTTGCCGAACTGGAATCCCGGCGTGACCCAGATCCCATGGTAGCAGAGGATGCGCAGCCGCGATCCGGTCGCCCTACGCGCCACGGCGGACAAGCCTGTCGAGTGCGCCACGGTCAGAAGGGCTTGCTTCAAAAACATAGGCTGGTGTTGGCCTCGTCCCCCTCGGCACCGGCGCGGCCGGAGCGGTGCGTGCCTAGCGCCGTTGCCGGAAATATCCGTCACCAAGCAGGGTTGACGAGCGATTCACCATGCCGCTGGAAGCATGGTTGGATTCGGCTAGCCGAAGGGCAGGGTCTCGATCTCGACCTTGTCGGGGTAGAAAGCGAGGGCGCCGGCGATCGCGGCCGCGCCGGGGAGCGGCGTCTCGTAGCTCCAGGCCGCTCCCTTTTCCCGCCGGCCGCCGGCGACGATGTCGAAATAGCAGGCGTCGCCCTTGAACGGGCAGTGGCTGGTCCGGGCGCTCGTCTCGAAATGCTCCATCCTCGCGTCGTCCCGCGGGATGTAGAAGACCGGCGGCAATGCGCCTTCCTCGAGCAGCAAAGCGTGGGAGGTGTCGGCGACGATCTCGCCCGCGAAGCGCACCCGCACCCGGCCGCCGAACGGGCTGATCTCGATGGCGTGGGCGGATATCGTCTCGCTCATATCGCTTCTCCGCTGCCCGACGTGGGGTGCGGAAGGGCATTTGTCGAGTGGAGCGCGCCGTTTGCAGATGAGAAGTTGGAGAGTCGCCTTCCGGCGGGAACAAGGCGCGTGTCCCCATCTGCCCGTGGAGAACAGGATGAAGATTGCCTATTTGCTCGCCGCCGCGGCCGGCGCGGTGGCCTCCGCGACGAGTCTCGCCCAGCCCGCGCCGCCTTCCGCGCCGGGCCCCGCCGAGGTCGCCGACGCGCCGGTGACGGCCGAGGAGGCGAAGCGGACGGCGCTCACCCTCGCCGGGATATTGGAGGAGGCCTATGTCTTCCCCGACATCGCCCGCAATTACGCCGCGGTGCTGAGGGCGGAAGCGGCGAGCGGCGCCTATGACGGCATCGGCACCGCGATGGCGCTGGCGCAGCGGCTGACCGCGGACGTCCAGGCCGTCTCCCCGGACAATCATCTGCGCGTGCTCGTCGGTCCACCCGGCTCCGCGGGCGCGGGACCGCGCCGGATCCTGGTCCGGGGTCCAGGCGGCGGCGGCGCGCCGGGCGGGCCGCAGGGTCCCGGCGGTCCCCAGCCGCGGATGGTGAGGATGGCGATGCCGCCGCCGATGGAGGAGGCGCGCTGGCTGGCGCCGGGTGTGGCCTATGTCCGCTTCAACCTCTTCCCCGGCGACGCGGCGGCCATCCAGGCGGCGGGGCGCTTCATGGCCGACCATGTTGAGGCGAAGACGATCATTTTCGACATCCGGACCCATCGCGGCGGCGGCCTCGGCGAGATGGACGCGATCTTCCCCTATCTGTTCGCCAGGCCGGCGACGCTGGTGACGATGGACACCCGCGCCTCGGTCGACCGCGCCGGCGGCAACCCGATCGGCGACGGCCCGGCGATGCGGCGCGTGCCGGCCGGCGACGAGGTCGTCCGCCGCGAGCATTTCGTTACGCCGCACGCCACCGAGAAGCGGCTGTTCGACGCCAAGGTCTTCGTCCTCACCTCCGGCTTCACCGGCTCGGCGGCCGAGCATTTCGCGCTGGCCCTGAAGCGGACCCACCGCGCGATCCTGATCGGCGAGACCACCGGCGGCGCCGGCAATTATGGCGGGGTGCGTGCTGTGGGGGACAGGTTCAGCGTGTTCGTTCCGGTCGGGCGCACCTTCGATCCGGACACCGGCAAGGGCTGGGAAGGGACCGGCGTCGCGCCCGACGTCGCCGTCCCGGCGGAGCGAGCGCTGGTCGACGCGCTGGTGCGCAGCGGCGTCGCCGAGGCGGACGCGAAGCGGCTCTCCGCCGAGGTCGCGCCAGCCGGTCCGATGACCCGGATCGTTCCCCGCCGTCACTGAACAGCCGGGTCAGTTTGCCGCTGGAGCCATGAGCCTCTGCACCCCTTCCGAAGCGCAATAATCCTTGTCGGCCTGGGAAAGCGTCGCCTGCTGCGAGCGGCAAAGCCCTGCGGCCTCGCGGGCGGGGATCATGCGCAACGGCTCGGCGGCCGGATCCCGGGCCTGGATGAGCTGGCCGAGCTGCTTGAAATATTCCAGAAAGCCCCGCTTGCGCTGGGCCTCGCGAATCTCGTCATAGTTCAGGACCTGCCGGCCCAGGCCGCTCGGGGTGGCGGCGCCCGCTTTCTCTTCCGGAATGGGGACATCGAGCGGGGCCAAATCGAGCGAGGCGAGAAGCGCCGACGCTTCGTCGAAACGCTTCAACTCGCGAAGGCCGTTGACGGCGCGGCCCTGCATGGCCAGCCAATCGATCACGTCGCCCGACTTGGGCAGATTCCGGATCTGATCGACATAGAGGGCTTGGTAGCGCGCCTTGAGGTCGGGCCGGCCGTCGGCCTGCCAGCTCGCCTGTACGACCATCCAGGCGACGTTGATCGGTTCGCGGCCGAGCTGCTTCATCAGCCAGGAGGCGAGGAAATAATTGGTCTCCACCTCCCGCATCGCGCGATATTCTGGACTGTCGACCAAAGCCTCCAGCCTCTTCACCTCATCCTGGTTGAATTCGTCGAACAGGACGAGGCCGTTGTCGGGGCATTTGGGCAGTTCGAGCGGGAACTCCCAGCTGCCATAGGGTTTGCCGTCGGGCCGGTAGCCCCAGATGCTGTAGGAGGCGGTCGCCGTGTAGGTGAAGGTCTTGCCGCCGACCGGGCATTTCGCCGTCTGGGCAAAGGGCGTGCCGGCCATCGCGGGAGCCGCGACCGCCGCCAGCCAGACCATCGCCGCCAACCGGTACGCCATCGCCCTTCCCATCGCCTTTCCCCTCTTTCCGCCGGCAGGCTATGGCCTCTATCCGCTCAAGTCAAAGAGCGGGGAAAGGGCCATGATCCGTGTCGTTCCACCTCGCTTCCGGCCGGTGTAGACTGCGCAGCATGACGGCGGCACAGAGGCCCTTGTGGCGATGCGGCGCGTGCGGACGCGCCTTCGCCAATGCGAACCAGTCGCACGCCTGCGGCCGGCATTCGCTGGAAAGCCATTTCGCCGGCAAGCCGCCGCTGGTGCGAAGCATCTACGAGGCGTTCCTGGCGATGCTGGAGGGCTTCGGGCCGGTCACCGTGCTGCCGGAGATGACGCGGATCGCGTTCCAGACGCGCATGTCCTTCGCCCAGCTGACGGTGCGGCGGCACTGGGTGCTCGGTCATTTCGTCCTCGCCCGCCGCGCCGAGGACGCGCTCTTCGCCAAGGTCGAGACGATCTCGCCGCGCAACCACGTCCACCATTTCCGGCTGGATGGGCCGGAGGAGGTGGCGGCGCTGAAGGATTATGCGCGCGAGGCCTATGCCGTCGGCCGGCAGGAGCATCTGAATAATTAGGGACAGTATATAGTTTTTCGTCCGGCGCCTCTCATCCTGAACCCGGCACGCGAAAACTATATACTGTCCCTAATTATCGAGCGCCTCGGCGATCAGCTTGCGTGAGTTGGCGATGCCGTAGAGGGCGATGAAGCTGCCCATGCGGGGGCCCTGCGACGTGCCGAGCAGAGTTTCGTAGAGGGCGCGGAACCAGTCGCGCAGGGTCTCGAACGGATGCGCCTTGCCGACCTCGTAGACGAGGGTCTGGATCGTCTCGGCGTCGGCATGGCCGGGCAGCGCCGCGAGGCGCGCGTCGAGGTCGCGCAGCGCCGCGGATTCCATCTCCGTCGGCGGCCGGTGGCGCAGCGAATCGGCGATGAAGTCGCGGAAATAAGCGAGGGCAAAGTCGATCAGGCGGTCGAGCTCGGGATGGGTCTCGGGCGCGGCCTCGGGGCAATAGCGTCTGACGAACCCCCACAGCAGGTCCTTGTCGTCGGTCGAGGCGACTCCGACCAGGTTGAGGAGCAAAGCGAAATTGAGCGGCATCCGCGCCGGCGGCACCTCGCCGGCATGGACGTGGTGGACCGGATTGCCGAGGCGCTTGTCCCACGCCTGGTCGGGGTAGGCGGCGAGGAATTGGTGATATTCGTCGACCGCCTTGGGGATGATCGAGAAGCTGAGCTGCTTCGCTTTGCGCGGCTCGCGGTAGATGTAGAAGGAGAGGCTCTCCTGCGGGGCGTAGCGCAGCCACTCCTCGATGGTGAGGCCGTTGCCCTTCGACTTGGAGATCTTCTCGCCATTCTCGTCGAGGAACATCTCGTAATGGAAGCCCTCGGGCGGGCGGGCGCCGAGGATGCGGGCGATCTTCGAGCTGTGGGTGACCGAATCGATCAGATCCTTGCCCGACATCTCATAGTCGACGCCGAGCGCGGTCCAGCGCATCGCCCAGTCGACCTTCCACTGCAGCTTGGCGCCGCCGGAGAGGATCGACTGCTCGACCGCATCATTGGTCTCGGGCTCGACGTAGCGGATCGTGCCCGCGTCCGGATCGACCACTTCGATCGGCACCTGGAGCACCTTGCCGGTCTCCCGGCTGACCGGCAGCACCGGCGAATAGGTCCGCCGCCGCTCCTCGCCGAGCGTCGGCAGCATCACATCCATGATCGCCCCGTAGTTGCGCAGGACCGCCTTCAGCGCCGCGTCGAAGCGGCCGGAGGCATAGCAGTCGCTCGACGCGAGGAACTCGTAGTCGAAGCCGAAATCGTCGAGGAACTGGCGCAGCAAGGCATTGTTGTGCGCCGCGTAGCTGGCATGGCCGCAGCCGAACGGGTCGGGCACCTTCGACAAAGGCTGATCGAGATGCTCGTGCATCATGTCCTGGTGGGGAACGCCGGGCGGCACCTTGCGCATGCCGTCCATGTCGTCCGAGAAAGCGATCAGCCGGCTCGGCCAATCCACCATCTCGGCGAGCGCATGGCGGACCATCAGGGTGCGGGCGACCTCCTGGAAGGTGCCGAGATGGGGAAGGCCGGAAGGTCCGTAGCCGGTCTCGAAGACGATCGCGTCCTTCGGCCCCTCGGGATAGCGCTTCAGCAGCTTGCGCGCTTCCTCATAGGGCCAGGCCTTGGACACCAAGGCGGCGGCGCGAAGCTCTTCCGGGACGGCCAAGGGTTGCCCTTTCGTTCCGCCTGATCCATTCCACGCGGATGGCCGCCTCTTTGCCTTATCCCGCGCTCTACGCAACCCATGGCGGCATCTGGCTGGCCGCGCCCGGCGGCGAGACGAGGGGGCTCGGGCGGGGCGAGGCGATCGCGCGGGCGGCGGAGACGCCGCTGATCATGCTCAACGCGCCGCTCACCGGGCAGCGGCTCGGCTATCCGGAGATTTCGGGCCTCGACCTGCTCGAACTTTTCGCCTTCGTCCATCCCGCCCGCTTCGCCGTGCCGACGCCGAGCGGGCTGGCCCACGCTCTGGGCCTGGCCGCGCCGCAAAGCGACGGCGCGGCGGCGCCCTTCCTGCTCGAGGCGGCGGCGGCCTTGCTTGCCACGCTGGAGCAGGATTGGCGCGAGCGGGAAGGTGCCTGGGCGTCGGCGCAGGCGCTCGCTCGCCTGCGCTGGACTTGGGCGCCGGCCGTGGCCGAAAGGCTGAAGCGGCCCGAGCGCGACGAGAGCTGGCTCTTCTCCCGCCTGCCCGAATGGGAGGAGAGCGCCGGCCGGCCGCAGCCGCGCGCCGTCCGGGTCGGGGAAGCCGACGCACTGGCGCGCCTCGCCGGGCTGGTCGGCAGCGAGGCGGAGGTGCGCGAGGGACAGCGCGACTATGCCGTCGCGGCCGCCGGCGCCTTCGCGCCGCGCCAAGCGGAGGGCCAGCCGAACATGCTGCTCGCCGAGGCCGGCACCGGGATCGGCAAGACGCTCGGCTATCTCGCGCCGGCCTCGCTCTGGGCACAGCAGGCGGACGGCGCGGTGTGGGTGTCGACCTTCACCAAGGCGCTGCAGCGCCAGCTCGACCGGGAAGGGATAAAGCTCTTCCCCGACGCCGGCGAGCGCAGGCGCAGGATGGTGATCCGCAAGGGCCGCGAGAATTATCTCTGCCTCCTGAACCTCGAAGACGCGCTGCAGGGCGGCTTCGCCGGCCGGGCGGCGATCCTCGCCCAGCTGGTGGCGCGCTGGGCGGCCTATACGCGGGACGGCGACATGGTCGGCGGCGACATGCCGGGCTGGCTGCCGAGCCTGTTCAAGCGGGCGGGCGCGACCGCGCTCACCGACCGCCGCGGCGAATGCGTCTATGCCGGCTGCCCGCATTACCGCAAATGCTTCATCGAACGCTCGGCACGGGCCAGCGCCGAAGCCGATATCGTCATCGCCAACCACGCTCTGGTGATGGTCAACGCGACGCGGGGGCGCGACCCGGCGCAGGCGCCGACCCGGATCGTGTTCGACGAGGGCCATCATTTGTTCGACGCCGCCGATTCGACCTTTGCCGCCGCGCTGACCGGCCAGGAGACGATCGAGCTTCGCCGCTGGCTGATCGGGCCGGAGGGCAGGTCGCGGGGCAGGCGGCGGGGCCTGGCGGCACGGCTGACCGACGTCGCTTCCTATGACGAGGCGGGCGCGGCGGCGCTCGAAGCGGCGATCCAGGCGGCCGGGCTGCTGCCGGGCGACGGATGGCTGCAGCGCATCGGCGAGGGGATGCCGTTCGGGCCGGTCGAGACGCTGCTCGCTGCGGTCCGCGGCACCGTCTATGCGCGCGCCACCGCCCAGGACGCCGGCTACGGCCTCGAGACCGAGATGGCGGAGCTGGACGGCGACATCGTCGCGGCCGCGGCGCCCGCGGTCGAGGCGCTGGAATTGCTGCTCCGGCCGCTGGTCGCGCTCGGCAAGCGCCTCGAGGCGGTGCTGGAAGACGCTCCGGACTGGCTCGATACGCAGGCGCGGGCGCGGATCGAGGGCGCGATCGGCGGCCTCGCCTGGCGGACCCAGACGCTCGGCGCCTGGATCGCGCTGTCGGCGCGGCTCGGCGGCCCGTCCGATCCCGATTTCGTCGATTGGCTGGCGGTGGAGCGGGTCGACGGGCGCGAATATGATATCGGCCTCCACCGCCGCTGGCTCGACCCCACAAGGCCGCTCGCCGAGACGGTGCTGAAGCCCGCGCACAACGTCATCGTCACCTCGGCTACCTTGCGCGGCGCCGAGGATTGGGCGAGCGCAGAGGCGCGGACCGGCGCCTGCCACCTGCCGGGCGCGGTCCGCCATTTCTCGGCGATCAGCCCGTTCGACTACGGCGCGAACAGCGAGGTGCTGATCGTCACCGACATTAAAAGGGGCGACGCCGCGCAGCTGGCGGGCGCCTATGCCCGGCTGATCGAGGCCGCCGGCGGCGGGACATTGGGCCTGTTCACCGCCATCCAGCGGCTGAAGGCGGTGCACGCGCGCATCGCCGACCGGCTCGCCCGGACCGGGCTGCCGCTCTATGCCCAGCATGTTGATCCGATCGACACCGGCACCCTGGTCGACATCTTCCGCGACGATCCGCGCGCCTCCCTGCTCGGCACCGACGCATTGCGCGACGGCGTCGACGTGCCTGGCGATTCGCTGCGGCTGGTGGTGATGGAAGGCGTGCCCTGGCCGCGCCCGACGGTGCTGCACGCGGCGCGCCGCGCGATCGGCGGCGGCTCGGCTTATGACGATAGGGTGGTGCGGGCGCGCCTCGGCCAGGCGTTCGGGCGACTCATCCGCCGCAGCCAGGACAGCGGCATGTTCGTGCTGCTCTCCGCGGCGACTCCGTCGCGGCTGCTCACCGCCTTCCCGCCCGGCGTGAATGTGCGCCGGGTGGCGCTGGCCGAAGCGGTCGAGCGGGTGCGGACCCGCCTTTCAACCGGGGAATCTTTCAGGCATCAGGCGGACCAGGAGCGCGCGGCGCAGGTGCCCGAAGGAAGCGAATGAAGATCCTGACGCTGCTGCGCCATGCCAAGTCGACCTGGCACGATCCGGTGGCGCGCGACTTCGACCGGCCGCTCAATCCGCGCGGCCGGCGCGCCGCCCGCGCCGTCGGCCGCGAGATGCGGGCCCAGGGCCTCGCCTTCGACCATGTCGCGGCCTCGCCGGCGCGGCGGGTGGTCGAGACGCTCGAGGATGTCTCGCAGGGGTTCGGCGCACTCGAGGCCGATCTCGACCCGCGCCTCTACCTCGCCTCGGTCGAGACCTTGCTCGAAATCGTGCGGGCGACGGACGACGGCTTCGGCCGGCTGCTGGTCGTCGGGCATAATCCCGGCCTTGAGAGCCTGGCGCTGCGGTTGACCGCGGAACGCGGGCGCGGGCTCAGGTCGGAGGTACAGGCAAAATTCCCGACGGCCACCTTGGCCGAGATCAGCCTGCCGGTGGAGCATTGGAGCGACGTGGCCGCGGGCGCCGGAACTTTGGTCCGCTTCATCCGCCCACGCGACCTCGATCCGGCGCTGGGGCCCGACGAAGACAGCTATTAGAGGACCGGATCCTCGGCCAGCGCGTCCGCCAGCGTCGCGCGGATGGCGCGCAGCTTCTCGAACGGGAACAAAGCGTGCTGATTCGCCGGCGTGGGCGCGGTGGCGGCGGCGGGCTTCTCGGCCTCAGCATCGCCGGTACCGCTGGCGAGGAGCTGCTGGACGCCTCTTATCGTGTAGCCGTCCTGGTTGAGCAGGCGGTGGATGCGGTGGGCAAGGGCGACGTCGGCGGGGCGGTAATAGCGACGGTTGCCGGCGCGCTGCAGCGGACGCAGCTGGGGAAAGCGCGTTTCCCAATAGCGCAGGATATGCTGCGGCACCCCGAGGTCGCCGGCGAGTTCGCCGATGGTTCGGAAGGCCTGGTCGCTCTTGCGGGTCGCTTCGGCCATCCGCTGAGCCTCAGCCGCCGTCGGCGATCCGCTCGCGCATGATCTGGCTCGCGCGGAAGGTCAGCACGCGGCGCGGCGCGATCGGGACTTCGACGCCGGTCTTCGGGTTGCGGCCGACTCGCTCGCCCTTGTCGCGCAGGATGAAGCTGCCGAAGCCGGATATCTTCACGTTCGCGCCGTCGGCCAGGGCGTGGCACATATGATGGAGGATGCGCTCGACGATGCCGGCCGATTCGGCGCGGGAAAGGCCGATTTCCCGATGCACGACGTCGGCAAGGTCGGCCCGAGTCAAGGTGCCGGCGTCGGTCCGCCTGATGGTTCCCGCATCCGCCATTTCTTTCCCTCCCCGGAGAAAATGATTTAAAACCATAATCTAGCTTGAACTTATGTGCAAACGGCCATTGCGGCGGGGGCTTAGAATCTGTCTCGGCAAGGCGCAGATGATCCTAATAGCGGACCACCGCCGCTCCCCAGGTGAAACCGCCCCCCATCGCCTCGAGCACGACGAGGTCGCCCTTCTTCACCCGTCCGTCGCGCACCGCCACGTCGAGCGCGAGCGGGACCGATGCCGCCGAGGTGTTGGCGTGCTGGTCGACGGTGACGATGACCCGCTTGGGATCGAGGCCGAGCTTGCGGGCGGTCGCGTCGAGAATGCGCTTATTGGCTTGGTGTGGCACGACCCAGTCGACCTCCTGGGCGCTGTGGCCGGACGCCGCCAGCACTTCGTGCAGCACGTCGGCGAGGTTGATCACGGCATGGCGGAACACCTCCTTGCCCCGCATGCGCAGCTTGCCGACCGTGCCGGTGGTCGAGGCGCCGCCGTCGACATAGAGCATGTCGCCGTAGCGGCCGTCGGCGTGGAGCTTGGTGGCGAGGATTCCGCGGTCGCCAGCTTCCTCCGCGCTGAGGACGATCGCGCCCGCGCCGTCGCCGAACAGGACGCAGGTCGCCCTGTCCTCCCAGTCGAGGATCCGGCTGAACGTTTCCGATCCGATGACGAGGGCATGGTCGGCCATGCCGCCCTTCAGCATGTTGTCGGCGACCGACAAGGCGTAGAGGAAGCCGGTGCAGACGGCGGCGACGTCGAAGGCGATGCAATCGTCGATGCCGAGCGCGGTCTGCACCTTTGTGGCGCTGGCCGGAAAGGTCTGGTCGGGGGTCGCGGTGGCGAGGACGATGAGCCCGATCTGCTTCGCATCGAGGCCGGCCGCGGCGAGCGCCTTTTCGGCCGCCTCGGTGGCGAGCGTGGCGGTGGTCTCGCCGTCGCCGGCGATATGGCGGGCCTCGATGCCGGTGCGCGCGACGATCCATTCATGGGTCGTGTCGACGCGCTCGGCGAGCTGGGCGTTGGTGACCCGGTTGGGAGGGAGCGCCGAGCCGGTGCCGGCGATGACCGACCGCCGCGTCATTTCGCCGCGACCTGCGCGCGGTGCGCCGCGATATTGTCGAGATCCTCGGTGATCTTGCGGGTAAGGTCCTCGCGCACCATGCGGGCGGCGACGCGGATCGCGTTGGCGACGCCCTTCTCGGTGGCGCTGCCGTGGCTCTTCACGACGACACCGTTGAGGCCGAGAAACACCGCGCCATTATGGTTGTTCGGGTCGAGATGGTGGCGCAGCAGCTCGGTCGCGGGCCGCGACACCAGGAAGCCGATCTTCGAGCGGACCGAGCTGGTGAAGGCGCGGCGCAGCAGGTCGGTGACGAAGCGCGCGGTCCCCTCGATCGTCTTCAATGCGATATTGCCGGAAAAGCCGTCGGTGACGACCACGTCGACATTGCCGCGCGAGATCTTGTCCCCCTCGATGAAGCCGTCGAAGCGCATGCCCAGATAGTCGGCCTCGCGAAGGATCGTCGCTGCATGCTTGAGCTCGTCGGTGCCCTTCAGCTCTTCGGTGCCGATGTTGAGCAGCTGGACCCGCGGCCTTTCCAGGTCGAGCACGACTCGCGCATAGGCCGCGCCCATCACCGCGAACTGGACCAGATTCTGGGAGTCGCACTCGGTGTTCGCGCCGAGATCGAGCATGACCAGATCGTTCTCGCCGAGGGTGGGGAGGAGGGCCGCCAAAGCCGGCCGGTCGATGCCCGGCATGGTCCTCAGCGCGAGCTTGGCCATCGCCATCATCGCGCCGGTATTGCCGCCGGAGACGGCCGCCTGGGCATCGCCCGCCTTCACCGCGGCGATGGCGAGGCCCATCGAGGTGGTCCTGGCGCGGCGGATCGCCTGGCTGGGCTTGTCGGTGGGAGCGATGACGTCGTCGCAATGGACGATCTCGGCCACCTGGGAGAGCGACGGGCGGTTGGCCAGCTCGGCGCGAATCACGGCTTCGTCGCCGAACAGGATGAAGCCGAGGTCCGGCCGGCGCTTATAGGCGCGCTCCGCTCCCGCGAGCATCACGGCGGGGCCGACATCGCCACCCATCGCGTCGATTGCGATCCGCGGCGCGCTGCCCACCTTTGCCCTCTCCTAAGCCCCCGCGCCTCGTCTTACGCCTCGACCGGCCGAATTTCACGCCCATTATAATGGCCGCACTTGGCGCACAGATTGTGCGGCAGGCGAAGCTCGCCGCAATTGGGGCATTCCTGGTAGTTCACCGGCTTCAGCGCGTGATGGCTGCGGCGCATGTTGCGCTTCGAAGGCGATGTTTTTCTCTTGGGGACGGCCATCCTGGCACCTGTTCCAATCGCTTGGGGTTCGTGATGTGGCGAGCGCGGGGCCATTGGTCAACGGCCGGATCGGCCGCGGGCCATGGCGGCCGGAGGGTGCTCGCACGCGAGCGCTGCCTATAGCGAATTCGCCTGCGGTTGCAAGCGCCGGCGGGGCGTGCGACCTCTCGGCATCTCCAGGGGAGAACAAGCCATGTCGAATGGATATATTCTGCCGATCACCCTCACCATCGCCGGCGCCGCCGCCTTGCTCAACCTCTGGCTGGCCAGCCGGACCGGCCGGATGCGCGTCGCTCATCACATCTCGATCGGCGACGGCGGCAACGAGCAGCTCACCGCCAAGATGCGGGCGCATCTCAACTTCGTCGAATATACGCCTTTCTTCCTGATCCTGCTCGGCCTGATCGAGCTCGCCCGCGGCTCGCAAATGTGGCTGTGGGCGGTGGCGATCGTCTACATATTGGCGCGCATCGTCCACGCTTTCGGGATGGACCGCCCGGCGCCGAACCCGATGCGGATGGGCGGCATCATCGTCACCATGGCGACCCTGCTCGGGCTCGCTCTCTACGCCATCGCGATCCCCTATCTGGACCGCGGCCGCCCGCCCGCGATCCACTATGCGTCCGCGGTCCAGCCGGCGGCGCCATCGCCAGGCGCGGCGTCCCGCTGATCAATAACGGCGCAGCAGCTGCGCCACGCTCTTGCCGGCGGTCGCGGTCTTGCCGGATTCTTTTCCGGCCTCGCGCTCGAGCGCCTGGCGTATCTCCTCGATCTGGCGGTCGGTGAGATGCTCGATGCCGATGAACTGGCCGCGCGCCTTGGCGACCGCCCGGATCAATTCGTCGAGCTTGGCCTGCATCGCCGCCGCGTCGCGATTTTGGCTGTTCTGGATGAGGAAGACCATCAGGAAGGTGATGATCGTGGTCGCCGTGTTGACGACCAGCTGCCAGGTATCGGAGAAGTCGAAGAGCGGGCCGGTCAGGATCCAGACCAGGATCAGGCCGAAGGCGATCATGAAGGTCAGCGGCTTTCCCGCCGCCATCGCGATCCGCGATGCGATCACGGTGAATATTCGGTCCATTCGATCCGATCCTGCCGTTCGTACCGGCCTGCAACGCTCGATCCAGATTATGGATGCGCCCTCGCCAGCACCCGGTCGGCGACGAACGGGTTGGTCGCGCGCTCGTGGGCGAAGGTGCTCATCGGGCCGTGGCCGGGGACGAAGGCGGTGTCGCCGCCGAGCGGCCAGAGCCTGGCCGTGATCGCATCGAGCAGGTCCTGGTGATTGCCCATCGGGAAGTCGGTACGGCCGATCGAGCCCTGGAAAAGCACGTCGCCGACGATGGCGAGCTTCGAGGGCGGATGGTGGAAGACGACATGGCCGGGGGTGTGGCCGGGGCAATGGTAGACGTCGAAAATGAGCGCGCCCACCGTCACGGTGTCGCCATTTTCCAGCCAGCGGTCGGATGTGAAGGGACGGCCGGTGATGCCGTAGCGGGCGCCGTCCTCGGCCAGCCGGTCGATCCAGAAGGTGTCGGCGATATGCGGCCCTTCGATCTTCACGCCAAGCTCGTCGGCGAGGATCTTGGCCGAGCCGCAATGGTCGATATGGCCGTGGGTGAGCAGGATCTTCTCGATCGTCACGCCCTGCGCCTGCGCCGCCGCCTTCAGCCGGTCGAGGTCGCCGCCGGGATCGGTGAAGGCGCCGAACATCGTCTTCGTGCACCAGATCAGGCAGCAATTCTGCTGCAGCGGCGTCACCGGGATGATGGCGGCTTTCAAGGGGGGCGTGGTCATGGCGGCCAGATGGCGCGCTCGGCGCGAAGTTGCAACCGGCCCGGCCCGCCCTCTAAGGTGGCGGCATGGCCCTCACCCACCTGCAGCGCCTCGAGGCCGAAGCGATCCACATCCTGCGCGAGGCGGTGGCGGAGAGCGAGCGGCCGGTCATGCTCTATTCCGCCGGGAAGGACAGCTCGGTGCTGCTGCATTTGGCCCGCAAGGCCTTTCACCCGGCGCCGCCGCCATTCCCCCTCCTCCATGTCGACACGATGTGGAAGTTCCGCGCGATGTACGCGCTGCGCGACAAGGCCGCGGCGGAGGCGGGCATGGAGCTGATCGTCCACCGCAACCCGGAGGCCGAGGCGCTGGGCATCAACCCCATCGGCCACGGCTCGGCGCTCCACACCCAGATGTGGAAGACGGACGGGCTGCGCCAGGCGCTCGATCTGCACGGCTTCGACGCGGCGATCGGCGGGGCGCGCCGCGACGAGGAGAAGGTGCGGGCCAAGGAGCGGATCTTCTCCTTCCGCTCGGCCGGCCACCGCTGGGACCCGAAGCGCCAGCGGCCCGAGCTGTGGAGGCTCTACAACGGCCGCAAGGCGAAGGGAGAGAGCTTGCGCATCTTCCCGCTCTCCAACTGGACCGAGCTCGACGTGTGGCAATATGTCGGCGAGGAGGGGATCGAGGTCGCGGACCTTTATTTCGCGGCGCCCCGGCCGACGGTGGAGCGCGACGGCATTATCCTGATGGTCGACGATGAACGGCTCGCGCCCCGGCCGGGCGAGGAGGTGCGGGAGCGATCGATCCGCTTCCGCACGCTCGGCTGCTACCCTCTGTCCGGCGCGGTCGAGAGCGAGGCGCGGACGGTGTCCGAGCTGATCGCGGAGATGCGGGCCGGGGGGCAGTCGGAGCGGCAGGGCCGATTGATCGATCGCGACGGCGCCGCCTCGATGGAGCGCAAGAAGCGCGAAGGCTATTTCTGATGGCGGCGGACAAGTCGCTGCTGCGCTTCATCACCTGCGGGTCGGTCGACGACGGCAAGTCGACCCTGCTCGGGCGGCTGCTGCTCGAGACCGGCTGCGCGTTCGAGGAGGAACTCGAAGCCGCGGGCGACGATCTGTCGCGGCTGGTCGACGGGCTGGAGGCCGAGCGCGAGCAGGGCATCACCATCGACGTCGCCTACCGCTTCTTCGCGACCGAGAAGCGCAAGTTCATCGTCGCCGACGCGCCCGGGCACGAGCAATATACGCGCAACCTGGTGACCGGCGCCTCGACCGCGGACCTCGCTCTGGTGCTGGTCGACGCGCGCAAGGGAGTGCTGACCCAGACCCGGCGGCACAGCTTCCTGGCGACCCTGCTCGGAATCGGCCAGCTCGTGCTGGTGGTCAACAAGATGGACATGGTCGGCTACGACCAGGCCGTGTTCGAGCGTATCCGGGCCGATTATGGCGGGGTCGCGGGCGACGTCCTCGCCATCCCCGTCTCGGCGCTCGAAGGCGACAATGTGACCGGCCGCTCCGCCGCCATGCCCTGGTATGAAGGCCCGACCTTGCTGGACCATCTGGAGGCCGTCGAGACGGCGGAGGACCGCAGCGCCGAAGGCCCGTTCCGCATGCCGGTGCAGTGGGTGAACCGGGCGCACCAGGACTTTCGCGGCTTCGCCGGGATGGTCGCGAGCGGGACGGTCCGGCGCGGCGACAAGGTCCAGGTGATGCCGGCGGGGGCCGCCGCGACGGTCGACCGGATCCTGCTCGGCGAGGACGAGCTCGGGCAGGCGGCGGCGGGGCAATCGATCCTTCTAACCCTCGTGGAGCCGGTCGACTGCTCGCGCGGCGATATGCTGGCCGGCCCGCCGGCGCCGGAAGTGGCGGACCAGTTCGAGGCGGCGATCATCTGGATGGGCGACGAGGATCTGCTGCCGGGGCGGCAATATCGGCTGAAGCTCGGCACCCAAAGCGCGCTCGCCACCCTGCAGCCGCCCAAGCACGAGATCGACGTCGACACGCTGGAGCAGGTCGCGGCGCGCACGCTCGGGCGGAACGGGATCGGCGTCGCCGATTTGTGGACCGACCGGCCCCTTGTGTTCGCCCCTTATGCGGAGAGCCGCGAGCTGGGCGGGTTCATCCTGATCGACCGGGTCAGCAACGCGACGGTGGCGGCGGGGCTGATCCACTACGCGCTGAGGCGCTCGCACAACATCCATGCCCAGGCGCTGAAAGTGACCGCCGAGGCGCGTGCGGCGATCAAGGGGCAGCGGCCGAAATTGCTCTGGTTCACCGGGCTGAGCGGCGCCGGCAAGTCGACCATCGCGAACCTCGTCGAGGCGAAGCTGCATGCGCTCGGCCGGCACACGTTCCTGCTCGACGGCGACAATGTGCGGCTCGGGCTCAACCGCGACCTCGGCTTCTCCGATGGCGACCGGGCCGAGAATATCCGGCGCGTCGGCGAGACGGCGCGGCTGATGCTCGATGCCGGCCTGATCGTGCTCGCCGCCTTCATCAGCCCGTTCCGCGCCGAGCGGCGGACGGTGCGCGAGATGCTGGGCGAGGGCGACTTCATCGAGATCTTCATCGATGCGCCGCTGGCGGAAGCGGAGAAACGCGACCCCAAGGGCCTCTACAGGAAGGCGCGGGAAGGGCGCATCCCCAACTTCACCGGCATCGGCTCGCCCTACGAGGCGCCCGAGCAGCCGGAGATCCGCATCGATACGACCCTCATCAGCGCCGAGTCGGCGGCCGAGCAGATCGTCGGATATCTGCTCGATGCGCGCTGAGGCCGTACGATGAGCCGCCTCACGCCGTTTCTGTCTGTCCTTGTCGGGCTGACCGCGGCCTGCGTCACCGCTCCGCCGCCCCCGCCCGCCGCGCCACCGCCGCCGGCTTCGAATTATGCCTGGGCGACGTTCGACGCGCGGGGCGTCACCGGATCGGGCGCGGCGGGGCTGGCCGACAGGGCGGCAGGGCGGGCGCTGACTATCGACGATCCGGTGCGGATCGCGTCGATCACCAAGCTCCACGTCGCCTTGGGGGTGATGCGGATGGTCGAGCAGGGCAAGCTCGATCTCGACCGCGACGTCTCGGAGTGGCTGGGCGGGCGGTTTCGCAACCCCGCCTACCCCGACCGGCCTATCACATTGCGGCTTTTGCTCTCCCACCGATCGAGCCTCAAGGACGGGATCGATTACGCGATCCCGCTCGGCGTGACCCTGGGGGACGCGCTTGCCGATGCGGCCGCATTCGATGCGGAACATCCTCCCGGCGCCTTCTTCCGTTATTCCAACCTCAACTTCCCGGTGATCGCGGCGGTCATGGAGGCGGCCTCGCACGAGCGGTTCGACCGGCTGATGGACGGCCTCGTGCTGAAGCCGCTGGGCCTCGAGGCCTGCTTCAACTGGACGACCTGCGACGGTGCGGCGCTCCGCCGCGCGGTGGTGCTCTACGGCCCGGACGGCGCGGTGCTGCGCGACGATCTCAAGGGCGTGCGCCCGGCCTGCCCGGTGGTGCCGGCGGCGGACGGGAGCTGCGAGCTTGAATCCTACCGGCTGGCCAGCAACGGCGCTTTGTTCTCGCCCCAGGGCGGCCTTCGCATCTCGATCCGGGACCTCGCCAGGGTGGGCGGGCTGCTGCTTCGGGGCGGACGGCTGCCGGACGGGTCGCGCTTCCTCTCCAAGGCGAGCATGGCGATTTTGACCTCGCCCGCCTGGCGCTATGACGGCGCCAATGGCGACAGCGAGCGGGATTTCTATTGCGGCTACGGCCTGGCGGTACAGCTGCTCGCCCAATGCCCGCCCGGCGACGATCCGTTCGGCGGCGGCAGGGCGCTGATCGGCCATGCCGGCGACGCCTACGGCCTGCGCTCGGGCCTCTGGGCCGACCGCGCGCGGGGCGTCGGCATCGCTTATTTCGCCACCGGCCTTGGCGACGACCCGCGCCGCGGCCGCTCCGCCTACCGCGCCATCGAGGAATGGCTCGCGGCGAAGCTTAATTAGGGACAGTATATAGTTTTCCAAACGTTCGGGCAGTTGGCCATTCGCCTCACCCAAAAACTATATACTGTCCCTAATTAAGCAGATTGCGCTGCCAGAAGATCAGGCTGGCCCAGAAGGCGTAATCCTGGTTGGCCTTCTTGGCGAAGCCGTGGCCTTCGTCCTGGCCGAGCAGGTGCCAGGCGGTGCCGCCATTGGCGCGGACGGCGCGGACGATCTGGTCGGCTTCCGACGGCGGCACGCGGGGATCGTTGCCGCCGGTCGTGACCATCAGCGGGATGCGGAGCTCCCTGACGTGGGTGAGCGGCGAGATGGCGAGCAGCCCGGCGCGCTGGGCCGGGTCGCGCTCGTCGCCATATTCGACGCGGCGTAAATCGCGGCGATAGGACTGGGTGTTCTCGAGGAAGGTGACCCAGTTGGAGATGGCGACGACGCAGTTCGCGCCGCGCAGGCGCGCGCCGTAATGGATCGCGCTGGCATAGCACATATAGCCGCCATAGGAGCCGCCGGTGACGCCGATGCGCGCCGGATCGACGCGGCTGTCCTTGGCGAGCAGATCGAGGAAGGCGCCGACGTCCTTGACGCTGTTCTCGCGGAGGGCGGGGCCGTTGTCGAGCGCTACGAAGCGCTTGCCGAAGCCGGTCGAGCCGCGCACGTTGGGGTAGAAGATGGCGACGCCGAGCTCGTTCAGATAATAATTGCCGCGTCCCAGGAAGCCGGGCCGCGACTGGCCTTCGGGGCCGCCGTGGATGTTGACGATGAGCGGGCGCCGGCCCGGGAATTTCGCCGGGTCGGGCCGGTAGAGGAAACCCGACACTCTCTCGCCGTCGAAGCTCGCCGTCTCGATCAGCTCGGGTTCGATATTGACCGTCGGATCGAGCCCGCCGGTCTCGCTTTCGGTCCAGCGGGTGACGGCCAGCGTCTTGGGATTGACCGAATAGACGTCGGACGCGGAACGCGCCGAGGCGAGGGTGAGGCCGATATCTCCCCAGGGCGCTATCTCGAGCCCGCCGGCGACTCCGGCCGGCAGACGATCGACGGTCCGCGTCTGCCGGTTGCGGGGGTCGAGCAATTTGAGGCGGCTGCTCCCCGCTTCGTTGACCAGATAGGCGATGAACCGGCCGTCCTCGGAAATGTCGAACGTCTCGACGTCCCATTTGGGCTCGCGCGCGACCGGGGTGAAGCGGCCGGTGGCGGGATCGAGCGTGCCGAGGCGCCGGAAGTCCGAGCCTTCGTCCGAGGTGACCCACAAGGTCCCGTCCGGGACATATTGCGCGCCGCCGTAGGAGATTTGCCGGCTGTGGTCGCCGATCGGAACCATCGCGCCGCTGGCGACGTCGATCCGGTAGAGGTCGCTCTTGTTGACCGACAGATAATTGGCGACCACGGCGCTGCGCCCGTCCGGCGCGAAATCGAGCAGGGACCAGCCGCCGCCCTTGACCTCGGCGAGCAGCCGGTTGCTGGCGGGATCGCGCGGGTCGACGATGTAGAGGTCGTTGTCGGCGCCGTTGCGGCGGGTCGAATTGTAGGCGAGCCAGCGGCCGTCGTGGCTCCAGGCGTCGATGCTGTTGCGGCTCTTGCCGTCGGTGAGCAGGACGAGGCGCCCAGCGTCCAGCCGGTAGAGCTGCCAGAACTCGCTGCCGCCGACATCCTTCTGAATGACCAGCACGTCGCCCTTGCCGCGCGCATAGCTGGCGCCGGCGATGGTGTCCGCCTCGAACGTGATCTGGCGCCGCATACCCATCGGCGCGGCGACCTCGTGGACTTGCGAGACGTTGCCGAAGCGGGTGGTGATGGCGATGCCGCGGGTGCGCGGGTTCCAGCCCTGCAGCGCGGCGGTGCGATACTCCATATAGGGGCGGGTCGCGTCGGCCAGCTGGTCGGGCACCGCCGGAATGCCGTCGGCGACGAGGGCGGCGGGCTTTTCGACATCGGCGGCGGCGGCCGGGACTGCGAACAAAGCGGTGGCGGCGAGCAAGGCAAAGCGAATGCGCATGGGATTCCCCCGAAGGACGTCAGGAAGCTTGTGCTTAAGGCGGCGGCGGCGGAGCGGCAAGCGACGGAAACCAGAGACAGTATATGGTTTTTGGACGAGGCGGCGGAGAAGCGGTGGACCGGGGAAAACTATATACTGTCCCTGGTTTCAGCACTCCACGACGTTGACGGCGAGGCCGCCGAGGCTGGTTTCCTTGTAGCGCACGTTCATGTCGAGGCCGGTCTTGCGCATCGTCTCGATCACCTGGTCGAGGCTGACGCGGTGGGTGCCGTCGCCGACCAGGGCGAGGCGCGAGGCCTCGATCGCCTTGACCGCGCCGACCGCGTTGCGCTCGATGCACGGCACCTGGACGAGGCCGCCGACCGGGTCGCAGGTGAGGCCGAGATTATGCTCCATGCCGATCTCGGCGGCATTCTCGATCTGCGAAGGCGTGCCGCCCAGCGCGGCGGTGAGGCCGGCGGCGGCCATCGAGCAGGCAACGCCGACCTCGCCCTGGCAGCCGACCTCGGCGCCGGAGATGGAGGCGTTCTCCTTGAACAGCGAGCCGATCGCGGCGGCGGTGAGCAGGAAGATCCGCACGCCCTCATCGGACGCCCGCGGGGTGAAGCGCTGATAGTAACGCAGGATCGCCGGGACGATGCCGGCGGCGCCGTTGGTCGGGGCGGTGACGACCTTGCCGCCCGCCGCATTCTCCTCGTTGACCGCGAGCGCCCAGAGATTGACCCAGTCGAGCACGGTCAGGGGATCGGAGAGGGTGCGCTCGGCGCGCTCGATCAGCAGGCGGTGGAGGGCCGGCGCGCGGCGCTTCACCTTGAGCCCGCCGGGAAGGATGCCGTCGACCGCCATGCCGCGGTCGATGCAGCCCGCCATCGCGTCGACGATCGCGGCAAGGCGGCGGTTGATCTCCTCGTCGGTGAAGCCGGCGCGTTCGTTGGCGCGGGCGATGTCGGCGATGGTCAGGCCCTCGCGTTCGGCGATGGCGAGCAACTGGTCGGCGCTGTGATAGGCGAAAGGGACGTCCCACGCCCCTTCGGGCGGAGCGTTGCGCGAGATCGCGGCCTCGTCGACGATGGCGCCGCCGCCGACCGAGTAGAAGACATGGCTGTCGAGCGCGCCTCCGTCGGCGGCGAAGGCGGCGAAACGCATGCCGTTCGAATGATGCGGCAGCCGTTCGCGCTGGAGGAATCTGAGATCGCGCGGTTCGTCGAAGCCGATCTCGCGGCCGCCGCCGAGGACGAGGCGCCCGGTTTCGCGGATGCGCGCGACGATGCCGTCCGCCTCGTCTGGATCGATCCGGTCGGGGCGCTGGCCGGACAGGCCGAGCAGGATCGCGCGGTCGGTGGCATGGCCCTTGCCGGTCAAGGCGAGCGAGCCGTAAAGATCGACCTCCACCCGGTCGGTGCGATCGAGCAGGGCTTTTTCGGCGAGCGTCTCGACAAAGCGGCAGGCGGCGGTCATCGGGCCCATGGTGTGGGAGCTCGACGGACCGACCCCGATCTTGAAAAGGTCGAAGACGCTGGTGACCAAGACAAACTCTCCCGACGCGTCAGATGGCCCTCCCGCGCGCGTCTGGCAAGCCGCGCCCTTCGTCCTGCTCGACGATGCGCGCCCGGGGGGCGAGGCGCGGCTCTATCGGGCGCCGGCGGAGGTGGTCGCGACGCGCGATCCGGGCGAAGTCGGCGCCTGTCTCGCCCGGCTGCGCGCGTGCGGCAGCCACGCCGCCGGCTTCCTCGCTTATGAAGCGGGCCACGCGCTGGAGCGCAAGCTGGCGCCTTTGTGCCGGCGTCCCGAAGAAGGGGAGCCGCCGCTCTTGTGGTTCGGGCTGTTCGAGGGCTTCGCGGCGGTGGACCTGGCGGCTTCGCTACCCGACCCGGCTTCCGCCTGGGCCGGTCGGCCGCGGCCGCTGGCCGGACGAGACGCTTATGAAGCGGCCGTCGCCGCGGCCAAGGCGCATATCGAGGCGGGCGACATCTACCAGGCGAACCTCACCTTCCCGGCGGAGGTTCGGACGGCGGGGCATCCGCTCGCCCTCTACGCGGCGATCCGGCGGCGGGCGGCGGCGGGCCACGGAGCGATCGTCTTCACCGGCGCGCACTGGCTGCTCTCCTTTTCGCCGGAGCTGTTCTTCACGCTCGAGGCGGGGCGGCTCACCGCGCGGCCGATGAAGGGCACGGCCGAGCGGCGGGCCGGACGGGCCGAGGACGAAACGGCTGCGCGGGGGCTGCGCGAGGATCCCAAGCAGCGCGCCGAGAATCTGATGATCGTCGACCTGCTCAGGAACGATCTGTCGCGCGTGTCGAAGCCGGGGACCGTCAAGGTGCCGGAGCTGTTCGCGGTCGAGACCTATCCGACCGTCCACCAGATGACCTCGACCGTCGTCGCCGAGCTTGAGGAAGGGCTCGGGCCGCTCGACGTGATCGAGGCCATTTTCCCGTGCGGCTCGATCACCGGCGCGCCCAAGATCAGGGCGATGGAGATCATCGCCGGGCTGGAAGAGGGCCGGCAACGGGGCGTCTATACCGGCTCGATCGGCAGGGTTGCGCCCGGCGGGGAAGCGGCGTTCAATGTCGCAATCCGGACGCTGACCATGCGGGCGGGGGAAAGCCGCGCCATGATTGGGCTCGGTTCGGGGATCGTGGCCGACAGCGCCGCCGCCGACGAGTGGCGCGAATGCCTGGCGAAGGGAGCGTTCGTGGAGACTGGCCGGCCCTTCGATCTGATCGAGACGATGCGCTTCGACCCCGACCAGGGCGTCGCCGAGCTCGACCGCCATCTCGCGCGGATGACGAGCAGCGCCGAGGCGCTCGATTTCGCCTTCGACCGGCATCACGCCCGCAACGAGCTCCAGGCGGCCACCTTCCGGCTGCACGAGCCGCGCCGGATCCGGCTCCTTCTCTCCCGCACCGGCGCGCTCGCCATCGAGACCCGGCCGCTTCCCGAGGCGCCCGACGAGCCGGTGAAGGTCGCGCTGGCGCCGCTGCCGGTCGCGAGCGACGATTTCCGCCTTCGCCACAAGACCAGCGACCGCGCCTTTTACGACCAGGTGCGGGCGGCGGCGGGGACGTTCGAGGTGGCGTTCGTCGATGCGGAAGGATTCCTGACCGAGGGCAGCTTCACCAGCCTGTTCGTCGAGCGCGGCGGCGCGTTGCTGACGCCGCCGCTGGCCCGGGGGCTGCTGCCCGGCACCCTGCGCGAGCGGCTGATCGAGGAAAAGCGCGCCGAGGAGGCGGACCTGAATTCCGCGGATCTGGCTTCGGGGTTCCTCATCGGCAATGCGGTGCGGGGGCTGATCCGGGCCATTTTGTGAGAGCCGATGTTACTTTGGCGTTCATCGCGGCGAATTACCCGGAAAATGCGTGCGAAACGGAGAGATGCAATGGAGATGAGCAGGCGCGGAGCGCTCGGAGCGGCGGGCGCGGGGCTGCTGGGCGGCATCGCCCTGCTCGGCGGCGGGCGCTGCTTCGCGGCCGCGGCGGCGCCGTCCAGGCTCGTCTTGACCGATGCCGAGTGGCGCCGGCGGCTCACCCCCTCTCAATATGCGACGTTGCGCCAGGGCGCGACCGAACGCCCGGGATCGAGCCCGCTCGACCATGAGAAGCGCGCCGGCACCTTCGTCTGCGCCGGCTGCGCGCTGCCGCTTTATTCGTCGCGTGCGAAGTTCGACAGCGGCACCGGCTGGCCGAGCTTCTTCCAGCCGCTGCCCAACGCAGTGCTGACGCGCCAGGACCGCACGCTCGGCATGGCGCGGACCGAGGTCGTCTGCCGCCGCTGCGGCGGACATCTCGGCCACGTCTTCGACGACGGCCCGCGCCCGACCGGGCTGCGCTACTGCATGAATGGAATCGCCATGAGATTCGTGCCGGCATGAGGCGGCTGGCCGTCCTCGCGCTCGCGCTTGCGCCGGTTCCTCTCGGCGCCGCCATGCCCGTTCCCCCGGCCCGCAGCGACGTGCCGGCCGCGACCGGGCTCCAGACCGCAATCCTCGCCGGCGGCTGCTTCTGGGGGATGGAGGCTGTGTTCGAGCATGTGAAGGGAGTGCGCAGCGTCGTCTCGGGCTATGCCGGCGGCAGCGCCGCGGACGCGACCTACGACAAGGTCAGCAGCGAGCGGACCGGCCATGCCGAGGCGGTGCGGATCGTCTACGATCCGAGGCAGGTGAGCTACGGCCAGCTGCTGCGCATCTATTTCTCGGCCGCGCACGATCCGACCCAGGTCAACCGCCAGGGGCCGGACAGCGGGCCGAGCTACCGCTCGGCCATCTTCCCGCAGGACGCCGCCCAGCGGCGGGTGGCGCAGGCCTATGTCGCGCAGCTGGGCGCGGCGCGGGCCTTCCCGCGGCCGATCGCGACCCGGATCGAGACCGGGCCCTTCTATCCGGCCGAAGCCTATCACCAGGATTTCGCCCGCCGGAACCCGCGCCATCCCTACATCATCCACTGGGACATGCCCAAGCTGGCCGAATATAAGGCGATGTTTCCGCGAATGTGGCGGGACTGACCTCCCCCGTCACCCTGAAATTGGTTGGCATTTATCCCCTTTGGACATTTACTCCTGCTCTTTTTCATTCTTTCGCTTGGCAATCTCACCTCTGAGGGCCGCGCTCAGAGCGCTCGCCCTAGGCATGCTGTAGAACTTCCCATCCTCCCAATCATCCGGGAGGGCCGTGAAGCTGGCAAAGAGCTTGAAGGGGTTTCCGAAAACATCGACGGCACGAACTTCAAGCCTGATCCCTATCATGATCCCTTTCATTCCATCCCATATATCAACCTGAGCGGCTGTGAGCCGTTCAGGGCAATGCCATGCCGTTCCTTCGTATTCGTCTCCTGCCGGAACGGATTCGTTCCAATCGATCCATTCCGAATCAAAGTTTGTGGAGCCTTCGGTGTGGAACACATTGAGGCTGTATTTGACTCTGAGTTTCCGGGCAGGGGACTGCCCGTAGTTTTTGAACATGGGGACGAACCAAAGCCACTCTCCGCTCCGCTTTATCCACAGCGAGCTAACGGCGAGGTACGCGCGCACCTGCGCCTCCCCGATCCGGCGGGTTTCGTGAACGGTGGCTTGAGCCGCGTCCAAGGTGCCCTTCAAGAACCAGAGGGCGGCAAGGGTCGCCGACAACGTGATAGCGCCGATCAGCATCATCCAAAAAGCAGCCTCCGCGGAATCTTGCTGAGCCTGCAAATCGTGTTCGGCGTGCTGATCTTCTCGGCTGGCGCCTATTTCCTTGGTCACACATTCCATAAGGACAGCCGTGCTTCCAGCGCTGGCGCAGGCATGACGGACGCGGCTATCAGTGGTTTCGGCATACTGACGGGCGCGGTCTGCTGCGTTGACGCGGCGCTCCGCATAGCTGGCTGAAATCTGCCACGTCATCCACAGCCAAAAGGCCGCGCCGCCCGCGAGGATGGCTAGTCGGATGGCCGCTGCGATTTCGCTGCGCTCGCTTTCAGGCATTGGACGATCCTGACGGCTCGCTTGCCGAGTCGCAAGCATGGGCGTACCTACGCCTCGCGCTCCTGATCGTGGATGTGAGGGAGCGTCCGCCTTCGGGCGCGTGGATCACAGGCACCGGCTTCGGTCGGGTGGCCTGCCGAATAAAATACCCTTCGGGGGAATAAGCAGGGCGTATACCCCTGTGGTCCATGCGCATCCAACCACCCGGCTCGGGGCCGGATGGGGCGGCTACGTAGGGGAAGCCGCATGTCCGAAAGGCGCAAGCCCACAGCGGGTGAGATCGTCGCGCTGGCGGCCTGCCTCGCGCTCGTCATCCTCCTGCTCATAATCGCCTACCGGGCTCCCTGACCCCTCGCCGACGATCCCCCTTGTCGGCGGGGCGGGGGCCGGAGCGACGACCACCGACGCTTCGGCCCCCAACGGTGGCGCTTTCGCCGCTCAGCATGTATAGGATGGCCGCATGGGCAAGCCGAACTTCGACCGTTTCGACCGGCTCTTGAAGGCGATGATGGCTGGCGAAGCGCCTAGCGCTCGAAAGAGAAAAGCAGCCGGTCGAGCATCAGGTGAGGAACAGCACGCATGTTCCAGCGATACTCAAACTCGCCGAGATACTTCGGGAGATGTTTCGAGCTAACGTGAATGTGGGTGCCGTTGATCCCGCGCTTTAGCATCGACCAGTAGCCTTCCAGCGCGTTCACTCCGCCCCCGGCTTTGGAGGCGTACTGGCCCCGATTGTGGTTCACTTTCAGGTGGCGATAGCCGCACTGGTCGATGTCCTTGTACCCGCCCATTTCGTCCGTGCAGATCGTCGTCCCGGGAAGGACGCTCTCAAGGATCAGGCCGTGCATCGCGGCCTTGTGGCGGCGCGTGACGACCTGAGTAATTAGCTCGCCCCCGCGCTCCAGCATCCCGACAACAATCGTCTTGTTGCCCATGTAGCCTTGTCCCATTCCGCTGACGGAACCGCCGACGATAGTTTCGTCAATCTCGACGAAAGAGCCGGGGCCGCCGAGCGGATCGTCGCTGTCTAGGTTCTTCATGTACTCGCGAATTTCATGGCACATGCGCCACGCCGTTTTGTAGGTGACGCCTAGCTCGCGCTGGACGCGCTTCGCCGCCACGCCATTGCGGGTCGTGGTGAACAGGAACATGACATAGAACCAGTCGCGCAGCGGAGTCCGCGTGCGGTCCATCGGCGTTCCGGCAGTCGGATAGACCTGATAGCCGCACCATTGGCACGTGTAGGAGCGCCGGGTCGTGACGCGGTGGAACTTGCCGGGCCGCTTGCAGCCGGGGCAGTCGAAGCCGGTCCCGTACCGGACTTGGAACAGGTGATCGAGGCAGCTATCCTCAGTCGGAAAAGCGGCCTGAAACTGGCGAAGCGTGGGGAGTTTGGGCTTGCTCATACCCATTGTATAGCACGAGGATTTAAATGTCGCAAGGGGATAAATGCCAAATTGGTTCAGGGTCCAGTCCTTCGTCCGCCCCGCCGCTCGACGCTGGATGCTGAAACAAGTTCAGCATGACGACCCCTTCTCAAGCCGCGAGCGGGAATCTGAGCAGGCGGTCCGCCACCGGCACCAAGGCCTCGGCGGGGCCGCCGACGGCGCGGACGATCTCCGGGTGGCAGGCGTCGAGGCCGCCGGTCAGCGAGCCGAAGGCGGGGAGGATGAGCTTGCGCGCCGTGGCGACGAAGCAGCGGCGCGAAACCTGGCGGCCGCGATGGCTGATCCTCAATTTGGGGTGGAAATGGCCGGACAGCTCCGGGCGCGACTCGGCGGGATCGGCCTCGTGGCGCAGCACCAGCCCGTCCACCTCGGCCTCCGCGACGATGTCGCCGCCGCAATGGTCGGCGATACCGGGATCGTGATTGCCGACGATCCAGGTCCAGCGCGCCGTCGCGGTGAGCGCGGTCAGCATGTCGCGGGCGCGCAGCGGCAGGCGTTCGCAGCCGTGACGGTCGTGGAAGCTGTCGCCGAGGCACCATATTTCCGCCGCGCCGGTGGAGACGGCGAGCGCGGTCAGATCGGCCAAAGTCGCCATCGAATCGTAGGGCGGAAGCATTTGGCCGAGACGCGCGAACCAGCTCGCTTTCTCGAGGTGGAGGTCGGCGACGAGCAGCGCCCGGCGCGACGGCCAGAACAGCGCGCCCTGCGGCAGCGCCATCAATTCATGTCCCGAGAACGAAAAGCGAACCATCGGCCCAGCTATAGCCGGGCCGAGCGAAGGTTCAAGCGATCAGAGCGACGCGGCCGGGGAAACGCGCGATTCGAGCTGCGCGGACGGCCGGTCCGCCTGCGCCTGGACGGAGGCCGGAGTCGTGGCCCAGAACAGGATCGCGCCCGCGACGAAGCCCTCCGCCGTCAGCAGGAAAGGATTGTCGAGCTTTTTGAGCCATTTCATCATCGCGAAATCGAGCCTGCCGCCACGCGCCTAAACGCAGGCTGAACTGATTGGCTTAAGAGGGCCGAAAGGATGGCGGCGCCGGCGCGCGCTAGGCATGCCGGCGCCGCCCGAGGGAAAGGCGTCAGGCCGTCTCGGTTTCCTTGCGCGTTTCGCCCTCGGCCTCAGGCTGGCGCTCGTCTTTGCCCTCGATGGTCCGCGAGCGGCCGGCGTTGATGTCGATCTTGCGCGGCTTCATCGCCTCGGGGATCTCGCGGACGAGCTCGATCGAGAGCAGGCCGTCCTGCATGTCGGCGCCCTCGACGCGAACGAAATCGGCAAGCTCGAAACGCCGCTCGAAGGCACGGGTGGCGATCCCCATATGGATGTAATTGCCGTCCTTGTTGCGGTTCTCCGCCTTGCGGCCGGTGACGATCAGCATGTTCTGCCGCGCGGTGATATCGATGTCGCCCGACCCGAAGCCGGCGACGGCGAGGGTGATGCGGTAGCTGTCGTCGCTCAGCTTCTCGATGTCGTAGGGCGGATAATTGTCGGCCGGCTCGGAGCGGCCGGCGCTTTCCAGGAAATCGAACAATCGGTCGAAGCCGACGGTCGAGCGGCGATAGGGTGAAAGGTCGAAATTGCTTCTCATGGTGTCCTCCGTTGAGCAACATGGTGATGAGGGGTGCCTGCAAAGAGCATGGGCCCCTCGCCGATACAGGCCGGACACCGTTGGTCGTCCGGCGGGGGTGATTTAGGTGAGGATTTGGGCGGTTCAAGAGAGGGAAATCCTCCCCTGCAAATGCAGGCGGGATCTAATTGCCCAGATTCTTCTCCACCGCGGCGGCGAGATCGGCGATGCTGAACGGCTTGCGCAATACCGGCACGTCGGGGCCGAGCGCGCCTTCGAGCTGCTCGGTCTCGGCAAAGCCGGTGACAAAGACGATCGGCAGATCGGGCATCGCCTCGCGGGCGGCGCGGGCGACTTCGGCGCCGTTCATCCCGGGCATCGCATAATCGATGAGGACGAGATCCGGCGCGCATTCGGCAAGGCAGATCAGCCCTTCTTCGCCCGACCCCGCCGAGACGACCTCGTGGCCGAGGCTTTCGAGCGAGCCGGCGAGGAAGGCGCGCACGTCGTCGTCGTCGTCGATGACGAGGATGGTGGCGCCGCTCGCGGCAGCTTCGGGGGCCTCGGCTTCGGGAGCGGCGCGACCCTCCTCGCGCGCCTGCGGCGGCGCGGCGGCCGGAAGGAGGATGTGGACCTCCGTGCCCTTGCCCGCCTCGCTCTCGATGCGCAAAGTTCCGCCGGCCTGCTGGGCGATGCCGTAGACCTGGGCGAGGCCGAGGCCGGTCCCCTTGCCGAGCGGCTTGGTCGAGAAGAAGGGTTCGATCGCCCGCGCCGCGACATCGGGGGCCATGCCCTGGCCGGTGTCGCTGATTGTGACGCAGACATAGTCGCCAGGCGAAAGCTCCGTCCCGTCCTCGACCCGGGTGCGGCCGGTGGCGATGGTGAGGATGCCGCCGTCGGGCATCGCGTCGCGCGCGTTGATGGCGAGGTTCAGCACCGCATTTTCGAGCTGGTTGGCGTCGCAGCGGCCATAGCCCGCATGCGGATCGAGCCGGGTCTCGACATGGATGCCGCCGCCGAGCGTGTGGCGCAGCAGCGTCCGCATCCTGGCGATCACGTCGTTGACCGCGACCGGGACCATGTGGATGCGCTGGATGCGCGAGAAAGCGAGCAGCTGGCTGGTCAGCTTGGCGCCGCGGCGGCTAGATTCCAGCGCGGTCTCGGCCATCCGCTTCAGCCTGGGATCGTCGACCCTGGCGGCGATCATCTCCAGTCCGCCCATGATCGGGGTGAGGAGATTGTTGAAATCGTGGGCGATGCCGCCGGTCAGCTGGCCGACCGCCTCCATCTTCTGCGCCTGGCGCAGCGCTTCCTCGGCGCGCAGCCGCTCGCCGACCTCGGACTGGAGCCGGTCGAGCGCGGCGCTGAGGTCCGCCGTCCGCTCCGCCACCCGTCTCTCGAGCGTCTCGTTGATCTCGCGCAAAGTCGCCTCCGCCCGCTTGGAATCGGTCACGTCGTGGGCGGCGCCGATGAAGCCGACATGCTCGCCATGCGGGCCCCAGCGCGGCTGCGAGGTTGAGCGCAGCCACCGCCACTCGCCGGTGCCGCCGCGATACCGGCCTTCGAGCACGAACGGTTTCAGGCTCGCCTCGCCGGCGAGCGATTCGGCGAGGATCCGGGCGCTGTCGTCGGGATGGATGATCGTGCGCCAATCGAAGTGCACCGCCTCCTCGTAGGTGATGCCGAGGAATTCGACATAGGCCTGGTTGACGAAGCTGCGGGTGCGGTCGATCCGGGTCACCCACATCGGCACCGGCGCGGAATCGGCGATCAGCCGGAACCGCTCCTCGCTCTCGCGCAAGGCGAGCTCGGCCTCGTGGAGCTCGGTGACGTCGTGGCCTTGCGCGAAAATGCCCGTGACGCGGCCGTCGTCGTCGACGATCGGCTGGAAGACGAAGTCGAGAAGCCGTTCCTCGGGCTCGGCGCCGGGCGCGTGCCGCAGGCGCAGCGGCCGGGCGCGGCCGGTGACGGCCTTGCCGGTTTCGAAGACATGGTCGAGCAGCCCGAAGAATTGCTGTCCCGCGAGATCGGGAAAGGCCTCGCGCGCCGTGCTGCCGACCAGACGGCGCTCTCCGACGAGCTGCTGAAAGGCGGCATTGGCCAGCTCGAAGACATGGTCCGGCCCGCGCACGACCGCCATGAAGCCGGGGGCGTGATCGAAAAGCCGGCGCAGCCGCTCGGCCGAAAAACCGTCGGGAGCAAGCGGGGAAACGGACCGGCTCGGCGACATGACGCTCCAACGTTCAAGAACGCTCGATCCCCGCCCCGGCGAAACCTAGCTGCGGGAAGCGACTTGTGAAAGACCTTTCCCCGGGTCTATTTCCCGATCGGGAAGAGGAGCGAGAAAGCGATGTTCACCAGCATGAAGGACGGCACCGCCGAGGATTGGGCGCATATCGCCGCCGAGCACGGCAAGCACCAGCAGGGCGCCGCCGCCGGCCAGATCATGGAGAGCCTCGCCCGGCTGGAGCGGATCGAGGTCGGCTTCGCCGCCAACCAGCTCACCCATTCGCTAATGGCCGCCACCCTTGCCCGCCGCGACGGCGCGAGCGACGAGGAGGTGGTCGCCGCGCTTTGCCACGACCTCGGCAAGCTCTTCTCGATCCCCAATCACGGCCCGATCGCCGCCGAGATGCTCAAGCCCTATGTGTCGGAGGACATCTACCACGCCATCTACTGGCACCAGGAGTTCCAGGGCCGCTATTATTTCGAGCATCTCGGCAAGGATCCGGAGGGGCGCGAGCGCTTCAAGGGCGAGTCCTGGTACGCTTTCGCCGAGAAATTGGTCGACGATTGGGACGGGCCGGCGTTCGACCCCTCCTTCCCGGTCGACCCGCTGGAAAGCTTCGCGCCGGAGGTCGCCCGAGTGTTCGGCAATCCGCGCTCGATGATCTGAACCCACCGCCGTCCTAGTGTTCGCTTTTTGTTCTTGCATTGTAGGATTTCGTCTGGCAGCCTCGTTGCCGCCGAGTCGTTTCGGCCCGGCAGGCTATTTGACATCGTGAACCAAAAAAGCTCCCGGCTCGTCCGCGCCGCCGCCGCGCGCCCGGCCTCAGGAGCGATCCGCCGCCTTCGCCGTCGCCAGCATCGCTTCCGCCTCGTCGAACGGCTCGGCATAGCCGAGCTCGCGGCGGATCGCGCCGGTGTCGCAGACGATGGCCTGCGCATAGTTGAGCAGGCCTTCGCGCAGCGGAATCGCGTCGTTCGGCGGCAGCCGCGCCAGCCGCTCGCCCATGGTCGGCGTCCGCTCCTCGCCGACATTGTAGGTCCGGCCGGCGGCGCGGCCGTCGCTCACCGCCAGCGCGACCGCTGCCCCGACATTGCCGGCAAAGCCGTGCGTCCAGCGCCACGCCGGCTGGTGGCGGAAGGCATGGATGGTCGCCAGCTCCCGATTGTCGTCGGGGCCGTACAGCTTGGGGAAGCGCAGGATCGTCGCCGGCAGCGCAGGGTCCGACGCCAGCGCCCGCTCAACCAATATCTTGTCGTAATAATGGGCGAGCGCGTCGGGCGGCGTGTCCGGCTGCCGATAGGGATAGAGATGCGACCGCAGCGGCGCATCCTCCCCCAGCGGCACAGGCTCGGGCGGCCCTTCCTCCTTGCCGTGCAGCACACCGAACGCCCGGTAGACGTCGCCGCTGCTCGCCGCGACGATCCTGCGCGCGATGCCGCCGAACGCGCGCACCGCCGCCAGCGCGTCCTCCTCGCCCATCGCGATCATGTGCAGCACGACCTCGGGCTCCCAAGCGCGCAGCTCGTCCGGGATGGCCCGCACCGGCATCGCCGCGAGCGGGCTGCGGAAGTGCTTCACCGAGGCGGGCAGCGCGCCCTCGTGCTCGCCGCGATGAAACACAGCGAGATCATGTCCCGCCGCCGCCAGCCGCTTCGCCGCGGCGCGCCCCACGGAGCGGGTGCCGCCGATGATGAGGATCCTCATCCCGTCCTCAGTCCCGCCGCATCGCGAGCTCGGCGAGGCTTTCCGCTTCGATCAGGATCGCGTCTTCCGCGGCGGCGCCCGGGGTGCGGACCTGGCCGACGATGACCAGGACGGGGACGGCCATCGGCGAAACCCGGTCGAGCGCGACATGGACCATCGCGCCCTGGGCGCGGTCGAGCAGGCGGGCGAGGCGGCCGACGTCGGTCATCTTCTCGCGCGCATCGTTCCAGGCGGCCTTGAGCAGCAGATGGTCGGGCTCGTAGCGGCGGAGCACGTCGTAGATGAGGTCGGTCGAGAAGGTGACCTGCCGCCCCGACTTGCGCTGGCCGGGATGATGGCGCTCGACCAGGCCGCCGATCACCGCAACCTCGCGGAAGGCGCTCTTCAGCAGGTTCGAGCCCTGCACCCAATCGACGAACTCGTTCTCGAGGATGTCCGGCGAAAAAAGCGCCGCCGGGTCGATAACGGGATCGAGGCCATAGCAGGCGAGCGCGTAATCGTTGGAGACGAAGCCCAAGGGCCTCAGGCCCGCGCTCTCCATCCGCCGGGTGATCAGCATGCCGAGCGACTGGTGGGCGTTCCAGCCCTCGAAGCTGTAGGCGACCATGTAATGGCGGTGCTCGTGCGGGAAGGTCTCGACCAGCAATTGGTCGGGGCGGGGCAGGACCGAGCGGTAATCCTGCACCTCCAGCCATTCGCGGACGTCGTCGGGAAAGCGCGGCCACTGCCCGCGGTCGTCGAGGAAGATGCGGACGCGGTCGGCGAGGTTGGTCGACATCGCCATGCGGGTGCCGACATAAGTGGGGATGCGGGCCGATTTGGTCGTGGCGCGGACGAACAAATCGGTGCCGACCATCTTCTCGACCTCGAGCACCAGGCCGGCGAAGAAGAAGGTGTCGCCCTTGGTCAGCGTCGAGGCGAAATATTCCTCGACCGTGCCCAATTTGCGGCCGCCCCTGAAGCGGACGTCGAGCAGGGGCGCGTCGACGATGATGCCGGCGTTCATCCGATGCTGCTGGATGAAGCGCGGGTGGGAGACGCGCCAGGTCGCGCCTGCCCCGGACCCCGATCCGGAGTCCGCCGAGCGGGTCAGGCGCTTGAAGCGGTCATAGGCCTTGAGCGCGTAGCCGCCGCTCTCGATGAAAGCGAGGACTTGGCGGAACAGCTCCTCGCTCAGGCCCGCATAGGGGGCGGCCGAACGCACCTCCTCGAGCATCTCCTCCTCGCGGAAGGGCGCGGCGCAGGCGGCGGCCATGATATGCTGGGCGAGAACGTCGATCGCGCCGGGGCGGAAGATCTCGGGATCGAGCTCTTTGCCTTCGATCGCGTCGAGGGCGGCGCGGGCTTCGAGATATTCGAAGCGGTTGCCGGGGACGAGGATCGCTTCCGACGGCTCGTCGAGGCGGTGGTTGGCGCGGCCGATGCGCTGGAGCAGGCGGGAGCTGCCCTTGGGAGCGCCCATCTGGACGACGAGGTCGACGTCGCCCCAGTCGACGCCGAGGTCGAGGCTGGCGGTGCAGACCAGGCCGCGCAGGCGCCCGCCGGCCATCGCCGCCTCGACCTTGCGCCGCGCCTCGCGGGATAGCGAGCCATGGTGAATGCCGATCGGCAAATGCTCCTCGTTGACCGCCCACAAATCCTGGAAGATCAATTCGGCGAGGCTGCGGGTGTTACAGAAGACGAGGCTCGTCTTGTGGCGCTCGATCTCGCGCATGACGTTGTGCGCGGCCCAGCGGCCCGAATGGCCCGACCAGGGGATTTTCTCGTCCTCGGGCAGCATGATCGAGATGTCGGCGTCCGCGCCGGGGTCGCCGACGACGAGGTCGACCGTCTCGACGTCGCCATGGGGGGCGAGCCAGCCTTGATAGGCCTCCGGGTCGGAGATGGTAGCCGACAGCGCGACCCGGCGCATGCCGGGGGCGAGGCGCTGGAGGCGGGCGAGGGCGAGCGCCAGCAGGTCGCCGCGCTTGCCGGTGGCGAAGGCGTGGACCTCGTCGACGACGATCGTGCGCAGGCCCTCGAACAGCAAAGGGCTGTCCTCGTGGGAGAGGAGCAGGCTCAGCGACTCGGGCGTGGTGAGCAGGATCTGCGGCGGCCGTACCCGCTGGCGCGCCTTGCGGTCGGCGGGCGTGTCGCCGGTGCGGGTCTCGACTCGGATGTCGAGGCCCATCTCCGCGATCGGGGTGAGCAGGTTGCGCTGGACGTCGACGGCGAGCGCCTTCAGCGGCGAGACGTAGAGGGTGTGGAGCCCCTCGGTCGGCGCCTCGACCAGCTCGGCGAGCGAGGCGATGAAGCCCGCCAGAGTCTTGCCGGCGCCGGTCGGGGCGACGAGCAAAGCGTTCCTGCCGGCGCGGGCGGTGGCGAGCATCTCGAGCTGGTGCCGCCGCGGCTGCCAGCCCTTGGCCGCGAACCAGTCGGCGATGACGGAAGGGAGGTTAGTGTTCCCCGGCGAAGGGGCACCCCGCAAAGTAGTACTTTGTGGGGACCCCGAAGGCCGGGGTCCAGCGGGAGCGCTCAACTGGATCCCGGCCTTCGCCGGGAAACGTCAGGGCCCATCCCCGTCCTCCTCGCGCCGCGCCGCTTCCTCCTCGTCGTAGACGTCGTGGGTCGCGCGCTCGGTGCGGTCCGGATCGACCGGGTCCTTGCGGTTGCGCAAAAATGCCCAGAGCAGGACCGCGACCAGGATCAGCGGCCCGACGATGGTCATGATCGACCAGTTCAATCCACCAAGATCCATGCGTCCGCTCCTTCCTGTTGCCGCCGTCCGCCTTGGCGGCCGCGGGGCTTGCCGCCATATAGCTCCCAATGGCCCGCCTCGGTTCCTGGATCGAGCCTTTTCCCGAAGGCATCTACATAAAGCCGGCCGACGCCTGGGTCGATCCGGGCCGGCCCAAGCCGCGCGCGCTGGTTACCCACGGCCATGCCGACCATGCCCGCGGCGGCCACGGCGAGGTCTGGGCGACGGCGGAGACGCTGGCGATCATGGCCTGCCGCTATGGGCCGCAGCCGGGCGGGCGGCCGATGGCCTATGGCGAGGCGACAAAGATCGGCGAGGTCGAGGTGCGATTCGTGCCCGCGGGCCATGTCCTCGGCTCGGCGCAGATCGTCATGGATTACAGAGGCGAGCGCGTGGTGGTCTCGGGTGATTACAAGCGCCGGCCGGACCCGACCTGCGCGCCCTTCGAGCCGGTGCCGTGCGACATCTTCATCACCGAGGCGACGTTCGGCCTGCCCGTCTTCCGCCACCCCGAGACGGTCAGCGAGATCGACCGGCTGCTGCTTCGTCTGCACGAGAATCCCGAGCGCTGCGTCCTGGTCGGCGCCTATGCGCTCGGCAAGGCGCAGCGGCTGATCATGGAGCTGCGCTGCCGCGGCCATCACGAGCCGATCTACATCCACGGCGCGCTGCAGCGGCTCTGCGACCTTTATCGCGACCATGGCGTCGAATTGGGCGATCTTCGCCCCGCCACCGGGGCGAAGAAGGAGGAGTTGAAGGGAAGGATCGTCGTCGCCCCGCCGGGAGCGCTGAACGACCGCTGGTCGCGGCGGCTGCCCGACCCGATCACCGCCATGGCGTCGGGCTGGATGCGCATCCGCCAGCGCGCCCGGCAAAGGAATGTCGAGCTGCCGCTCATCCTCTCCGACCATGCCGACTGGGACGAATTGACGCAGACCATCGCCGAGCTCGCCCCCAAGGAGGTGTGGATCACCCACGGCCGCGAGGACGCCCTGATGCACTGGTGCATGACCCGCCAGATCAAGGCGCGCGAGCTGAACCTGGTCGGCCGCGAGGACGAGGACGATTAGCTTGGTGCCGGTCGTTGACCGGGGTCGGAAGACGGAATAGCCTGCCTTACGGACCGATGGCCGAAAAGAAACCACCGAAGAAACTCCCGATCCGGCGCAAGAAGAAGGATGCGTCCCGGCCGGCCTCACACGGCCAGAAGAGCGTAATGCTTTGCTCGCTGGGCCTTTTCTTCCTTGTCGCCTGTGCCGTAGTCGCCATTTTCGACGTTCCCGGGGTTCGCACAGGTGCCACTCCCAATTTCGTGTTCGGCGTAGGCGTCGTCGTCTGCGTTATTTGCTCTCTCATGAGTGGGTATATGAGCATCAAGCAACTCTCCGTCCTGGTTGAGTTCATCAAGGCCATGTTTCCCAGGGTCGAGCTGACGCGATGACGTCTCGCGCCGCCAACCGGTTGACCGCTCTTTTCACGGTCTTGACGCTTGCGGCCGCGGTTTTCGGCATTTGGAGATACCAATCTCTTTCAGCGACGGTGAAGGAACAGCGCCAAGAGATATCGCGTAATAATGAAAAGCTGAAAAACTTGAACCATCGCATTGATGTCGCACGAAGAGAGATAGAAAAAAGTCACAGCGAAATAGAAATGAGCAGGGGAACGTTGGCATCAGTTCAATCAGCGAGCAATTATGCTCGAGACGGGGGATATGAAATTATCGCCGTAGGTACTCGCTTTAAAGGGATCTGCGATTTAAACATACAGCATGACAACCTCATTGCGTTTTGCGATACCGCCAAACCTTCCATCGAGTTCGTATTGTCATTGACGAAGGCTCTTCAGGCGCGGATCGCCGCTCCTCAATCGGGCAGCTATGACAAGATGCGAGAAGATTATCGGGCGATACTTCGTCTCCTGGAAGGCCCCCCGGAAAATGGCGAGAAGCGGAGTTGGCGCGCGATTGCAGAGGAAGGGATCGCTTATGCCGACATGAAGCGCGGCCACGTCGATGAGGCCCAGGACAGGATCGGCCGGGTTATTAAGTGGAACCCGAACGATGCCGGGGCCGGCGTCACCGCACTCAAGATCATGTGCGTGCAACACTTTCCCGAGAACGAGGTAAAAGAGAGGTTTTCCAGCCTGGTAAGCCGGCTTGGCAATCCGAACAGAACCAAGCGTGAGAATGCGGGGGCCCCCAACGTCCGCCGAAAAGGCGAGCTTTTCCTAACGGACGCGGAACTGTACCAACTTTGCGGTTACGCAAATCTCGACCGGCCGATTTGATCCATTGGGCTTGCACTCAACCCGCCGGCGGTGAGGCGGGATCGATTTCAAGGCCGTAGATCAACCATGGAAATCAGCACGAGGGCGGCGACGATCAATATCCCCCAGCGCACACCCCGCTCCAGCGCGAAATTGCCGGTGCGGGAGAGGATGAGGGCGCTGGACGGCATGATGACCAGGAACAGGCCGACCGACAAAGCGAGGCCGGCCTTGAGGCCGAGCAAGGCGAAGCCGGCGACGGCCAGCGCAGTCCACAGGATGCAGAAGAGCAGGGCCTCGGGGTAGATTTTCGGCATCAGTGCGTGGCCTCCGGACCGCGGGCGAGGCCGGACAAAGAGAGCTGCTCGTCGATCTGGGCGATCAGGCGCTGGAGGCCGGCGACGTCCTTCGCCTCGGCGCGGGCGACGAGCACGTCCTGGGTGTTCGACGCGCGCAGCAGCCACCAGCCGTCGGGGGTGCTGACGCGGGCGCCGTCGGTGCGGTCGACCTTAGCACCGTCGGCGGCGAGGCGGGCGAGGACTTCGTCGATGACCGGGAACTTGCGCGCCTCGTCGACCTGGAATCGCATTTCGGGCGTGTTGACCATCGCCGGCATGGCGGAGCGCAGCGCGGTCAGCGAGCCGCCGAGGCGGCTGACTGCCCGGATCAGGCGCAATGCGGCGTAGATGCCGTCGTCGAAGCCGTAATAATCGTGCTTGAAGAAGATGTGGCCGCTCATTTCGCCCGCCAACGGCGCGCCGGTCTCCTTCATCTTGGCCTTGATCAGGCTGTGGCCGGTCTTCCACATCAAGGGCGTGCCGCCCAATTCGGCGACGCGGTCGAACAAAGCCTGGCTGGCCTTGACGTCGGCGATGATGGTGGCTCCGGGAAGATCGGCAAGCACCGGCTCGGCGAGGATGGCGAGCAGCTGGTCGCCCCAGACGACGCGCCCCTCGCCGTCGACCGCGCCGATCCGGTCGGCGTCGCCGTCGAGGGCGATGCCGAAATCGAGGCCCTTCTCCGCGACCAGCGCCTTCAGGTCGGCGAGGTTCGCCTCGACGGTGGGGTCCGGATGATGGTTGGGGAAGCGGCCGTCCACCTCGGTGTAGAGCAGATGATGCTCGCCGGGCAGGCGCTTCGCCAGCCGCTCGACGATCGGGCCGCCGGAGCCGTTGCCGGCATCCCAGCCGATGCGGAAGGGGGCCCCGTCGAACCCGTGGAGCAAGCGGTCGACATAGCGGTCCATCACATCCTCTTGCCGGACGGCGCCGGCGCCGGTCTCCCAATCCCCGGCCTCCGCCATGCGGCCGAGCTTCTGGATGTCCTGGCCGAAGAAGGCGCCGTGCTTCAGCACCATCTTGAAGCCGTTATAGGTCCCCGGATTGTGGCTGCCGGTGATCATGATGCCGCCGTCGACGTCCAATTCGGCCTCGGCGAAATAGAGCATCGGCGTGGGGCCGAGGCCGATGCGCACGACGTCCGCGCCGCTGGCGGTAAGTCCGCCGACCAGCGCCCGCTCGAACGCCTCGGAGCTCAGGCGGCCGTCGCGGCCGACGGCGACGCGGCGTCCGCCGGCGCGGCGCACGAGCGTGCCGAAGGTGCGGCCGACCGCCGCGGCGTCCGCCTCCGCCAGCGTCTCCCCGACTATTCCCCTGATGTCATATTCGCGCAGGGAGGTCGGGTTGAAACGATGGCTCATCGGCGGCTCCGCTTGGTCTGGATTCGGCATCAAGACGCGCGAGGCGTCCGCCGGTTCATTTCGGCGACGAGAGTGTCGCGGGCGACGTTGACCCGGTTGGCGAGCTCGGCCGAGCCGCCCGAATCGGGATGGACCTTTGCGATCAGACGGCGGTGCGCGTCGCGGATCTCGGCGAGGCTCGCCTGCGGTCCGACGCCGAGCAGCCGCCGCGCATCCTCGACCGGCATCGCGGCGGCGGTCGCGCGTCCGCGGCGCCAGGCGGCCCACAGAATCGCGCCCGCCATCAAGGCGGCGCCGGGGATCAGCTTGCCGCCGCTGAGCAGCTTGAGGCCGAGCAGAAACAGGAGACCCGCGGCCACGTCCTCATAGGCGAAGCCCTTGAGCCGTCCGGTCCACCACGCCCAGATGAGGCCGCCGGCGGCCAGCAGGAAGAGCAGCCCGGGCACCGCTCAGACGGCGAGCGCGGCGGCGCGCGGGGCGGCGGCGGCTTCCCTCTCGGGCAGGCCGAAGCCGGCGATCATCTCGCGCAATTCCTGGCGCGCGGCGATGTGGCTGAGGCCGACGTCGCCGATCTGCGAAAGGTCGAGCAGGGTGAGGCCCTTGGGGAAGAGCTCCTTGTAGATGACCCGCTCGCCGAGGCCGGGGATGACGCGGAAGCCGACGCGGCGGGAGAGCTCGTCCAAAGCGGCGCCGACGCGGCGCATGTTGCGCGCCTCGATATGCTGGAGGCGGTTCCTCAGCAGCACCCAGTCGACGCTCGCGCCATGGGCCTTGGCGCGCTGGGTGCGGCTGTTCCAGACCAGTTCGGCATAGAAGCTCGGGCGGCGGACGCGATAGGTCTCGGCGTCGACTTCGCCGATCAGGTCGAGATCGACGAAGCTGTCGTTGATCGGAGTGACCAGGGTGTCGGCGCGGAGCATCGCCTTGCGGGAATAGGGATCGTCGCGGCCCGGCGTGTCGATCACGATCACGTCGGCATCCTGCGCCAGCCGGTCGAGCTGGGCGTCGATATCGTCGTCTTTGGCGGGGTCGAAGGTCTCGTAGACGGGCATGGGCAGCGTCTCGCCGATACGCCTCATCGTCGCGACGCGGTTGTCGAGATAGCGGCCCATCGTGCGCTGGCGCGTGTCGAGGTCGATCGCCGCCACCCGCCTGCCGGCGGCGGCGAGGGCGACCGCGCTGTGGACCGCGGTGGTCGACTTGCCGGTGCCGCCCTTCTCGTTGGCGAAGATGATGAAATGCGGCGCCGCCATTTTACCCGAAGCCCGTCCCTCTTGATTATGCCGGTCCCGCCCCGCAAGGGCGTTGGCCAAGCTCTATCGGAGGCGGGAAAGCGGTGCAAATCGTCCGTGACATCGACGCGTTGCGGCAGGCGGTCGCCCAATTGCGGAGCGAGGGCGGCGCGGTCGCCCTCGTGCCGACGATGGGAGCGCTCCACGCCGGCCACATGGCGCTGGTGACGGAGGCGAAAAGGCGGGCAGCGCATGTCGTCGCCTCCATCTTCGTCAATCCCACCCAGTTCGGGCCGGACGAGGATCTGGCGAGCTATCCGAGGCGCGAGGCGGCGGATTCGCGCATGCTCGAGGAAGCGGGCTGCGCCCTGCTCTGGGCCCCCGACGCGGCGATCATGTATCCGCAAGGGCATAGCAGCACGATTCGCGTCGGCGGAGTGGGCGAAAGGCTGGACGGCGCCGCGCGGCCGGGCCATTTCGACGGCGTCGCGACGGTCGTCGCCAAATTGTTCAACCAGGTCCGGCCCGATTTCGCCCTGTTCGGCGAGAAGGATTACCAACAGGTCGCCGTTATCCGCCGCATGGTTCGCGACCTCGATATCGATGTCGAGATCGTCGGCATCCCCACCCAGCGCGACGCCGACGGCCTCGCTTTGTCCTCGCGCAACGCTTATCTGAGCGAGCAGGAAAGGCGGGCGGCGCGGGCGCTGCCGCGCTGCCTCGGCGAGGCGGCTGGCGCGATCCGGGAGGGCGCCGACGTCGGCGAGACGCTCGCCGCCGCCCGCGATAAGCTCGCCAAGGCCGGCTTCGATCCGATCGACTATGTGGCTTTGTGCGATGCGGAGACGCTGGCGCCGGTAACCGGCCTGACCCGGCCCGCGCGGCTGCTGGCGGCGGTTCGGATCGGCCGTACCCGGCTGATCGACAATCTGCCGGTCGAGCCGCTCGGCTGAAATTGGTCACCTCCGCATTAACTATTTGTTGATGATAAATGCGCGACACCTGGTCCCGACAGCGGGAACAGGGGCATGTCACTATGGGTAACAGCCTAAAATCAGCAACTTTCCTGATCGAAAGCCGGCTCGCCGACGCAGCGCGCGGAGATCCGGAGGCGCTTTACGAGCTCGGCGTCGCTTATTCGACCGGCACCGCGGGCATCGAGGTCGACCTGGTCGAGGCCCATAAATGGTTCAACCTCGCCGCCCTGAACGGCAGCATCCGCGGCCAGGAATGCCGCGCCGAGATCGCCGACGAAATGAGCGCGCGCGAGATAGCCGAAGCCCAGCGCCAGGCGCGAGCCTGGCTCAGCGAGACGGTGCGCCGCGCGGCCTGAGATTCGCCGCATCCCGGCGAAGGCCGGAATCCCGGGTCATTAGGGCACGGACCTTCTCCACGAGATCCCGGCCGTCGCCGGGATGACGGATTTGCCCCTTACCGCCCCGTCCCTCCCGCCGGCGCGCCATTCTCATATTTCCGGAACCAGGCGATGATCGCGGCGGCCTTGGCGGCGGCTTGCGAGGGCCGCGCGGCGATGCCGCCGTGGCTGGCGCCGGGCACCTTGACCAGGGCGGTGGGCACGCCGCGGATCTGAAGCGCGGTATAATATTGCTCGGCCTCGCTGACCGGAGTGCGGTAATCCTCGCTGCCGACCACGACCAGGGTCGGCGTCTTGACGTTGCCGACCAGCGACAGCGGCGAGCGCGCCCAATAGGCCTCATGGTCCTCCCAGGGATATTTGCCGAACCAATAGCGCGAGAAGAAAGCGGGGCCGTCCGAGGTGAGCGCGAAGCTTGCCCAGTCGATCACCGGCTTCTGGGTCGCGGCGGCCTTGAACCGGTCGGTCTTGCCGACGATCCAGGCGGTAAGCACGCCCCCGCCCGAGCCGCCGGTGACGAACAGCCGCTCCGGATCGGCATAGCCCGCGGCGATCGCGGCATCGACCGCCGCCATCAGGTCGTCATAGTCGCGGCCGGGATAGGCGTGGTGGATCTGGTTGGCGAACGCCTCGCCATAGGAGGTCGAGCCGCGCGGGTTGACCGACAATACGGCGAATCCGGCGGCTGCGTAGAGCTGGTTGTCGGTCGCGAAATAGGGCCCGTAGGCGGCGAAGGGGCCGCCGTGGATTTCGAGGATGAGCGGCACGCGCCGGCCCGCCGCATAGTTTGGCGGCAGGGTGAGCCAGGCGTCGATCGGCAGATTGTCGAACGCGGTGACCGCGATCTTGCGGACATTGCCCAGCGTCTTGGAGTCGAGCAATTCGGCGTTGAGGCGGGTGAGCTGGCGCGGCGCGCCGCCGCGCACCAAAGCGACGTCGGCTGGGCGGCTGGCGCTGCCGATCATGGTAGCGACGCTGCCGTCGCGGGCGACGCTGAAGCTGCCGCCCGTATAGGGCCGGTCGAGGCCGGCGCCGCTCAGCCCCTCGGCGACGGTGCGGACCGTGCCGTCGAGGCCGACCCGCGCGACCTTGCGCAGGCCTTGATCGTCATAGGCGACGTAGATCGAGCGACCGTCCGCGGACCAGACCGGCGAATCGACGCTGCGGTCCAGCGATCCGGTCAGCGGCCGGCGATTGCCGCCGTCGCGGTCCATCACGTAGAGCCGGCTGTTCTCATAGCCCCGCTCCTTGTCGTCGAAGCCGGTATAGGCGACGAGGCGGCCATCGGGTGAGACGACCGGCTCGGCGTCGGGTCCGTTGCGGTCGGTGAGCGCGGTGACGGAGCCGCTGGCGACGTCGAGGGCGTAGACTTCGCTGTTGAATCCTTCCCGTTCCCAATTGGGCGAGCGGTTGCTGCTGAACAGGATCGACCGGCCGTCGGGAGTCCAGCTCAGCGGACCGTTGTCGTGGACCGTTCCGAAGCTGAGCTGGCGCGGCGCGCCGCCGTCGGCCGCGACCAGGAAGATGTGGCTGAAGCCGGGCTTGAGATAGCCCTCCTCGTCGCTGCGATAGGTGACGGCGCTGTGGATCTCGAGCGGGTCGGCCCATTTGGCGCCTTCGGGCTTGTCGGGAGGAGAGCCGAGCTTGAGGCCCTCGCCGGGCACGAACATCGTATAGGCGATCCGGCGTCCGTCCGGGGACCAGGCGATGCCGGAGGGCGTGTCGGGAAGGCCGGTGATGCGCACCGCCTCGCCGCTCTCCATCCAGCGTACGAAGAGCTGCGCGCCGCCCCCTTCCTGCGAGGAGATGTACGCGAGACGTTTGCCGTCGGGCGACCAGCGCGGCTGGCTGTGCGAGCCGGGGCCGGCGGCGATCGGCATCTGCTGGCCGCTGCCTATGTCGATCAGCCAGATGGTGGCGCGCATCCGGTCGGTCATGATGTCGCCGGCGCGGCGGACATAGGCGATCTTCGTCCCGTCGGGGCTGATCTGCGGATCGCTCGCCACTTCCAGCGAGAAGAGGTCGCGCCCCTCGAATATGCGCGACGGCCCTTCCGCCGGCGCGGCGAAGGCCGGGGCGCCCAGGCCGAGGAGTAAGAAGAGTGCGAGGAAGCGTGCGATCATCGATAGGTCCCCCTGGTTCCCGTAAATCGGCGCTGACTATGCGGTACCTCAGCCTTTGCGGAAAGGCGTCATTTCCTCAAGCGCGCCGATCTCGTGCACCACCGCCGGCCGTTCGGCTTCGAGATAGGCCGCGACCGCCTCGCGCAGGCGCGGGTCGGCGATGAAATGCGCGGACCAGGTCGCTACCGGCCGGTAGCCGCGGCTGAGCTTGTGGGCGCCCTGCGCGCCCGCCTCGACCCGCTTCAGCCGGCGCGCGATCGCCGCCTCGATCGCCTGGTAATAGCAGATCTCGAAATGGAGATGCGGCATGTCCTGGGTCGCGCCCCAATAGCGGCCGTACAGGGTGTCTTCGCCGATCAGGTTCAATGCGCCGGCGACGGGTTCGCCGTCCCTCAAAGCGAAGATCAGCAGCACGCGCTCCGCCATGCGCTCGCCGAGCAGGGAGAAGAAGGAGCGGGTGAGGTACGGACGGCCCCATTTCCGCGCGCCGGTATCCTGGTAGAAGAGCCAGAAGCTGTCCCAATGCCGCTCCTCGATGGCGGCGCCGCTGACATGCTCGACGGTCAGCCCCGCCAGCGCCGCGGCGCGCTCCTTGCGGATCGCCTTGCGCTTGCGCGAGGACAAAGCGGCGAGGAAATCGTCGAACCCGGCATAACCGTCATTGTGCCAGTGGAACTGGGTGTCCGCGCGGATCAGCCAGCCAGCCGCCTCGAACACCGCTATCTCCTCCTCGGCGATGAAGGTGGCGTGGGCGGAGGAGAGGCCGTTCTGGAGAACGATCGCCTCGGCGGCGGCAACGAGGCCGGGAGCGAGGCCGGGGTCGCGGGTGAGCAGGCGCCTGCCTGGCACGGGCGTGAACGGGACCGCGATCTGGAGTTTGGGATAATAGTTTCCCCCGGCGCGCTCATAAGCGGCGGCCCAGCTGTGGTCGAACACATATTCGCCCTGGCTGTGGCTCTTCACATAGGCCGGCATCACCGCGGCGGGCCGCCCGTCGGCGCCGTCGATCGCGACCGGGACGGGCCGCCAGCCCGTGCGCGCCGACGCGCTTCCCGAATCCTCGAGCGCCGACAGGAAGGCGTGGGTGAGGAACGGATTGTCGGTTCCCGCGCATCCGTCCCATTCCGTCGGGTCGAAGCTCGAGACCCCGTCCAGAATCCGCGCCACGATCCGGGTCATAAAGCCTCGTAAATGACCTGGTCGGCATGAGCGGCGGCGCGGGCGCGTTCCTCCTCGCTGCGCACCGTCCAGGTGAGAATGGGAAGGCCGCGCCGCCGCTGGCTGGCGGCGAAGCGGGAAGGGAGGTCGCGTATGTCGTAAGCGAGGAAATCCGGCTTCGCCCGCCACAAGGCGAGGTGGCGCTCGATCCGTCCCCTGAGCCGGCGCTTGCCGCTTTCGGTGACGACGAGGCCGCGCACGACCCGCGGCGCATGGCGCGCGAACCAGCGGCCGACCTCGGGATTGAACGACATCACGCCGACCGCGCCGCGATAGCCTTCGAGGGCGCGGAACACTGCGAGGCAGAGCCGCGCCACCTGCCGGTCCGGCGCCTTCAACTCGATCAGCAGGGGTGCGCGCGAGGCGATCAGCCGCAACGTGTCGGCGAGCGAGGAGAGCATCTCGTTCGTCCCGGCGAGGCCAATCGACCGCAGCTCGGCGGACGAGCGCCTCGCCACCGTCCCTTGCGCGCCGGTCAGCCGGTCGAGCTCGTAATCGTGGATGACGAAGGCGTCGCCGTCGAGGCTGGCCTGGACGTCCAGTTCGATGCCGTGGCCGGCGGCGATCGCCGCCTCGAACGCGGCGCGGCTGTTCTCGACCCGGCCGCCGCCATGGAGGCCGCGATGGGCGTAGGGGGTGGCGGTGAGCCGGGCGACGCGCTTCGGATCGGGCGCGGGCGCGAGGCTGCCGTCAATCAGCCCGGACAGCGACAATCGCATCCACTTCAACCACCGCGCCCAGCGGCAGGACCGGGACGCCGACCGCGCTGCGCGCATGGCGGCCCGCCTCGCCGAACACCTGCTCCATCAACTCCGAGGCGCCGTTCGCTACCTTGGGCTGGTCGGTGAAATCCGCAGCGCTGCTGACGAACACGCCGAGCCTGACGATCCGCTCGACCCGCTCGAGCGAGCCCAGCGCCTGGTCGATCTGGGCAAGGAGCATGATCGCACACAGCCGCGCGGCGCGCTGGCCGTAGGCGAGGTCCGCTCCGCGCTCGCCCAGCCGGCCGGTCATCACCTGGCCGTCGTCGAACGGCAGCTGACCCGAAATATGGAGCAGGCTGCCGGCAAGCACCGCCGGCACATAGGCCGCGACGGGCGCTGCGGGCCGGGGGAGAGCGATGCCGAGCTCGGCGAGACGCGAGGCGATGGTCATGGCGCCCGGCGTAAGCACCGCCGGGCGTGTCCGGTCAAGGTCGGCCTCCGCCGGGCGGCGATCCGCAGAGGATCGCCGGTCACGCCGCACGCGAGAAGACGAGCCCGGTCTGCTCGGTGAAACGGCTCCCCATGGTCGAGCGCTGCCGCACCTTGGCGGTCGCATCGCCGTCGAGGGCGAAGCCGGCCTCCGCGAAGCGGGCGATCCAATAGTCGCCCCACTGGCAGTTGACATGGTGGTGGCCCGGCTGGCCGGGTATCGCGGCGGTGATGAAGACGTGCGCGCAGCCCGCGAACGTCGCCATGAAATTGGGCGTGTAGCGCTCCTCGACATGCTCGACGAACTCGACCGCCCAGCCAAGATCGAAGGCGCCGAGCACGAGCGGCCCGCGGGTGTAATCATGCTCGACGATGAAGCGGGAGCCGCGCGCGCAGCTGGGATCGCCGTCGACGCCGCGCGCATCGAGGCCCCGCGACAGCGCGTAGGCCGCCATTCCGCCCGGACCGCAGCCGATGTCGAGAAAGCTCCTGGCGGCGAAATGCTCGACGAGGCAATCGAACGCGCCTTCGTCGAACTGGGTCAGCTCCTCATGCCCGCCAAGATGCGGCTCGGTGGGCGTCTCGGCGAGGCCGACATTGCGCGGCGGCAGATCGAGCGCCCGGCGAAGCAGGAAAGCGAGGAAGCTGGAATCGTCGAGCAGATGGCCGCGCGGAAGGTAGAAGAGGTGCCGCGTCCGCACGTCGCCGCGGATCGTGTTGTTCGACAGCATCCAGGTCCAGCAATCGTCCCGGAAATGGGCTTCATGCGCGCTGTCGTCGCGGCGGACGGCGAGCTTTTCGCTCTCGTTCCAGGCGAGCGGCATGATCGACTCGGTCGGCAGGATGAGCGCGCCGGCGCCGCAGCGGGCGATGGCCGCATTCATCGGCGTCGAGGCGAGATCGAGCCATTGGAGCGGACGCGGGCGCGGGCGGCGCAGCCGGGCAGCGACGCGCTGATAATGATTTTCGATCACGGCCCCTCCGGCGCGGGCGGCCATGAAGTTGCAGCTCATATAGCCCTGCGGCTCGCGATAGCCGACAAAGCCATGCTCCTCGGCGGCGGCGAGCAGCGGCGCGAGGTCGCGCATCAGGATGCAGTCGGCGTCGAGATAGAGCCCGCCATGATGCGAAAGCAGCCAGGCGCGGATGTAATCGGACTGGTGGTTCAGCGCGAGGCCGTCGAGCGGAATGTCGCGGTCCTCGGTCCACAAGGCGTCGAAGGCGGCCCGGTCGAGGAGGCGGACGTCGGGATGGCGGCGGCGGACGGTGTCGATGCACAGATCGATGTAGGCGGGCCGGGCGCCTTCCCAGAACATCCAGATCGGAAGGGTCATGCCGGCGCGCCTTTTGTCCGTTGCCGTGGAGGCTAACACAGCGGCGACACGGCGCATCACCGCTATTGCATCCGATTTGGCAGCGGATGGCGAGACGCCGCTCCCGCTGGGCCCAGGCTTCGAAGGCGCTTCGTCGGGCCGCAGGCCGAGATTGGTCGGCGCCTTGATCAGGTGGATCGGCTTGTGCGTCCTGCGCGCAGCGAGGAGGGCGGGCGCGGCGATGCCGGCGCGGCAAGCGCAAGAAAGGTCCGGCGGTCGATCAGCCCAGCACCTCGTTGAACATGTTCAGCATCGCCTGCCACGACCGCGCGTCGGCGAGCGGGTGATAGGCGAAGCCGGGCAGGTCCAGGGCGTCGATGTCGGGGTTGGTGAAACTGTGGCCGACGCCGCCGTAGAGATGGAGCTGCCAGTCGACGCCCGCTTCATCCATCTCGGCAAGGAAGGCGTCGCGCTGGGCGGCGGTGACGATCGGATCGTCGGCGCCGTGGCAGAGTAGGAGCTTGCCCTTGATCGCGCGATTCTCCTCGGGAATGCCCACCAGGAAACCCGAATGGAAGCCGGCCAGGCAGACGAGCGGCGCGCCGGTGCGGGCCAGCTCGATCACCGCCGCCCCGCCCATGCAGAAGCCGATCGCGGCGAGCCTCGCCGGATCGACACGGGGCTGGGCGGCGAGCACGCCGAACGCGGCGGAAAGGCGGCTGCGCAGCAGCGGGACGTCGCCGCGCAGAGCCTTGCCAAGCGCCATCGCCCTGTCGAGCGGCGGATTCTCCTCGCCATACATGTCGAGGGCGAAGGCGACGTAGCCTAGATCGGCCAGCCGCGCCGCCCGCTCCTTGGTGTGGCGGGTGAGGCCGCCGCCCTCGTGGGCGACGAGGATGCCGGGTGCGAGGCGGCTGCCCGAGCCGTCGGCGAGATAGCCGGTGAAGCTCTGGCCGGCGAACGCGTAGGAGATGGGTTCAAGGTCGATGACGCCCTCCCGACTCGCGCCAGTCTCGGAGCTTATGAATTCCGAAACAAGTCGGGATGCGCCGGCGCGGGCCCCTGCTCGAACCGCGCCAGGATCCATTCCATCGCTTCGTCCCATTCGTCGATCCGCGCGTGGGCGAAGGGGGCGGGCGGCGTCGGCGCGGCGAGGCGGGGCTCGGCGATCATATGGAGGCGCCAGACCTGCGGTGCGTGCTTCGCCACCGATTCGTGGTGGACGGCGAGATCGTCGACGAAGACGGCGACGCTCGGCTGCAGCTCCTCGATCAGCTCGAGCACTGGGCGGCCCTTGCCGCCGCGGTTGCAAAGGACTCGGTGCCTTATGTCGAGGCGCTCCAACTGCTCGACCCGTCCCGCCTGATATTCGTCGCCGATATTGGTGAGGATGACCACGTCGGCGCCCTCGGCGATCCGGGCCAGCGCCTCGGCGGCGCCGGGAACGACGTTCTGGCGGTGCATCTCGCCCTCGAAAAAGCCGTCGAGCAGTCGCCAGACCTTCTCCTCGGGCACGGGTCGGCCGTCGCCGTCGCGCAGGGCGCCGCGGAATCCGGGCGCGCCGAGGTCGAAGCTGAGGCCGTGGGCCTCCGCCACCCAGTCGGCGAAATGGCCGATCATGTGGAGAAGCACCTCGTCGCAATCGGTGACCAGCAGGGGCCTGCCCTGAGCCTGTCGAACGGGGCGGCTCATGCCTCCAGCATCCGCCGCGCCTCGACGAGCTGCGTCGGGGCGACGCCCAGGGCCTCGGCGCAGGCGAGAAGGTCAGGCTCGTGCGCCTCGAGGAAGCGCAGCATGGCGGCGAGCAGGCTCGGATCGCCGAGGCGGTCGCGCAGATCGTCCGGGGCGAGGCCGGTCAGCGCGAGCAGGCGCCCGGCGCGGGCCTCCTCGCCGAGCGTCCAGCCGAGCGCCGCCAGCGCCAGCGCCTCCGGATCGTTTGTGTCCTGATTCCGCATCGCCTAGAACGACGCGCGTGGGACAAAAAATCCTCGTTGTCGAGGACAACGAACTCAATCTGAAGCTCTTCTGCGACCTGCTGCGCGCGCACGGCTATACGGCGGAGCCGGTGCGCGACGGACGCGAGGCGCTGGCGCGGGCGCGCGCCTTTGCGCCCGACCTCGTCGTCATGGACATCCAGATGCCCCACATCAGCGGCCTCGAGCTGATCGAGCAAATGAAGGGCGACGCCGGGCTGAAGGCGATCCCGATCATGGCGGTGACCGCTTATGCGGCCAAGGGCGACGAGGAGCGCATCCGCGACGCCGGCGCGGAAGGCTATGTGTCGAAGCCGATCTCGGTGATGAAGTTCGTCGAGGCGGTGCGGGCGCTGCTCGCGGTGGAGCGGAAGGAGCCTGCGATGGCGCCGGTACGGGTGGAGCGGCGCTTCGGCGCGCCCTGCGAGCGCGTGTTCGACGCCTGGCTCGATGCGGACACGGCCGGCAACTGGTTGTTCGCAACGCCGGAGGGGGAAATGGTGCGGGTCGATATCGACGCCCGCGCGGGCGGCCGTTACGAGATCGTCGAGCGGCGCAATGGCGAGGACGTCCTCCACACCGGCACCTATGAGGAGATCGAGCGGCCACGGCGGCTGGTCTTCACGCTTCAGGTGCCGAAATATTCGGACGATTCGAGCCGTGTCGCGGTGGATTTCGCGCCGGCACCGGACGGCGGCTGCACGCTCGTCCTTGACGCCGGCGAGGCACCGGCCGAGGATGCCGCCAAATATGTGCGGGGCTGGTCGATGGTCCTCGACGGCCTCGCCGCTCAGCTGGGAGAAAGCGGAAAGGAAGAACAGGAATGACGATCCGCGGAAGCTGTCATTGCGGCAAAATCGCCTACAGCCTGGACGAGGAGATGCCGACCGAGACGATGGAGTGCAATTGCTCGATCTGCCGGCGCAAGGCCTATCTCCACCATTTCACCACGCTCGACAAATTGACGCTGGAGACGCCGCGCGAGGAAATTGCGGTCTACACCTTCAACAAGCACAACATCCGCCACCAGTTCTGCAAAACCTGCGGCTGCGCGCCGTTCAACGAGGGCATGGGGCCGAAGGGCCCGATGGTCTCGGTGAATTTGCGGTGCGTCGAGGGGATCGATCTGGAGTCGCTGAAGGTGACGCAATATGACGGGGCGAGCTTGTAGCTAATCCGTCACCCCGGCGAAGGCCGGGGTCCCAGGACAGAAAGTCACAGCGGGTCTCTACGAGATCCCGGCCTGCGCCGGGATGACGGTGGGGGGCAGCAGCCCCCTCCGTCACTTGATCTTGGCTTCCTTGAACTCGACGTGCTTGCGCACGACCGGGTCGTATTTGCGGAAGCTCATCTTCTCGGTGGTGTTGCGCGGATTCTTCTTCGTCACATAATAGAAGCCGGTATCGGCGGTGCTGACGAGCTTGATCTTGACGGTTGCCGGCTTGGCCATGACAGCCTCTTTGAAAATGTGAGTGGACGCGAAAAATAAAAGCGGCGTCCCCGCCGCTCATATGCCGCCGCCTCTGCCCCCAAGAGCGGCGCCTGTCAAGGCTTGGGGCCGTTAACAAAGCGGTAACCATATCGGCGCATGGTCCCTCGAGCCGAAATGGCGGGAGCGGGGACATGCGGCCTGACAACGACGCGATGATGCTGGTGCGAGCCGAGCTCAGCGAGCGGCTGGAGAGCCTGCAGGCGCTGTCGCGGCGGCTCTCGACCCGGGATTTCACGGCAAGCGTCGATGCGATCCGCAGCCTTGCGGCGGCCTATGGCCTGATTCCGGTGGTGCGCCTCGCCGAGGCCCTCGAAAGGGCGGTGTTCGAGACCGACCGACACGACGCCCGCGCCTGCCCGACCGCGCTCTATCTCACCCGCCTCAAGGACGCGATCGGCTGCGAACGGCTCGACGAACAGGCGAGCCAGGCGATCCTCGCCTCCGTCTGTGTCCGCTTCGGCGGCTGATCTTCTCCACTTGGACGCGCTCCTCACCACCCTCGTCGCCGCTTTCCTCGCCGAATGGGGCGACAAGACCCAACTCCTCGTCATCGCGCTTGCCGCGCGCTTCCGGCGCCCCAGGACGGTGCTTGCCGGCGTAGCGGTGGCGGCGGCGGCGAACAGCGCGCTGGCGGCGGCCGGCGGCGCCATCCTCCACGGCTTCATCATGCTGCGCTTCCTCTCGCTGCTCGTCGCACTTGCCCTGATCTCGGCCGGTGCCGGCGGGCTGTTCCGCAACAAGACGCCCGATATGGGCGCGAGCTGGCGGGCGGGGGCGTTCCTCACAACTTTGGGCTGCTTCTTCCTGCTCGAATTCGGCGACAAGACGCAGTTCCTGACGGTGGCTTTCGCCGCCCAATATGACCAGCCGATCCTCGCCGCGGCCGGGGCGAGCGTGGGCATCATCGCCGCCAGCGCGCCTGCCGCATTGCTTGGAAACGGGCTCGCCGAGGCTCTTCCATTGCGCAAGATCGGGTTCGGAGTCGGAATCCTGTTCGTGCTGATCGGCCTGGTCGTCGCGGTCAACGCGCTGCGGCTGGTCTGACGCTGGTCTGACGCCGCCCAGCTCCACCAGCCACATGTCCGGCCGCGGGCCGCTTGCCAGCCTCGTCCGATTGCGGGCATGGAACGGGCGATGGATGACATTTCCGACGGGATCGGCAGGGCTCTCATGCTCTACCGGCGCGGCGACCTCGCCGGGGCCAAAGCGAGCGCCGAGCAGGCGCTCCGCGACGATCCCGACAACGCCCCCCTGCTGCAGCTCCTCGGCCTTGCCTGCTGCCGCAGCGGCGATTTGAGCCAAGGCGCCGCCCATCTGCACCGCTCGCTGGAGCTGGACCCCGGCGATCCTGCGACGCGGCTCGCCCTCGCCAACGCCCTCGTCGCGCTCGGCGCCCTCGAGCAAGCGGAAGCGCTCTGCCGGCCGGGCCCCTGGGGCGAGGCGGCGCCGCCTCTCTGGCGCCTGCGCGGCTATGTCTTGCAGACCCAGGAGCGGTTCGAGGAGGCGGCGGGCTGCTACGAGCAGGTCGTCGCGGCGGACCCGAACGACTGGGAGATTTGGAACAATCTCGGCAATGCCCGCCGCGGTGCCGGGGACTTGGACGGAGCGATCGAGGCGCTGGCGCGCGCGCGGCTGTTGCGGCCGGATTTCCCGGCGATCCATTTCAACCTTGGCATGAGCCTCGCCGAGGCGGGGCGGCTCGAGGAAGGGGTGCGCGCTTTCGGCGAAGCCGCCCGGCTCGGCCCCGACAATCCCGCCGCGCTGCGCGAGCTTGGCAAGGCGTTGCGCCACCTCGGCCGGCACGGCGAGGCTCTGCCGGCGTTGGAGCGCGCCGCCGCGCTGGCGCCGGCGGCTGCGGACATCCGGCTCGAGCTCGGCCGTGCCCTTGCCGGCCTGCGCCGCTTCGACGAGGCCGAGCTAGCCTATAAGCAGGCGCTGGCGGCGGAGCCGGGCCTCGCCGCCGCCTTCCTCGAGCGCGGCCTGCTGCTGGAACGGGGCAACCGGCTGGACAGGCTCGGCGCGTTGCTCGGCGAGGCCGAGGCGCAAGGCGTGCCGCCGGACGCACTTGTGCATCTACGAGCCCTCGCGCTCGAACGCGACGGCAAGCTCGAGGAGGCGCTCGCTCAGGCCCAGGCGGCGTCCGTCACGGAGGAGCCGGTTCCCAGGGCGCTGCTGATCGGCAAGCTCGCCGACAAGCTGAACCGCCCCGACATAGCCTTCCAGGCGTTCGAGGAAATGAACCGGCTGGTCGGCGCGGAGCGTCGCGGCGCTGGGGAGGAGGCAGCGGCCTATCGGCGGCACGTCGCGGCGTTGACCGAGATGGTGACGCCGGAATATTATGCCGGCTGGGCGCCCACAGCGCCGGATGACAGCCGTCCGGCGCCCGTCTTCCTGGTCGGCTTCCCGCGCTCGGGGACGACCCTGCTCGACACGCTGCTGATGGGCCATCCGGACGTCCGCGTGCTCGAGGAGGAGCCGATCCTGCAGCGGGTCGGCGATTCGCTCGGTGATTTCGCCAGGCTTCCAAGCCTCGATCCCGCCGAAACGGCCCGGCTGCGGGCGCTTTACTTCGCGGAGCTGGACGCTTTCGATCCGACGGCGCGCGGCAAGCTGGTGGTCGACAAGCTGCCGCTCAACATCCTCGGCGCGCCGTTCATCCACCGCCTGTTCCCCGATGCGAAGCTGATCTTCGCCCAGCGCCACCCGTGCGACGTCGTGCTGAGCTGCTTCATGCAGAATTTCGAGCTGAACGACGCAATGGCGAACTTCCTCGACCTCGGTGATGCCGCGCGCCTCTACGACCACGTCCTCGCTTTCTGGACGCGGTGCCGCGACATTCTGCCGCTCGACGTCCACGTCGTGCGCTACGAGGCTTTGGTCGAGGATCTCGAAGCCGAAATCCGGCCGCTGGTCGCATTCCTCGGCCTGCGCTGGGACGAGAAGATGCTCGACCATCGGGCCACGGCCGCCAGGCGGACGCCGATCACCACGCCAAGCTACGCCCAGGTCGCCGAGCCGATCTATGGGCGGGCGCGCGGCCGCTGGCAGCGCTATCGCGAGCAGATGCGCGCGGTGCTGCCGATCCTCGCGCCATGGGCCGAGCGGCTGGG